>JGI20151J14362_10000252_pt1 | contig 39730 bp, 24 predicted proteins | sample COG_01_FD_14362 | JGI IMG/M metagenome (IMG submission 14362)
AACAACAACAACAACAACAACAACAACCGCGGCGGCGTGCGACGACATCCGCGCCTCCCAAAAGCCATCGCGACGAAGAAAACCGTGACGCTTAAACTATAAAAAGACTCATACATGTACTATAGTTTTAGCCGATATACTAAACGTCGTACAATACACCGTGTAATATAACTTGCTTACATCCAATTTTACCACCCTAAACCAATGTATTTCGGGAAACTTTTCTTTTACGTACGGTTGAAACCACACACAAATACGACGTACGTAAACGCGGAGAGAGAGAGCACGCGGAGAAGAGAGAGATCATCCAGTGCTGGTGGTGCGTTGTTCTGTTCTGTTTACCGTTGACGACGACGACGACGACTAAACTTCTTTGATGATGATGATGTTTAAGACGTACACGACGAATACAAATCCTCACGTTGGGAGCACAAAAAGCGGTTTTGGACAAGGACGGAAAAATCAGATAATGCTCCTAAACTCTTCGTCTTCGTCTCTTCTTTTCGGAAGATCAGCGACAACGAAAGCGTCCTCCTGCGCGTTATCGAAGTCTTTTTCAGACGTTGGTAACGGTGGAAGTTTTGATCGCCGTTTTCTTCGTCGTCGTTTACATCGTCGACGTAAAAGCGATTCTTCTTGGTTTTCCCTCAACTCGTCGTTGGCGTCTGGGGCATTGGTGCCTCAGAAAAAGACCATGGACGCGTGCGACGAGATGAAGAGTAGAGCGAATAATAATAATACCAATAATAAATATACTATTAGTAGAGTACTGCGACGAGGCGAAAACGAGAGGCGAAAACGAGCAGCACTCTTTTTGAGGGCTTCTGCGGGAGGAGACGAAGGCGAGGAGAACGCGAGTCTTTCGGCGGGAGAAGAACAAGAGAGCGCCAAAGTCGTCGTCCCGGCGAGGAACTACGACGACGACGTGGACGACGACGAGGAGCCAAACTTTGGGGTGAAACCACCCGAGTTGGCGACTTTTCACCGAAAGACGGCGTTGTTTGCCATTTCGGTTGGATTCGCTGTTTTTTACGGATTTCCTAAACCGGACGTGTTGACCTCGGAAGCGTGGCAACTGTTGGCGATCTTTTCGGCGACTATTTGCGGGTTGGTTTTGAAGCCGCTCCCGGTTGGCGCGTGGGCGTTCGGGGCGATGACGGTCAGTTTGTTGACGAAAACGTTGACGTTTGATCAAGCGCTATCGTCGGTATCGAACCAGGTTGTTTGGTTGATTTTAGTCACCGCGTTTTTTGCTCGAGCGTTTGTCAAGACTGGCTTTGGCGATCGATTGGCGCTGTTGTTCGTCTCGGTCGCCGGGCAATCGAGTTTGAGGTTAGCGTATGGATTTCAATTAGCGGAGGCGTTGTTGTCACCCGCGATGCCGTCGACGACAGCCAGAGCGGCTGGCGTATTCATTCCAGTCATTAAGTCTTTAGATCCGAGGACGCAGGAGTTTTTAATCGGGCAGCAGTTGCAAGGCACCGGGGCCACGTCGGCATTTTTAATGTCCGGCGCCGCGCAAAATTTCTTGTGCATGCAAATTGCCATCGGTATGGGCATTCCATTCGTCAACCCATTCAACGAGTGGGCAGTTGCGGCATTCGTTCCCGCGTTTATATGCATGATGGTCACTCCGTTGATCGTGTTTATCGTCGATCCGCCTTTGTTGAACGCGACGCCGAAAGCGCCCATGGAAGCGGCGAAGAAGTTACAAGCCATGGGTCCGTTAGCCGAGATTGAGAAGCGCATGTGTTTGTCCTTAGGGACGACTGTATTTTTATGGATCTTTGGTGCTCCGCTCGGGATCGCCGCGGTCGTGGCTGCCATGACTGGTTTATGTTTGATGCTCATCAGCGGCGTTTTATCCTGGGACGACGCTTTAGAGCAAAAAGGCGCGTGGGACACGTTGATTTGGTTTGCCATCTTGATTGGCATGTCGCAACAGTTGAACGATTTAGGCGTCATCGAATGGCTCTCTGGATTTGTTCGCGATTTTCTCATCTCGTGGAACTTAGTCGGTACTTCCGCTTTTGTCGCGTTGCACTTGGCGTACTTTTTAAGCCACTACATGTTCGCTTCGCAATCCGCGCACGTCGGCGCTTTGTACGGCGCCTTTTTGACCATGATGATTGCCGGAGGTGTGCCTCCTAAATTAGCAGCCATCTCATTAGCTATGAATACGAACACTTTTGGTGGCTTAACGCACTACGCGAGTGGTCAAGCCGCTGTATATTACGGGTCCGGTAAGATTGGATTGGAGAAATTATGGAAGCAAGGCTTATACGTCAGTTGCGTCCACGCGTTTATTTGGAGCACGGTGGGTATGGCCTGGTGGTCCGTCTGCGGCATATTTTGATTAGAGAATTATTATATTAAGAAGAGGAGGGGAAAACGTATATAAAATTAGAGCGAGAAGGAACATTTATATAATAGAGTCATCGGCGAAAGAAAAATACCAGGTACACACACACATAAACACACTAACAATTACGCCAGTGGATCGTCCGGACACCCCGGCGCTGTCGTATCCAAATCGCAATCCCCGAGCGGCACGAACCTCTTGTTAATCGCCGCGTTCGCTTCCACCGCTTTGAACCCTTTCAACTTAAACTTCCCTTTGTTATACGACTCTTTGAATACCGTCACCACAAATGTCACCTCACTCGTGCCTTCAGGAATCTCCTCGTCGATTTGCGCCAACACAACCCTCGACGTTCCGGTTTCGTTATTCGTCGCCGCGGAGTTCCCGTCGTAATCGTCGATGAATCCAAACACGTTCGCCGCGGAGACTTTTTTCTTGCTCTTTGCTGTTGCAGTGAATAACACGCACATGGCAGATTTCTTCGAGGGTAAGTATTGATTCGGCGGGCACTCNGNNGGTNNGTACGATAGATTCGTCAGTTCAATTTCCGATTGAATCGCGAGTGCAGGGTTGGTGTCTCCGTAGTGTTTGAGGAACATGGACGTCGATGCAACGCCGAGGAGTGCGGTTCTTCTTCTTCTTCTTTGTTGACTGTTGTTGTTGGCAGTTACATTTTCATCATCATCATCCTTCTTCTTCGCGCGGCAGCACGGTCTGCTCGAACCACTTTTCCGTCGCGTGCTCTCGAGACACCGTCGTTTAAACACCGAAGCGACAGATGATGATGACACTGATGGTGATACTAATTGAGCATGCATACTCTCTTTCGTAGGAGATAGAGAAAGAGAGGTTAAAGTCTGAGGGAAAAAGATATCCATTATATCCATTACGCAACACTCTTCGAACACGTTTCTGCTCTCGTCGAAAGAGTGNATACGCGATGACTGTTTGTACCACCGTTTACTCCGCGACCGCGCGAACGAGCGAGTTTTCGTCTTTTTCGTTCTTTAATGATAAAGATGATGCGTTGAGGAGGAGGAGGAGCAAAACGAAGCATCATCATCACATTCAACAGAAGCATTTTCAACGGATGAGCGCAAAGAAGAAGAAGAAGAAACTATCGACGACTGCGATGACTTCGAGAACGACAGAGGAGGGAAAAGAGAGACGAAAGAGCTGCTCTTTGCCGACGACGACGAGGAGGAGGAAAGGCGGTGGCTCGTTTTGCGCGTTGGAGGCAAAGTCTCATTCAACGACGAGAAACGACGAAGATTCCTCGGCAGAAGCGAAGAGCTGCTTCGTCTCCGAGAATACGAGAGGACGATGTTTACGGAAACGACGACGGTCGATCGTTCTTCTCCAAATGACTTCCTCGATGGCTGCACTCATGAGCAACATTTCAGAGGAGAAGGTGTTTGCGGCTTCCTCTTCTCCCGAGGATGTGCCGAAGGAGTACGCGGAGAAACTTCGCTCGGCGTGCGAACTTCTCTTAAAATCCATCGAGTATGAACGCGCGCACCCGTCCGCGAGCGTTTCCGAACGCTTCGCCGCCGCCGACCCGGCGAAGCAAGCGGTGAAAGAGTACATCCAAACTTGGCAAGGACGACCGGAGACGAGAGATTTAGAGACGAGCGTTATTACCGGAGAAGTTTTGAGAGAGTTGGCGAGGTATTATAAGAAAAACGGCAGTCAAGTCGCTTTAGACGCCGAGTTGAGAGACGACGTCGTCGTGCCAAAGTTAAACGAGGTTCTGAACATGTTACCGGCGAAAGCGCCGACGCTCGCGGAGAGAGTTTTAGGGATTTCGACGAATTCGTCTAATAAGGCGAATTAGAGTACTACTGCTCCTCGTTAACGACGAATGTAAGTCGGCCGCTCGCTCTTCGCTCCCCTCGTAAAGAGGCAACTGCATCTCTTTGGAAGCCACACAATTTACTACTCGAAAGAGAAATAAATGCCGGCGCCTGGCCCGAAGGACGGCCACGCCTCTCGAGCGTCGAGGGATTTAAAGCTCACCCGTGGCGCGTCTGCAAAATCGAACGGGTTTAAATACGGCGGCGGAGGTCGTGATTTGGACCACGGAGGAGGACAAGGAGCAGGAGGCGTAAGAACGGGAATTTCCAACTCTCTTCGTGACCAACGGAGTCGGAAAGCGTTACAGAGGAAGTTCTTCGAGCGGAAACGGAAGCGAGAGGAAGAAGAAGAAGACAAAGAAGAAGAAGAAGAAGAAAGAAAAGACCGTTTTACTACGCGCGACGACGACGAAAACTTCGACGACGAAACGAAGACGAAGAAGAAACGACGGAGATTGGACGAGGAAAGTGAAGGAGAGAAAAGAGAGAAAGAGGAGGAGGCAAAAGAGGAAGCGGACGCGGTGACGAGTTCGGATCCGATTTCAACGAAAAAAGAGAGTAAAATACTAATAACGTTTCCGTGGTTGTGCGACGTTTGTTTTGAAGGAGAAGGAAGGAAAGTCGTCGCGCAATCGGAGCATCAGAGGAACGATCATTTGAATTCGAAGAAGCATAAGAAGAATTGCGAGAAGCGACGCGGGAGGGAGTTGTTGCGAACGATGTTCTTCGCGGAGAAGAAGGAGACGACTTTAGGGACTTGATGATACGGTTTGTTTGTTAGAGAGATGTGTATTATTATTATATGCGCTGCAATTACTATATACTATTATTACATAGGCTATGAAACGAGTTACTACGGATCACCGTCTCCGTCTCCAAATCCTTCATCTTCTCGTTGGAACGTTTTCGCCTTCGCGATACATTTTTCGGCGTTTCCAACGTCGCACCACTCGACGCTCGCATCTTCTGCGTCTAAAGCCACGTTTCTGAGCAGAGCGTATTCAAAGTCCCTTTTCCCGTTTTCGTACGCGTTGGGTTCGAACGCCGGAGACGAAAAATAGCTGAAACTTTCCCCGGTTTGCGCTCGGTAACTGTAACTCGTGAAATCGAAGCCCCAGACTTGGATGTATTTACACGTTCGTTTGGCCAACGCTAACGTGAGCAACGCGGATGGGGGCGCTTGGTGACGCTGCAAGTGATGTTCATCCGCGGTTGAAGAATGCGAAGAAGATAACAACTCCTTCTTCACGTCGTTATACTTTTCGATAAACGGCGCGATGATATCGGGACTCATGATATCCCAGTCGTCCTCGGGGAACTTGGTCTTCAACAACGGAAAAAGTTCGTAACTTTCCGCGCGCCAAAGTAACAACTTAGTGTCTTTGAACTTCCTCAAGCGCGGATTTTTCGGGTCGACTAAATCTTTTCTTTCGATTAAAGTCTCCGCGGCGTCGCGGTCCAGCACGCGAAAGGTTGTGCGCAAACCCGCGACGTCTTTATACTTCGCGCCAGTCGGCGCCAAGTCTATGCGGAATATCTGGTCGATGTGCACATCGAGCACCTCGCCAGGCTTCGTTCTTTGCATGCTCCCCGAAGATCCAACAATAGCGCACGTGTTAAACATCATCTCCCCGTTTGTGTTGCGATCCATCCCGAGTTCGTCCACCTCCGGCAGCGGTAGTTTCGAGATGAACGAACGTTTAATCAAAGGCTGATCGCCTTTTTCATCCTTCACGTGCGAGGTCCATTTTTGCACGTTTCTCCATCCCTTTTCATCTTCAACGACGTCTTTCGATAACGTCAAAGCCGCCACGGTTCCCCCCGCGTTCATCAAACTATATCTATCTTTGCTCTCAAACGAACTCAAATCATCCCTCTCGCACATTTTCCCGCTAAACCCAAACTTACACTCGCACACGTCCGGTTTCACGCACTCCCCGTGAAACGAACACTCCTGTTCACACGTCGCCCACTCGCACGCCTCTCCCACCCACTTCTCGCTCTCGCACACGCACTTTTGCTCTAAAAATCTAAACTCGCCTCGCTCGCACCGCACGTCGCACGTCTGTCCGTACCACCCCTCGTCGCACAGGCAAAAGTTCGGATTCGTGCACTTCCCGTGTTCTGCGTTGCACTTCACCCCATCCTCTTCCTCGCACACCGGTACGTCGCACGTTTCGCCTTTCCACCCGTTCTCGCACAAGCAGTACCCGTATTGGCACACGCCGTGCGGGGCGCACTGGCGCGCGCACATCGCGTCTCGGCATTTGGCACCTCCGTAGCCTCTTTCGCACGTGCATTTCGTCGGGGAAGACGTCGAAAAAGAAAAGTTCTCGTCCAAATCGAAGTCGTCGCATCGTTCGTGACTGAGGACGATCTTGTTGTTGTTTTGAAAGGTGTTGCTCTCGTCCTCGTGCATCGTCATCTTCGTCATGAACCGATTGGAAATCTGCCAACTCGTCCACACGGAAAGCGCGAGGAACCACACGAAGTAGAGCGCGAATCGCTTTCTAAAAGTCGTCTCACCTCCTCGACGATGACGACGGTGGTGGTACTTTTTCAAATCGTCTTTTTCACCTCCTCCCATTATTAGTATCACGACGACTTTAATAAGAGCAGCGAGAAAAGCATCGTTGTTGTTGTTGTTCAAGAAACTGCGTAAACCTGCGGAGAACTCATTCGTGTTGTTTTTGGGGAGATTTTGAAACCATTTTGGAGACAAAAATGCTCATTTGAAAGCGCTTTGAGAAGACAAAGAAGAAAACCAAGAGGCACGCTTTGCCGTTCCATCTCTCTCTTTATAATCGTGTGTCGTTCTTTCGCTCTCGTCAAAGTAGTTGTTTTTGATTTCGAACGAAGATATACACGCAACAACACGTTTTCCTGGAACAACTAAAAGATGGCGAAATCATCATCCATAAGCGGAATGCGAAAACTGGTCGTCGCGGCAACGCTGACGGTCTTCACCTGTTCCCAAGGCTTACTCATGGAAGCGTCAAAAGTACNGGGCAAATATCCGTACAATTCCGCGGTCGTCCCGTTACTCTCGGAACTGGTGAAACTGATCTTATCGATTTTACTGTTACGCAGAGCGAGAGCACGAGACCCGGCGGGAACGATCATGACCACAGACGTGAAGTCCGTGATGTTGTTCCCGATACCATCGATCATATACGTGATGCATAACAACGTGCAGTTTTACACGATGGCGTACGTGGACGCGGCGACGTACCAGATTTTAGGGAACTTGAAAATCGTGACGACAGGTATATTGTTTCGGTTTGCCTTGGGGAGATTGATGACTCGGACGCAATGGATCGCGTTGTTGTTGTTAACGGTTGGCGCGACGGTGAGTCAAATATCCGGGTGCAAAGGGGAGACCTTGTCGGCGCCGATGGCCGGGTACGCGTTAGGCGTTTTGAGCGCGTGTTTGAGCGCCACCGCGGGGGTGTATACCGAGTTTTTGTTGAAGAAGAACAACGACAATTTGTATTGGCAGAACGTGCAGTTATACGCGTTTGGGGTGGTGTTTAACGGTTTGAGGTTAACCTGGGACGATTTCTTCGGCGAGAATAGCGGAGGGAACTGGTTGTTCGATTGTACGAACGGGTTTACCGCGATCACGTGGTTAATCGTGATTAACTTTTCGTTTAGCGGATTATTCGTCTCGTGGTTGCAAAAGTTTGCGGACACGATCGTTAAAGTCTACGCGACCAGTTCGGCGATGTTGCTCACCGCTTTGTTGAGCGTTTCCTTCTTCGGATTAGAGCCGAGCTTGCAATTATTTTTGGGCATCACCATCGCGTGTTGCTCGCTAGTCTTATATTTCATGCCTCCGGATTTGCCGAAAGAGAGAAAGGCATGGGTGTTTTGCCAGTCACGAGCGGCGGTGGTGTTAATGGTGATGGCAATACTAGCGGTAGCGCGTACGGCGGCGGCGCCACGCCGAGAGGCGGCGGCTCCGGCGGCGACAAGCTGAACTAAGATTACTCTGTATACGTAGCGTTATTAAAAAAAGAGATTAAAAGAAGAGGTTGCTCGATAAAAGGTTTGCGTGTTGTAATAACGATGATGACATATGATTGTCGCATATGTGTGTGTGTATTCTTCTACTCGTTCTTCAAAACGTTCTTCCATCGAAAAAGAAACCAGAAAGCCGTTCGCTCTCGCTTCGACGAAAGCGTTCGTTCTGCGCAGCGCACGAAAAGGAAGATTTCCTCCTTCCTTTCGCTTCACTTTTATCCACGAAAATCATCCATCGGATATAATCGCTAAAAAATGTTTTCCATCTCTGCCACTCCTGTCGTCGTTTCTGCGTCCAGCGCGAACAAGGTATGAGATTCTGTTCCCGTCGTTCTCTCTCTGTTTTCCTTTTTTTGCTTTCTTTGCCTCGAAGCGCTTCGCTTTGCGAAGGTTTGTGGTTGCGGTGTTTCTCTCTCTCTCTCTCAGCAGGGGAATCCCAGGTGGCAAAAGTATGGATCGTCATCGCGCGATCTTTCACGCGTCCCCTTTACCTCTCCTTTTTCGCGCGCGTCTCTTCGCGACAGAGACAGCGGAGGATTTCTCCTTTTCTCGTTTATTCTCTTTTCTCGACGAAATGAAGCGGCGTGCGATGATATCCTCCCACCGTCTGCCACTTTTACCGGGAAGAAGACGCGCAAAAGATAGGTTTGGGGTTTCAGGAAAAAAATACTCACGCTCTTCTCTCTCTCTCTCTCTCTCTCTCTCTCTCTCTCTCTCTCTTTATTTTCATCATCATCCATCGCACGACGAACACAAAACAGAACACCGCGAAGAAGGTTGTCTCGAAGAACAACAACAACACGGTCGCGAAGAACGCGGCGTTGTTGGCGGCGACCATCGCCACCATCTCTTCTTCCGGCGCCGCGTTGGCGGACGACATCGAAGACGTGTACGCCGCCACCTACGCCAAGGGCCGAGACGGTTTTGGCGTCAGATCGCCGCAAAGACAAGCGGTTGACGTTAATCTGTCAAGAAAGCAAGCTGCGCCGAAGCCGAAGTTCGTGAAGCCAGTCAGAGAGGAAGCGCCGAAGCCGGCGAAGAAGGAGTCGTCTGGCGGCGGCTTCTCTTTGCCGTCGATCTCTTTGCCGTCGATCTCTTTGCCGTCTTTCGGTGGCGATGCGCCGGCAACTGCTGATGAGTAAGCTATTTGCGATTTATATATAGAACATAAGAAGACACTTGTGCTGTTGTAATTATGCGAGGATTCGTATGTGCTGATGGTACAATTTTACTTTTACTTCAGCGCTACTTTAAGTTCACTTCTTGAGCGCCTTCTTTTTCTTCTTCTTTTTCTCTCTTTCGTCGTGATCATCATCCCCGGCGATGGAACTTTTTCGTTTCTTCTTGCCTTCATCGTTAGTACTACTGTTCGTTTTTTTCGCATCATCGAGCGCTTTCGCGATGCGTTCTAACGCTTGAACAGTCTTTTGACTCGGTTGCGGCGCTCTTTCTTTTTGCGTTTCGATGGCGTTCTCAATCGCCGCTTTGGCTTTTTGTGAAAACACAAAACCTTCGGCGTGGCGTCCAATCGCTTCGAAAACGTTTGCGCACATCTTGGAAGTGTCTGCGCGTCGACTTTGGTTTTCGACGTCTGCTTTGACGGCGTTCGCCAGCGATATCTCACACATCGAGTTCACTTCTTCCGCGGAAGGAATCGACGGGTCTCTTTGCTTACAGGAAAAGATTTGAAAGAGCAGTTGTAACGACTCTTGCCGCAAGAACTGCGCGCGAGCGCTATCGCCTAAATCGCACAACGAAGCGAGTTCTTTGGAAGACGATGCCAACACGTTCGGAGAAAGCTTTATGAGCTCGGCAAAAAACGGCGCGCGCAATCGACTGGTTTTCTTTTCAAACTTTTCCGTGATTGCCGTTTTGTAAATCTCAGCGGCGCTTTCGCCGTCGCCGTTACTCTCCATGACTTTGGCGATATATGCGCACGCTACGGCAGCAGTCTTCGCGAAACCTTTCGCCGCGTCGCTATCGCGTCCAGCCCCAGCGCCATTATCGGCGACATCGATCAACTGTGTCAAGATTTCGTGAATATCTTTTCTCGTACCGGTAACCATCGCTGCGTGTTTGCACGCGTGTTTCGTCAAGACGCTATCGATTCTTTGCGCGAGTTCCAAGAACGATTTTTCCATCGGGTTACTCTTAAACCGTATTCGAGCGTTTCTAGAGGCGCTGAGTAACCGTGGAACGATGATTTCAGGAAGAAACTTTGAGCTCGGCTGCGACTTTGCAAAGAGTTCGAGAAGCGATAAAGCTCGAAACTTGAAATCTGCAGCGGCAACTTTCAAAGCTTTCTTGCGCGAAAGCTCCTGTCTTTTCGCTCTGAATGCGTCGGCGAGAAGTTTATCGGTGGCAAACATTTGTTCGTCCGTAAAATCATCCGAGTCGGAATCGTCGGAGTTGTCGTCATCTTCTTGAATTTTCAGTGCGGCTTTGCGAATGGCTTCAATCGCGCCTTCGTTCGCTTCCGTGTCCATACCAGCGTCTGAATCGTTCTCATCGTCGTCTTCGTCTGAATCATCATCGCTACTCGAGGAATCGTCGTCGTCGTCGTCGTCAGAGTCGTCTTCTTCTTCGAGCATATCTTCATCGTCGGAGTCGTCATCCTCATCGTCATTCTCATCGTCGTTCTCGTCGCCGCGCTTCCCGGCACCCATGTTCTCCACGACGTTGAGAATATCTTCGATACCTCGATCGGTGATTTTCCCAGACACGCCTTTAAAAGTACGTTCGGTGACGTCGCGCAATAACGCGGACGGTTGCGCGAGAAATGCAATCAATAAATCGTTGAGAACGTCCATCGGCTCCAAATCGTTCTCTTCCTCTTCGTCCTCCTCCAGTGTTTTCTTCGTCGATTTTTTCTTGGTTGTCTTTTTCTTCTTCGGCGGCTGGAGAAGCTCTTCGACGCATCGAGGAATATCCTCGACGATCGACGTGAACTGCTTCGGATCAGACACGTGTAAAACGATTAAAGTTTTAAGCAGCGGAATAATCGACGTCGCGACACCGCTTTCGTCGGCTTTTTGCTTTTTTTCGCAGAGTTTCAAAGCATTCGCAAGATTTTTGCGGGCCTCTTTCGCTCGCGCGCTATTCGGAATAACGTCCGTCACCGAAGCGTCGGCGTCGAATTTTAACACCGCTTCGCACGCTTCCGAGAGCGCATCGAATTTTTCTTCTTCTTCCTCGTCCTCTTCGTTTGCTTCGTTGCCTTTATCTTTATGATTTTTACCGTTCTTAGTATTTTGACTTTGTTGCTTTTTCTGCTGTTGCGTGCGTCCGCGCGATCGAATGTTCGTCAATAAGATGCCAAGTAAACGCGTCGAAAGTGCTCTTCTGAGCACATCGGGACAATCTTCTATGTTTTTACCCAAGACTGTCTTTGGCAGTTGTTTCTTGGACGTGGAATAGAACGCGTGGAACAAGCAAAAATGCAAAACGTCCAAACGATCGTTCGGCGATAATGCCGACGTAATCGAACACATTTGTTCTAGCGCCCATAACCGTTTGAAATCGCGACTGTTTTTCTTTTTCTTTTCCTCGTCGTTATCATCGTTTTCGTTCTCGTCGTCACTCTCGTCTTGTGTCGCCAAATCTGATTTCTCCAAGATTGTTTCTCTCAACTCTTCGCAATACGCTTTCGCTTCCTCTCTCGTTAATCCAGCCAATAACGTGGAAATCCCACTCGATTTCGCCAACTGCTTCTCAAATCTGTGAATGCCAACCTTTCTCAACGCCGCCACGATCGCCACGCGTTTCTTTGCGCTCGTTTCTGAATGTTTCGCGCACCTCGCGATGGCTTTCAAGCAATCCGTGCTGCAAGCGTGTAAATAATTCTCCGGTTTGGCGCAGTTCGAAACTAAACATTTAATAAAGTTTGGCGACGTGAACAACTTCGCAGTCTCCGATGCCGTCGCGTTTCGCAACAGCATCGAAAATATGCGAAACCCGAGGTACTTTCTCTGATGCGATGGCGCTGTAAACAACCCGTTCTCGCAACACGTCTCCCACAACGCCTCCAATCGAGTCAAGTTGCTTCCTGCTGATATTTTCGTCGTCGCTCCCGCTTTGTTTCCTCCTTTTTTATCGTCATCGCTATTACTTCTACACGCTTCGCATAAAATCTCCCAAATAGGGTGCACCCTCGGGTGCGCGTGCGGACACTCCGCCAAAGCGTGACTCACTTTCTTCAAATTCTCGTACGCGAAAAACGAATCCTCTTTCGCAGAAGATGAAGAGGAAGAAAATTTAGGCACGACGCTCTGCGCTTCCTTACACCTCGCCGGTAAGCATTCGTACAAACTATACGCCAACCACACGGTTTCAATCGTTGTTTTCCCACTCTGCTCTCCGACGTCTGTCACGTCTCGACTCACCCACGCCTGCGCTTGCGGACACTTCTCCAGCGCCTCCCTCGCCAATCGAAACGGATCTTTCTCGTGCAACCCTTCCTCTTGTTTACTCAAACTCAGCGCGAGTTCAATCATAACTTTCGCCGCGCTTTCGCTCAAATACGCTTTCGTGTTGCTAATCCTACAAATCTCCGCGAACAATTGGGAACTCAAATCGACGATTCGTTCTCGCTCTTCCTCCAGCGTCGTCCATTTTTTTCGCTTGTTGTTGTTGTTACTACTACCACTACCACTCATCATCTCCTTTTTCTTCTTCTTCGCTTCCAAGGACACTTCCTTGGCCACCAGCGCTCTCGCCAGCGCCGCGTTCCCGAATAATTGTCCGATCAAAATATCTCTCGCTTCCGATCCTTTCGTGCTCTTCGTGATTGGTTCCAATCCTTCCTTCAGAAATCGAAATCCATCTTCCACGGAAATCGCATCCAGATGCGTCATCGCGCTCGTAAACGCCACCGCGAACCCTTGCCTCGCCCCGGCGCGTCCAGACCCGAGACCTCGCGTTAAACGTTTCATGGAATATTCAACCACCGCGTCGAGCTCAACGTTGTTTTTATCATCGTCATTCGTAATACTACTCGTGGTATTGTTTTGCACCAAAAACAGTTCTTCCGAAAGAGAGGCGGCGGCGGTGCATCTCGTCTCCGCATCGGTCGACGCCAAGTCCCAGAAGCGCTGGAGGATTGTCGCCGGGACCAACGAGGTCGAGGAAGTGTTCGCATTATTCGACGTCGATTTTGTCTTCTTCTTCGTCGTCGTCCCCGATGCGCCTCCCATTATTATTATTATTATATACTACTCTCTAACAGAGAGCACGCAGAACAACTCCAACGAAAGCGCGTTTTTTGTGTGCGCGTGGTATTCTCGAGCGTCAGTCGTCTTTTTTCAACGCGAAAGAAAATGTATCATCAACGCTCAAAAATCAGTCGCTCGTCGTTTCGGATCCTTTTTATTAGCACCACGAAAAAGTCGCTCATCCATTCATCCGTCAATCCGTCCACCTGGGCACCCCAAAAGTCTGCAGAAAAGCAAACAAAATTTTTTTTTGCCTCAGAGACGCGCGAGAGAGAGAAACGTCATTCCTACGACTCCTCGTGTGATTTGCTCGTAAACTCATACTACTAAAAAATAAATATGCTTCGCGTGGTCGCGCGAAGGTTCGCCCGAGGAGGGAACGCTTCTTCCCCGGGGGGTCATCCGCTGGTGCGTTGTTTCACCTCAAAGTTCAAAGTTTTTTGTGCTCTGTCTCTCTGTCTCTCTCGTCTTTAAGAAGAGAGCGTCGTCGTTGTTGTCGTCCGATTGAGATTCCAATTCTTTCGGCTGCGCTTCTTTTTCTTTCGATTGGTCACACACGCGCGCGCGCGCTCTGACGACGAGAAGAAGATGAGGCGTGAAAAATATCTTTTGTCCTTTTGACGCCGTGGTGTTGTTGTTGTTGTTCTTTTCGCTTTTGTAGTGGTCGTTCACTGATGATGATACACCTTCTTTCTTCTTCTTCTTCTTCTTCTGTATAAAATTTCAGATCAATCAGGCGGCGACGGCGTCGTCATCGACGTCAATGTTGATTCATAAACAAATGCTTCCGTCGCTCTCGGGCGGTCTCTCATCCGCTGCGAATCAAATCCGCTCGTACTCCAAAGACGTCATCGGGATTGATTTAGGGACGACGAACTCGTGCGTGGCAGTCATGGACGGCAAGAACGCGAAAGTCATCGAAAACGCGGAAGGGTCGAGGACGACGCCTTCGATGGTGGCGTTCACGGAAAAAGGCGAACGGTTAATCGGGCAACCGGCGAAGAGGCAAGCGGTGACGAACCCTTCGAACACGTTGTATGCGTGCAAACGGTTGATTGGGAGACGATTCGACGATCCGCACACGAAGAAGGAGCAAGAGCTCGTGCCGTATGACATCGTGAAGGCGAGCAACGGCGACGCGTGGGTCAAGGCGGGCGGGAAAGAGTACTCGCCTTCGCAAGTCGGCGCGTTCGTTTTGCAAAAGATGAAAGAGACCGCGGAATCGTATTTAGGTAGAGGGGTGACGCAAGCTGTGGTGACGGTGCCGGCGTATTTTAACGACGCGCAGAGACAGGCGACGAAAGACGCGGGGAAAATTGCCGGTTTGGATGTTTTGAGAATTATCAACGAACCGACCGCGGCGGCGTTGAGTTACGGCGTGGATAAGAAAGAGGGCATCGTCGCTGTGTACGATTTAGGTGGCGGGACGTTTGATGTGTCCATTTTGGAAATTTCCGGCGGCGTTTTCGAAGTCAAAGCGACGAACGGGGACACGTTTTTAGGCGGCGAAGATTTCGATACCGTGGTTATGAATGAATTGCAAAACGTGTTTAAGAAAGAGTCTGGGATCGATCTCAAAGGCGACAAGTTAGCCGTGCAACGTTTGAGAGAAGCCGCGGAGAAGGCAAAGATTGAGTTGTCCAGCACGACTTCCACGGAGATCAACTTGCCGTTTATCACCGCGGATGCAACCGGACCGAAACACTTGGCGATGACTTTGACCCGGGCAAAATTGGAAGAGTTGGTCGGTTCGCTCTTGGAAAGAACGAAAGCGCCGTGCACGAACGCGTTGAAAGACGCCGGGATTTCTCCGAGCGAGTTGAGCGAAGTCTTGTTGGTTGGAGGTATGACCAGAATGCCGAAAGTGCACTCCATCGTGAAAGACTTGTTCAAGAGAGACCCGAGTAAAGGCGTGAACCCGGACGAAGTCGTCGCCATGGGTGCGGCTATTCAAGGTGGTGTTTTGAGAGGCGACGTGAAAGATATTCTCTTGTTGGACGTGACTCCGCTTTCCTTAGGTATTGAAACCTTGGGTGGCGTTTTCACGCGATTGATCAACAGAAACACGACGATTCCGACCAAAAAGTCCCAAGTCTTTTCCACCGCCGCGGATTCCCAAACCCAAGTCGGCATCAAGGTTTTGCAAGGTGAAAGAGAAATGGCGGCGGATAACAAAATCTTAGGCAACTTTGATTTGATGGGTATTCCTCCGGCCCCGCGCGGTGTGCCGCAAATTGAAGTCACGTTCGATATCGACGCCAACGGCATCGTCAACGTTTCCGCGAAAGACAAAGCCACGGGTAAAGAAAACTCCGTCGCCATCACCAGCTCCGGTGGTCTCTCCGACGCGCAAGTCGAGCAAATGGTCCGAGACGCCGAATCCCACGCCGAAGACGACAAAAAGCGAAAAGAAATGATCGACGCGAAGAACGAGGCGGATACGTTAATTTATTCCGCGGACAAAAACATCCAAGAACACGGCGCCAACTTGCCGCAAGAAATCAAAGACGAGATCCAAAACGCGCAAATGGCGTTGAGAACGGCCATGGAAGGCGACGATAACGAAGCGTTGAAAGAGAAAATCGGTGACTTGCAAAAAGCCGTCATGAAAATCGGCGAGGCGTTGAGCAAAGGCGCGAGTTCCGGAGGCGCTTCGGAATCCGGCGAAGGCACGACGACCGAAGGCGAAGCCACGGAAGAGAAGAAGTCGGAAGAGGCGAAGTAATATAAGTTGAGAGAATATTCACCACTCAAACATCATCAACGCATACATTCTTTCTTTCAATATAATAAGTCTACTAAATATCTATAAGTACTCTAAAACTAACGCAACTGCACATCGTCTTTCCTCTCTACATTACTTCTTTACCTACCGCTCGAAGAAAACAACTTCACCGCATCCCCGTAACTCTCGCTCTTCAAAAACTGCTCGTACCCTCCATCAAACGTCTCCTCTCCTCTCCTCTCTTCCTCTTCCTCCTCAAAGTGTCTTCTCAAACTCTTCCTCCTCTTCTCTCGCTTCTTCGTCGTCGCAATCTCCGCGCACTTGTATAAAACAAACGCGAGCGAAAGGACGACGAGAAACACCATCAGTCGCGTCAGAGTATGCCCGAACCTCCCGGGTTCCATCATCGCTCGCGATTCCGGTAACACCGTTCGATGGTGAATTTTGCTACCTCTTCCTCCTCCTCCTCCTCCTCCGACTCGTCGCAGTCCAACGTTCATTCACTGGTCACATCAAGCAAAAGAGAATGTGTGAAGAAACGTTGGGGAAACACGTCACGAGGAAATGCCTCACTCTGGCGGCTCGATTAAGAAACGCACCACTTTTATATCTAAAAATGGCATCCAGTTCGGCGCAAGTGGCCGCGCAAGCGTTGGGCGCGTTGGCGAGAATAGGCGCGTTCGTGGGGATTGGCGCGACCGCGGTGTCGAGCGCCATGTACGACGGTACGTTGCGCATCGCATCTCTCTCGCTTGGGGATTTCTTTCCACGGGGAGAGAAGCGGATCGGATCGATCTCTTGGTCTTCTTCTCTCTCTCGTCTCCTTTTATTAAACCTTTCGGTGTTGCTGTCGTTCGTAAACGCGAGAACTGACCCTGAACTCTTTCACTACTTTCACTCTTCTTTTTTAACGACAACTTTAACAGTGGATGGAGGCGAACGCGCGGTGATGTTCGACCGTTTCCGAGGCGTCTTGAAAGACACGAGCGCTGAAGGCACGCACTTCATGGTGCCGATAATCCAATCGCCAACCATCTACGACGTACGAACGCGACCGAAAAGTTTGAGTTCAGTCACCGGGACGAAAGATTTACAACAGGTGAACTTGACGTTAAGAGTTTTATGCCGGCCGAACGTGGAACAGTTATCGACGATACACTTAAACTTAGGTCCCGATTACGACGATCGAGTGTTGCCGTCGATCGGGAACGAGGTGTTGAAAGCGACCGTGGCGCAATACAACGCGGACGAGTTATTGACGAGAAGACAGGAAGTGACGGAACAAATCGCGAAGAGTTTGAGGAAACGCGCGGATGATTTTGGGATTTTGTTGGAGGACGTGGCGTTGACGCATTTGAGTTTTAGCCACGAGTATTCGCGAGCGATTGAGGCGAAACAGGTGGCGCAGCAAGACGCGGAGAGGGCGAAATTTGAAGTCATGAAATCCGAGCAAGAGAGAGAGGCGGCGGTGATTAGAGCGGAGGGGGAATCCGAGTCCGCGAAGTTGATTTCGCAGGCCACGAGAAGCGCCGGGCCGGCGTTGATTGAATTGAGAAGGATCGAAGCCGCGAGAGAGGTGGCGAAGACGTTGAGCGGGAGTAAGAACATCGTGTATTTGCCGGGCGGGAACGGAAGTAACATGTTGATTGGCGTGAACCCGTAGAAAAACTGTATTCGCGATGCGACGACAACAACGAGTTCATTCATTTCATTCGCCACAAAACCGGCGTTTGCGCAAAAACGCGGCGTCGGCATATAAATTAAAATGTAGTCTTTTGTATTAGATACTAATAATAACAACTTCTCTCTTTCATCTCTATCATCATCATCATCATCATCATCATCATCATCGTGACTACTACTATTTTTCCGTGCCGCAGCGGCGCGGCAAATGTATTTCCGTGAAAACGTATATCAAGTACCGAATCTGTGCCTGTAGAGCGGCTTTTGCATCTTCCGCAACACGTCCACCCACGGTCGCTCGACTAACAGTGCCTTATCTTTTCCGACGTTTCCGAAAAATAAGCACGGGTCGTTTAATATGACCGCGCGGACACCGCCGGGAAGTTCGATCGCGCCGTCGACGCGTTGGGAGGCTTGCTTTTCCTTGAGTTGTTTTTCGCGCTGGCGGCGTTTTTTCTTGGCCGTACCGGTCAAGACTTTCGATTTGCCGAGTTTGGAGAGGACGCAGTCGTCGGTGATTTTAGAGCGGAGATTGATGCGAGCGATGGCGTTCGGGGTGTGCGCGAAGAGGACGAGCTCGGGTAGACCGGCGTCTTTGTTCGCGGCGGCGGTTGACTTTCTTGAGGATGCAGATTTTCCCCGCTTGGAAGAAACTATCCCTTTTTCGCTACCACCGCCAATGGCGAACGATAAACCGCAAATTTGACCGGGCGTGTTGTATAAAGCATCCGGGGCGTGCGCGTTTCTTTTCGCCAAGTTCAAACTCCACGGCAACGGTTCGCCGGTTTCAACGTCAATCGTCCACAAGGAGTTGGACGTGCCGCACGCTATAGCTAATACTCTGGTTTCATTAAACGCCATCGCGTGTATTGCCGACCAAGAATCCATATTCAACGGTGGAGGTAAACGCGAGTGGAGTTTCATCGCATCCATTGAGTAGATGAAGACGCCGCCGACGTTGGCGTTGGCAGAAAACGCATTGTCGGCATCGCTGACGACGTTTGGTGCGCGACAGGAAGCGACGGCGAGCCATTGCGAGTCGCCGCTGCAACAAATATTTGTTACCGCGGGGCATCCAACCGTATCGGCGGTAACCATATTGCATTCTCCTCCTTCAAATCCACCGACGTTTGTACGAGACTTGTGTGATCGTCTTCTTCCGGATTCTTTCGCGAACGCTCGCTGCGTCGCGGTTTTCGTCGCGATGTGCGCTCTCAGAGTACCCACAACCTCCCAATTTTCAAGGTCAATAATCTTAATCGGGCCCCTGATGGAAACAATTATCAATCTCTTTGCATCCGCGGTAAACAACAAGTGCGCCGCCGGTCGCGTAATTTCCTCCGGTAACTCGACTTTCTTCGCGCGCCAACCAGACTTGCGTTTGACATCCGTCGCGCCGTCAAAGAACGCCTCCTCTTCCTCGTCGTCTGAGTTCATGTCTTCTTTCTCTTTACTGTTCGGTTCACGAATCGCAAATATTCGTGGTGGCGAAACGGCATCAGAAAGTACGACCCAACACCCGTCTGGCGATATCGCTGAACAGAGAATCGAGTGTCGACCGGAGACGAAAAGACGCAGGACGCATTCCGGCGCCGATCGTAAAAGTTGACGATTCTTCTTATTCTGAGTGTTTTCTGTGCGTTGCTTCTTCCTCGCGTTGGAAGTGTTCAGGTTTTCCTGTTGGTTCTGGCTATTATTATTATTATTATTTGTTGTTGTCGTTGTCGTTCCTAAAGCCTCGCCGAGTTTCCAGACGTCCACGTATCTTCCGTGTTCGCACATGGCTAAAGGCGGATCCGGGAACTTGAACCCCGCGGACCGCTCGCTCAACACGTCATTGCCATTTGAAGGCGTCCCAACCGGCGTGGTCGTCGAACTGCTCTCGTTGAAAGTGTGCATGGCGGTAGATGTCACCGCGATCGGCGTTTTCCTCGGCACCGAGACGACCCGAACCGGGTGTTTCTTACCGAACGCATCAGCGCGGTGCGCTAACAATTGCGCGTCTACTCCAGCGGAAAGCAATACACCGCCGGGAACTTTCGAGTTTCTAACCATTTCTAAACATTTTACGTCGTGCGTGTGCGGTCGTTTCATGGATGTTTGCACCCACTCGTTGAATCCTTTATCGTTTCGATTGAGGTCGTCTAAATTCTCATACGCGACTATTTTATGGTCCACGCCAGAGGCGAAGACTATTTTCCCGTCCGGGGCTACCGCCAAAGCGACCACGTCGGCATCGTGCGACGAGAATCGTTTCAAGACGGTATAAAATCGCGAATCGTGAAACGTGACGTTCCCATCTGAATCCGCGGTGACTAAAGTGTCATCCGGAAGATAGAGCATTTTCCAAACGCACGTCGGATCGTGGTTTTTCGCGGAAACGTTCGATCCCCCTCGATTCCGTTTCTTTTTCAAACTATTCGGATTTCTGTGTCTCTCTTTATTCGCGTGTTTCGGAGGTTGATTCCCAATCAAAACGCATTCGATTTCTCTTTTCGATTCGACGTCAAACACGTGAATCCTCCCTTCGCTCGTCCCAGCCGCGATCCTCGTCCCGTCCTTGTTCCAACACACCGACAACACTTTCCCGCTCACCTTCGGCAACGCTTCTTTATGCCTCAAGCCACCTCCAACGGCACTCTTCGCCATGGAAATCACCAACCTCACGCACCCGTCGTCGCACGCGATGGCTAATCGCTGCGGTTGTCCTGGTTTCACCGCCTCCATCGGTTCGCTCGCGCAATCCCAAATCGACCCGCCGTGCGATTCGCACGTCGAGTGTGGCTTCAACTGGTTCAAATCCCACTCGGTGACTGTACCGTCTAACGCCACCGAAACCAAGCGAGCCTTCTCGGAAGACCCGACACCGCTCGATTTTATTAACGATTCCTCTCCTTCTTCTTCTTCTTCTTCTTCGAGCTCTTCGTACTCTTCCTCGGAAACGCCGTCCACTCGAAACGGTTGCACCCACTCTAAGCGAGAGATGGAATCTCCGTCTTTCCCGGGAACTCGTCCAATCAGACGCCAAGAGTGCGCGTCGTACATCTCTAAATCTCCATTTTCTCGCGCTAATGCGACGCACTTGCCTCCGAAAAAATGTGACGTCGCTTTTACGGAAACGACTGGTGTCGGTTGCCACTCCACGAAGGACGCGCGGTGCAGTTCCATCATCTTCTGTATCTCTTTCGATGATGATGATTTTTTATGGCGGCTCTCTTCTGTCTTTTTTTCTCTTCTGTCTTTTTTCTCTCATTTTCGAAGAAACGTCTTTTTTTTTCTTAGATACAAAAAAAAAACACAACAACACAAACGCGCGAATTGTTTCACCTCTCATCACATGGGACAACTGCTGACGAAACTCCTAGGAGGAGGAGGAGGAAGACAAACGACTGCGATTACGACTCCTCGCTTTGGCGATGATGAAAACGAGTTTGATTTTGGAGAAGAAGAATTGTGCGCGCCACTTTGGNTGCTGGTCAGACGGTACCCCGACGTCTGGGGGGAAGTTTTAAAGCATCTGAACACCACGGATATAAAGTTTTTGTACGACGTCAACCGGGAGAGCCGATTCGTGATTAGGAGGCAAGGGTACGTCGTGCGCGACACGAAGTTTCGCATCTCTGAGTTTTCGAGCGTTTCAACCTTGGAGTTTGCCTGGGAAAACATTCCAAGGAAATCGGATTTAGTCCACCGAGTGGCTGGATCCGGTCAAGTGACACTTTTAAGGTGGTTGATCGAGGAGAAGAAGGCGACGTTTGACGAACGCGCGACGTTTCACGCGGCGACGTACAAGCGATACGACGCGTTGAAGTTTTTGGTGGAGAACGGAGCGCCGATGACGAAAGACGTCAGTCGCGTGTGTTCGTCGAACGGAGCCGAAGATTGTTTACGCTTTGCGCTCGATAACGGCGTGGAATCGGATTTCATCTGTAGTTCAAACGCGGCGGAGAACGGACACTTACATATTTTGAAATTTCTTCACGAGGAGAAAGGCGTGCCGATTAACGCGGATACGGCGTACAGCGCCGCTAAAAACGGACACACGCATTGCCTGAAGTATTTGATCGAGGACAAAAACTGTCCCGTGAACGAATGGGCGTGCACCTGGGCCGCGAAACAGGGTCATTTGGAGTGTTTGCGTTATTTGCGCGAACACGGTGCGCCATGGGACGAATTCACGTGTCACTCTGCCTCTGGAAATGGCCACGTGGAGTGTCTGAAATACGCGTTTGAGAACGGATGCGTGATGAACGAATTCACGATCAATTACGCTTGCGAGAGAAATCACATAGAGACGCTTCGTTTCGCCAGAGATAACGGCTGCCCGTGGGATTCGTACGCGGCTGCCGACGCTGCGGCGCACGGGAATATCGAGTGCTTGAAGTACTGTCTCGAAAACGGTTGCCCCACGGACGTAAATACAACGCGCAGGGCGGCCGGCTCGGGGCATCTCGATTGCTTGAAACTCCTCCGCGAGTTTGGCGCGCCGATGGACGAACGCGCCGTCGCCCGAGCGGCGAAAGGAGGATACCTCGATTGCGTAAAATTTCTTCACGAAAGTGGTTGTCCGCACAACATGGACGCGTGTAATCGCGCCGCGGAGTACGGACATTTGGACGTCTTGAAATACCTCCGCGAAGTCGCTCGCGCGTCCTGGAACGAGTGGGCGTGCCGCGGCGCGTCTCGGAACGGACATTTGGAGGTTTTGAAATACCTCCACTCTCAAGGCGCTCCTTGGGCGAGCTACGTGCCCTATCCCATCGAGTCCGATTGAAAAGAAAAACGAGCACTGATGCTTCCATCGGATCGAAAGAAAACGAAATCAAACGAACGCTTTAAGAGGTGCGCGGAGTATTTTTAGCACAAAAATCAGTCCTTTTTTAACGAGATTTTTTTAAATTTTCCACACTTGTTTGTTAAAACGATGATGATCTCTTTGCCTTCTTTCCCGGCGGCTTTCGTAAGAGGCGGCGGAGGGTCGCGCGAGATCGTCCTCCGATCGTCTGAAACGGATGTCGGCTTTGTATCCTCCTCCTCGAGAGTACCGTTGTCGTCGCGATGTCGTCTGTCTCTCGTGTGTCTTCGCCGCCGCGGAGAAGGAGAACGAGGATCTGCGCCGTCGTTACTAAGGAGAAGAAGAGGAAGAATCACGTCGTTCGCGGTGAACGCGGGAACGACGCCGAAATCAACCACTTTTGATGCGAACGACCGGTACGCGAGAACGGCGAACCCGTTTTACGAGGCGAACTGCGAGCGGTACGTGGAAAAGATACTGGTGAAAGTAGACGAGAACGTGGTGATGAAGATGAAGAAGAACAGTGAGGATGGTGTTTTGAGCAGAAACGACGGTTCCGCGACGACGGTTGCCGCCAATGGCGCTCTTCCCGGTGGTGGTGATGGTGGTGGTGATAACACTACTCCTCTGAAAGAAGAACGATGGGAGAAGATCCACCTGTCCACGGAGGACGAGAGGACGAAAGGATCGATGGACGTATCCGTCGTCAAGTTGAGCGACGCCGCGTTTCGGGTGAAAGTGAAGTTGGATTGTCCGTCAATTTTGAACGAACAAGACGCGCTCATGCATTGGGGGATGATTGGCCAGGAGGACGAGGATTGGAAGTCGCCGAAACATTTCGTGCGAAGCGTGCCGCCAAACGGGAGAGAGCCGGACGCGCAGTCGGAGGAGTCGAAGTTCTTGAACGGGAGAGATTGTTTTGAGCACGTGTTTGAGTTTACGAACGGGTATCGCGGGGAGAGAATGGCGATGTTGATTAGGAGTGAGGATTGCGAGACGTGGTTGAGGGACGAGGGAAGACGGTCGCACGCGATTTTGGATTTTGGGAGGATGGCAGTGGACGCGAGAGGAGGAGGATCTCAACAACGAGTTGCGGCTGCTCCAGCGCCGAATCCCGTGGCGCCGCCGCCACCACCGCAGCGACAAGAAGAGGATCACCATCATCGTCATCGTGAAGAACACAATAACAGTCATGAGCAGCAGCAGCAACAGCACAATCATAATCATAATCAACAGCAGTCTACCAATAGCAACAACGGTGAACGGGTTTTCGCGGCGGTATCCAACTGGGTCGGCGACGACGTCGAACTTTCAAACAATCGCAAAGACCGATCTAGCAGAGACCGAAACAGATGGGACACGTCCAATTTACCGTCTTTTGCGGCGGCGCTCGTGTCTAACGATCAATCTGCATCTTCGTGGAGGCAAAAATTGCAAAGCGTCGAGAAACTCTTATGCGAAAACGACGGGAACGACATGGAAGACGCGTTAGCGTATAGTACGATTTACTTGTTTTGGATTTCAGTCGGGGCCATTTCGTGCGTGGAAGATGGAACGCATTACAGGCCAAACCATCACGCCGGCTCGGCTGAACGCATGTTTGGCAAAATCGAATCCATCGAAGGTACCGATAATATGTCCACACTCGCCGCAATTCGGCGATTACACCCGCGTTTACCCGCGTTTACAGCAGAGTTCACGCAATCCGTACCGTTAACGCGCATTCGAGATATCGCGCACGGAAAAGGAGACGAACACGGGAAGTGTCGAGAAGTCAGACAAGAAATTAAACACACGATTCAAAACAAATTGCACAGATGCGCTGGTCCAGAAGATTTAGTCGCCTCGGAGAAGATGCTGCAAAAACTCACCGCACCTGGGACGGATTACCCGAAAGCGTTCGTGGATGAGTTTGAAATCTTTTACAGAGAATTGAAAGAGTTCTTTAACGCTTCTGGCGTCGCTGAACGATTAGAAAAACTAGCCAACCAGGACGGCGGCTCGAAAAGCGCAGACGCGGCGAACGCATTTTTAAGAGCAAAAGCGAATGCAGATTATCAAAACGCGTCATTAAAATCACTTCTGGAAACGCTGCGGTTATTACACGAGTCACGAACGGAAATTGTTCGATCGCTCGAAAGCGGGAACATCCAAGACATGTCCGCTCGCCAACAGTGGCGATTGGCGGAAATTTCCTTGGAAGACTACGCGTTTGTCTTACTCTCTCGGTGCTCCAACCTTCTCGGCGCGGAAAGTGAGCCACCGAAGCAAAACTACACGAGCGAGGAGGTTAGTGAATGTCTCAATGCGCTCGCAGTATCTTTCGATACTTTGCATTTAAGCTCAAAAAGTGAAGAAATGCAGCGCGTCGCCGAAGACGCGCGAAAATTAGCCGGCGAATCGGCTTCTTTTCTCGGATCTAACGACGGCGGTTTACGAGTAAATGCCATCGCGGAACGCGCGAAACGTGCCGCAGAAAACTTTTGCGATGTGCTCGAGAACTTGTTTACGAACAGAGCGCATCAGCTCGGCCCGGCTTTAGGTATCGACAACTACGTGGTTGATATCTTCACCGAAGGGCAAATCAGAGCGTCGGTGGTGTTTCAATCCGCCAAGTTAGCCGGGGCATTAAGTAGAGCATCGAGAAATATCACCGGTGCACAAGGCTGGGATTGCGTCGTCCAATCGTCCGAAGGTGATATCGTGTATCCGCTGAGACGAGTTGAACGGTTAGATCCAAACTACTGTCGCGAAAACATCACGGAGCCGTGTATTTTACTTTGCGATTCTGCCGACGGCGACGAAGAGGTCTCGACCATGGGGCCAAACGTCATGGGCATTATTTTATCGCACGCCTTACCTCACTTATCACACTTGGCGCTACGTGCTAGACAATCCGCGGTCCCTTTAGTAGCCGTGGAAGATGGCGCGTTGACGGAAACGATACGTTCTTTTGAAGGGAAGAACGTGTTGCTTCGATCGAAACCGGGAGACGTGAAGATTGAGTTGACCGATGCGCCTGTTTCTGGCGGCGCTTCATCATCTGCTCCTGCCGTATCGACTGCTTCTGCGACAGCATCTACCGCCGCTACAATCTCTATAGCTGCGGATACGTCGTATGCGAACGATCCGTTATCCTTTGCGAAACTCTCGGAGAGCACGCTCGACTTTGCCGTCTCCGTCGCCGGTTCAAAATCCGCGTTTTGCGCGAAACTCGAAAAACTCTCCAGCGATTCGCATTCTTCGCCGTTTGCGTTTAGTGCGCCTACTGGTGTGGCTATTCCATTTGGCGCCATGGAAGTCGCGGCTGAGGAAGCCGGTAAAACGCAATACTTACAAGAGCGATTACAAATTCTTGATTCAAACGTTCCAGAAGTTGATTTGGAAGCCGCACGTCGGGAACTCTTCGCATTGGTCGAAAACGAACTTCGTCCGTCGCAAGAAGTGTACCAAAAAGTCTTAGCCGGTATGGGCGCGAGTGCAAACTCAAAAGCGTTCGTCCGCTCCTCTGCAAACGTGGAAGATTTAGCTGGCATGTCCGCGGCAGGTTTATACGACTCCATCCCGAACGTCGATTTACAATCGTACGACCAGTTCGCGTTGGCGGTATCGAAAGTCTGGGCGAGTTTGTACACAGCCCGAGCCGTCGCCTCGCGAAAAGCAGCGAGAGTTTCGCAGAAAGACGCCAAAATGTGTGCGTTAGTTCAAGTCGCTTTGAAACCGGAATGTTCTTTTGTTTTACACACGAAACACCCATTAACGGAGAGCGATCAAGACATGTACGCGGAGATGGCTTTAGGATTAGGCGAAACGTTAGCGTCTGGGAACGTGAGAGGCACGCCCTGGAGGTTCGACATCGCGAAAGCGACGAAAGAAGTCACCGTAAAAACATTCTCATCTTTCGGTGAAATGTACATCGCCGACGACTCCAACTCGGATTCGAGCGCGTTGCAAATGAAACGGGTCTTTTGCGATGACGGCAACCACTGGCTCACCACCGACGAAAAACGTCGAAACGACGTCGTCGGCGCAAAACTCGGTGGTCTCGGTATCTACTTAGAATCAACTTTAGGCAACGTTCCGCAAGACGTCGAAGGATGCTTGCTCTCGGACGGCACGCTGTGTGTCGTCCAAGCGCGCCCGCAACCGTAAAAAAGAAAAAATCAAATGCGCTTCTTACTACTTATAATACAAACGTATAATACACACGTATTGCCGCTAAAACTAACTCAAACAAACCGAATATCTCAAACGACTCCGTCCAACATCTCCAAATCTTCCATCGCGCCTCTCTCCAGCCCTTCCCGCAAGTACAACTTCTCCACTTCCGTTAACCTCTCGCCTAAATTTTTCAGCGCGACGAGAATCTCAATCTTTTCCCCTTCCAATTTTTCCCGCGCTCCTGCTCCTCCTCCTTCTCCACCACCTTGTTTACCCTTGTTTCCTCTGTTTTTGTTGTTGTTGTCGTTCATTAGTCTCGATTCGCGTTCGATGGTGTCCAACCGGTCTCTCAACCCATTTCTGTCCTTCTCAAAAAACAAAAAGTATATCTCGTCCGTCTTAAACGCTCGTCGAATTCGGTCTCGAGTAAACTGAAGTTTAACTTCATCGGACGACCACTCCGAAACGTTCAAAACACGACGACTTCGATTCTCATCATCATCATTCGATGATGCACACGTAATTTTAGCGCGTATTTTCTTGAATTTCTCCATCGAACGCGTCGTCTCTTCGCGCATGGATTTCAGAATCATCTCGTCGTCGATGCGTGCCACAAACGAAGGGTTGGATAAGTCCTCGAGTTGATTTTGTAACCGAATCACGTGTAAATCGCAGTTTTGTAAGAGCACGAGATCGTGAGGATCGTCTCTTTTTATGTCTGTGCGCGGGGTATCCTCGTTCTCGACGTCGACATCCATACCTATTTAATAGGTTTTGGAGTGAATTTTGTCCGGCATTTTCCTCAAAATGTCTGCCCTTTGTGTCACGCTTTTGTCGAGTCGCGGAAGCATTCTTTACGCGCCATCATCACCAACATCTCTCGAAAGAGGAAGAAGAAGCAGTTTTGGTCGATGTAGCAGTAGCGGCAAAAGTAGCAGCAGTACCAGAAAACTATCAGTAGTAAACCAAGCGGTTCCAGATGGCGTTCGTTACGGTACGTTTCAGAGCGACTTTTGTTTTCCCCTAACCACGAGTGTGTGTGCACACGCACTTGCGCTTAGCCCGCAAACGCGCGGTTTTTGGAGATGACGAAAAGAACTTTACGTATTCTGACAGAAGTCGAGAGCAGCGAGCATTTATGTGCGCGCTGCGATGTTCGCTTCGACTATTCCACAAGAGATTTCCGATCCAAGTTTAATTGTTTATTTCTCTCTCTCTCTTCCCCTAGCGTTCATACTGACATGTCGTATCACCTTTACATGTTGTGTTCTCGTTCTCTCTCTGTTTCTCTCAAAAACTCACTCTTCGTGTTAAACTCGCGGCGAACACAAACAACAGAATACACGAGCGACGACGAACGTTTCATGCTCCGCGCGATCGAACTCGCGAACACGGTGACGTACGAAGAGCACACGAACCCGAACCCAATCGTCGGGTGCGTTTTGGTCGACCCTTCGACGAACGAAATCGTCGGCGAAGGGTACCACCCGAAAGCGGGCGAGCCGCACGCGGAGGTGCACGCTTTAAGAGCCGCCGGGAAGAAGGCGAAAGGCGCGACCGCGTACGTGACTTTAGAGCCGTGCAATCACTTTGGGAGAACCGCGGCGTGTTCGAGAGCGTTGGTGGACGCGGGCGTGAAGAGGGTACTGATTGGCGCGTACGATACGGATCCAAGAGTCGCTGGAGGCGGTATGAAAACGTTGTTAGATCGAGGCATAGAAGTCGTCTGCGGGTGCAAAGAAAAAGAAGCGACGGAGATGAACCGGGCGTTTTTCGATAGGATTGAAAAGGAGAGACTCGAGAAAGAAGCGCAAACGCGACAGAATAAGACATAGAAGTAGGAGAAGAAGAAGAGCTAAAATCGACATCAGTCTCCGCGCGTACGCATTCTACTATGACCACAGTTTATACTCGGTTTTGATTTGATTTTTTTACTACAGCATTCTACTCCTCGTCTCCTCCGCGCGCTATTCGCGTGTTTGTTGTGTTTTGGAACTTCTCTCTCTCTCTCAATTCCGCCTGCCGCAATGCAACAAACTCCCAGCGCCTAAAAATAACGAAAACAAACCCGCGCTCCCTAACGTCGTCCGACCGATGTGCCGAACTTTCAGCATTCCTGGTATCTGCAACAAAAGAGGTTCGTCAGTAGTAATAACGGTACAAAGCATCATCTTCGTCATCATCAGCGCTTTAAAGTAGTTGTTTGGGGAAAAGCAAAGAGAGAAAAACACAACACATACCTTGTACGCGAACGCCTCGTAGGTCCCGTAACTCGCCCCGACGGCTCCACCGACGGCCCCGCCTAACGCCGCGCCCGTGAGCACTCTCTGCATGCACCTGTTGTCGCCCATTTATGTGTATATATTCGTGTCCTAAGATGCGTCACAATTATGACGACGACGACGACGGGGAAAATGAGACGAAGTTTTTCGCTCGCATCCTCTTCCTTTTCCTCTCTGATGAGGAACAAGAACACCGCGAACGATCTCGTCTTTAACTTAGTACCATCGACTGCTTTCATTTCTTTGTCGAGAAGAAGTCTGTGCGATGATTATGATGGCATCCTCGCTCCTTTTACGCGACAGTTCACGTCCTCGTCATCATCCAAAAACAGCAGCGGAGGACATGGTTTCCAATTAGGGGAGTTGTTCGCCGCTTCCGGTAGAAGACGAAGAAGTAAACGCGACGCTCTCTTTGTCGATTGGAAGAACAGCTCCACCAGTAAAACTTCTTCTGCTCGCTTCTTCCACGCTTCGTCCTCGTCTGTGCTCTTCTCGAACAAAGCGACGGAATCGGAATCAAAATTCACCGAAAAAGCGAACGAGTACTTGGAACTGCTCGGGGAAAAGCTCGAACAATGGGCGGACGACGAGATCGAGGAAGACGTGGAGTGCGATTATTCAGACGGCGTTTTGACCATTTCTTTAGGCCGAGAGAGAGGGACGTACGTGTTGAATAAACAAGCACCGAATAAACAGATATGGTGGTCCAGTCCAATATCCGGACCGCATCGGTTCGAGGAGGACGGCGCACGGTGGGCGGACGCCAGGCGAGGCCAGGACGGCGACGATTGTTTGGACGATTTAGAGACAAAGTTAAGGAAAGAGTGGGGGGAGATTTTTAAGGGGAAGAAAGGGTTAGATTTGTAGTCGCGGCGCGCGTCGTGTTCTTGTGTATCAGTAATAGTAGTAATGTTTCAAAACATTTCCGCTCTTTTTTTCTTCAACATACGTACGTACTCGTGTAATTCTCTCTCTTCAAAGTTTGTCTTACTCGTGTCGTAAAAAATATCTGTGTTTTTCAACTCGTACAACTCATCAGCTCTTTGCGCGCGCACTCCATCCCTCTAAGTTCTATTCATCATCTGTGCAATGCTTTTCTATTCTGTCAGATAATGGATGTCACTCAACACCAGCGTCGACGCCGTCTGACGCTCGCGTTTCTGGCGTGATGTGTTGGAGTAACTCGCAAGGAGGTTTCAAAGGTAAAAAGAGTTCCGAATCCAACTGTTCCACCGTGCACGTCGGGCACATTCGGTCGCCCCAGACGTAAAACTTTCTCGCTTTCGTCGCTTCAATGCCGTTAAAATCACAACTTCCAGCTAACGTGTACGCTCCCGAGTCTGGAAACAACACGTAATCGCCATTGTTGAGTTCCGTCATCATAGTGTCTCTCATGACACAATCGGCGGAATCGCAGGTGGGCCCCCAAATGGTACTTTCGTGTTGTAAACCTAAACGTAACTCGAGCTCAGGCATGGATCCATCCCCGGTGGATTTCAAAATATACGCCGGTGTTTCCAATCCGTCGTAAATGACGCCGTTGAAACATCCGTACAAGCCGTCGGTGATGTAATAATCGTAGTGTAAATCCCCGGACGCTTTCACGGTTTCGCGTTTACCGTACACCATCGACGCGATGGTAATCGGCGATTGCGCGAAATATCTCCCCGGCTCAGCGATAATTTTCAGCTTCGGCCATTGGTCTTTCGGAAAAATATCGTCTAACGCTTTCGCGATGATGGAAAAGTCGCACGGCGACTCGTCGATGTTACCCGTTTGATCGAACAGACCCGTATAGCCGCCACCTAAATCCAACAAGTTCATCTTGAAACCGTAATGATAGCCTTGTTGAAAAACATCCTTGGCTTGTTGGATCGCGTTTCTGTACGCGTTCGGGTTTCGGCTGGAGCTGCCGACGTGAAACGACACGCCGACGATATCCATGCCGAGCAATTGCGCCGTCGATAAAAGTTTAGGAATGTCGTCCATGTGCGCGCCGAATTTCGCGCCGAACGAAATCTTTGCCATCGGGTCGTCCGCTTTAATTCTTAAGACCAACTTGCACTCGTTTAATCGAGCGGCAAACATTTTGTGCAGCTCGGACTCGGAATCAAACGTGGTAAACTTTACTCCGTGCTCGGCGATGCAACGCAAATCCACCGGCCTCTTCACCGCGTGTGCCAAGATGATTTTATCCACGTCAATACCCAACTCTTTAATCAACTCCACCTCGCCCTGACTGGCGCAATCGAATCCAGCACCCAAAGCTGCCAACGTTGAAATGATCCCTCTATCCGGACAGCACTTCACGGCGTAATGTGGCGTCACTCTCGGCATCCTCTTCTTCAAGTGCTCGTACAACTTTACCACGGCGTGTAAATCAATCACCGCGAACGTATCCTCCAAACGCATGTCGTTTACGAGTTCCAAACACCTTTCCCTAACGTCATCCATCGACCTCGACGAGATCGGTTGCACGTCGAATGTCTTCCGAATCTCTTCAAAGTTGAATTCATCCGGTACCGCCTCCTCGAAATCAATCGCGTCTTGTTGCGTGTCGTCCATCAGCGTCTCTTCGAAACCAGCCGTTTCCGCCAAACCTTTCACGATGACCGCCAACTCTTCCGGAACAAACTGCTCCACAAAATCCGGATCGGCTTCCCCAGCCTCAACGTACGTCTCCAAAGAGTTGATGACCTCAAATGCATCCGTCAACTGTTCCTCGGTAACTAAAATCGGCGTTGGATACCCGTTGTTTTCTTGTCTGTCCTCGCGGAGCGATTTCATCACCTCGTTCGATAAGTACTCGCTCCTCTTCCTTCGAAACGAGCTCGAACTCCTTCCGCCGCCGCCGCCGAGGTTCTCTTTCATGTCATCCGCCGATGATTCGTTCTCCGCATGACCCATCGTCGCGTTCGTTCGAAAACCGTTCGTTATGTTCATCCCTCCTCCTCCTCCTCCTCCTCTCGGCGACAACATCCCTTCTCTTCGTTCGTCCCACGAAGACGACGCCTTGAAGCTTCCCACTCGTACGATTTCCTCGATATTCTCCGCCAAATCGTCGAATATCCCGCTCTCCTCGATATCCTCCGCCGCCTCTTCCAAAACCGTCTTGATTTCCTTCATGGAGTACTCCGGTTGGTCCTCCTCGTCCATGTCTTCGATTCGTATTTGTTGCTTCAACTCTTCTTCATCCTCGACTTCATCCTCGTCGTCGTCCGAGACGGCACCTTTGAGCAACGCGTGCGTGAGAAGCGATTGACGCCGAGGGGGTCGTTCCTCGTCGTTCATACCCCCCGTTCTTCTTCTCGAGCCACAAAAGGCACAAAAAAGTGAAACCAAGAAGGTAAGTGAAACGTGTGAATGTGATTTTGCGCTTCGTAGTCACTGCTCGTACTCAAGAAGCGCGGTAAAAGAGTGATGCGTTTCATTTTGGGTTTTGGAAGATAAAACGAGAAACAGTTAAGCAAGACAAGCCTGAAATGTAATAACGCCGACGAAAAAGGTGTACTACGAGGAATAGGATGTCCACATCGATCGGAATGTAAAAACAATTCGACATAATTCGAACTCTTTTTACCATCCTTAAGCGTTAAAATCTCTCGAGAAAGACTTTTGTGTTAATACTACTGATGATTATTAGTGTTAAAATTCTCCGTCGAAGGAGGTCTACTACACGCGAGCGCTTCCGTCGCTCTCCGTCGGCGAGGTGCTCGTTCCGCTGTCGCGTAATATTTCGCGCTCTAAGGAATTGCTACGGTCGGATTCGTTGGTGTCGTCGGCGTCGTCGCGGGCTTCTGCGCAGCACGCCGTCGTGCCTGCGGTGATTTTGCCTCCACCGTCGGAGCTGTAGACGGAAAAAATGGCGTGGCCCAACGTGAGACCGAGGACGACGCAGAAGAATAACGGGACGTGGTACGTCATGGAGACGAGCATGAGGAGGTAACCGGCGGTCACTTGAAACGCGTATAAGAGAAGCGTCAACAACGTTGTCGTCCGGTCGATAGGTCGAGTTGATTTTCCCGAACCTGCGCCTCCCCCGCCCCGAACTTTGCGACGCAACTTGGCGCAGAGTTCGATGGACATGCCTAGGAAGATGGTAAATAGACAAGCGGCGAAAACCAAAGCGGGCGTTTTCAACGACCACGACTCGAAGAAGAACGCGACGCACGGTTGATTTGCGTCCGTTCCGGACGAGAACCCATCCATAAACATAGTTGTTGGAGGGATATTCGAGTTGCACTGACCACCAGAGCTTTCATTTGGAACGGCTGGACAGGCTGGAGCACAACTGTCGCAGTGCGCCTCCGCACCGTTGGCGCCGAAATCGTCCGGCCAAATTTTTTCCGTGCCAGACTCTTGACATTTAGCCGTGGAAGCGTCACACCCTGTTGGAATCGGTTGGCAGCTGAGCCAGCAGTAAATGGTACCTTCCGCGCACGAGCCGTCGTCGGCCAATATTCGTCTTTGCGGAACACGCGATCTCGATTCGTCGTCCGTAGTAGTCGTCGGTAATCCATCGCATGCCGCGGAGACGTAATCTATTACGTCAGAAGAGGATCCACTCGTTTCTTTTACATCTTCAATTCCGTTTATTCCATTCACGAGCGCTCTCGCACCATTCAACCATTCGCCAAAGTTCAAATTGACGTTCAAGTCCGGATGCTCGTCGCTCAAGTTTGGCAGAATCATTCGACCAAACCAGGCTCTCGTTTCGCCTCTTTCCAAAGCGACAGCGTGAGTTGGGATTTTGATCTCGTCTAATAAGCTATTCGTAGTGCTAACGCGATCGTGTCGTTTTGGGTGCCACGCGCGAGCGGCTTCTCCTAACAAAACGAGCATGCCGTCGCTTGGGATGTCGAAGGAAACGCCGTCGACGATCAAACCTCTCGATCCCGCCTGGTCGTCTTTCCCGTTCACCCACGCCGGAGTCATCACGATAGCAACACCAACGTCGGTGTGTTCGTGCTTCCCTTGCGCTTTCTCGCTTTTATTTACTCTTACATTCTTTTCGGAGGAACTCGACGATGACGAATCCTCGCTACTCGCGTACACGTGAAAATGATCCAACGAAGCCTCCGAACGCAACGCGTCGTTAAAAAAGTTCCTCTCCATCCTCGACGGTCTCCTAGTCCTATCCTCTTCCTCGTTCGAGTTTAAAATCGCATCGAGTCTCGGCAACGTCGCTCGACTCACGACGTCCGCGAAATCCCTTAACTTTTCCAACTCTCTTCGCAAATCGAACCCGTCCTCGCCCTCGTCCTCGCACTCCCCGTTCACGTCCATCGACAACCGTTTATTCGCAAACTCCGCGAGCGTGCTTCGCTCGATCTCGGGATGTTCTTTCGAATACGTTTTTGAGTTGCGTAAGAACACGTCTTCTTTTTCGTCTTCTTTCTTCGTCTTCTTTGTCGATGTCGCGCATTCGGCCAAGCGTCTTAAACTTTTCTCTCTCACTTCTTGGAACCCTTTCAGCCCTTTGACGAAGAGAACACCCGGGGCGTTTTTGCCGAAAAACGCGCGTTTCACGATGTCGTCGTGCATACCCGAGCGCAAGGATTGGACGTTTGGAATCGTCGGCAAGAGGAGAGCTTTTTTCTTCTTCTCGACCATCGTCATCTTCTTCTCTAAACCCAATTCTTCGCCGTGAACGACGAGGAATGTCACGCCGTAATCGTCGTTCAACAGCATCACCAACAACGCGAAAACGACGAGGACACAGACGCGAAGAAAAGGAGAAAAATAAGTCATCATCGTTTACGTCGTTCACGTCGTTTACGTCGCTTCTTCTTCTTCTTTCTCTTCTTCTTCTTCTTCTTTTAAGAGTGACTAAATGAATAAATACAAGTGTTACTGGAAAATGGAGGATTCCCTTTAGAAGTAAAAAGGGGCATGCGAGCAAAAAAATCTTCAAACATAGAGCGTAGTTTTACTACGAGAGAGAGAGAGAGTTATATTTATAACGCGAGTGAACTGATGTTAGTATTAAAATAGAAAGCTTGATTCTTCTTTTCGAGTTCTCTCAAATCAAATCCATTTTTACCTCGCGACGGCTGCGGCGTCCGGGTGGCTATTCATAAACTCGCTCTCGTCGACTCTCCTGTACACCTGCGCGGTTCTCGAGCAACTCAACACTTTCATCGAGCACTCTCTCGGCTCTTGCGGGTACGGTCCGACCCAACTTTCGATTTTTTCCGGCGAAGTGAAGTGTTCGGTGCCTTTATCGACTCTGTTGCGACCTCCGAATTGGCCTTCGTCCGTGTCCAAGACGCAGACGTATTTGCCCGGTTTCGGGACGCCGATTTCCAACCCTTCGAAATCTTGCGTCGGGTTGAAGTTAAAGACGAAGAGTAAGTCGCCTCTTTCAAAGACGATAATTTTGCGGTTATCGTCCGCGGTAGAGACGTGTTGGTGACCGTTGGAGAGAAACTTGAACCCATCTTCGATGTTGAGCATTTCGCGGTCAAAGTTCTTCATATCTTTGTATCGTAAATGCTCGGCGTCGGCGAGGTCCCATCGGCGTCGGCAGTGGTCGTGGGACCAGTTATTACCTTCGCGAGGAAAATCGACCCATTCTGGGTGCCCGAACTCGTTGCCCATGAACGCGAGGTATCCTTCGCCACCTAAACCGATGGTGATGAGACGAAGCATTTTATGCAACGCGATGCCTCTTTCGATGATCGGGGTGATGGGTTGCGTCGCGGACATGTGGCCGTACATTTCGGCGTCCATGAACCAAAACGCGGTTGTTTTATCGCCAACGATGGATTGATCGTGCGATTCGACGTACGCGATCGCTTTTTCTGAGTATCTGCGGTTGCACAGAGTGGAAATGATTTCGTGCATGCCCCAATCTTCGTCTTTTCGCGTTTTGAAGTATTTCACCCAAAAGTCCGGTATGGACATGGCCAATCGAGCGTCAAAGCCGACGCCGTTTTCGCGAACGTCTCTGCACAACGTGGGCATACCAGAAACGTCTTCGGCAAAGACTTCAACTTCCGGGTAGTTGGAATGTAACATGTCGTTGACGAGCATGAGGTAAACGACCGCATCGATGTTCGTATTCATGCCTAAATATTCCTCGTAGTTTCCAGTGAACTCCATATTCAAACCGTGGTGGTGATACAACATGCTCGTCACGCCATCGAATCTGTACCCATCCACGCCGTATTCTTCGATCCAGTATTTCGCGTTCGATAAAAGCAAGCGTTGCGTTTCCCAGTTGTCGTATTTAAACAAGCGAGAATCCCACAAATAATGGTACCCTTTCTCGCCGACGTCGAAATAAGAGTCTTCCGCTTTTTGCCCGACGTCGAAACCGGCCAAACCGTCTTCGGTATTTTTACTCGCGTGCGAGTGAATGACGTCGATGATGACCCGTAAACCAAGCTCGTGCGCTTTGTCGACTAAATATTTGAAATCCTCCGGGGTGCCTGACCTCGAAGAGACGCCAAAAAAATTCGTCACGTGGTACCCGAACGAGCCGTAATACGCGTGTTCCATTACCGCCATCAATTGTACGCTGTTGTAGCCACCGCCTTTGATTCGGGGTAAAACCGTATCCGCGAATTCTCTGTACGTGGAAACTTTCGGGTCGTTCGAGGACATACCAACGTGCGCCTCGTAAATCCTCGGCGCCGACGGTTTCTTCGGACCTTTCTTAAACTTCCACTCGTGTCGCTCTTCCTTCGGCGGATCCCAATAAATCCCGTCGTATTTCGCGCCCATCTCGTTCGGCGGCACTCTCGCGTACCTGATGTACGCCGGAATTCTATCCACGTGTCCACCGTCCTTGAAAAAACGAATCTTCACCCTGGAATCGTGCGGAATCGTCCCCGCCGGTAACTCGCACGACCAGTTCCCGAAATCGTCTCGCGCCATCGGCGTCGCTTCGCCGTTCCAACCGTTGAAGTCCCCAACTAAAGCCGCGTGGTTACACGCCGGCATCCATTCCTTATACACGATCGTTCCATCCTCCTTTTTCGAAAACCCGTACTCTTTGTATCCATCCGCGAACGCAGACAAAGAACCGCTCGCTTTTTCGATTGCGCCTTTCACCTCCAGAAACTTCTCCCACCGGTATCGCAAATGCCCTTCGTGTGGCTTTAACATCTCGTCGATTTCAATCAGATCTGTTCCGTCTTTCGAGTACGCTTTTGTCTCCTCTGTCTTCTGTTCATCTTTCGTGTCGTGCACTTCCCGCATCGCTCTCGTCAGCGTCTCGCCTTCTTTCTTCTTCCTCGTCGCGTTCGACCCGAACGACGACGACGTTTCGACGTGATGATGTTTCGAACACCGCGCTCGTCGCTCGTCCCGTCTCGCTCTCGCGCCTGAACCTCCACAAAAAACAACTTTGAGAGCGTTGTTGTTGCACTTCTTCGAAGTACTTCTACCACCAAAGCTACTCTTTCTAAACGATCCGATCGTCGTCGTCGTCGCCGCCGCCCGTTGTTGTTGTTGTTGTTGCGAGATGATGCCTCGCATGCGTGTGTGTTTTGAGATTTTTATGCGTTTGAGTGTGCGTTTTGTGTGGAGGAAAGAAGGAAAGAACGAAGCGTTTTCGATGCGTGCCTCTCGTTCCTCCTGCAAGAGATCCGAAAAAGAATGCGAACGCACACTTTGTCTCCTTTTTTGACGAACGAAAAAACTCAATCGCAAAAATCGAAAAAATCGTTCAATCAAAAAAAGAGAGAAAAGAGACACTGCGGAGAAGAGAATTGAGTTTTTTTTGTCCAACGCACAACTTTCCTCTTTTCTGCGGCCATTTTTTTCCTCGTAACTCGCTCTGTCTGTGGAATTATATCATCCAAGAAAATACTACTCTCATCATGAGCAGCAGCGTTTCGACGTTTACGAGGACGACACAAACGACGACGTGCTTCTGCTGCGCATCCTCTTTCCCGTCTTCTTCTTCTTCTTCTTCGAAACAGTCGAGGCAAATTGGACGAGGAGGAGGGAAAAGAAGGAGCGTTTCGAGATTTTTAACATCACCATCGTCGGTGGCAAAAGTGGATAACGACGACAGACGCGGCGCGGTTTTGTTCGTCGCAACGAGAACAACAGGCACAGAAAACACGCGAAAGAGATATAGAAAAAGAGGCGTTTATATCTCCCCTTGTCGAGCATCCGGGGCGTACGAGCAGTTCCTTTCCGGCATCACCGAGAAAGACCGAAAAGATGTGAGCGAATCGTGGGAGAAAATCATGCGTTGGAAGTCGTTCGTAGAGAGCGCGAATAAGAACGACGAGGACGTTCTGGCGAACACGAAGAAAGTGACCATCATGGGCGGCGGGTCGTTCGGGACCGCCATGGGGACGTTATTGGCGAGGAACAAGAGCGATTTAGACGTGGTTTTACTGTTAAGAAACGAACAAGAGGCGGAGACGATCAACGCGACCAATCGCAACGCGAAATATTTGCCCAAGTACGAGTTACCGAAGAATATACGAGCGACGACGGACGCGAAAGAGGCGTTGAAGGATTCCGATTTTATCATTCACGCGGTGCCGACGCAACATTCGAGGAAATTTTTGAGTTCAGTGAAGGATATCATCGATCCGAAAACGCCTCTGTTGTGTTTATCGAAAGGTTTGGAAGTCGGGTCGTCTTTGATGATGTCCGAGGTTATTCCGGAGGCGCTGGAGAGGGACCAACCTTTGTGCGTTTTGAGCGGACCGACGTTTGCGGTGGAGTTGATGCAAGGCTTACCGACCGGAATTGTTGCCGCGTCGGAGAATGAAGCGTTGGCGAGACGCGTGCAATCGCTCTACGGGAGTTCGTGTTTGCGAGTAAACACGAGCACGGACGTGGTTGGCGTGGAGATGTCCGGCGCGTTGAAGAACGTGTTGGCGATTGCGGCAGGTATTGTAGAGGGTCTGGAGTTGGGAAACAACGCCATGGCAGCTTTGGTGGCGCAAGGATGCGCGGAAATTCGGTGGTTGGCTGGGAAGTTAGGCGCGAAGAGCGAGACTTTAGCCGGTTTGAGTGGAACCGGCGATATCATGTTGACGTGTTTCGTGAACTTGTCCAGGAATAGAACGGTAGGATCGAGATTAGGGAGCGGGGAAACGTTAGAGGAAATTCTAGGATCGATGAATCAAGTCGCAGAAGGCGTGGCTACGGCTGGGGCGGTTGTTCAGCTTGCCAGGAAACATCGAGTGTCGTTACCGGTGTTGACCGCGGTGGCGAGAATATTGGAAGGAGACGTGGATCCGAAAGACGCGGTGGATCAGATTATGAATTTACCTCAAGTTCCGGAAGTATGAACAACGATAATAACAATACGACGCCTTTAGAAAAAACGTGCTATAACATTCAACGACGTTTCTAATGTACCTATCTATCTTCTTTGCTGATAATCTAGCGATGATATACTACTCACCATGAACTATATACACTAATCGTTTGGCTTTTTTTTCTCTTCCTCGAACAAACACATGCGTCGGTTGGGCATGTCGTAAACCACGCGTCTCGAATTTAAAACGTTCGCGCACACCATACCGACGCCAAACTCGCTTAAATCAAAGCCACTCCCATTAGCTAAGAGCGTCTTCAACTCCTGGACGCGCATACCTTTGTTCTCGAACTCGATCCAATCCAACGTCGCTTTTACGCACTTCTCGGCACCGCCACCACC
>JGI20151J14362_10000254_pt1 | contig 39599 bp, 35 predicted proteins | sample COG_01_FD_14362 | JGI IMG/M metagenome (IMG submission 14362)
AAACAAAAATCCCACTATTCCAGCAATACCCACCTTCTTCCAAAAATCCACGGGCGGTTTCTAAATCTGGTTTTTCTGTAAAGCGATCTACAGAAGCGATTTCGCCAGCACCATCGGCGATCGAACTCGATCCAGAGAACTTGATATAGCCGTATCCGGTATCGGGGCGTGTGGGTTTAATACCTAGTGTGACGAGCGAGGAAGTTGAGGTAGCTTCTACGAGTGCGAGCGAGATTATACGGTCGAACTCGGGCTCTTTGAGGATGAGATGGTCTGACGGAGCGACAATGATTCCGACGTCGCAAGCGTCAATACCAGATGATGCAACTCGCATAGAGATAACGGCATTAGCATAGGCGATGCAAGGAGCGGTATTTCGCATACAGGGTTCGCAAAGAATATTCTCAGGAGGTATAGATGGAATATGGGAGGCTACATCAGAGCGGTAAAGCTCATTTGTTACAACGAGTATATTAGATGGTGCTACTACCGAACTTAATCGGTCAAATGTCATCTGGATCAGAGAGCGGCCTGTACCGAGGATGTCGAGAAATTGTTTAGGCTTAGAAGTACGAGACATGGGCCAAAACCTCGTGCCAACACCTCCAGCCATTATGATAGCAAATTTTTCCACAGTCTTACTTATTTGCATCAAGTTGAACGCAATTGTAAGCATCACATGTACCGCAACTGCTATGAGAAGAGGCGCACCCGCTTAAAAACGCAATAACGCAAAGGCATAACAAAATAGGTGTTACAATTCGTTTCATATTGGTGTAAAGTTAGCAATTGTTACGTTTACCTTCGCAGTAATGGGCATCATCTTTCATATCGGTAGGTATACGAGATTTATATTGAGGGTTTTGCGTAAACCTGAAAACGGTGCGGTCTTTCTTCGTTCCCTTTTGAATGAAATGACCACCATTGGCACTAATAGTGTAGGTATTGTGACGTTGCTGAGTTTATTTATGGGTGCAGTTATGTGCCTTCAGACTGCGCACCAGGTAAGTGGTTGGATTCCCGTTTACACCATTGGTTTTACCGTACGCCAAACAATGATCCTTGAATTTTCCCCCACCCTAATCCCCGTGATTCTAGCAGGTAAGATCGGTTCAAATATTGCTTCACAACTTGGAACAATGCGGGTTACCGAGCAAGTAGATGCTCTTGAGATCATGGGGATAAACAGCGCTGGATTCCTCACCCTACCTAAGATTATTGCAGGTATTATTTACTTGCCAGTACTAGTTATCATGAGCATGTTTTTAGGAGTCGCCTCAGGCGCTGGGATTGCTTATGTTACAGGGGTTAGCAGTATGGCAGACTTTCAATATGGTCTTCAGGTCGATTTCGTTTCTTACGATGTTATATACGCTCTCATTAAGACGACAATTTTCTCAATAGTAATAACGTCTGTCTCTGCATATCATGGGTACCATACTCATGGAGGAGCTATTGAAGTTGCCAAATCAAGCACAAAAGCAGTTGTATATAGTGTCGTGATAATTATGATGTCTAACCTTATATTAACAAAGCTTCTTTTAACCTGATAGTAGAATGATTGAGCTTAAAAACATATCTAAATCTTTCGGGGAGCATCACGTTTTAAAGAATGTAAGCGCTAAGTTTTATAAAGGCAAGGTAAATTTTATTATCGGTCGTTCAGGCTCAGGAAAGAGTGTGATGACAAAGTGTACGGTGGGGCTTTTAGAACCAGATGAAGGCAAAGTTCTATTTGATGGCCGTGATTTCACAGCGATGAATCAAAGAATGAGAAAAGAAGTTCATAAGGAGATTGGGATGTTATTTCAGGGAGGGGCGCTATTTGATTCTATGACAGTTTCTGAGAACATTAAGTTTCCGCTGAAGATGTTTAGCCAAATGACGGATCAAGAAATGGATGTGAGGGCAGAGGATTGCTTGAAAAGAGTAATGTTAGAGGGACATGGAGATAAGTATACAAGAGAACTCAGCGGTGGAATGCAGAAGCGTGTGGGGATAGCCCGTGCGATTTCAATGAACCCTAAATACTTGTTTTGTGACGAGCCGAATTCTGGTTTGGATCCCCAAACAGCAATTGTGATAGATAATCTAATAATTGATATTACAAGAGAATACGGAATGACAACGGTGGTAGTCAGCCATGACATGAACAGTGTAATTGAAGCCTCAGACACGATTCATTTTATTCACGAGGGTGAGATTGCTTTTGAAGGAGATAACCAAGAAATGATGGTTTCTCAGTCAGAGAAACTCAATGAATTCATTTATGCTTCTAAACTCATGCAGAAGCTGAGAGATAGATGAAGTACGGGCTTTATAAATACTCTCCAAAAGAGATGATAGACCGCAGTTCTACGTTTTTGAAAAAAATGCAAGAGCGAAGAAGTGTAAGGCATTTCTCGTCAGAACCAGTCCCAATGGAAGCTGTGCGCAATTGTATTTCCGCAGCAGGAACAGCTCCTTCAGGGGCACATAAACAGCCTTGGACTTTTTGTCTTGTAACAGATTCTGAAATTAGGAGTAAGATTAGGGCTGCTGCTGAAGAAGAGGAGTACAAGAATTATAATGGCCGAATGAGTGAAATGTGGCTGAAGGACTTAGAACCTTTTAAAACGGATCATATTAAACCCTTTATAGAAGATGCTCCTGGATTAATTGTCGTTTTTAAGCACGCTTTTAGTAAAGATGAAACAGGAAAAACTCAGAATTATTACGTAAATGAGAGCGTAGGAATCGCAGTCGGAATGCTCTTAACAGCTCTTCATGATATAGGACTTGTTGCATTAACTCATACTCCCTCTCCAATGAAATTTTTAGCGGAAATCCTAAGTAGACCTGATAATGAAAGGGCGTATTTAAATATTCCATTTGGATTTCCAAGCTCAGATTGTGAGGTACCTGACCTCGAAAGAAAGTCTATTGTAGAGATACTAAAAGAGTATTAGGAAGCCTTTTGTTAAAACTTTCTTTGGTTTTTTTACCTGAAATTAAAGGTTTGGATTAATTTTGCACCAAAATCAAAACGATTATCATGTCTGATATCAGCGGAAAAGTAACAGCTATCATTGTGGATAAGCTTGGAGTGGATGAAGGAGAGGTTAAGCCAGAGGCAAGCTTCACTAACGATTTAGGTGCCGATTCTCTCGACACAGTAGAACTTATTATGGAGTTCGAAAAAGAATTTAACATTGCTATACCTGACGATCAGGCTGAGAATATCAGCACTGTAGGACAAGCAATTGAGCACATCGAAAAGGCAACGAAGTAGGCCTTAGTGTTTATTGATTTGATTCTTATATGGAGCTTAAGCGCGTAGTTGTAACTGGCCTTGGTGCTTTAACACCTTTAGGTAATGATCCTGAAACTTTCTGGAAGAACCTAGTTCGTGGAGTAAGTGGAGCGGCAGAAATTACTCGGTTTGACTCGTCAAAGTTCAAGACTCGGTTTGCATGTGAAGTAAAGGGCTTTAATGTGCTAGATTACATTCATCGCCGCGAGGCCAGAAGGATGGATCTATTTACTCAATTTGCAGTTGTAAGTTCTCAGCAAGCTTTAAAAGATGCTGGCCTAATTGCTATGGGTTTTGAGGGAGAAGGAGAAGAAGGAAATGTAGATCCAGATAGGGCAGGAGTTATTTGGGGTTGTGGAATCGGAGGTTTTCAGAGTTTTATGGATGAGGCAAAGAACTTTCACGATGGTGATGGAACGCCAAAGTTTTCTCCTTTCTTTATTCCCATGATGATTCCTGACATTGCAGCCGGACAAATAAGTATTATAAATGGATTTAGAGGTCCTAATTACGCAACCGTAAGTGCTTGTGCAAGTTCTACTCATGCTTTAATTGATTCTTTTAATTTAATTAGATTAGGAAAAGCGGATGTTATCGTTTCAGGAGGTTCTGAAGCTGCAGTAACTGAAGGTGCAATTGGAGGATTCAATGCTCTCAAAGCTCTTTCTACTCGCAATGAGGACCCTAAAAGAGCTTCTAGACCTTTTGATAAAACCCGTGATGGTTTTGTTTTAGGTGAGGGAGCCGGTGCAATTATCCTTGAGTCTCTTGAACATGCCGAGGCTCGTGGAGCTAAGATTTATTGTGAGATGGTAGGGGGTGGTATGAGCGCAGATGCTCATCACATTACCGCGCCACACCCAGAAGGTCTTGGAGCCACAAACGTTATGAAGGTCGCTCTTGATGATGCTGGAATAAGCCCTGAAGAGGTGGATTACGTAAACGTCCATGGAACGAGCACTCCACTTGGAGATATAGCTGAAACCCAGGCTATAAAGAAGGTATTCGGTGAGTCAGCTTACAAACTTAGTATTTCCTCTACGAAGTCAATGACAGGTCACTTGCTTGGTGCAGCTGGAGCTGTTGAAGCTATGGCGTGTATTCTTGCCATTGTTAATGGATCGATTCCCCCTACGATAAACCACGAACATGAGGATGAGGGTCTTGACCCAAAATTGGATTTCACTTTTAATAAAGCTCGAAAGAGAGAGGTGAATGCAGCACTTTCTAACACCTTCGGATTCGGAGGGCACAACGCTTCTGTTTTGTTTAGAAAATACTCCAAATAGAAAATACAGGAGATATTTTTAATGCAGTTCTTACATCGTTTACTTAAAAAAAATTCATCTTCAGCTAAAATTCGCTTAATTGTAAGATCTCATTTCAGACTTAAGGTTAGAAATATAGCTTACTATGAAGAAGCGATGCGCCATTCATCTGTGCTTGACGGGGACACTTCAGGAAAGAATAGTAATGAGCGGTTAGAGTTTTTAGGTGATGCCGTTTTAGACCTGAGTATTGCAGCTTATTTATATCATAAAGACAAAGAGGCAGCAGAAGGATTACTAACTCAGAGAAAGTCAAAAGTTGTAAGTAGGAAATACCTAAATTTACTTGGAAAACAAATCGGACTTGAGGACTTGTTAGATGTTAAGATGAGGCGTGAGGACATCAGGCAAAATATGTTGGGAAATGCAATGGAGGCACTAATAGGAGCGGTTTATTTAGATCATGGATATAGCAGGACAAATAATTCATTGATAAAATTGATGAAGCGGTTTGGCTTAGATGAAAAGATATATGAGACCACAGATTTTAAAAGTAAGTTGCATCACTGGGCACAGAAAGAACTACGGACACTCTCATTCAAAGTCATTAGAGAATTTATGCAGGATGGAGAAAATGCCTTTGAAGTGGAAGTTTTTGCAGAAGAAGAGAGCCTTGGTAGTGGTGAGGGTAGTTCAAAAAAAATGGCTGAAAAAAATGCAGCGAGAATGGGTTGGAAAAAAGTATTTGATAAAGAAGTACCTTCGTATTAATGGCGAAGCTTCAACTTGATATGGATTTGGAGTGTGATTTCAAGCTTTATGGTATTGGGACACACATAGGAGGCCACAGGCTTGCTTGGGAACTTAACAGATTATTTAGTTGGGAGTTAGTTTATGATAGAGAATTAGAATCGTTTTGTATAAAGACAGGTGAACTTATTTCTAAGCATATTGTATATAGTTATAGAAAGATAGAAGAAGAAATAGACGTTAGTTTAGTTTTAAATAGGGTTCCTGAAGGGTGTTTGACAGTGGGTCAAGGGCCTAACTCTTTAGATTACCTTCTAAAAGTAAATTTAGGGAATATAGAGTTAGACATTGTTATTCAGACTATTAGAACTTCTAAACTCGTTACTTTAGTGACATTTTTAGATGCCGAGAAATCAGGAGTTCTCGAGGCGATGTTTGAATTAGAATAGAAATAGAAATGAAAAAAGGGATTACATTACCAGAAAAGCAAACAAAAATTATTGCTACTATAGGACCAGCTACCTCCTCGATTGAGATGCTTGAAGAGTTAGTTCTTGCGGGGATGAATGTTTTAAGGATTAATTTTTCACATGGTGAGCTAGAAGGCCATAGGGAGGTTATAAAAAACTGTAGAAAAATAGATGAAAACTTGGGTGTAAAAACTGCAATTTTAGTTGACTTACAAGGGCCTAAATTAAGAATTGGAGATCTTGTTGGCGGAGAGATGATGTTAGATGACAACAGTAAAATTAAGATTGTTGTAGGAGATGAAGCGGGTAGTAATGGAAAGATTTTTACGAACTATGTCAATTTTGCAGTTGATGTGCAAAAGGGGGAGCCTGTTCTTTTAGATGACGGGAAGATTAGGTTAGAAGTTCTTTCGTCCGACAATAATAAAGAAGTAGTTTGCAGGGTAATTAATGGTGGTATTCTGACCCCCAGAAAAGGACTTAATCTACCTACAACAAATATTTCACTTCCCTGTATAACGGAAAAGGATATTGTTGATTTGGACTTTGCTCTTGAAGAAAATGTTGACTGGATAGGCTTATCATTTGTGAGAAGTTCAAAGGACATTGAGCAATTGCAGACCATAATAAAAAGCCGTGATAAGCATGCCCGGGTTGTTGCAAAAATTGAAAAACCTGAAGCGGTTGAAGATATTGATGAGATCATAGAGGTTGCAGATGCGGTCATGATTGCAAGGGGGGATTTAGGTGTTGAGGTGCCTATGCAGAATGTTCCGCTTATCCAGAAAGATATTATTTCTAAATGTCTTTTATCGGGTAAACCTGTAATTGTAGCCACTCAGATGATGGAGAGTATGATCGAAAGCGCAACACCTACTCGAGCTGAGGTGAACGATGTAGCAAACGCGGTTTTAGATGGAGCTGATGCGGTAATGTTATCCGCAGAGACAAGTGTGGGTAAGTATCCAATTGTTGCTATTCAGGCAATGACGAAAATCATCCAGTCAATCGAGGATGGTAACAAAAAGCCTTTTAATGAACGCCCGCCATATAACCCTGAGGATAAGAGATTTATCACAGATTCAATATGCTACAATGCTTGCAGACTTGCTAGAAGGACTAAGGCCAAAGCGATAGTCACGATGACTTTCTCTGGCTACACTGCACAAAAGGTGAGTAGTCAAAGGCCCAAGGCAAATATTTTTATGTTGACCTCTAATCGCAATGTTTTAAGCCAAATGAATCTTGTTTGGGGAGTAAAGACAATCTATTACTCAAAAATAGTTAGCACAGACCACACAATAGCGGAAATTAAGCAGCTGCTTGTTAAAGAAGGTAGGGTGAATAAAGGTGATTTTGTAATTCATACAGCCTCAATGCCGATTGCCGATATGGGAATGACGAATATGCTTAAACTCAGCCAAATCTAAGGGCGATTCTCACCCTTGAGCGTGTTATCTTCGCGACATTCAATTGTAGATTTTGATGTCGAAAGGATTCCCCGAACGTGGCCCATTAGATCTTCCAGGTTTAGCTAAAGAAACCCTGGAGCTTTGGGAGTGCGAAAACACATTTCAGGCGAGCATAGATTCTCGCCCCGCAGACAACACTTACGTTTTCTACGAAGGTCCGCCTTCAGCAAACGGTATGCCTGGCATTCACCATGTAATGGGGCGTGCAATTAAGGATATTTTCTGTAGGTATGCTACTCTTAAAGGAAAAAGAGTAGAAAGAAAAGCTGGATGGGATACGCACGGACTTCCTGTTGAACTCGGGGTTGAAAAAGAACTGGGTATTACTAAAGAAGATATCGGGACGAAGATTTCAGTTGAAGAGTACAACAACGCTTGCAGGAAAGCAGTGATGAAATATACCGGGGTTTGGAATAGCTTAACTAAAAAAATGGGCTATTGGGTAGATATGGAAGCTCCATATGTTACTTACGAGAATAAATATATCGAATCTGTTTGGTGGCTGTTATCTCAATTATATAAGAAAAACCTCATTTATAAGGGGTATACAATACAGCCTTATAGCCCTATGGCGGGAACGGGGTTAAGTTCACATGAGCTTAATCAACCGGGGACTTATCGCGATGTTATGGATACAACGATTGTTGCCCAATTCAAAGCTGATAATTCGAGTACGATGAAGTTAAAAGCGATGTGCGAGGGTGCTGATTTACCTTCGGAATTGTCTCTATACTTCCTTGCTTGGACGACAACACCTTGGACATTGCCCTCAAATACAGCGTTAACTGTCGGAGCAAAAATCGATTATGTAATTGTTAGAACAACGAACAAATACACAGGAACGGATGGTCTAGTTGTGCTTGCTGAAAACCTTGTAGAGAAACAGTTCAACAAAGGTCCTGATTACGATGTGCTAGGAAAGTGTAAGGGAGCAGCATTAGTGGGTATGAAGTATGAGCAGTTGATTGACTGGGCTCAGCCTATGGAAGATCCTGATCAAGCATTTAGAGTAATCTCTGGAGATTTCGTTACAACTGAAGACGGTACGGGAATAGTACACACAGCACCAACATTTGGAGCAGATGATGCCTTGGTAGCTAAAGCCGCAGGTGTTCCGCCAATGCTCGTTGATGATGGATCGGGTCACGGTGTGCCACTTGTAGATATGCAAGGTAGATTGCGCGAAGGGTACGGTCCATTTCCTGGTCGTTTCGTGAAGAATGAATACTATAAAGATGGAGAGGCTCCAGAGAAATCTGTAGATGTTGAGATCGCGATAGATTTAAAAACTCGAGGACTGGCCTTTAAAGTAGAAAAATACGCTCACTCGTACCCCCATTGTTGGAGAACGGATAAACCTATTCTATACTTTCCACTTGATTCTTGGTTTGTTAACGCAACAGCTAAGAAAGAGAGAATGACTGAGCTTAATAACACGATTAACTGGAAGCCAGAAAGTACGGGTAGTGGAAGATTTGGTAAATGGCTTGAAAACCTGAATGATTGGAATTTAAGCCGATCGCGTTTCTGGGGGATCCCAATTCCTATTTGGAGAACTGAAGACGGTTCAGAGGAAGTGTGCATAGGTTCTGTCGAAGAGCTGTCCATTCGATGTGTTGAAGCTGTTGAAGCTGGGTTCATGAAAGAAAACCCTCTTGCTGATTTTAAGCCGGGTGATATGTCAAAGTCCAACTATGAATTTTTCGATCTCCACAAACACGTTGTAGACACCATTGTTTTGAAGTCAGAAAACGGCTCTGCGATGAAGCGTGAGAGTGATTTGATAGACGTTTGGTTTGATTCGGGTTCAATGCCATACGCACAATGGCATTATCCGTTTGAAAACAAAGAGCAAGTAGATCATGAGGAAGCGTATCCAGCTGATTTTATTGCTGAAGGAGTAGACCAAACAAGAGGCTGGTTCTATACCCTACATGCCATTTCTACTATGGTTTTCGATAAAGTTGCATACAAAAATGTTATTTCAAATGGGTTAGTATTAGATAAAAATGGGGTGAAGATGTCTAAGCGATTGGGCAACGCGATTGACCCATTTTCTACACTCGAAAAGTTTGGTCCCGATGCTACTCGTTGGTATATGATCAGCAATGCTCAACCATGGGATAATTTAAAATTCGATTTAGAGGGAATAGCGGAAGTAACAAGGAAGTTCTTCGGGACACTTCATAATACGTTTAACTTCTTTGCACTTTACGCAAATATTGATGGGTTGAAAGGGGATGAATCCACAGTGCCTTATGAAGCTCGTCCAGAAATTGATCGATGGATACTTTCACGAATGCACACAGTAACGCAAGTAGTGAATAAAGCATATGAGGAGTTAGAACCTACCCGTGCCGCGAGATTGTTACAAAGCTTCGTTATTGATGAGTTAAGTAACTGGTACATTCGTCTAAACAGACAAAGATTTTGGAAGGGTTCAATGAATGAGGATAAACTTTCCGCATACCAAACTCTCGCTATTTGCCTTCGAACAACAGCGATACTGAGTTCGCCCATTGCTCCATTTTTTATGGATAGATTGTACCGCGATTTAAATGAAGGCCTTGGAGCATCCAGAGACGGCGCTGAAAATTCAGTTCACCTCGCAAACTTTCCGAACTCTGACATGTCAATGATTGATTCGGAACTCGAAGTTAGAATGGAACTAGCGAGGAAATTGTGCTCTCAAGTTTTAAGTCTTAGAAAGCGTGAGAAAATTAGAGTTAGACAGCCTTTAAGAAGAATTATGGTTCCTGTCTTAGATGATATATATGCGGAAAGACTCTCTGCAATTGAAGATTTAATACGTTCGGAAGTCAATGTAAAAGAGCTTGAGATCATCCGTGATGGAGGTGGAATCGTAAAGAGCATTAAGCCAGACTTTAAAGCTCTCGGGCCAAGATATGGGAAACGCATGAAGGCAATTGCAGCAGCAATAAATGCTTTACCTGTTGAATCTACAGATGAATTAGAGAGTGAAGGTAAACTTACGATTACACCAGATGATGGTCAGGGTGAAGTAGATATTCTTGTAACTGACGTCCAAATTTCTACCGAGGATATCCCTGGGTGGATAGTGTCAAGTGAGGGTGGATTAACTGTAGCTCTTGATATTACAATTGATGAAAGTTTAAAAGCTGAGGGTCTGTCAAGAGAGTTTGTTAATAGAGTTCAAAACGTAAGGAAAGACTTAGGTTTAGAGGTTACAGATAGAATAAGTCTTGTAATAAATGCAGAAGAAGAAATAAGTAGCCAATTACAAGAAAATTTGCCCTATATTCGAACTCAAACCTTAGCTGAGAGCGTTGAGTGGAAGAATGGCGCTGAGGGTGTTAAAATTGAATTAGAAGATGGCTTGTTCGTCATGGTTCAAATTGTAAAGTATTAAAAAACCAGTTATGGCAGAAATAAAATACTCAGAGTCAGACCTCAAGGAATTCAGGGAACTCATTGAGAAAAAATTGGAAATTGCACGCGAGGATTTAGACCAATTACAATCTTCATTGTCACATAAAGACGATAATACAACGGAGGATACATCTCCAACATTTAAGATGATGGAAGATGGTTCTGAGACAATGAGTCGAGAAGAAACATCCGCTTTAGCAGGACGGCAGGAGAAGTTTATTCGAAATCTAGAAAATGCTCTCTTAAGAATTAAGAATAAAACCTACGGGATTTGTCGTGTAACTGGGAAACTAATTCCAAAAGCTCGTCTGTACCTTGTCCCACACGCGACTCTGTCCATGGAGGCGAAAGAGAGACAGTAAACAGTTTTAATCAAATTATGCGCAAGCTTATTGTAGAGTTGGTCATGCCTCTTTTGTTGGTAGACCAAATCTTAAAGATTTATATCAAGCTCAATTTCACAATTGGTGAGATAGCTGAGTTTATTCCAGGTTTACTTGAATTTCAATTTATTGAAAATGAGGGCATGGCCTTCGGTTGGGCATTGCCAGGAGTAGCGGGAAAATTAGTTCTAACATCTTTCCGTCTCATTGCATCTGTTGGAATAGGCATTTACCTATTTAAACTCATAAATGAGAAGGCTCATTCAGGATTGCTTAAATCAGTTGCTCTAATATGGGCTGGTGCTATAGGAAATATAGTTGATAGTGCCGTTTACGGGCGATTATTTTCACATTCAGGCTGGGGAACTATAGCTGATTTTAATGTAGAAAATGGCTATGCACCTTGGCTTATGGCGAACGTGGTTGATATGTTTCATTTTACGATCCGATGGCCATCTTGGATGCCTTTTAACATAGGGGGGTTAGAAGTTTTTCCTCCGATTTGGAATATTGCTGATGCTGCTATTTCTATAGGGGTTATTTGGATTGTTTTAAACCAAAAAAGATTTTTCCAAGAAGATAAGAAACGACAATGAGAAGAAAATCTAGAAAAATTCAAGTTGGTAGCCTCAGCTTAGGGGGTGATGCACCCATACGTATTCAATCTATGACGACGACAGATACACTGAATATTAAAGCGAGCATAGACCAAACCTTAAGCTTGATTCATGTGGGGAGTGAATTCGTTCGCCTTACCGCCCCAAGTATTAAAGATTCAGACGCGTTAGAGCATATTGTTAAAGGAGTTCGAGAAATGGGAAAAGACACCCCAATCGTTGCCGATATCCACTTCACGCCAAATGCCGCTTTGAGAGCTGCAGATTTTGTTGAAAAAGTGAGGGTAAATCCGGGTAATTATGCTGATAAAAAGAAGTTCGCTATTCACGAATATACAGACGAATCTTATGCAGAGGAATTAATCAGAATAAAAGAGAAGTTTACTCCATTGGTATTAAAGTGTAAGGAACTAGGAAGGGTAATAAGAATTGGGACAAATCACGGTTCACTTTCAGATAGAATTACCAGCAGATATGGTGATACTCCACTTGGAATGGTAGAAAGTGCTATAGAATTTTTACGCATAGCTGAGGAATGTGAGTTTTATGACTTAGTCATTTCGATGAAGTCTTCGAATACTCTTGTTATGATACAGGCTTATAGGCTTTTAGTGAGCAGAATGGATGCGGAAGGAATGTACTACCCGCTCCACCTTGGAGTAACGGAAGCTGGCGAAGGAGAAGATGGTAGAATTAAATCGGCTGTAGGTATAGGCACATTGCTCGAAGAGGGAGTGGGAGATACGATCAGGGTGTCTTTAACAGAATCTCCAGAAGCTGAAATTCCGGTTGCTCGAGCTTTAGTTGATAGATATAAACAACGTAGTGAATTTGAATTGACAGCTGGTGAGTTTGTTAGCATGATTGATCCATTTAGTTATACTAAGCGAAAAACATTTCAAATAGGAAAAATTGGAGATAAAAATGCACCGATTGTAATTTCTAGTTTGAGGGTGAAGGGAGAAATATCTCATATAAATCTTGTAGGAGCGGGTTACAGATACTCTATAGCAGATGATAAATGGAATATTGCAGATAGGGCTTGTGATGTTATTTTCTCTGGATCAAAAGTTGTCCCTTTTCCATTGCCGGGGACTTTAATGGTGTTGATGAATGGAGGTGATTGGTTATCTAAAGCTATGGGAACAGATGGTGTAGAGCGCCATTATCCTGTTTGGGATAAAAAGGAGTGGGGAAGAGTAAAATCTTTCGCTAAAGTGAATTTTATTAAGGTGGAAAGAGCTGATTTAACTAAGAAGTTCTTAGAAGGGTTGGTATTAAGACAGGACGTGGTTTTAATTCTAGAAACCACATCTGAGAACGCGATGATGGATCTGAGAATGGCGGTTGAGGAGGTGGAAAAGAATGGGGGAGTCGGATTGCCTGTCGTATTAAAGAGGGTTCTAAAGAACGTAGGTAGGGAAGAGTTCACGCTCTATCAATCAACGGATTTAGGAGGTGTTTTGATTGATGGTCTTGGAGATGGGGTGTGGGTAGAAGGTGAGGGAGTAAGTCTTTCAGATAGGAATAACCTTGCTTTCGGGATATTGCAGGCCACAAGAACAAGGATTTCTCAGACTGAATATATTTCTTGCCCGAGTTGTGGCAGAACACTGTTTGACCTAGAGGAAACAACTGCTAAAATCAGATTGGCAACGGGTCATTTGAAAGGACTGAAGATTGGAATTATGGGATGCATCGTGAATGGCCCAGGGGAAATGGCTGATGCTGATTACGGTTATGTAGGAACAGGAGTGGGTAAGATTACACTTTATAAGGAAAAGGAGGTAGTAAGGAAGAATGTCCCCGAGATTGAAGGAGTTGAAGCTCTGATAGATTTAATTAAAAAGGAGGGCGATTGGGTTGATGTTCCTGAAACGCTATCATAATTGGAGTCAGTTACTATTCAAGCGGTTGTAATAGGTAGTGTAACCTATAGTGACTCAAGTCGGGTGGTAAAGGTGTTAACAAAAGAAACCGGCGTAATTCCAATTTGGGTTAGGACGGGAAAAAAATCTAAAAAAGCTCTCTGGCATCCGCTATCTGTGGTAGAGTTGTCAGGGTTTACAAGGAAACAATCTGGAGGATTGGCTAATTTTAAAGAAGCTTCTCGCTGTTTGCCGGCGAATAATTTGCTAAACGATGCGAAGAGGTCTTCGGTGGCGTTTTTTATAGCTGAGGTATTGGACAAATCATTAGAGGATGAGGTCCCATTACCTGAGGTATTTAACTTAATGATAGACATCATAAATCTAATTGAGTTGGAAACTTCAGTATCGAACTTACACATTTTTTTCATGTCTCGACTGGTCGATGCCTTGGGGTTAATGCCAGAAGAGTACGATAGAATAAATATGGGAGCGGTAAATAGTTTAAATTTAGATACGGGAGAGTGGTCTGAAATTAATATAAGTTTATCAGCGAAAGATCATTACTTAAACATAAAGTTGGCTTCTTTGTTGATGGCTATATCTGGCATGAATTTTGAACAATTGCAAGGCATGTGGTTAACCAAGGCAGATAAAAAGGAACTTCTTCTTGGCATGGTAATGTTCGTTCAACTTCATCATTCTGGTTTAAGAGAAATAAAAAGTTATGATGTACTGGAGACAATTTTTGCAACCTAGTAAAGACATCAACTTCAATGTTCTTTTAAGTTTAGTCATAATCGTTATGTCTTTTTTTACGTCTCCTTTTTATAGCCTTGCCCAAAAAGACACTCTCCACTTACCTAGTATTAGGGTTGTGAATGGGTCAATTCCAATTCCTTTTGTTTCAGTAATTAATATGACAACGTCAAAATCTGTCATCTCAGATGCTGATGGATTTGTGATTTTACAGACATTTACTACAGGCGACACATTACTTCTTAGAAGTATGGGCTATGAAGATGTAATCATTATCTATGGACAGCAAAGAGGACAAAAAATAGGAATGGAGAAAAGTCCCATCTCATTAGAGGAGGTTCAAATAACTTCAAATGTTGTGCCGGATGTGGGAAGTACTGAAGGTCTGAAGTCATTAGGTGTTGAATCAATAGGTAAAGGGGTGGCTCCGGGAAATACTGCAGAGCTATTACAGAAATCTGGACAAGTTCATGTTCAACAAAGTCAGCAAGGTGGGGGATCTCCAGTTCTTAGAGGATTTGAGGCAAATAGAGTCCTTTTAGTGATTGATGGAGTCAGGATGAATAACGCTATCTATAGATCGGGTCATCTTCAAAATGCCATTACAATAGACCCAAATTCTCTGGAAAAAGTACAAGTTATCTTAGGTCCAAGTAGTGTGAGGTTCGGTAGTGATGCTTTGGGAGGTGTCGTTCATTTTACAACTCTCAAACCTAGATTTAGAAGTAAACATTCTGAATACAACTCTTCAGCTCTTGTGTCCACGCAATATAAAAGCGTAAACAATTCAGTTAATATTCACGGTACAGCTGAAGCAGGAGGAGAGCGATGGGCTTCAGTAGTTGCCATGAGCTCAAGTAGTTTTGGAGATTTAAAAATGGGTAAATGGCGAGTGCATGGTGATCCTCTTTGGGGAGGTATATATTCTTATGTAGACAGAAGAAATGGAGTGGATTCAATTGTAGAGAATTCGAATCCATCAATACAAACACCGTCTGGGTATTCGCAAAAGGACTTTTTACATAAGTTAAGATTGGGCATTCCTGGCGGAGCTATTGAAACGAATTTTCAGTACAGCATAAGTTCAGACATTCCAAGGTTGGATAAACTAAATGACATATCAGCCTCAGGCCTCAAATGGGCTGAGTGGAACTATGGCCCACAGGAAAGATTGATGACCGCTGTTAGCTGGGAGCAATACCTTGGCATACCAGGGTCTCTCCATACAACATTTGCATACCAAAACATCAGTGAGTCAAGAAAGAAAAGGCAATTCGGGGATGCATTAAGAGAAATACAAGAGGAGCTTGTAGATGTGATTTCGTTGTCTTCTGTTTGGGTTTCCTCTCCTTTTAGAGGAGATGGTTGGAAATTCGAAGCAGGTATAGATGGTCAGTGGAATGATGTAACATCAGTGGTGCGTGCTGAAGACTTTAGTGGCATTACAGTTGTTGATTCTGGTTTTGGAGATTCGTTATTAACCAGGTATCCCAATGCAGGAAGCGACATGTTGTCTTGGGCTTCATTTGCCTCAGCAAAAAGAAACTCAGGTGAGAACATTTATCATGTAGGTATTAGATATAGTCATTCAGCGATTAATGCATCCTATATTCCAACATCGGCCTTAGAGCTGCCCTTTGATGAGATACATTCATCTCACGGAGCTTTAACTGGAAGCATTGCTGCCGAAGTTCCCCTTTCTTTGAATATAAAAACGACCACGTCGCTTTCTTCAGGTTTCAGACATCCCAACATAGATGATGCAGCAAAAATTAGAGAAAAAGGAGGTTATGTTTTAATACCTAATGACTCATTAAGAGCTGAATATATTTACAGTTTTGACGAGAGTGTTTCGTGGGATATTACCCCGAGACTATCAGTAAATTCAGCTGTTTTCTTAAGTTTGTGGGCAGATATGATCTCACCTGTAGCTGCTACATTAAACAATGAATCACAACTTTTTATTGATGGTGAATACGCGGCAATTCAGCGAAATGAAAATCTAGGTAATGCTATTATTAAAGGGGCAAGATTTGAAATAAATGCTCAAATTTTAAAGAATCTTAATTTCCATGGAGTAGCTAATTTTACAAAAGGCACACGTCTTATTTCACAGGCTCCAATTTCACATATTCCACCTATGTTTGGTAGAACCTCAATAGAATTTTACAAGAAGGATTGGTCTATTAAAGGGTTTGTCCTATTCAACGGAGTTAAAAACATTGAGGATTATGGTCCTGGTGGTACAGACAACCCTCAAGAGGCATTGTTAACCGGCACACCTTCATGGTGGACTCTAAACATAGAGTCTCATTTCGAAATTTATAAGAACATACATGCACAGGTGGGATTAACGAATCTCTTAGACATGCATTATAAAACCTTTTCCTCAGGTATTTCGGCCCCGGGCAGAGGTGCGTTTATTGCGATTCACGCGACCCTCTAATAGACATCCAAGCCTTATCTTGCTGCCATGCAATTTGTTGATGTCATAGGCCAAAACGCCCTTTCCACTCGCCTTCGCGATGGAGTTCTTTCAGGAAGAATAGCCCACGCTCAATTGTTCGAAGGCCCAAATGGTTCAGGTGGACTTGCTCTTGCGAGGGCTTATGCACAATATCTTCATTGTGCAGATAGAACTAAAGAAGATTCTTGTGGCGTGTGCGCGTCTTGCGTGGCACATAAAAAAGTCCAACATCCAGATTTACATTGGACGTTCCCTTTTTTTAAAAAAGATGGTTCGGGAAAATCAATTTCGGAACCATTCCAAATTGCTTGGAGGGAGTTAATGCTGGAATCTGAATATATAGGGTTAGATGATTGGCTTTCAAAAATAGGTGCAGATAAAAAACAACTTTTTATTTCTGTTGATGAAGCCTTAGAAGTAAATAGAAAGCTGGGTCTTAAATCATTTCACGGCAGCTACAAAGTTCTGATACTTTGGCTACCTGAGACGATGCGGATTGACACTGCAAATAAATTCCTTAAATTAATTGAAGAACCCACGGATAAAACAGTCATTATTTTTGTTTCTCAAAGTGCAGATAAGCTACTCCCCACAATTTTATCTCGCTTGCAAAGGGTTCATGTTCCGAGGCTGTCAGACTCTGAGGCTGCTCATGGAATAATTGCGAAAACTGGACTTTCTGAAGAATTAGCTCAGAGCTTTGCTCATATAACTGAAGGGAATGTTTCAGCAGCTATTAGAATGTCTTCTTTAGGAGTTGAGACTCCCGATTTGGAATTGTTTTCTTCTTGGATGCGCGCATGTTGGTCTAGAGATGGGGAAGCGTTTATGACAGGAGCCAATGACTTTGCTTCTCCTGGACGAGAATCTCAAAAACGCTTTTTAACTTACGCCCTACACATGGTAAGACAATGTATTATAGGTAATTACGGAGCCGATAACTTAGTTCGTCTAACCAAAGGTGAACAGGCTTTTGTTTCAAAATTTAGCCGTTTTATTCATCATAAAAATGTGGTAGATTTATCAAGGTTGATCGAGGAAGCATATACAGATATTTCCGGAAATGTCAATGCTAAAGTTGTTTTTTTTGACTTAAGCGTTAGGGTGCATATGCTCTTAAGAAAAGAGTCGCAATAAACATTTACTAGAGCTAAATTGCTGGCCGTGAAAAACGTATCTTCGTGGCACAATGGGATGTAGTAGCTGTAGTAACGGAGCCGGTGGCACGCCGAGAGGTTGTAAAAACAATGGAAGTTGTGGAACGTGTGGCAGTGGTGGTAAAACAACATATGATTGGCTTGAGGGGATAGCATTGCCTTCAGGGGTTTCGCCTTTTGATATTGTAGAGGTTCGATTTAAAAACAACAGAAAAGGCTTCTTCAGACGTAAGTCTATAGATAGTTATCACGTTGGGGATGTTGTGACTTTAGATATAAATCCAGGCACTGATGTTGGAGTTGTTTCATTAACAGGTGAGCTCGTTAGAACTCAGATGTCCATTAAAAAAGTTAAAGATGATCATGAGGTAAAGAGGATTCTACATAAATCTACGACTGAAGAAATCGAGGTTTGGCATAGAGCAAGAAAGAGGGAGGAAGCAACCAGGTTAAAAGCTAGAGAGATAATTAAGCGTTTGAAGATCAACATGAAACTCACAGATGTAGAGTTCCAAGGAGATGAAAAGAAGGCGACTTTCTTCTATATCGCTGAACAAAGAGTAGATTTTAGAGAGCTTGTTCGAGAATTTGCCATGACATTTAATTTGAGGATTGATATGCGCCAAATTGGTGCTCGCCAAGAGGCTGCAAGAGTTGGCGGAGTAGGTTCGTGCGGGAGAGAACTTTGCTGCTCAACTTGGATAACAGATTTCAGAACTGTATCAACAGGTGCTGCAAGATATCAGCAATTGGCATTGAACCCTGTTAAGTTAGCTGGTCAGTGTGGTAAGTTGAAGTGTTGTTTAAATTTTGAATTAGATCAGTATGTTGAAGCCTTGAAAGAATTCCCTTCTGCGAAAACGAAGATTCGTACTTCAAAGGGAAATGCTGTTATATTTAAAATGGATATTTTTAAAAAAATAGTCTATTTCTTAGAGCTTGGAGAAACTGCAGGAGGGCCTCAGCCAGTATCTCTGGAAGTAGCAAATAATCTGATTATAGCATCTGAAAACGGAAAAAAAATAGCATCTATTTCTCAGTTTGCGATACAGGAGCTTCCGGATGAGGTTTCTAAGACATACAGTAATGTTGTTGGCCAAGATGATCTTACTAGATTTGATAAAAATAAAAAGCAGAGAAGAGGATCAGGCGGTAAAAGCAAAAAGGGATCTCATAATAGACATAAGGGGCAGAGGAAAGTAAAAAGTCAAAAAACCAATTCATGATTTTTCGTGTTGGAGCTTGTTTCTTTATTTTATTTTTAATTGCATCTTGTGGTCAGTTTCCTGTAGCGAGCGATTCTTATGAAGTGAATCCTGAGGGCTGGTACTCGGATGATACAAAATCATTTGAATGGACTGTTGAAGACACAGACTATAGGTACTCTATTTTTGTCGATGTAAGGCATAACCAAAACTACCCGTTTTCCAATTTATACTTATTTCTTGACTTTACATTTCCCAATGGTAAGAATAGAAGAGATACTCTCGGCTTACCCTTGCTGATGCTAGAGGAAACTGGTTTGGCTCTGGAACAGGTTCTCTCATAGATCACAGGATTTCCTTCAAAGAGGATTTTGAATTCCCTATAAAAGGCAGGTACAATTTGAGGGTTACTCAGGGAATGAGGCAAGATCCATTACAAGGTGTAACAGATTTAGGATTCAGACTTGAGACGACATCTGACTAATTTTAAAGTGCGCTTCTATGTTGTAGATTTGCATCCGCAAGAAAACCTACTTAACAGAATCATGTCAGACACAATATTCATAGCTCGCAATTTCGTTAGTAGACTTTTATTAGCAAGTTTATTCCTGTTTGTGTCTTTTCTAAATTCAGCTCAAGAGGTTAAGAAATGTGGTATTTATGAGGCTACCGTTCGAGCTTTCGGAATGACTCCAGAAAGGCTTCAAAACATCTCAGTAGCGGATCAGCAATTAGAAAGAGAGACAGCGCAGTATATAGCAGAGCGAAATAGAGGGGGTGAAAGAGATGATATGATTACGATACCCGTAGTATTCCACGTGATTCATAATAACGGAGAAGAGAATATCTCATCTGCTCAAATCCATGATGCTCTTGTTGTCGTTAATCGTGATTTCAATGCTCTCAATCCAGACCTAAATGAAATTGTAAGTGCATTTTCCCCTATAACGGGTGACGTTCAGATTGAGTTTAAGTTAGCTCGAAAAGATCCAAATGGAAATTGTCATTCTGGAATTAATAGACTTGTTAGCCAGGAGACATACGTTGGTGATGAGGCAGTGAAGTTCCTAATTCAGTGGCCAAGGAATAGATATTTAAATATTTGGGTGTGCGCTGATGCTGGGGGAGCAGCAGGTTATAGCTATTATCCCGGATCAGTTAATAATTCTAACAATGCTTACCTAGATGGTATTGTCATTCAGGATTCGTATACTGGATCGATAGGAACCAGCAACAACTACCGTTCTAGGGTCCTGACACATGAAATTGGACATTGGCTCAACCTCCGTCACCTTTGGGGGAATTCTAACTCTCCCGGTGATCAGGAGAACTGTGATATGGATGATAACGTAGCTGACACACCGAATAGTAAAGGGTGGACTTCTTGTAGCTTGGAGGGAGAATCATGTGGATCTTTAGATAATGTCCAGAATTATATGGAGTATTCTTACTGTGGTAAGATGTTTACTGAAGGCCAAAAGTCTCGCCTTCGCACTGCCGCCCTTTCGTCAGTGGCCCAAAGAAATCAACTCTCTACTCCTTCAAATTTAGCCGCCACAGGAGTCGAAGGCGACATCATATTATGCGAGTCTATATTCACGGTAGATGAAAAAGTCATCTGTGAAGGTGATAGTATTTTATTTACGGATGAAAGTTATCATGATGTAATTTTATGGGAGTGGGATTTCGCAGATGGCACAGGTCTTTCAGGTTCGGAAGAAGGAGTACATAACATAACCTATCATACTTTCAATACCGAGGGAGTGTTTGAAGTTGTTCTTACAGTAAGCAATAACAACTCAACCCTTTCCTCTTCACCAATTACAATCACCGTGCTTCCAACTGGAGTGATGGATAGTCCAGCAGTACAAGGTTTTGAATCTACAGAATTTCCATCTGAAGAGTGGTTTGTAGAAGATCCCATTTTTGATGGGGGTTGGGAGGCGACAACTGAGGCGTCTTATTCAGGGTCACACTCACTTCACCTTGACAACTGGAGCAATGACATTGAGTTTAATAAGGATTTTCTTAGATCGAGCACCATGGATCTTTCCGAGGCCTACCAAGTTGTAGTGAGCTATAAATGGGCATACTGCTTTAAAGGGACCTCCGAAGATGACGATACAGATGATCGTTTGCGCGTTAGCGTTACTGGTGATTGTGGCAATGACTGGGATCTGCGCAAGATGCACCGTGGGTTTACCACTCTTCCGTCCGCTCCTCCTCATTATTACCCTTTTGTGCCTTCTGGGCCAGACGAGTGGAATGAATATATTTTAGTTTTAGACCAACCCAAATACCTAACTCCTCACTTTCGAGTGCAGTTTGAGTTTGAAAGCCGATTGGGGAATGACATCTACCTAGACGATATTAATATTACAGCGTATGACAGCTCCATGCTTGCTATTAATGAGTGGCAATTAGGAGCTTACTGGAACCTCTTCCCTAATCCATCGGAAGATGAAGCGACCTTGTCCTGTAAGACTTTCAGGTCAGACTTTACAAAAATTTCTATATACGATGCTTTAGGTAGAGAAATTGAAATCGTCCACGAAGGGTTACTACCCATTGGGATAAATGATTTCACTCTAGATGCTACAATGAAAAGTGATGGGATATACTTTATTGTAATACTTACGGAAGGTAAATCAAAATCTATATCCTGGGTAATAAAATAATTACTCCTTAGAACCGAGCATTATAGACACACACCCTTCATGAATAAGTGAGCTTTCATTTGCGGGTATTTTAATTTTAACCGAGAGTTGCTGTGTTGTAGCAACTTGTATATCGAGGTGTTTTTCGCCATCCGTATTGGTCCATAAGGCATTGCCGTTATAGTCGTTAAGACTGAACTCAACATCGCCAAGTATAGAGTGAGAACAAACAACAATTCTATAGCTAACACCGCCGTAAAAGGCCATGTCTAATTCAGCCTCATCACCGGGTATTAATATTGCTGCGTTGTAATTGTCGTTTTGTAAATAATCTTCTAAGATTGGAACACAATTTCGCATAGTAAATCCTCGGCACTGGCTTGATGCTTCAACTGTAAAAAACGCGAATGAAGCTAGGAGTAGGATAGTATATTTCATCTTTGTTTTTTTACTTAACTAGGTTATTTCTCAATGTGGTTATTGCAGTCGTTATCGCTTGGATGGTGTTTTCATCTGCGAAGTATTCGTTACCTCCTCCAATATAAATTGCCCCATCTTTCTTCTTAGCTGTAACCTCAGCACTCTCTCCATAAGTTACCCCTTCAAAGGCGGTTACTACTGGTTGAAGGTTATTAATCATAGCTTCTAAAACAGGAGACTCCTTGTAACTCTCAATCAGAGACATTACATCTACAAGAATCATTTTTTGTTCAGCGATGAGTTTTTTAAAGTTGTCAGAAGACCCTTCTAGTTCTCTTGTCGCTAAATAAAGGCCTTCAATCCAACCTGATGCTACGACTAATCCAGAAAGATCTTCGTGGCCAACAGATTTTAGTTTTTCATTTAAATTGTAAAAAGCACTAGAAACGATCGTAACCACAGAATCTCTATTTGCTCTATTTGATTCAGCTCGACCAATTAATTCGTTGTTGAGAACTGAACCCACGCCGAGTTCCTGACTTAAAGTTTTCACAGCCTCTAAGTAGGATAGCGCAATTGAATTTTTTCTGTAGATAGAAGCGTAACTCAAATCAGCCCCTAATAGACCTAAGCTTATTGCGTGGTCAGAACTCAAGCCATCTTTAGAAGCAAGCTCAACACTACAAAGGTTGTCAGGATTAAAACTTACACCTTCCTTTTGAATAATACGAGCAGTTTCCATTGGAGAAGGGGCCGCTCGGAATATTTTCTTTAGAGTTTTAGTACGTTTGGCTACTTCTTTTTGCTTGTGACTGGGTCACTGTTTCTAACATCGTTACTATTTATTGAATCAGCTCCACCACATCCAATTGACACAACCGAGAGTGTTGCTAAGGCTATAGCAAAAGTTAGCGTCAGACGAATTTGTTTAAGTATGTTCATATTAATTTTTTGAATGTCTGTTTGATATGGGAAGTTGACGATTTACCTACTTATACGCAAACTTATAAAAAAAGTTCTACATAACGAGATGTTCACTTAATGAGCCGCTAACCAATCTTCTCCAGATTTCATATCTACGATTAAAGGTACGATTATTTCAACGGCACTTTCCATACATTCCCTCACGATGGGCTTTAATAATTCTAACTCGTCTTTAGGGACATCTAAAACGAGTTCATCGTGTACCTGCATTATTATTTTTGCTTTCCAATCGCCTTTTTCTAATTCATTAAATAGTTTAACCATCGCCACTTTTATGATATCAGCAGCTGAACCCTGTATTGGGGCATTTACAGCATTTCTCTCAGCAAATGCTTTCACCATGCCGTTATTTGAATTTACACCAGGGAGTTTCCTTCGACGCCCCATCATTGTCTCTGCATATTCCTTTTCACGTGCCAGTTTAATACATGATTTTGTAAACGCTTCAAGAGTGTTAAACTGCTCGTTATATGAGGCAATTATCTCTTTTGCACGTTGTCGTTTAATTCCGAGTTCTTCAGCCAAACCAAACACACCTTGGCCGTATAATATTCCGAAGTTGACCGCTTTAGCTTGAGATCTTTGTTCACTTGTAACTTCCTCTAAACGGACATCAAACACTTTCGATGCTGTTGCGGAGTGAACATCTTGATTGTTTAGAAATGCATCACAAAGCCCTGGATCTTTACTCATGGCAGCTGCAACGCGAAGTTCAATTTGGCTATAGTCTGCACCTAAAAGTATGTGGTTCGAGTCTTTAGGAATAAATGCTTTTCTAATTCGCCTTCCAGCTTCAGTCCTGATGGGAATATTCTGAAGATTAGGATCTTTTGAACTCAGGCGCCCAGTAGATGCAACAGTCTGCATATACGATGTGTGAATTCTACCGGTTTTAGGGTGAATTAATTTGGGGAGAGGCTCAACATATGTACTCTTTAATTTCTTTAGTTTCCGGTATTCAATAATAAGTGGAACTATGGGATGTGTATCAGAAAGTTTTTTAAGGACATCTTCACCAGTTTGATATTGGCCTGTTTTTGTTTTCTTAGCTTTATCCGTAATTACAAGAGTTTCGAACAATATAGAGCCAAGTTGTTTCGGAGAATCTAGATTGAATTCTACACCAGCTTCTTCGGTAATTTTTACGTGAAGTTTTTCAAGTTGACCGCTTAAATCAATATTGTACTCCCCGAGCATCTCAGCATCAATTTTCACACCTGTAAGCTCCATATCAGCAAGGATTGAAATTAATGGAAACTCAATATCTTCAATAAGCCCGGTAAGGCCTGCATTTTCAATCTCAACAATAAATTTATTTTTTAGTTGAACGACTAAATCTGCGGCTTCACAAGCATAGTGCTTAAGTATACTGAGTTCAATTTCGCCTAATGTTTTTCGGTTTTTACCTTTACCTACTAATCCCTCAAGTGAAATGGCATCGTAGCCTAAGTAAATTTTAGCTAGATCTTGAAGTTTGTGGGTTTGGTCAGGATCTAAAAGATAATGGGCAACCATGCAATCAAAAATGTTGGGAGATAATTTTACCCCATGCATGAATAGAACTTTTATGGCAAATTTATAATTAGTGGCAGTGATATTTTTTGAGGAGTCTTCGAGAATGGGCTTCAGTTTACCAAGAGCATCATTTGTAAAATTGCTTAAATGAACATAGCTAGCTTCGCCAGATCCTAGAGAAAATGCAAGCCCTAATAGCTTGTCTTTCATGGGGTTGAATCCGTCTGTAATCGTGTGGAACCCCCACCCTTTGGCTTTTATAAGCTGAGTAATTAAATCGTCAAGCTCAGCATCATTGCTAATTAAATGGTATTTGTCATTTACTTTAATGTTTTGATAAACGGCCCCTTTAGGGACTTCTGGAGAGGGTGTAGATTTGGGGTCAGGTACGCTAACACTGAACATATCTAGTTGCCCGTCGGGTTCCGACGTCGCTTCCTCTTTAGGTTCTTCGGGTTGAGTTACTGCTGCATGTGTAATAGTTGGAGCTGAAACTAATTTGTTTAAAAGTGTCCTAAATTCTAAATCTTCAAGAATGTTTCTTAACAAGTGTTCATCTAGATCCTGACGAATCATAGCTTCGATATTAATCTCAGCATCTATATTGAGTTCTATGGTGGCGAGTTTTCTAGATAAGATGGCTAAATCGTGATTTGCTTCCACCTTTTCCTTCATCTTCCCATTCAATTTATCGGTATTTTCATACAATCCATCAATGCTATCGAATTCGCAAAGCAGTTTTGCAGCAGTTTTTGCCCCCACTCCAGGAACTCCGGGGATATTGTCAGAGGCATCACCCATAAGTCCTAAATAGTCAATTACCTGATCTGTTCTATTTAGGCCAAACCTCTCACAGACTTCTTCGGGCCCCCATATCTCAGCTGGATTTCGCCCTCTTCCAGGTCTGTACATTCTAACCTTATCAGAGACAAGTTGTCCAAAATCTTTATCTGGCGTCATCATATAAACGTCAAAGCCCTCTGCCTCTGCCTTTTTTGCAAGAAACCCAATTAAATCATCAGCCTCGTAACCCTTCTCCATGCGGTAAGGGATTTTAAGGGCTTCTAAAACTTGTTTAATTAAAGGAACACTAAGTAAAATATCTTCGGGAGTAGCATCTCTATTTGCTTTATACTCCGGATAGATTTCACTTCTAAAAGACCCACCTGGGGGATCGAATACCACCGCAAAGTGAGTTGGTTTTTCAATTCTTATAACTTCTAAAATTGCATTTGTGAAACCAAATACGGCAGAAGTATTTAATCCTTTAGAGTTTATTCGTGGGTTTTTAATAAATGCGTAATAAGCCCTAAATATTAAAGCAAAGGCGTCTATTAAAAAGAGTTTTTTATCGGATTCGGATGTCAGCATTTATTCACCTTTTTACAGCAGGTTTTTTATATACAGGAACCGTACTGCAAGCCTCACCGAACATAAGACTCTTTACTACAGGTTGTAGTTTTTGTTGAATTTGGACTAAATAATCAGCGCCTCCACTATTTGAACACCCCTTAATTACAATTCTCTTATCGATGTATTCGTCTAAGTTTAGATTAACAATAGCGAGTCTAGTTGCCTCCGCTCGTGCAGCCGTAATTCCACCTATAACAACAAATTCAGCATTGTTTAATTTCGATGAGATCAGCATCCAAGCCCAATCAGGCACAATTGCATCTTCACTACATGTTATACCTACGCCTACACCCTCATAAACTTCAGTATCTAAAGCTTTTATTGATGCGCGAAATTCTTTTTCCTTCACGACAACTCCACGCCATAGCCAATCCGTAAAATCTAGTTCTACACACCTTGTCGAAGCAATAGTATCAAGTTCTATTTGGACCAATCCACTTTTATCAACAAGATTGATGATACCTTCCTCTAGGTTATTTTTTTCATTTGCCATGAAATACTAATCTATGGAAAAATGGAGGAATTTTTATGCAGATTGAGTCTTATTTACAGCGGAGTTGCTATTTGTATTTATCCGATCCAATTCTTCCTCAATTTTTATTTCTATCGCCTCAGCATCATAGCCGCATTCAGCATATAATTCTGCTTGAGTTCCATGCTCAATCCATTTATCTTCTATCCCTATTCTCGTTACAGTTGTGTTATATCCATGCTCCATCATCCATTCTATCACAGCGGAACCGAAGCCCCCTTTGATTACTCCGTCTTCTAAAGTAATTACTCCTTTAAATTTGCTGAAAATCTCATGTAGCATAACGTCATCAAGAGGTTTTATGTAACGCATATCGTAATGCGCAATTAAAACACCTTTTTTGTAAAGACTATCTAGCGCTTTAACCGCCTCAGTGCCGATTGCTCCAACACTTAAAACCGCAACAGTCTCACCTTTTCTCAGTTTTCGACCTTTACCAACGGGAACTTCTTCGAAGGCGTTTCGCCAATTAACAATAGATCCTGTACCTCTTGGATAACGGATGGAAAAAGGTCCGACATGTTTTTCAGATGCGGTAAACATCATATTCCGCAGATCAGTTTCATCCATAGGTGCAGCAACCACCATGTTTGGGATTATTCTCATAAAGGCCAAATCAAACACCCCATGATGCGTAGGTCCATCAGCACCCACTAAACCTCCACGGTCTAAACAAAATACAACATGTAAATTCTGCAAGGCCACGTCATGCACCAACTGGTCATAAGCACGTTGCATAAAGCTCGAGTAAATATTACAAAAAGGCACCAGCCCACGTGTAGCCATGCCCGCACTAAAAGTCACAGCGTGCTGTTCAGCTATTCCTACATCAAATGCTCTATCTGGCATTTGTTCCATCATCATTTTTAGAGAACACCCAGAAGGCATAGCCGGAGTAACACCTACTATGCGTTTGTCAAGTTTTGCAAGATCTATAATTGTCTGTCCGAAAACATCTTGGAACTTAGGGGGCTTAGGAGTTGTGTTATTCTTATCCGCACCTATAAATTCCCCAGTTTCTTTATTGAATAAACCTGGTGCATGCCATTTCGTCGAGCTACCCAATTCAGCAGGCTCATACTTAGCCCCTTTTCGAGTAACACAGTGTAATAACTTAGGTCCGGGGATGTCTTTTAAATCAGCCAAGACTTTTGTGAGATGTTCAACATCATGACCATCTACAGGCCCGAAATACCTAAAGTTTAGTGATTCAAAAAGATTGCTTTGCTTAAGTACTGCAGACTTAACCGCGTTTTCCACTTTTTTAGCAATGGCTTGAGCATTGGGGCCAAATTTTGATATTTGGCCTAAGAGATTCCAAACTTCACCCTTAACCTTATTGTAAGTGTGAGAAGTGGTGATATCAGTGAGATATTCTTTCAGCGCACCAACATTTGGGTCAATAGACATACAGTTGTCATTTAAGATAACGAGCATGTTACTGTCTTCTATCCCCGCGTGATTAAGCCCCTCAAAAGCCAATCCAGCTGTCATTGCGCCATCACCTATCACAGCGATGTGATTCCTTTTAGCGTCACCACTCAACCTCGACCCCACGGCCATGCCAAGTGCTGCTGAAATACTGGTGCTGCTGTGACCAACTCCAAATGTATCGTATTCACTTTCAGAACGTTTAGGGAAACCACTTAAGCCCTTGTACACTCTGTTTGTGTGAAATTTATCTCGTCTTCCAGTAAGAATTTTATGACCGTAAGCTTGGTGACCTACATCCCAAACTATTTGGTCTTCAGGTGTGTTAAACACATAGTGTAGAGCAACCGTAAGCTCAACAACACCTAAACTGGCACCAAAATGACCACCTTTTTCAGAGACGACATCAACAATGAATTGACGAAGTTCTGTACAAACTTGTTCTAAATCATCTGAAGTGAATTTATCCCGTAAATCTGCGGGAATTTTAATTTTATTTAAAGAAGAACCGGCTGGAAAAGGCTTCATAGGTTGACCTTAATATTATTACGCTTTAACAAGTGTTTCTAAGCCTCGTAAGATAGCTAATCCATCGGTATTCCCCAAGTCTTTTGAACAAGCTCTTTCAGGGTGGGGCATCATCCCAAATACATTTTTACCTTCGTTACACACCCCAGCAATATTGTTAGCAGACCCATTTGGGTTCGAAGAATTACTAACTTTTCCATTTTCATCACAGTATCTGAAAATAACCTGATCATTAGATTCAAGTTCTGCTAATTCTGTTTCTTGAAGGAAGTAATTGCCTTCTCCATGAGCAATAGGTATTTTCAAAGCCGCTTTATCATCTAGATCAGAAGAGATTGATGCTGTACGCGAAACAGGTAAAAGGTAAACATTTTTACAAATAAACTTGCGACTTTCATTATGCATTAAAGTTCCTGGTAAAAGCCCGGCTTCACAAAGTATTTGAAAACCGTTGCAAATACCTAGAACCTTACCCCCGTCATGAGCGTATTTAATGACTTCTTCCATTATTGGAGAAAAGCGAGCAATAGCACCACTTCTGAGATAATCTCCATAGCTGAATCCTCCTGGAAGCACGACAGCCTCAACGTCTTGCAGATCAGAATCTTTATGCCAAAGCTCTACAACCTCATATTTAAGATTGTTTCTCAGGGCATGGACAATGTCCATGTTACAGTTCGATCCTGGAAATGTTACAACACCTATTTTCATACTGCTAAGTTCGGAATAAAAGATGGGTCAAACTCTTTGTTTTTGTATTCTTTTTTTAAAAGATTACACGTGCCCTACGTTAATAAGAAGTTGCGTATTAGATTTGCACACGAATCACATCGAAATGAATATACAGGAAATAATCAAGCCCATCGGAAAGTTAATAGAATGGATATTTGTAAACGTTTACGAACATGTTGCTGATCCGTTTAACGCAGGTGTTGTTATTCTCAGCCTTGTTGCACTTGTTGTTTGGCTGAAAGTGCTAAATGGGTATGTTACAAAAGCAAAGGCTGAGGGTAAAATACCTTGATTCTTTTATTGCCTTGAACTTTTTTCGGTGAGCTATTACTTTAGACAACTTTAACCAAGACGTCTTGCCCGATGTCCTTTCTGTATTGTTTATCACTAAAGCTGATGCTTTCAGCCAATTTATAGCTTCTTTCTAAAGCCTGTTCAAGTCCGTTACCGATTCCGGTACACGCGAGAACTCGCCCACCTGCAGTTACGACCTTACCCCTTGAAGTTTTAGTCCCGGCATGAAAAACAATTCCTTCTGTTTCTTTCGGAGTGTTTTCTAAACCATTGATTTGTTTTCCTTTTGAGTAATCTCCAGGATATCCACCAGATGTTAACATAACTGTAGCAGCTGTCTTATCCTCAATTTGAAGATCATATTCACTTAAAAGACCTGAACCCAGACTGTCAAACAGGTGAAGTAAGTCGCTTTTTAATAGAGGAAGAATTACCTCAGATTCAGGGTCACCTAATCGACAATTATACTCAATCACATAAGGGTCACTACCTACTTTTATTAGGCCTATGAAAACAAAACCATTAAAAGGAATGTTATCTTTTCGTAGACCTTTAATTGTAGGAATTATTATCTGATTTAGAGTCTTTTCGTGAAACTCGGCATCTACAAATGGTACAGGGCTTATGGCTCCCATACCCCCAGTATTGGGACCTTTATCACCATCATAGGCGCGCTTATAATCTTTAGCTGAAGGAAGAATTTTATATGCGGTTCCATCAGTTACGACAAATGAACTCACTTCAATACCATCCATAAACTGTTCAATAACAACCTTTGTTCCAGCCTCCCCTAAAGATGAGTTTTCAAGCATGTCTTCAAGTGTGGATTCAGCTTTTTGTCTATTTTCTGTGATTATCACACCTTTTCCAGCGGCTAACCCATCAGCTTTGATCACGTATGGTGGATTTATTTTATCAAGGTGGGCTTTTGCCTGTTTTAACTCGCCTGATTTAAACGTCTGATAATCTGCAGTAGGGATATTATGTCTGGCCATAAAAGCTTTAGCAAAATCCTTAGAACCTTCTAAAAGGGCACCTGCTTTAGGAGGTCCTATTACGACTAAGTCTTTGTGTTTACTAGACTCTTCGAAGTAATCTACAATTCCGGCTACAAGAGGAGCTTCAGGCCCAACGATGAGCATATTTATGGAATTGCGTCTTATATAGCGATCAACAGCACTAAAATCCATGGGATTTAAGGATACATTTGTAGCAATTTGCTCTGTTCCAGCATTGCCCGGCGCAACGTAAAGCTTTGACAGTAAAGAGCTTTGAGACAATTTCCAGGCCATTGCATGCTCACGACCGCCTGATCCAAGGAGAAGTACATTCATAACATACAAAGCTAACTGGTCTATATAATTTCAGCAACATACTTTTTCCACACAATTCCCATAGTTACTACTAACTTAGCGATGTGATTTCAGCTGTAATAATTACATACAACGAAGAACGTATTATTGCTCGTTCAATTGATTCTCTGAAGAGTGTTGTTGACGAGGTAATTGTTATAGATTCATTTTCTACAGATAGAACAATTGAAATCTGTAAAGAGAAAGGAGCTGTTGTTTTGCAGAATAAATTTGAGGGTTATAAAACCCAAAAGCATTTTGCCACTACAAAGGCTAAACACGAGTGGATACTGAGTATTGATGCCGATGAAGTTCTCAGTAATGAGTTGATTAACTCATTACTGAAATGGCGTAAAAACCAAAAATATTCGAATGATTTAAGTTCTCAATCTTTACAAACCGCAGGATATTTTGTTAGCCGTCGCACAGATTTTTGTGGTACTTGGGTGAACTATGGAGGTTGGTATCCGGATAAAAAGCTGCGGTTTTTCAATCGTAATTTGGGGCAATGGTCTGGGAGAAATGTGCACGAATTCGTAAAAATAAAAGAAGGGTTTTCAACAAGTTCCCTAAAAGGTGACTTGTTACATTACAGCATTAATGAACCTGCAGAGTTGCTTCGTAAATTATTTACATATAGTGAAATGGGAGCTCGGTTTATGAATGAGGAAGGGAGGTCTACGTCCTTTATTGAGGCGATCTATAAGTCATCTTTTAGATGGTTACGCCAAACCATCTTTCAATTGGGTTTCCTAGATGGAATGTTAGGTTTAAAAATCGCAAAACAAAATACGCTTGCTACATATTGGAAATATCGCAGACTCGATTTTATGAATAAAGGAGAAAAGGACATTCTGATACTTCAGAATAACTGTAGAGAAGAAGCTGTGATTATAGCAAATGCTATAAAATGGTTTAATCCTCAAGCGGTTGTCAAGATCAAGAATTATTCTGAGAAATCAACACTTAAAAATGGAATAGACTCAGTTATTTTAATGTCTTCACAAAAGAAAGATATCATTTTAGACGGTCTTAAACAGCTGCATAAATTTGGCTACCCTGCAGCCCTTCGATTTCCAGAAGAAAAAGACTGGGATCTTCTGTTATAGAGAGAGAAAAGAACGATTGCAAAAACGGCGAATGTGATTCCAGCTTGCGTTTCAAACGTATCCTCTGAGAGGCATGAAATCACAACAACCCACCAGGCAATTCGTCCCATCCTATTTGTTTTTGTGGAAACATCTTTTTGCCATGAAAAGATGAATGTTAGGACAAATAACAAAAGGGCAACAACACCTCCGGCGATCAACCAAGCAAGAAATTGATTGTGAGTTCTGTGCCTGAATTGAGGGGATAAGCGAGTCTCAAGTTCTTCATAAGCTATGTGAAATGCATCAGGCAAATCTCCAGTCCCTACGCCTATTAGTAGATTTGTTTTTGCAATGTAAATACCCACTTTAAAATACTCCCATCTCTGAGTCACAGAGTTTCCACTTGGATTCCCTCCATCAATAAAATTCCCAACTTCAAATCTTAACTCATCTAATCTTAAAGCTAATCCCGATGATATTTCTTGTTTTATAGAGGTATTTCCAGACTCTATTGCAATAACCTCCTTTGGCCTAAGGTTTTTCACAGCCAGACCATCTTTAGCGACACCCATAGATGTTAGGTATCGCATTAGAGTGTATTTAATATCCTGCCCTTTTAAGTCTTTTGAGTCGAAATCGTATTCACTTTTACGATTCCACTCAGGCCTCATTTCATCCCAAGCTAAATATGACCAAACCTTATTTCCGTTTTCTTCTAAAACTCGATCCACGTGATGAGTGTATGGTGATCCCCATGTTGTATGAGACGGTAGAGAAGTAATTGGTGGCCCTGGAAGTATAGTCCAAATCAACCAGAATCCAGCAACAAAACTCATTGCGACGACAGAAAACCTCCATTGCTTTTGCAAGCTTAAAACAGTTGTTATTAGAAGCATGCCTGCTCCAGTAACAGATTGAGTTTGCCATACGTATAACCCAGCACCGATAGCGTAAATGAATAACAGAAAGCGGTATTTCTCACTCTTATAAACTAAAAGCCCACCCCAACCCAGTGCTAGGAGTATTCCCATTCGAATGTGGGAAATAAACGGTGACCATTGGCTTGGTTGAAGCGAAATGCCTGCTAGGGTCTTATAACATCCAATTAATAGCCCAGCAGCAGCAGCTAAGAAAACGGAAATGACGAAGGCTTGTAAAATTCTCTCAGTCCAGAGTTTTGAGTTCCATTTTACAGTTAAAAGACTCATTGGAACGATTAAAAGAGGGAGTTTAATTTGCAATGTAGCTAGGCCTTCAGGGATGTTGTCTGTCCATAAAAGCCCCATTATATGCCAAGCGAATAGCCCCACCATTGAAGCCAAAAGAGCTTTATTTGTAGGAGTAATTAATTGACGAGTAAAAAGCGAGATTAACCAGCTTAGAGCAATTAATCCCATTCCTAGACTCGTACCAAAAGGACTCCAAGCTAAAGACACGACAGATATGAATAATCCTGAAAGTAGAATTTTTTCTGAAGTACTCACTTAATTAGTTATTTGTATTTCCAGAGAGAATTTGCAGGTAATTATCGCTCTCTAAAGTTGAAATAGCCTCTAAAGTAACTAAATCTTTAGGAAGCTCAAACTTGAAAACCCCAGATGTGTTTTCTAAGTGAAAGACATATTCTTTCCCTAAAATCTGCCTTATATCATCTTCGTGAGTCTTTAAATCGGTCTCTAAATTAGGTTTAATTAGAGTCTTTAAATTTGACATTAAATCTGAGCTATCGATAAATCCATCTTCCGTCATAGCTTCTTCTAAATCGATGATTAACTTTTTTGACAGGGGTTCGTATGGGAAAATTCTATCGGTATTCTGAAGCTCTTGATCGTTAAATTGCTCCACAGTGTACTGTAGAAAGCTCTCCCACTGCCTGTCGTTTATTTCAAACGAATCCAAATCAATAGCGCCTTCTATATCTCCAGAAGTAGTTACTACGAAATCAAAGAATACGCCACTGTTAATGAGTCCTGCGATAACATAGTCTTGAGTTTGTGGTTTTAATTCTATGTCTGGAATAACTCCACGGCCTTCAATCACAGGTCGCCCATTTTTTGTGTAATAGGTTACAAGAGTAGAATCGGCGCTAATTCTAGCATCACCGCTATCATCTCGGTCATCGTAATGCAGTCGTTGAACACATCTGCCACTTGCAGTATAATATTTAGCTACTGTGATTTTTATCCTTGATCCGTAGGCTAATTTTTTCGTTTGCTGAACAAGACCCTTACCGAAACTCTCTTGCCCTATAATTACAGCTCTATCGATATCTTGAAGAGTTCCAGCTACAATTTCAGAAGCTGAAGCGCTACGCTCGTCTAATAGGATAACAAGAGGAATGTTAGGTAGTAAAGCTTTTTGTGAAGTGCTGTAGCTTTTGTTCCATTCGGGTGTTTTACCACGCATGGAAACGACTTCTTGTCCTTTAGGGACAAAGAGATTTACGATATTCACAGCTTCTCTCAAAAGACCGCCTCCATTACCTCTGAGGTCAAAAACAATTTGCTTTGCCCCCATAGAGTCTGTCAATTGTATAAGCGCTTTTTTAACCTCAATGGTTGCAGTACGTGTGAATTTACTCAGAATTAAATATCCAGTAGAATCACTAATCATCCCAAAATATGGAACATCAGGTTGTTTAATTTTCTCTCTAGTTAATGTAATATTTACGAGCTCTTTTTGCGAAGGCTTTTGTATCCCTAGAGTAATATCTGTGCCAGCAGTTCCTTTGATGAGCTCACCTATCTTAGACATGTCTAAGTGTGAAATATTTGAGCCAGCTATTTGGATTAAATTATCTCCGAGTTTAATACCGCCCTGCTCTGCTGGTGCATTCTCTTTAAGATCTACAACGTAAAAAGTTCCATCCCATCTCTCGTTAAGTGATAACCCCACACCTCCATACTCGCCAGTTGACATAAACCTAACGTCCTCCATTTTTGATTCAGGGTAATATCTTGTATATGGATCGAGAGACTTCAGCATAGCTGCAATCCCAGTCTCCATTAACGCTCCAGGGGATATCGGATCAACATAGAAAATATTTAATTCTCGAAAAGCGGAGTTCATTATTTCTAATTGCTTAGACATCTCAAAAAAGCCTTCTTTAATAGGCAGTCTAAGGGAAATGAGAGCCATGCTGACTAAAGCTAACCCTATAAGAAATAATTTACGTGTATTTTTCATGTTGTAGTAGGCATTTCAATAGGGTTGTCGATTAATACGTCAACAATCTTACAAATGTTGTTCTTGCACTGATCGAACGTTGGGATTTCTTTTCCGATATAAACAAATACGATTGCATGTTGGGCGATACCTTTCTCCCAATTTGCAAGAAGTCGCGGTTTTTCAAGCCTCCAAGCCTCCCGCATTAATCTTTTAATCCGATTTCTGTCTACAGCTCTTTTAAAACTGCGTTTTGAAACAGTAATCGCAATCTGGTATGGGGAATCTGCATCGAATGTCGTGTGTGTATAACGCACTAAGAAAGGAAATTTCACAACTTTAGCGCCTTCAGAAAAGGCTCTATTTATTGCGATTTCGCTTTTCAGGCGTTCGCCTTTTTTAAATGTGTACCTAGTTTGCACCATTGAAGGCACAAGATAATGTGTAGTCGCTTTACTACTTACCTTTTATGTACTGTTCAATTGCCATCGTCATAGACGGTGCTTTTGCCGTTGGTGCTTTGATATCAATTCTTAACCCAGCAGCCTCAGCCGCTTTTGAAGTTGTAGGGCCAAACACTGCAATTTTAGTATCTCCCTGAACAAAATCAGTAAAATTTTGGAAGAGTGATTCTATCCCACTTGGGCTGAAAAATACGAGAACATCATACTTTACATCGGTTAGATCACTTAAGTCAGAACATACAGTATTATACATGCAAGCCCTAGAGTAATCTACTCCAAGCTCGTCTAAAGCTGCTGGAATAGATGCTTTTAGAAGGTTAGAACTAGGTAAAAGAAACTTTTCTTTCTTATGCTTCTTAATGATAGTCAGAAGCTCAGGTAAACGTACCTGTCCGTGAAAAATTTTCCTCTTGCGGTAAACTACATATTTCTGTAAGTAATAAGCTGTGCTCTCACTCATACAAAAATATTTCATAGAAGTAGGCACTTCAAATCGAGTTTCATCTGCCATTCTGAAATAGTGATCGACAGCCATTCTAGATGTTAAGATAACGGCGGTATGTTCAGAAATATCTACTTTTTGCGTGCGAAACTCTTTTACATTGATAGGCTCAACGTGAATAAAGGGTCTGAAATCAATAATCAACTTCATGTCCTTTGCTAAATCAAAATACGGGCTTTTTTCCGTAGATGGCTTAGGCTGTGAAATGAGAATAGTCTTGATCTTCTTTTTCATCCTGCATTAGTTGTTAAGATTCTCCGGAGATGGCTATCAAAACGAGTTAATTACAAGTAGTATGATGAAACCAGTGGGGAGAATTTCAAGGCCGCAAAGATACATGAATGTAAATGAATATCTACTCAAACGCTTAATTGAAGTCTGAAAGACACGCCATACCCGGAAGGAGCTCCAAAATATCCAAGTCGACAATAGAAGACTACACCCCACATCGGAATGCCATTGTGTGCGTAACGAAAGAAAAATTGCAATCACGGAGACAGAAGCAGCCATCCATGTTCTTAGATGTCTATCTATATCCGTAGATTCTTTGATTAGAAGTCTGAGTTTTGTAAATCTACTGAGCGCTTGAACTGTGAATAATCTAACGAAGACGATAATAGCGCCTAAAGCAAATCCCTGTAATATGTTATTTAGACATGCATATGATATGGTCGCTAGAGCAATTACACCTTGGAGGTGAGCGATTATAACCCCGCCAGTTCTTGGAGCTTCATCAGCACTTCTTTGCCAAATCCGTCTAACATCTAGTAAAGCCCAACCGGCTAATCTCCATTCGCGAGGGAATCCGTTCTTAAGCCATACGAGGAGGCCTAAGTTCACAATTGCAAGAGCAAACATTCTGGTAATAGGAGCATCTAGATGTAAGATTTCTATGTCTTCAAGCATAGGCCGCAATTTCAACAAATTTTAGTAATATCCCACTTGAATTAATCCACGATTAATTAATTTTTTGGACAGATGTTCAATTTGCAAAACAACTAAATATGTTCCGGGAGAAACGGGCAGTCCGGTTTCACTGATAAAAAAGAGAGAGTTGTTGTTGTTTAATCCAAATAAGTCCTGCCTCCACCTCATATCTAAGGTGAGTTCTTCAAAAGGTTCGACAGTGCAAGCATACACTCTATAAATCCCTGCTGAAAGAGCATCGAGTGTCCAAGATTCATAACTTTCTTGCTCCCAACCGGATGAGACCTGCCAAGTAATAGAATCTATGGGTATTGGGAGTGATAAAAATGATATAATGGATAGTAAACACATGTTGAGTAGCTATTTATGCAAAGTTCTTCTGGTTAATAAGATTTACAAAACCACACATAAAACCGTTGTAAGCGCACACAAAGTTTTTAGCTTTGTTTTATGAAATCAATACGCATAGCAGTTGTGGGGGCGACAGGTTTAGTAGGAACAACTGTGCTGAAGATTCTGGAAGAAAGAAACTTCCCAATTGCGACAATACTGCCTGTAGCGTCTGAGAAATCTATAGGAAAATGTATAAACTTTAGAGGAGTAAAGGTTGGGATTATAAGCCTTAAAAGTGCTCTATCTGAAAAGCCAGATGTGGCGATTTTTTCAGCAGGAGGTAAAGTGAGCCAAGAATGGGCGCCGAAATTTTCTGATGCAGGAGTGACGGTCATTGATAACAGTTCTGCTTGGCGGATGAACGAAAAAATCAAATTGGTCGTTCCTGAAGTGAACGGTGACTGCCTTACTTCTAGTGACATGATTATTGCAAATCCCAATTGTACCACAATGCAGCTTGTGATGGTTCTCAAGCCCCTTCACGATAAATTTAAGATACTTAGAGGAGTTGTAAGTACATATCAAAGCGTTACTGGAACCGGTCAACTCGCAGTTTCTCAAATGATGGATGAGCGCTCTGGCCTAACGCCATCTGAAATGGCATATCCTCATCCCATTGATAAAAACTGCATTCCACATTGCGATGTCTTTCAGGACAACGGATACACAAAGGAGGAGATGAAAGTGCATTTCGAAACAAAAAAAATCATGAGAGATGATTCAATTTCTTTGAGCTGTACAGCCGTACGTATCCCTGTGATGTTTGGACACGGGGAGTCTGTTTTTTTAGAATTTAATAAGGAGTACGACATGGAGGAGGTTAAATCTACGCTCTCGTCTTTCCCCGGTGTGGTTCTTCGTGACAATCCCAACTCAAATGAATACCCCATGCCCATAAATGCTCAGGGAAAGGATGAGGTGTTTGTGGGGCGATTGCGCCGGGATCTAAATAATCCTCGTGGTTTACATCTTTGGATTGTAAGTGATAACCTTCGCAAGGGAGCAGCTACCAATACATTACAAATTGTAGAGTTATTGAACTCTGCAGGTCGTTGGGGATAATTCCACATACAAAACTATTGATTATGGTGGCTGTGTTGGTATTTTGCAGGGAATAGTAAAATTTAATGAAAACATACATCTTAACTTTTGTCGCGATTCTTTATGCGACGATTTCTTTAGCTCAAACAACAATTCGTGGTAGAGTAGTCGACGCTATATCGGGCAATGGATTAATTGGAGCATCGGTTTATTTAGAGGATTTTAATGAAGGCTCATTTACAGATTTTGATGGGTTTTTTCAATTTAAAACACGTGTACAGGGCCAAACAAACTTAGTTGCTACAACGATGGGCTACTCCAAAGTAAAAAAGTACATCTCTCTTTCAGGAACTGGGCTAATGAACATGGGGGACATCGTACTTGAGCCAAGTGCAATCGGATTACAAGAGGCAGATGTTATAGCCTCTGTATCTGTTGATCGCGCAACACCAGTGGCGGTTTCTACGATTGACGCTCGCGAAATAGAAGAAAAAATAGGCGACAGAGAACTCGTAGAAGTATTAAATTTTACACCAGGAGTTTACGCAACCAAAGGAGGAGGTGGATTTGGCGACAGTAGAATTAATATTCGTGGATTTGACCAACGTAATGTGGCGGTTCTTGTAAACGGTATTCCCGTGAACGATATGGAGAATGGCTGGGTGTATTGGTCGAACTGGGCAGGTCTTGGGGATGCCGTTAGAACGATGCAAGTTCAACGTGGACTAGGTGCATCTAAACTCGCAATTAACTCCGTTGGTGGAACCATTAATATTGTAACGAAAGCAACTGATGTAGAAAAGGGTGGGAGCTTTAAAACTTCGATTACTGATTATGGACTAACTAAACATATGCTTTCCCTCAGTTCAGGAGTACTCCCAAGCGGTTGGGCAGTTAGCGCTATTGGATCTCGTACTTATGGTGAGGGTTATGTCGATGCTACATTTGTTGATGCCTGGAGTTATTTCCTAACAGCCGCAAAAGATTTCGGAGGTCACCGACTTGTATTTACAGCCATAGGAGCACCTCAAACTCACGG
>JGI20151J14362_10000257_pt1 | contig 39403 bp, 46 predicted proteins | sample COG_01_FD_14362 | JGI IMG/M metagenome (IMG submission 14362)
TAATCTTTTGTATTAGAATGTAGGTCATAATAAATGCTATTTTTATCAAATGAAGGTTTATTAGGAACAATATGTTTTTTATGTTCTTTAATCCAGTTATGATATTTTTCATCTGCTTTTAGGTCATTTGTTAGTGATACAAGGTCGTCTTTAACTTTTTTGAATTCATTAGTTAATGATTTATATCTTTCTTTCCTTTCTTCCTTATTTTTTATTTTTTTTATCTCATCTTTTTGTTCTTGTAAATTAAAGGAATGATTAACGAATTGATTAAGATGTGTAATAAAATGCTCTTGTATGTTATTATTTATATTTTTCTCAATATCAATTGCTTCGTATGCTAATATATAACTTAATTTATCATAATAGATTATTTCATTATCATAAATGGTAGTTATATAGTGTTCATTATAAAACTTATAAAGGTTCTTTAACAAATCGCTATAATCTTTTTCAGGTGTTGCACCTCTATTATCTTTTCTTTTAGTAATAACCTTAAAGACATCGCAGATAAAGTTCTTATCAATTAAAGGGGTCTCTAAATCATTTTCATAAAGATAAATACAATATAATTTAATAAAATTACATGAATGAATAACAATCTTATTAGTTCGAATGACTAAATCATTAATAATAGGTAAGACTGCTTTATCTTTAAGAACATTATTGATGTTATTTTTAATAGTTTTCATATAATCAAACATTTCAAGGTCATATCCTTTATCGCTCTTCGTTTTAGACATTTACATTATCTATATATAGTATGTATATTATCTTTAAATAGTTTTATACTGAATAATTAAATTACAAAAAATTGATAATTAGATATTTTGTAAATAAGATATATTATTATAAATATGTCTACAAATAAAACAGATGAATATTATAAAAAATGTATTGAAAAACATGGAAATAAATATGATTACTCATTATTAGAAAACATAAAGAAAAGAGAATGTAGAGTAGATATAATATGTCCAAAACATGGAAGTTTTAATATATCATTACATAAACATATATGCGGAGATGGTTGTAAAAAATGTGGGGTAGAAAAAACAACACATCTTAAAATATTGAAAGCAAAAAATAAATTTATTCAAGAAGCTAATACAATACATAATAATAAATATGATTATTCAAAATTTGAATATATATCTGCTAAAAATAATATTATAATAATATGTCCATTACATGGAACATTTGAACAAACACCAAATAGTCATTTAAGTGGGAATGGATGTAAAAAATGTGCAAACAATAAAGTAAAAGAAATAATGTCAATTCCTTGGAACATTTATAAAGAAGATTTACAAAATATACATAATAATAAATATGATTATTCTAAAGTTGCATGGAAAGGAGTAGATATAGATATAATTGTAATATGTCCAATTCATAGAGATTTTGAAATTAGACCTGCTGATCATAAAAGAGGAAGAGGATGTCAAAAATGTTCAAAAGAAACACATATTCAGTATAACAAATTAGATACAGATAATTTTATAGAAAAATCTATACAAATTTGGGGAAATAAATATAACTATTCTAAAACAAATTATCTTGGGGTAAATGACAAGGTTATAATAATATGTGATAAACATGGAGAATTTGAACAATTACCATCAAACCACTATAAATATGGTTGTGGTTCTTGTGGTCGTGAAGCTAATATTAGAAATAATGAACTGAAAGATAAATGTAAAAACGAGTTTGAAATTAAATCAAATAATGCCCATAATAACTTTTATGACTATACACAAACTAATTATATTGATGCTAAAACAATTGTAATAATTATTTGTAAAGAACATGGAGAATTTAGTGTGACACCAAATAATCATTTACGAGGAAGAGGTTGTCCTAAATGTTTTAATCATTATTCTAAATCATCGATTTTATGGTTAGATTTTCTCTCAAAATATTATAATATTAATATTCAACACGCTTGTAATGATGGGGAATATTTAATACCAGAAACTAAATATAGAGCAGATGGTTTTTGTAAAGAAAATAATACTATATATGAATTTCATGGTGATTTTTGGCATGGTAATCCTAATATTTATAAAGACGATGATATAAATACAATAACAAAATGTACATACAAAGAGTTATATGAAAAAACATTAAAAAAAGAAGAAATATTGAAAAATTTAGGTTATAATTTAATAACAATATGGGAATATGATTGGAAAAAAATAAATAGATGTATTAAAATATTACAACAGAGATTTAAAAAATATCATTATTAACTCTGTTCTCCTAACTTATTCTTTCTATTCATATAAGCAGTATGCCGCCATTCTTTTAGTTTATCTGGGTTCTCAGTTTTCATTCTTTCCATATAGTTCTTTGCTTTTGCTTTAACCTTTTCACTATTTTTTTCATAATACCTTTTATTCCTTTCTGTATTGGTATATGATCTTAACTTCTCTTCTAATTCTATATTTTTTTTCTTTAATAATTCATTTTCAATCACTAAATTATTATACATTTCAATATTAACTATATCAGTCATATTATCTTATCATTATAATATAATACAATATACCTTTAAATAATTTTATAATGACTAAACATAAAAGTGAAGATTATAAATTATCCGCTGTTAAATATTTCTTAGAGAATAAAGATACGCGAGAGAATACATGTAGAATTTTTAATTGCTCTGTAAGTACAAAAGAAGCAAGGGTTATATTATGAAGACTTAAATAATAATATTAAAGAGATTATAAAAACAATACCAGAAGATTATTATAAGAGAATATTAAATGGAACATATAATAGACAAAAAGATTATATTAAGAAAAATAAGGTAAGAAAATACAAGAATTATAAAGACTAATATCGGCATTTTAAATGTCCAAAGGTGTAAATCTTTACCAGTAGCAAGAGATCTAGGTGTCATACAAATATATACTACACATCGATAATTATAATTGTCACTTGCTGTTTTTTGCACAGGATTTCCATAATGTAGAGTTCTACTATCCCAGAATACTCCATAACCACGAGGGCATTTTATAGCTACTTCACGAAAGCCCTTGTTAATATAAAAATCATAATGTTCTTTACTCTGCAATTTAAACCAATCCTTTTTATCTGTAATGTTAAATTCTTTTTGAAAATCACCATGATATTTATTGCTATTTTCCAATATAACTAGCGTAGCATCGCCTTCATTTGTATCATAAGAATTTACCCAACCTTGAATACATTCAAAACCATTGCGAGTATAGCTTTGATCAACATGAAACCATGATTTAGATTCGCGCGTGGGTTTATCTAATATATAAATACTAACACCATCAAAACTCGTAATCAAATCATCAGTTTTCCATATTTTTTTAAATGCTTCTATAACTTTTGGATTTTGTCGCACATTCCAAGTTAGTTTAGAATGCCCTACTTTCCAATGTTGTAGTAACATCTTATGATTTGGAAATAATTCATAAATTTTATTATATGTGCTTTTATTATTTCTGTCAATAGGGTGTAGCAATTTTTTTTGTTAAATGTTCTAGCAATTCCCATTTATTATTTATCATTTCATCGCACTCGCCACTATCTAATAGAGGAGCAATAGCTACACCATATTTTTCAATTGTTTCCTTGATGTTCTCGGTATCACAGAGATATTTCTCAAACTCGTATAAAAACGACATGGTTATTCTTGTAAGATAACATAAAAATCATTTTTTATTATAAATAGAAAAAAATGTTCTTGCATGATGCCACAGCCGTGTATCCCCTGGAATAAATTTGTCCCGAAAAATACAAAAATTGACAATGCTTGTTTTAGTTTTTATTTATCCAACAACCCAGATACGCAAAGAAGTCAAGAAACCAACCCAACTTATCTTAACAATGACCAATGTCGCTACTGCCGCTACTGCCGCTCTCTTCAAGCTCCACATTGAGAACATGCCCGAGGCTCTCAACACCAAGAAGGATATTGACGAGTATTGCAAGCAGTTCTGGAAGGAATACAAGGAGAAGGCAAAAGAAGCCAAAGCTACTAATAAGGCAGCCAAGGCTGATAAGCCCAAGCGCAAGAAGGGCTTTGATAAGGATGGCAATCCCAAGGAGAAGCGTGCTCCCTCTGCATACAACATCTTCGTGAAAGAGAAGTATGCTGAGATCAAGGAAGCCAATCATGAAATGGATAAAACTCAGATCTTCGCAGAAATTGCTAGGATTTGGCAGGAATTAAAGGCAGACAAAGCCAAAAACGACAAAAAAACTGACCCTACTCCTGAAATTGATGAGATTCAAGAAGAGCCATCTGACGAAGAAGCTCCAAAGAAGAAGCGTGGGCGCAATTCCAAAAAGCCTGAGACCACAGAGGCTTGGAATGAGTAAAAAATATATAGTATGTGTTGTGTGTATGTGTATGTGTATATATTTTTATATTTATTCTATATCTACTTTTTGCATGCGCATTAGTCCAATGATATTCATAATATATATAGAGTATATCGGTGGTGTATTTGAAAGTACATTTGTGACATTATCTAATGTAGGTTTTAATTTTTCATACCCTAATTTTTTTAATACAAAAGTATATATTTTGCGATCTCTGATTTCTCGTAATAGTTCATCTGATTGAGGATATGTAATATTACTATATACCATATCTTTGATATCATCTGGCATAGCGTTGAAATACTCCATATAGCTTGTAGTTGCCATATTATAATGTAAAAAAATAAATAATATAAAATCATTTTTTATTAATTCTTTACATATTATTTAAAATGGTGTTGAGTGTGTCAAAGTCAATATGTGTTTCATATATACATCTTGGCATAACTGCATCTGGACTAGGTGAAGATATACCTGTTACAAAGCCTGTGTGTTTCCTTAGATCCTTAAACCCTGTAAATCGTATCTCAATACCCCATGTTCCTCCAAATATTGGGGTATGTTTATCCCACCCTCTTTTCTTGTTTTCTCTGTCAATGGTACCTACCTCTCTTATAAAGTGAATGTCGTACTTTCCATATGCAGTTAATTTGCCATCTTCACCCGTAGACTGTTTGTTTTGCATAAACCAGATATTGTCACCTTTCTTGAATTTTCTCAAGATATTTTGGTACCTCGGTATATTTCTTATGGCCCATATGCCATTATGGCCTTGTTGGAAGAAGTGTTTACCATCCTGAATACGAATTATCCAATCGTTTGCATTACCAGTCATGGTTGCTGTATAATTAACCCTACCAAACCAGAAGCTATCATTTTTTAGTTATTTCAGGACATATTAATCCCGGAAACATTCAATATTCAACCTTATTTGTATTTGCAGCCCATCTCTCAAATGTCTTAATAGCCTCTTTATTATCTACTTTTATTATTGGCAGACATTTGGTATCATTAGACTTTTCCAATTCTTTATAAATAAAATCATCACTAAAACCAATATTTGCCGCATCAACTCTTGTATTACTATAATATATCTTATCTAACCGAGCCCAATAACATGCAGCCAAACACATAGGACATGGTTCACAACTTGTATAAATAGAACAGCCTTCTAAATTAAAAGTATTTAATTCTTTACATGCATTTCTAATAGCAACAATTTCAGCATGCGCTGATGGATCATTATCCAATGTTACCTTATTATTACCATTAGAAACAATATTATTATCTTTAATTATTACAGCTCCAAATGGACCACCATCGCTATTATTTGCATTTTCAATTGCTTTATTCATAAAAAAAATATTATCCTTTTTTTCCTTTAAAGAATGGTATTCTTTAATAAAATCAGTCATATAATTGTATATATAGTTATATTCTTAAATAATATATTTAATACCCTCTAACTTCATAACGTTTTTTATTTACACCAAATTGTGTATCTCCCGAATAAATAGGAATATTCGGCGAAATGCCTTCCTCGTTATGTGGTACTGCCCATGTATCAATAGTATTTACACTATTATCAAAGCAATAATGAGTGCCTCTGTATTTTAGTAAAGCTTCATTTTTACACTTATATTTTTCAAGATGCTTTGTATTATCTAGAATATACAAAAGAGATGACATACGATAGTTATAAAAATTCATAAGGTCTTTATACATTTAATTTATTATATATAATAATTCAAATTCTTATATCTTTTCAAAATCGTCAATAATATCGTTATTTTCTTTTAACATATTATATTTGAATTTCAATTCATCTAGATTATTATGTAAAGATTCATTTTTATTTTCTAGATTTATAATATAATCCTTAATTATCTTATTTGTAGCCTTTAAATCTTCATTTTTTTCTTTCTCTTTTTTTAATTCTTTTTTTAATAAATTATTCTCCTGTTGTAAAACATAATTATTACCAAAGTAATAATCAACATAGCTATTGTTGCCACCAAACATATAATGTAAGTTAGTATACATTATTTAATTATATAAACAATTATTTTTTATATAATTAAACAAAATGACAATCATAAATATTAAATATTATAACAATTTATCAAACAACTTTAATTTATATCATAATAATAATATAAATATATTTATACATCTAATTACTACACCATTATCAATATTAGAATTAATATCAATTATAAATAAAATATCAAATAATGAGTTACTTATTAAAAGTCTAAGTTTAATTTATTGCATTTCTCTTGCATATAATGATATACCATTTAATGTACTTTATCTTACTTCTTATGCTATTTCAATTATTGTTGTTATATCTAATAAAATCAAAATGAAGCTATTGTATAATATATTATTATTTATTTTAGGATATTTAGCACAAGACTTTTCACATTATTTGACAAATGAATCAACATACCAAAGTAGTTATATTTCACAAAATTCACAAAATTTTATAAAACACTTAACAGAACATACTTATTATTTATTACCATTGATAATAACAAGTTCAATAAAATCTAAAATGATTTATAATAATACTATTTTATATAAACTATGGGGTATCTTACCAATGATATTCGTTTATACAACGGATTATTTAATATCAAAAGGATATATTGTATATCCATGGGATTTCCAAGAATACAAAATAATAAAAAAAGAATACATTAATATTTATTATATTACAAGCTTATTAACTATAAGCTATTTTACTGACTACAAAATATTTTTAATAGGCACATCTTATATACATTACATTCAATATATATATGTTTATTATTATCGTACCAATATTAATTATAATAAATTTAAAAGAGATGTTATATTTTATAAATTTTTATCGTTAACACAATTGTATTCATTATATATATCAACAATTACTTCGCTTTCATGTGTGTATAATAATTTATTAAGTATCATTATAATTATATTAAGTAATATTTTATCAGGATATTCAGCATATTTGCTTGGTACAGATGGATGTTATTTTGGTATTGAATTAGGATACGTTAATAAAAATAAAAATTATGTTTCTAAATTTCCTTATGGATATATTCCTCATCCAATGATACTAACTCAATGTATCGCTTTATATTCTATGAATAATAATTTGCTATTTTACAATAATTGGCCTTTTTTAATTTGCTTTCATATAATGTTTTATATAATACATATGATACAAGAACATTTTGATTTACACAAAATTAATAAATTACCTGTTTAAATTATTATTAATAATATTATTTATAATATACTTAATATAATTATTTGTATCACAAAGTGCTTGCCTTATTGTTCTATCTATCATATAAAATATAAATGAGTATTTTTTTTCAAGAGACATTTTACCAATTATGCGATTTAGTAAGTTTTTAGTTTTCAAATATGTTAAATTATTTATTTTATCATGTGAATCTTCAATATATTGTAAAGATATAGCTTCAATATTCATATAATATTCATCATGTGTTATAGCACAACAACAAACATTATATAATCCGTAATTATTTACTAATTGTGTTGTAATATAATAAACTAATTTTATTTCAGATAATAAAATATAATTTTGCGGATAATATATTTTTGAATAAATTTTTTCAATTATATCATCTGGTAATGTATTAATATATTTATTCATATACACTAAATTAATATAATTATTTTAGTATCAATTATTATATTCGCAAGCTTTAATTGGAGTTTTGCAAATAATATCGCCACAATGATCTCTATTTTGATAAACTGAATTAATATTTGTCATATTATTATTACATTTTTTAATATTCCATCTTCCTAGCATTGGTGGATTATTATTATATCTAATTTTATTAACAAAGTTCTTAAAAATATTAATTATTTTTTTCATTATAATATATATTATAAATATATATCTTTAAATACTACCATTTTTCTTTTTTCCACCTTCATAATGTTTAGAGTAATATTCTTTTACTAAACCTTTATTTATATTATTTCCATCTTTGTATAATATTGCTAATTGTCTACCATATCTCCACATTATATATGTTAATTACGTTTAAATACTTTAATATATTATATAAATGAATGTTTATTCCATACAAAAAACTTAAATAACATATCTAATGAAAATATAAATAAACTAATTAATTAATTGCAAATATATCTCATCATAATATTCATAGTATAAAGCTCTTGATTAAGTAGCTTAAACGCATACGGCATACGCACTTGTGCAATATCTGTATTATTCTTACAATTTTTACAACTATAAATATTTTTATCAGTATTTACATTTGCGTGCATACCACAATATTTACAAACGAATATTCTATAATTATCAGAGACATGAAGCATTCTTTCTGCCAGGAAATTAGCTGTACCATGTGCGATAAAGCAATCGCGTTCCATTTCACCCAAACGCAAACCACCAGAACGCGCACGACCTTCACTCGGTTGTCTGGTAAGCATAACAATTGGTCCATTTGAACCACGCGAATGAACCTTATCTGAAACCATATGTTTCAATCTTTGGTAGTATGTGGGCCCAATAAATATTTCTGTTTTAATTTGTTCTCCTGTACGTCCATTATATAGAATTTCATTACCATATCTTTCCATACCAGATTCTTGAAGTACTTTTGCAATATCTTCAACAGAACAATCATTATATGGTGTTGAATCTCCAAAAGCACCAATATGACATCCAGCTTTACCCATAATACATTCCATCAATTGAGCAATAGTCATACGCGAAGGAATAGCATGGGGATTCATAATGATATCAGGTACAATGCCGTCTTTTGTAAATGGCATATCTTGATGTTTATATGTCATACCAATTGTACCTTTTTGCGCACTACAACTGGCGCATTTATCTCCAATTTCAGGCTTTCTGTTTTTGCGAATTTTAACTTTACAAAACTTATACCCTTCACTATTAATACCATTATAATTAATATCAACATAACCATCGTCATTAGCTTTCATCACAAGACTATTATCATTATAATTTATTTCACCATTAACTTTTTTGGGCATAACTTTGCCAACAATTACATCATTGCCATTGACATAAGTATTCTTTGGTACAAATCCATCATTATTTAATTTGTTATATGAATATGGTTTTTGTACAGATTTATTTTCAGGATTTGTAAAGATTTCTTCTTCTCCTGTACTATGATTTTTATTACAAACATCTCTTAGTGCTTTATAATATGTGCTTGTAAATAGTCCTCTATCCAAAGCTGATTGATTAATCATAATACTATCTTCTTGATTAAATCCAGTATGTGTCATAATTGCAACAATAGCATTAACTCCCGATGGTAATTTATGTGCCATTGTATATTTTGATAGCTTTGTACAAACAAGAGATTTTTGAGGATAATTCAAAATGTTTCCCATTGTATCAATTCTTTTATTGAAATTACTTGTATAAATACCCAATGCTTGCTTACCCATAGCACATTGATAACAATTTCTCGGAGACTGGTTATGATCGCTAAATGGAATATTTACACCTAAAATACCATTAATTAAACTTGGGTGAATTTCACAATGTGTATAACAAGGAGGCATCGCAGTACCTTTCATACCTTCTTTAAGTTCATTTGGAAAGGTAGCAATCATAGCATTATTGATTTCATCACAATCCATGTATTCAATGAAACCTTCTTCATCTAAATAGCTATCTGGATCATCATGATTTTTAATAATTTCATTTGGTACTATAAAATAATCAAAATGTTTGTCTTTAATATATTCTTTAAAACTAATATTTTTTCTTTTTAAGATACTTTCAATTCTAAGAACACGCTTTTTTGTATCTTTATCATAATCTACTATATATAGTGGTCTATACATACGTCCAGCTTCGGTATTAATTATAATATTAGAACACTGAATATTCCAAACAATAGATGTCATTGGATGAATTATACCACTTCTCTTATAATGCTTTAATTTTCTATATAATTCATTAGGATTGCAATGATATCCAATAATATCACCATTTATCATAACATAAACATTATTTTCATTACCCATTTCTTTTAGAAATTCTTTTGATGAATTATTAGAATAATAACTAAATTTGTCATCATATGTATTAATACCAAGCTCAATTAGAACTTTTCTAATATGAGTACTATTCATTGAAATTGAAATGTTTGTGCTAAGAGCCATATTTTTAACTAGACCAACAGAACTACCTTCTGGTGTCTCTGCGGGACAAATCATTCCAATTTGAGAATTATCCAATTTACGCGGTTGAACTAATTTGCCGTTCTTTTCCATAGCTGTATTAATTCTACGTAAATGAGATAAGGTACTCGCATAAGACATTCTATTTAAAACTTGTGATACGCCTTGTTTAATATTTTGAAATGTTCCCATGCTTTTGATACCCCAATTTCCAGTAGATAATGAATATTTAATCCATGATTCAAGAAGAGATTGTTTAAAGAATCTAGTAATACTAATATCAGAAATAATATTGGATATTGGTGTATTACTATTTCCTCGCCAAAGACCCAATTCTTTTTCAATAGCAGATTTAAGTTCCTTTGTCATTTTTCCATAGCATTGTCTGAACAAATTTGACATTAGGATACCCGGTGTATCAACGCGCTTATTGATATAAGAATCACGATTGTCATATTTATCATAACCAAGATAAATACGAATCATTTTGCGAATAATATAACCAATATAAAGTGCTTTGCGTCTATAATTTTTACCTACATGAGGTAGAAAGTCATTTATAAGATTATTGCGCAATAACCTTCTATTTTCTTCATTTTCGTTATTTTTATTTGCACCAATCATAATCTTGATAAGAACATTTTCTGCTTGTTCTTGTGTAGTAATATCACAAGAATCTTCACAACAAGCCATAAGTTCTGAAATAATACGTTCATTCTTTTCTTTATCCATATCATAAACAATATGGTTGATAATTTCTTTATCACTTATAATACCAAGAGCACGAAACATTACAAATACAGGAACTTCTGAACGTAAGAATGATGTATTAATTCTAATAATACGACCCATATGGTTTAGCTTGCCACTCATATTAAGACAAGTTGTCTTGGGAGGCAAATAAGATGAATTGCATATTGATCTAATTTCGGCATATAATCCTTCACAATTATTATTGGGTTGAAATACAAGTGTCTTATTTTCATTAATTCTATCTTGTGAAATAAGAACTTTTTCATTTCCGTTAATAATAAAATAGCCACCGAAATCATAGATACATTCATTATTATTTTCTTCGCAAATTCCTGGTATCTGATTTGAAACACAAAGCTTTGATTTAACCATAATTGGAATTTTTCCAATATAAATATTATTTAAAGTTTTATCAAATTTTTCAGTCATACCATTTTTATTTGTAACTTCTGTAACAACATGCACATTTACATAAACACTACTTGAATATGACATATTATTCATTCGTGCGATATAAGGTGTCATAATATTTTGAGTTCCATCTGGTAACTGATAGCTTGGTTTTGTAACACTTGGTTGCAAAATATTTATAGAAATGCAATAAGTATTATCTGAACCCAAATCATTTTTAGGATTTGCTACCTTGATTTTGATTGGATTAAATCCGGCAATAATTTGTCCCAAAGTATTATCTATAAACTTGTTATAGCTATCAATTTGATGTTTTACCAATGGGTTAGATGATTCAGGAGAACCTCCTTTTTGAAAATAAGTATCAAGAATATCCCAGCAGTTGTTAGACTCAAACATTGAATTGTTATTATAAACAATAAACTTAATTCTTAAATATCAATTTTTTATTTTCAATGCTTATAATAATTATTACTCAACATGGAATAAATTTGTCCAGAAAAATATAAAAATTGATATATGATATATAACAGAAAATATTACCACATAACCTGTGAGTCTTAGCAGATACTAGTTATCTGTGTAAGGCAAATCAATCCAACAAAGCAACAAAGTCAGTAGAACTTCAATCCTACCTATCCCAACAATGACCACTGCCAACGCTGCCAACGCCGCTTTCAAGGTTCACATCGAGAACATGCCTGAGGCTCTCAACACCAAGAAGGATGTTGACGAGTATTGCAAGCAGTTCTGGAAGGACTACAAGGATAAGGCAAAGGAAGAGAAGGCTGCAAAGGCTGAAAAGCCCAAGCGCAAGAAGGGTGTTGATAAGGATGGAAATCCCAAGGAGAAGCGCGCTCCATCTGCATACAACATCTTCGTGAAGGAGAAGTATGCAGAGATCAAGGAGGCTAATCCTGGTATGGACAAAACTGAGATCTTTGCAGAAATTGCTAAGCTCTGGCAGGGTCAGAAGGCTAAAAAAGCACCAGTTGAGGAAGATAAGAAGTCTCCTGAGAAAAAGAAAGATGAGGAAGAAGAAATCGTGGAGGTTGTAGAAGCTCCCAAAAAGAAGCCTGGTAGGAAGGCAATTGTTAAAAAAGCTAAGAAGACTAGTCCTGATGAGTCTCAGGAGGAAGCCAGCGACTAAATACTATATATAACTCTAAGTAATATATATTATAATTGCGTATGTTATATATTTTTATATTTAAAAATTGATATTATTTTTATATTTATTAATAAATAAAATGAAAAAAATTATAGCTATATGTGGAGCAAAACGTAGTGGCAAGGATATTTTAGCTAATCATATTGTTAATAAATATGGATATACAAGATTATCATTTGCAGAACCCTTAAAAGAATTAGTAAAACTAATATTTAATTTTAGTGATGAACAAGTAGGTTTAATAGATGGTGATAATGAAGAAAAAGATACGATAGACGAACGATGGGGTATTAGTCCCAGAAAAGCATTACAATTTATTGGCACAGAAGTATTACAGCATAAAATTCAGGAATTAATTCCAAATATTGGTAGAGATTATTTTGCCAATATTCTTTTATCAAAAATTGAAAACGATAAAACATATGTAATAAGTGATCTTAGATTTATCCATGAATATGAAAAAATAAAACATCTTGATATTGATATTATTAAAGTTATTAGACCATCTTTAACAACTAGTAAAGAAGGTGAGCAAAATAACGTTCAACATTTATCAGAAATAGAAAATTTATATATTCCGTATAATAAAAAAATTATAAATGATGGTACACAAGAAGATTATATTAATAAATTTGAAAATTTATAATTTATTATAATATGTTTTAATACATTTTTCTACTGATGTTTTAATATCGGGAATATTAGGATATAAATTATAAAGTTTATCATTTGACAATTGAATATTTGATCTCATAGATAGCAATATTAGATTTTGTTCTTCAATTGTAAAATTCTTCCATGTAAAGTCATTATCTATATGTTTTTTATACATTTCTAAGATTTCATTATGAGAAATTACGCCTTTATTAACCATATTAAATGTTCCAGTTGTTTTTTTATTCATCATATCCAAAATTACTGGATACATATCATTTAGTACAGTCATTGAATTTGGCTCAGAGCATATTTTATCATATTTTAATATTTTTGTTATAAAATTTCTATCATGGCTATAATTTACAATAGGCATTCTAATTCTTAGATTTAGTGTATTATCATCAAACATATGCTGAAATCTATCTGTATATCCTTTAACGATTGAATAAGAAGACCCGAAAAAATCTGGTTTCGCATCTTCATCAACATATGATTTATTAGGTTCAATTGTATTAAATATACAACCTGTTCCCAAATAAGTAAAATGAATATTGTATTTTTTTGCTATAATACAAAGTACCATTGGAGCATAAAGATTATCTCTGATATTATCAACTAATTTTCCTGGTTGTTCTAAATAATCGATTGTATTAAAATTACCACCATATGTTCTACCTATAAATGATATAATATGTGTTGGATTATTATCCATTATTTCTTTTTCTACTGCTTTTTCATTATCTGCTCTCGCAACAGATTCAACATATTCAACATTATTTTTATTTAAATATTCAACAAATTGCTTACCAATCCACCCACGACTACCATAAAATAATACCTTCATTATGATAATAATAGCATTTAATATTTATATATATATTAAATCATCACAACATATTTGACCTACTGACTGAATATTACTACCAATCGTATTACCACTTAAATAATATTTCAATGTATTCAAGAAATCTATTTTTTTATATTTTGAATACTGAAAAAATCAATATTACAAAAGAAACAAGGACTATTATATAAATACTTAAATAATAATATTAAAGATGTAATAAAATAAGAAAATACAAAGAATATAAGATATAAAAATCGGACATTTTAAATGGTAAAAGGTGTAAAATAAAAAATTGATATTTGCTGTTTAAATAATTTGACATTCTAGATTAATATATGCAATGCACGAAATGCCATAATGTTAAGAATTTTGAAGATTTTTCATATAAAAATGAAATCGAAAAAATCTATTATTTATATTGTGATTTATGTAGAAAAAAAACACAGGCAATACAATTAAAATATAAGGAAAAAGCTAGGGAAAATTACAATTTAAAGAAAAAACAAAATTCTGTTCAATGTGAATGTGGAATAACATATGTATGTTTTAGAGATTATCATATTTATAGACATATAAACAGTAAAAAACATAAAAATTTATTAAAATCAGTAGTGGATGCTAATTCATAATTTTAAAGAAACATTATTACAATTAAATATAAAAGGTGTTATACATATTGGTGCGCATAATTGCGAAGAAAAGGCTTTTTACAATTCCATTGGTATTAATGATATTTTTTGGATTGATGCTAATGCAAAACACGATAATATCCATAATTATCTTGTAAGTGATAGTGATGGTGAAGAATACACATTTAATATATCTAATAATACTGAATCATCATCTATATATGATATGAAATTACATTTAATAGAATATCCATATATTACTTATGATAATAGTATTAAAATAAAATCTAATACTATTGATACCATTTATACTCTTAATAATATTGATAAAAAAATATATAATATGTGGAATATTTGTGTGCAAGGCGCAGAATTAAAAGCTTTACAAGGTGGTATTAATAATATTAATAATATAAATGTAATATTTACAAAAGTTTATAATAAAGAACTATATAATAATTTTTATACTGCGTATGATATTGATATTTTTCTATTAAAATATAATTTTTATAGAGTAATTACAGAATATACAATTAATGGATGGGGTGTTGCCTTATATGTAAAAAAAAATGTTGATTATAAGTATAAAACATAGTAATAATGCCTACCGGTGGTAGCGAGTGTGGATGCTCGCAAGATGGTGGTAAAAGAAAGAAAGTTGCTTCTAAAAAGCGTGGATTATCTGATTACAATAAATTTATGAAAACTGAAATACAAAAGGTTAAAAATGAAAATCCTAAATTAACACACCAACAAGCTTTCAAAAAAGCTGCAAGTAATTGGAAGGGTAAAAAATAAATTATTTTTATTAACTTGTATTATTGATAGATAATGAGTAAAAGATTTATTCCTCCTCATAAAAAAGGCTTCACTTTATATTCTATATCAAATTGCAAATACTGTAAGATGTCATGTGATAAAATAAAATCTGATAAAAAAATAATTAATTGCGATGATTATATATTAACTTTACGAGAAAGAGATGCATTTTACAAAAAAATGCAAAAACACACAAAGATTAGATACATACATTTTCCTATGATATTTAAAGATGCTAAGTTTATAGGAGGAGGATATAAAGAACTAATATCTTAGTCGAGATCAGATAGCGTGTCGTAGTCAGAAGGGTTGTAGATGTTATCATAGACTTCTTCTTTTTCAGAAGTGTTGTCATCTTCTATAAAGAGTGAAATATTACCGAATGTCCGGCGGTTGATTTTTTTGACTTTTTTAACCTTAAATATGTCGTACTTCTCATTATTGCTCCTGGTGACAGAAAACATTGCTTTACAGGATTAGTTTGTGTCTGTTTAAGGGAAGTTGTATTGTAAAGATCGTTAGTCGCTTGTTGTTTGATAATATTTTATTTAAAAAAATTATCAATTTTTAATTTTATCAGTTCATTTTTATTCCCAAATGTTGATTCGCCATTATAATATATATATAAAAATCCATCTTCGTTTTTCATATGCTCATATAAATATGCCATAGTAGATGTTAATGGAGGTAAAATATTTTCAATAAAAACAAATATAGCTTTATCAGATTCAATCTTAATACGTTTTCTAATGATAACTATAAACTGACTAAGTGTCATATCAACAGGAGCTAAATATTTGCTTTTATCTATATTCTTTAAATCAGAACCCGCAGTTTTTTTGACAATTATAGGAACTCTTTCAGGATATTTTGCTCTAATTCTATTAGTTTCATCAATTCTTTTTTTAATATCACTAGAAATCATACGAAATACTATAATTATATGTATATTTAATTCTTAATTAAAAGAGTACATAATTTATAAAATATCTTAAAAATCTAAAAGTTTATAAAAATTATAGAAAAATAAAATTATGTACTCAAAATATATTATATAAAAGATATATTATTTTTAATTATAAATGGGAAATTTTAAACTTTACGATACTCTTGGCGTAGAAAAGAATTCTTCTGAAAGCGATATCAAAAAGGCTTATCATAAACTTGCTATGAAATATCATCCAGATAAAAATAAAGATAATCCAGAAGCAGAGCAAAAATTCAAAGAAATATCAAATGCATATAATGTATTAAGTAACAATCAAGAAAGACAAAAATATAATATGTGTGGTGATGAAAATTATAATAATAGTGGAAATGACGGACCTATGAGAAATCCCCATGATATCTTTGAAGCCATATTTAGAAACCATGGAAGAAGTAGTTTTGAAGATGATTTCTTTGGTAACTTTGGAGGATTTGGTAGAGGTAGACAACAACAAAAACCAACAAAAGCTAGTTCAATAGAAAAAACATTTAATTTAACACTAGATGATATTTATAATGGTGTAAAGAAAGAGCTTAATATAACAATACATAAATATTGTATAGAATGTAATATTACATGTCCTGATTGTGATGGTAAAGGTAGTGTTCATAGAATACATAATATGGGTATAATGCAAACTGTTTTTCAAACGACATGTAAACTATGCGAGGGTGAAGGTAATATAATTAAAGGTAAAACAGGATGTAAGATATGCAATGGTAAAGGATTTTATAATAAAGAAAAAAGAGCTACTTTAATTATACCCAAAGGTGTAAATGAAAATTATAAAACTGTATTTCCAGAATTAGGAGAACAGCCAAAAAAAAATGATGTTAAGCCAGGTGATTTAATTATTAGTATTAAAATTGAAAAAAATAAGGATTTTGAAAAAAAAGGTGACGATTTGTATTATAATAAACAAATATCATTTATTAATTCTATTGTTGGAGAAAAATTTAAAATACCATATTTCAATGAAACATTTGAAGTTGATACCACAAATTTTGGTGTAGTATATAATTCTAAGAAATATTTAGTTGAAGACAAGGGATTACCAACGTTAAATGGTAAAAGTAAGGGCAATATGTACATTGAATTTATCATTGATTATCCGAAAATCAAAAACAAAGAAAAAATAGATAAATTACGCGAATCATTAAATGATGTATTTAAATAGTTGCACTATTTTTATTATGCTCAATAGCATATAAAATATTATATATTGGTGATAATTCAGTTGTATTATCAAAACCAAATCTTTTAACAAACTTAGCTAACTTTTTAGCATAAAAATCATCTAATATTTTTTTATTATCTGGTGTAGCTACAATAAATAAATAATTACCATCTGTTATTATTTTTTTATTTATATAAAATAATTTTTCTCCATTATCATATTGTAAGAAATTAGTATCTAATTTGTCTAAACTAAAATATGAGAATGCATTGGAAAAACGCGATTTATTTAAATTAGGACTGTCTGTTTCAGAAACATAATCGGAAAAAGTAAGACCATTTACATTTTCAGGCTTACCAAAATATATATTGGTCATTTCTCTTGTAAAATCATACTCTAAACATATACTATAATTATTAAGAATATCTTTTGCCAAGTTCTTTTGTATTATATAAACTCTATAAACATATGGTTTTTCGTATGTTTTATTGATTTCTATTGTATCTTCTATATCTCTACATCTTTTGATTTTGCTAGCATCCCTGTAAACTAAATCTCTATACAATATATATAATATAACAATAACAATAAATATAAATAACAAATTTATAAAATGTTGATAATATGGTATCTTATATGTATTATTTTTAATTAATGATAGAGTATAAAATACATACTGAGCATTCGCTTCAATATTTAGTAAAATTTTATGATATGCGTCAAATATTAAATTGACTAAATTACTATTACTCATTATAATCTACTTTTATAATGATATTTTATCTTTATTTTTATTAGCAAATAGAATATTATAGATAATTGAAGTATTATACGATTTATTTTTAGAAAACTCTTTTGTAAATTCTATTAATTTATTTGCTGTATATGTTTTAATAACGTTACCATCTTTATCTACACATACAAATTTATACTTAGTACTATTTAATGATACAATATTAATATTATCAATTGACATACCATTCATAGTATTTAAATCAAAATAGTTAAAATTTTTATAATTACTTTTATTTTGCTTATATTTTAAAGCTCTTTTATATAATTCTGAATTTTTAATTAGATTTATTTTAGCTAATTTCATTGATTTATATGATGATATTTCTAATAATTCTATTAATTCATTATATAATCTTTTAATATAATTTTTAATTTTGTTTATATCACTTGTATCTTCATATATTTTATTATTGTATTTACTAAATATTTTTATTGCATTTTCTGCTTTTTCTACATCATATATTTTAATAAATTCAATAATTTCATTTTTAATACTATTATTATTATCATCAAATATATCAATTAATTTTATATTAAGATTTTTTTCATCTATTTCATCACTTTTAGTTATTAAATCATATAATTTATTATAATTATTTAAATATTTATTTTTAATATTTTCATTATTACTACTATAATCTTCTAACATTTTAACAGTATTTAATATTTTATCATATTCAGGACCCATGGAATTAAATACATTATTATCTGTACCTGTATCAGTACCATATTCTATTTTAGTTTTTTTAGATTTAAAATTATAAATTATTTTAATTAAATAATTATGAGATGATAAAGATATTTTATCATGATTAATTATTATAATATTATATATATATGGTGTTTTACTAACCTTATTTTCTTCAATTATTTTTATGATATTATTACAATTTGATATTTTTTTGGCATTTTTATAAACAGAATCCCAATATAATACAATTGACATTATCATAATAATAAATACAAATGTAAAATTAAATAATATATCATAATATCCTATTTTTGATTTGTAAACATCATATAATTGACATTGTATCGTATAATAATAGAATTGTACAATATTTTGTTCTTTGATATAAATATAAATATATGCTAATACTATTAATATTGCTACCGCAAATATTAGATACTTAAATGTTTCCATACTCTACTTTTAATAAGATATAAAAGACTTTATATTTTAAATTTTTTAGATACCATAGATTGTGATAATATTTTACCGGCAACTATATTATTTTCACTAATAACACCCCATATCTCATTATCATCCATATCAGGTGTTATTATTTTATAAGTTTTATATAATGATGCTTCATCGCTATGTTTATAACTTTTATATGCACCAATATAATAGTTATCTTTCATCTTATAATAATTCTTTATGTCATTATAAAAATCATCATCTAAATATTCCTTTTTTGAAAAAAAATTTTCTACAACGTTTTTGTCAGTAAAATTTTCAAAAGCTTCCTTTCTATATTTTTTCATAGTATCTTGTAATATTAAAGTTAGTTCGCTACTATATCTATTAAAGACAGGCTTAAAAGGAACCTTATTTAAAATGACTTTAAATATAGGAGTTAATTCCTTAAAAGGAGATTTATATTTTAAAAAAAAAGGGAACCCTCCTAATATTAGCCATATAATCATCAAAAATAAAATTATAACAGTAATTATAAAAAACAATCCAGCCCATATAATCATCATTGGACCTGCTGTAATAATATCATAACCATATGCCAATGGTCCCATAACAGGAGAGTTATAACTAATTGAATAGTTTTTAATATCTTTAAAAACATAAGTTACTTCTATAATTGCCCAAATAATACCAAAAATAATTTTTGATATTAAAATATATAGGCAAAAAATCCATAAATATACCATGATATTTACAAAATTTAGTTTAGCAGCCATTTTTTATAATGCTTCTTTAATTAATTAAAGCATAATTATTGTGTATCAATTATATATGTCCGTGTTTTTATTAATTCTATATGTTGTTTTTCAAGATTGTTTAAATAAACATTATATTCTTGTTTAATTTCTACTATTAATCTATCAATAGCGCATTTATAATAAATAAAAATGCTCTTGAAATCTTGGAATATATTGTCTATATTGTCATTGAACATATTATTATATTTATTTTTTTTTATCAAGGATACTATATCAGACTCAATATATGTAAGCTTTTTAATAGCATCTTGATTACTATTAAAATTATCATTGATAATATCCTCAAATTTATTATTAATAATATCAATAAAAGACATATTATCTAATATCAAAGATAATGATTTAGTATATACCAATCTTCAATTTTTTATTTAATAAGAACAAATTATATAAAAATTGATTATTTACCATATAATAAAGGTTAATTGAATATTATGTCTTTGAAAAAAGCGTGCATCAACTATCCTAAAATGTTTTACACTGGCAAGGAAAAATCACCTTTACATTTTGGATTGTCAGCAGAAGGTTACGAGTTAAATGCTGCTATGGAAGGGTTTGATAAACAACTATGGATTGTTGATGTTAAAAATGGAAAAAAAGTATGGATACGAAAAGATAGTATAGAGAAAATTACAAAAGAAGAACCTTTAATTAAAGACAAAGAAGAACCAAATAAAAATGTTGAAATAAAAGATAAAAATCAAAATAGTCCAACAGATTACAATATTTATATTAAATATAGATTATTTGTTCTTAAAAATGAACCTAATAAAAATACAAATAAGAGCAATTTTGATTTAGTTAGACAAGAATGGCAAGAACTCAAAAAAGATAATAAGAAATTAAAAGAAATTATGAATGATGCAAAAAAATGGTTTGAAGAAACAAAGGATATTTTTCCAAAAAAATCTAGACAAAAACAAGTAAAAATTGATAGCAAATAATATTTAAATATAAGACATATTATAACATTTATACTAATGAATATCGTATCTTTAAACAAGAATAATAATATTATTCTGATTGATTGTAGCTACTATATTTTTCATAGATATTTCGCAACATATAGATGGTTCTCTTTTCAAAAAATAGATGTTGATATTAATGATATTGTTGAAAATGATGTATTCATAAATGCCTTCTATAAACATATTAATAATGATATTAAAAAAATATGTAAATTTTGGAAAACAACAAAAGATAATATAGTACTATGTAATGATTGTGTAAGAAGCGATATATGGAGAAATGATTTATATGATAAGTATAAATCTACACGAACTCAGAAAAATAATTTTAACAAAAAAATATTTCATATATTTGGTGAATATATTAAGCAATTGGAAATTAAAAATCTATCAACTGAACGTCTTGAAGGAGATGATATTGTTTATATTACGCAAAAAAATCTTAAAAAATGTACAATTAAAAATATTGTTATTATTACAAATGATAACGATTTCTTACAATTAGTTGATAAAAACGTCCTTATTTATAATATGCAATTTAAAGAGTTAAAAAAGCGAGGATATAATGACCCTAAAATTGATTTACAATTTAAAGCTATATATGGTGATCGTAGTGATAATATTCCAAAAATTTCAAGTAATTTAACAAAAGATAAAGCACTTATGTTAGCAAAAATGACTGATGAAGAAAGAGATAAATATTTAACAGAAAATAGTATAATTGATAAATATAATTTCAATATGTCTCTTGTATCCTTTGAAAAAATTCCAAACGAATATATTACAAAATATAATGAAAATATCTCTATAATTTTAACATAAAAATATGTTATATTATAATAAAAAATTAATTGTTATTATTTTTATAATTATCTAAACAATAATAGATAAAGTATGTGATATCTTGCCAATTAATACTACTTCCGAAGATGAAATTGCAAGGCTAGGCAACATGTAAATGTTGCTCAGTTCACAAAAATAACAAACCTAATATACTTAGTAAGTGGATAGAGCTTCAAATTGTTCATACAGCACCATAAATTACAAAATAAAGATAAAAATGGAATTATAAAATGTACTTGTTATTGTCTTCATAAGGAAATATATATCTGCCGCAAATACTATATCTCTTAAAACTTATTGTTTGTTTTGTGTTATATTTTTTTATATAAAGTGATATGTATTAAATATCATTAAAATGAATTTAAAAAATATTAATTTATTGGTTACGGGAGGTTGTGGGTTTATTGGTTCAAATTTTTGTAATTTTATTTGTGATAAAGTTAATAAATTAGTTATAATTGATAAAATAACTTATGCGGGTAATAAAGACAATATTAAACATATTTTAAATAAAAGTAATGTAATTTTAATTGAAGAAGATATAATATATCATAATTTTCAAAAAACATATTGTGATTGTAATATAAATTATATTGTTCATTTAGCTGGAGAAACTCATGTTGATAAGTCATATAGTTGTTTGAAAAATTTTATTGATAATAATATTACAGCAACACACATATTATTAGAATCATTGAAGATTAATAAAATACCAATTATATTTTTTTCAACTGATGAAATATATGGTGAATCAAATAATAATAAGTTTTTAGAATCTGACCATTATAATCCTACTAATCCTTATGCTGCTACAAAAGCAGCTGCTGAATTATTAATTAATTCTTATATTAAATCATATAATATTAATATAATTATAGTTAGATGTAATAATGTATATGGACTTAATCAACATAATGAAAAAGTAATTCCCTGTTTTATTGATAATGCATTTAATAATAAATATCTCAACCTTCATGGTAATGGTAATAAAATACGCGATTTTGTTTATGTTGATGATATCATAGATGCTATTTTAATATTAATGAATTGTGGTGTTAATCAAGAAATATATAATATTGGTTATGAAAATCCTATATCAATCTTAGAACTAGCTAAAATAATTTTGAAAGAATGTGGTAGTGATTCAAAAATAGAATATATCAAAGATAGGCCATTTAATGATAATAGATATAATATAAATAGTGATAAAATATGCGAATTGGGTTGGAAACCAAAACATATAACAAAAGATAGTTTTATAATAAACATAAAAAAATTAATAAAAGATAAATATGATAATAATTAAGAATATAGTGGATATAGATGAATATGAATTAATTGAATGCAATAATTTGATAAAAAATAACTTTATATCTAGTCGTATTGATACATATGAAAAGGCGATATTATATTATAGTGATAATATTATTGTAGGATTTTTGGGCATAAGCCATGATAATTATTTAAATCAATTGTGTATCGATAATAATTATAGAAATCGCGGTTATGCAACGAAATTAATAAAAATGGCAACAGATATATTAAAAGGCACTATTTATCTTTTTGTTGATAAAAATAAAGAAAATACAGATTTATTGTTAACTTTTTATGAAAAGCAAGGATTCATTCTAGAATATGATAACGAAGCTGAATATAAAATGTTTAAATAATTATATATGAAATTAAGTAAAAATGTGTAAAAATTGATTTATTAATTTATTTTTATAATATTAACTATGGAATTTATTAATGTCTACATCGATGGCTCTTGTATAAATAATGGTAAAGAAAATGCGTATGCTGGTTATGGTGTATATTTTAAGGAAAATGATGAAAAAAATGAATATGGAAGAGTAGAAGGAAAACAAACTAATAATACAGGTGAATTAACTGGTATTATTAGAGCATTAGAAATATTGAGTGATGTTGATATTAAAATAAATATTTATACGGATTCAGAGTATGTTATGAAATGCGCAGGATATTACACAGCAAGATTAGCAAAAAATAATTGGAAAACGCAAAATGATAAAGTACCGCCTAATTTAAAATTATTGAAAAAATTGCATGAACTTATAAATAATAAAGAAAAAATTAAATTGCATCATATTAAAGCACATACTAATTTACAAGACGAACATTCAATTGGCAATTATCATGCAGATAGATTAGCTAATTTAGCAATAGGAGTTAACGTTACTAATGTTGAAAATAAATTACAAAAAAATAAAAACTATATATCAGTATCATATAGTTATAAAGATGAAGTTAAAAAATTAGGAGCAAAATGGGATAAAGATGAAAAAAAATGGTATTACGAAGATGATATTAGTGATGAAAACAAGCAAGCTATTAATTTAATAGAATTATCTTGTGCAGAAAATAAAGAATTGCCACCAATTATAGAAGAATCGGAAAAAAAATATATCAAAATCCCTTATAAAAATAAAGATCAAGCAAAAAAATTAGGATGTCGCTGGGATCCTAATTTAAAATCATGGTATTATTTATCAAATAATAAAAATAAAGATAATATTATTAAATTAGGTAATAATATCTAATTACTCTCAATAACCCGTTTAATATAATTAATATTTATTAATGGTAATATCGGACAACATTCCCATAAGTGTGTTTTTAGAAATGTTTGTATTTTATATTTAACTGGATACATATGAAATAAACCTTGATATATATCTTCCATATATTTTTTATAATTAGGTTTTAAAAGATGTGAACTTTCTTTTGGCAATACTATAAGTAATTGTATATTGGGTGATACAAAATTATTATTTTTTTCAATGATTGGTTCTTCACATGCTATTGAATGATTTGTTAAATCTTTTAATATTGGGGGGAAATTATAAGGATAATACCATTCACAATCTATATTATATCCTCTATAATATGAATATACCCAATAAATACCCTTGATATAGTTATCACAAGCATTAAATACTACTGTTGAATCTAATGTAATATTATTATCAAATATTTGTTTGTAATATTCTTTATGCCAATTTCTCGGATTATCATAAATATAATATGTTAAGCAATCTTTGTGTTTTAATGCATAACAATCACTTGGTAATTTAGCTTCCCCAATAATTTTTTTATTTATATATTTTTCGCAAATATAATGCATGTCTTTATCTTCGGATACTGATAAGAATTTAAATATATATTTTAATGTATCATAATTTATTTTACCTTTATTAACTAGCAAGCCATTTTGTTCAATTGATTTTTTTGTTGCTGATACTAATTTATCAATACCATCGGTTTTAAGTTCAATAGTTAATAAATGTGGAATAAAATCATTTCCCAAAATTGAAGTCATAGTACAATATGTTTCAATAATATCAATATCATCGTAGCTATCATATGATATTTCCAAATTCCAATTTTCTTTAACTTCACATAAAATAGCTTTTTTTAGGTTATCAATATTTAAATAATTAAATATAGTTTTACAAGTATCTTTATCTTTTGTTTCTCGCATAAGATATATATTATCCTTGTGTGAAATTAAAGATAATATAATTAAATCAGCATCTAAACCATTAATAATAATATTACTATATTCTTTTTCAACTTTAAGCTTTCTAAATATTTTATGTTCTCCTTCACCTGTTTCGTCACTGCCACTATATATCAATTCAATTGAATGTGTAGAATATCTTATTTGTTTAGCAATAAATACATTCAATTTATTCATAAAATGAGTTCCAGGTGTAATAGCATTTGTATCCCATTGAGGTTTATTTGTTACATATTTATCATCTATTTTATTCCTATGAATTGACAAGTAACGTCTTTTTCTTTGTTGAATCATTTTAGCTGCTGGTGCAACTCCATCGGCACAAATTATATATTTTTTTGCTTTATATGTGTCAATATAATATAATATCTTATTCCACACACCTTCTATAATTTTATCTTCAATATTAACAATATCCATTTGATATATAAGTTCTTGTGCAACATTATGAATAATACCATTAAAGTCTATACAATATATATCAGTGTTTTCTGGTTTTTTATTGCTAACAATATTATTATATTTTTGTGATAATTTGTAAAAATAATAAGGAATTCCCATTTTAATATTAAAGATAATAAATATTTATATAATAATCATTTTTTATTTTTCTTGATATCTAATTAGAGAATATAATGTATAAAAATCGTAGCCCACAAATAAGTTTAAATGCCTTATTTTTTGGTTCTGAACAATCCAAATATGCTGGTGTAGCATTATTTGGAACAATATTTATATTATGTTTAGCAATATTATTTTCTAATAGCAAAATACCAATTGATCAAAGATTAGCATTTGTTATATTTATAATGCTTGTAGCTATACCATCTATATTAATGTCTTTATTTGAATTAACTTGTATAGTTACCGGTGGTAATATAAAATATAGATGGTGGTGCTGGCTATTAGCATGGGTAATTGCGGTTGTCATAATATTATATTGCTTAATGGTTGTTATATCATTAATTATGTCAATGGCAAACTTTGATATTGCTAATCAAAGAGTTGAAAATAATGAAGAAAATAATAAAATAGATACTAAAACAGCTGATGAATATGCAAAAAATGTAATTAAACAATATGAAGATGAAACCAAAAATATAGTAAAAGAAGACCTTTATAATGAAGATGGTGAAGATTCTCAAAATTTATCTCAAACGCATCAAACTATTGAGCAAGATATAGCATCTCCAAATGAAGAATTTAATAATGAGAAACCATTAGCTAATAATTCAGATAACAATAATCAAAACAAAAATTTTTTAATGTCAAATCAATATAATAAACAAGAAGATTATCTAACTGGTCTTGATAGAAGTGATGTATTTGCTCATGTTAATTCATAATAATTTAATTAATATTATTTTTATTAAATATATTTAAGAAATCAATTAATATATTACTATAATGTTGTATAATGAAAAAAAAAGAAGATGATACAAGTAAAAAAAATAATTATTTTAGACCTCAAACTTGTAGAAATTGTGGGTTAAATGGGCATTTATACAAAGATTGTCCACATCCAATTATGAGTTTTGGTATAATATGCTATAAAATTATAAACAATGAAGTAAAATATGTAATGATACAAAGAAAAGATAGTTTATCTTTTATGGAATTTGTAAGGGGGAAATATAATGCTGATGATCAAAATTATTTAAAACAGCTAATTGAATATATGACTGATAATGAAAAACAAATGATTATGAATAATAATTTTGATCAAATTTGGAATTATACTTGGTGCCAGTCACCTCATACTAATTTTAAACAAACAAAAGAATATCTTGACTCGAAAGTTAAATATGAATATAATATTAGTAATAATTACTTAAAATCATTATTAAATTGCAAAAATGCAAAAAGTAATAATACGGAACAAGAATGGGGATTTCCAAAAGGAAGAAAGAAAATTAAAGAAGCCGATATAGATTGTGCTGTAAGAGAATTTTGTGAAGAAACACAATTATATAAAGATGATATTTCAATTGATAAAAATGTTATACCTTTTCAAGAAATATTTTTTGGCACAAATAATGTATTGTATAAACATGTATACTATATTGCAAAAATAATTAAGAATGATGCTAAAATACATATTGATAGTACATGTATGGAACAAGTTAGAGAAGTTAGAGCATTGAAATGGTTTACATATAATGAAGTTTTAATGAGAATAAAAAATTATAATGTCGAGAGAATTAAAATTTTCAAAAAAGCACATAGTGTAATAAGTGCGTTATTATAATATATCTTTATTTTTAATAGGATAATGTTAAAATTAAAAACTGCCCAGCAAAAAGAGTGTCCTGATGGAAAAGAAATTAATCCTGTTACAGGAAGATGTGTCAAGAAATGTGAAAAGGGTAAAGTAAGAGACCAAAAAACAGGAAAGTGCGTTACAGATATCAAAGCAAAAAACGAAAAAGAGTGTCCTGATGGAAAAGAAATTAATCCTGTTACAGGAAGATGTGTCAAGAAATGTAAAAAGGGTAAAGTAAGAGACCAAAAAACAGGAAAGTGCGTTAAGGATGTTAAACAACCATCTATTAGTATATCTAATGTGTCTAGTTCAGCATCTAGTCCCACATCATTTTCTTTATATTATCCAGATTTAAATGAAGATGATTTTTCAAATAAAATAGCAAGAAATATGAATTTTGCTATTCACAAGATACCCAAGTTTCCTATAATTGAAAATATAGAAGATTTTAATAATGTGGCTGATAAATTATGTGGAACTTTTGAAACTTCATTGTATCAACATTTTGTAAGTCAATATATATCCTATAAAACACCTTACAAAAGCGTTTTATTATATCATGGTGTTGGTGTAGGTAAAACGTGTTCAGCAATTACAATGTCGGAATCTTTATTAACAGCACATGATAACAAAGAGCCTATGATATGGGTTATAATGCCACAATCTTTAAAGCAGAGTTTTAAATCTCAAATATTTGACATAGATACACATACATTTGAAAATATTATAAATCAATGTACAGGTGACACTTATGTAAAATTGTTAAATATTAGTAAATCATATTTTAGTAACAAAAAGGTTCTAAATACAGAGCTAAAAAAATTATTAAAAGGGAGATATAGATTATTTACTTATGATAGTTTTGCCAAATATATTCAAGAAAATTATAAGGATAATGTTGTGGAAAATAAAGTAATTATAATTGATGAAGCGCATAATATAAGAAGTACGAACAAAAAAGATAAGGATTCTTTTATTGCGTTAACAAATATATTAACAACAGGTATTAACAATAAATTGGTTTTATTATCAGCAACACCTATGTACAATGAACCAAGAGACATTTTTGATTTATTTAAATTAATGTTACTTAATGATAAACGTAATAAATTATTAGCTAAATATGAAAATACATTTAATAATCAAAAACTTATCATTGACGATAATATAAAAAATATAATTAGAAAGTTATCTTCTAATTATATTTCATATTTAAGAGGTAAAAATCCTTTTACGTTTGCATTAAAATTAAATCCTGAAAATAGTGGAATTAGTGTATTAAAAAAAATACCTAGCAAAGATCCTTCAAATAAACCTATACCAGAAAAAGAAGCTAAATGGTTAGATAATATTGATAATGGTATTGTAACATCACAACTTAGTTTATCACAAAAAACGATGATAGAAAAATTAGGATATAAGGATATTGAAGAAACCGATAGTGATGATATATCAGAAGATAATGAATCTAATAATAAAAATCAAAACATGCTATTATTACAACCAATGAATATTGTATATGATAATGAAATTGGAAATAAGGGTTTTTTTACATTTTTTACTAAAACACGAGAAAGTTATCCATTGTTAGTAAAATATAATAAAAAATACGAGAATGCTCTTATGCCTGATGATGATAATTTGGGTAAATATTCTGGCAAATTTTTAAATATATGTAATATTATAAAAAAATCAAAAGGTATTGTTGTTATTTATTCACGTTTCTTATATTCAGGTATATTACCATTTGCTGTTTGTTTAGAACATATGGGATTTTCAAGAGAAGGAACAAATAATATATTGAATAATGCAAGTATAATAAAAGATAAACCAGTGTATAATAATGTTAAAACACCAAAATACTGTATATTAACTAGTGATAATAAAGAAATTATGGGTTCTACTAATATAGATGCCTTAATTAAAAAAATAAATAAACCAGAAAATATAAATGGTGAGCAAGTAAAAGTAATTTTAATAACTCCTGTTGCAAGTGAGGGTTTAAGTTTTTATAATGCACGTGAAATACATTTAATTGAACCATGGTATCATTTTAATAGACCAGAGCAAATTATAGGTAGAGGTATTAGAAATTGCAGACATCAAAATTTGCCTCTTGAAGATAGAAACACAACAGTTTTTTTACATGCTAGTATAAATGATAATGAAAATAAAGAAACAATTGATATTCACGCTCTTAGAATTTCAACGCGCAAATATATTGATAGTATGAAAGTAGATAAAATTATTAGAGACAATTCACTTGATTGTTTATTAATGAAAAATATTAATTATTTCCCTAAATCTATTTTTAATATTGGAAAAATAAAATTAAATACATCACAAAATAAAACATATGAATATGAATTTGGTGATAAAAACAAGTTTGAACCAGCATGTTATAATAAAAATGAAGGTTTAGATAAAGATGGTTATAATAGCGATGCTTATAAACATCTGTTGAAAAGAACACAAAATTCTTTGAAAGGATTAATAACAGAATATATTAAAAAAGAAATTTATTATATATTATATAATGAAATAAAAGAAAAATTAGATATTGACGATGAATTATTGATCTATACAATAAGAAAGTCACTATATCCGTTTAGTATTATTAATAATTATTATATTATTATGCATAAAAATGGTATTAAAATCATAAGTTATAAAAGTAAAAAAATAAATAAATTAAATATAATTTTTACAAATCAAGAAAAAATTGAAGATAAAGTTAGTGATAAAAAATCTGCAAATGTAGAAAAAATAATAAAGAATATTGAAATTGATTTACAAAATGAAGATAGTACGACTTTATCATTATATTTAAGTTTAAATAGTGAACAATTTTTAAATTTAATTAAATTAATATTAACAAATAAAAGTAAAGATGATAAAATAATATTCTTAGAAAAATGTTTATATAAACAAGGTGTACTTATTAAAAATACTGAAATACCATCTTATACGAAGAATGATAACAAATATATAGGTTATATAAATATATTTGATACAAATAATAAAGATAATATTATCGATAAATTAGATATTAATCTTCATATAAAAGATACAAATATATTTAATGCTGATATATCTAAGCGTGAAAGAGATGAATTAGCTAAAATGCGAAAACCAGCTTTGGTGATACCAAAGAATATGACATTAGAAGAAATGCCATGGGGATTTATAGAACCATCAAAGAATAAAGATAACTTTATAAATAAGCTTAAAATATTTTCCACAGATCCTGTTGTTGGTAAAGGCAAGAAAACAGGGCGTGTATGTGAAACATATTATGATACAGACCATAACAAAATCTTAAATCAAATAAATAAAACAAATGATAATAAATATAAGTTTAAAAATAAAAAGGTTTTATGTAGTAGTATTGCGAACCAATTATTATCTAAAAATAAATTATTATTATTACCATTATATAAACCTAAGTAAATAAATAAATAACATCTTTATATTCGTCTTTTTTATAAGATAAAATTGCTTCATTATATTCAACAGATTTATTAAATAGAAATGATATAAATAATGCTGTGGATTTATTCCATCTATTATTGACAATACCTGACATTATTTCTGAACTTTTTGTTATACCAAACACTTTATTGAATTCTTTTTGTGTTATAAATTTAATTAATTTATCTTTAATATTATCTTTAAAATCACCAAAAGTATTTGATTCGTTTAAGATTATTTCAAGAGGTTTCAATAATGTTTTTTTTTGTGATTTTTTTTCTTTAACAATAGGTACTTTTTTAGGTTCAATTTTAGGATATTCTATTGGTTCTTTATATTCTATATGTTGTGAAAATTTATTATATGCCTCAATAATATTGGATTTCCATAGTAAATCATCATTATCAGCATTACCAATTTTATTATATAATATCTTAATCATAATTATTATATATAATAATAATAAGTTCTATATCATTTTTTATGTTATTAAGTAATCTTCATATTTTAATTCATTATCATAGATATTATAAATAAGTGTATTTTGTTTGCTGAATTTCTTTTTTAATAAATAAAACTTCATACTTGATGAAAATTTTAGTTTTACAGCATTATTATTATCAGATGGTGAAACTTTATTTGGTTCTATCTTAATTTCATCTTTTTGCGTTGTTTCAATAGTATTATTTAATAATTTTTTCATCATTTCATATTTTGTGATTTCATTTTGTGATTTAATACAAAAAGATATATAGTTATTTATTTTAATAAGATTATCTTTTGATAACCAGTTTAAATTTAAAAAAACACCATTATTATTTTGCGTATAATTTATATTACATTTTTTTATAAGCTTAAATAATTCTGATAATTCATTTGATGTTAATTTTATTGCATTATTTTGTATTGTTTTACATAGATCGTGTTTATTCATATTTATTTATATAATAAATTATATATTTATATATTAAATTTCACCAAAATCTTCTATATCATCATCAATATCTTCATTTATTTCATCTAAATCATCTAAATCATCTAAATCATCTAAATCATCCAAATCATCATCATCTTCATCTTCATCTTCATCTTCATCTTCATCTTCATCTTCATCATCTTTGAAAGATTGAGCATCTATCTTAATTTTCTTTATATCATCTTCTTCTTCATCATCATATTCTTCTTCATCGTCTTTTATAATATCAATGAAATCATCTTGAAAATCTTCTTCTTGTTCTTCTATATCAGAATTATCATCTACTATATTTTCTTCTACTTCAACAATTTCTTCCTTATCTTTAATTATTTTTCCTACAATTGAAATCATTTTATCATATAATGTAAACTTCTTTCCACATACACGAACATTTACTTTATCGCCAATATTAACATCATCAATATTTACTTCTGATTGTATACCTGATGTTATTCTTGGTATAATAACTTCAAGTATAGACATATCTTCAAATGTTCCAATTGCCCTTAGTCCTAGATTATTTTTAGCTTTGATAACGCATTTTATAACAGAATCTTGCGTTGGATTACAGATTTCAGCAATACAACTTAAATCATATGCGATATTACCGTTTAAATGAGATTCCTTAAAATATCCCGCAGTTCTTTTAATAATTTTAATACTATCCTTTTTAATAAATCCGTGTTTACTGCAATTATTTTCTAATGTAGATTTTATCTTAAATAATATCGTGTTTTCAAAGTTTTTGTTAAGTTCTTTTGGTGTTAAAATAACAGTAGTATTGAACTTGATTGGCATAAACATTTTTGACATTATTATTGCAGTTTAATCTATAAGAATATATCATTTTTTTTATTTATATATTAAAAATTGATATATAAATCTATAATATCTTTATTTATTAGAGATACAATATGGAAATTTCCAAAGATCATTCTATATTTTCTATAATTGATAAACATTATTCGTTAATTGAAGAGGATTGTGAATCTTATGTAAAGTTTACAAACTCTATAAATTGGAATGATAGTGAATATGAAAATTTTATAAATGTAATGAAATCATATAAATATAAAGAAGATATTGAAAAACAAATATTAGAAATATATTCTGATGAAACACTTTTAAAAATAACAGGTAATACAAATATCATAAAATATTGTCAAAATAGTAAGTATAAACATAAAAGTTTTGAATGGTTTAAAAATAAAATAATATCAAAAGATGTTGTTGATGATATGTTAGATTCGCAATTAAATTTTTATTCAATTAAAAGTAATTTATTATCTGAAGCAATTTTACCAGTTAATTGGTATGATATTCGCAAATTTTATAAAATAACTAAAAAAATAAAATATACTGATCCCGATACAGGTATTAAATATATTATAAGTATTACAAAAGGTAATGGATTAGAATTTGATGAAGCAAATGATAAAGATATGTATTATAATTTAAATAATTCAGGAATATTATCATCAACTCAAAAATATGAGTTTTATATTGATATAACAAATACAAATAAAAATAATATACTACCTGCATTAATTAAAATGGAACAAGCCTTGTATTTATCAACATTTATAATATCTAAAACACAGCAACAAGATATTATTAAAAAGTACTATGATCTTGTAAAGGATGACATTACTATTAAATCATTCAATAATAAAAATCCAAATAAACCACCACTTATTACACCAAAACCTGTAACTCTTGAAAAAGTAAATATAATGAGCCCTGACGAATATGGAATTGTTAGTATATTATCAGAATATACTGTTACCGAAAAAGCTGATGGTGAAAGATTACTAATGTTTATTGATGATAATGCGAAAGTTTATTTAATTAATAATACATATCGTGTTATTGATACAGGTATTACATCTATAAAAGAAATGCAAAATACTTTAATTGATGGAGAATATATTTCGTGTAATAATAGAAAGGATAATTCTACAAAAGGATTATATGCCGCATTTGATATATATTATTATGGTGGTGAAAAAGTAACTAGTTTACCATTAATTCATAATGACCAAAAAGTAAAAACGCGATATAATTATTTATTGAAAACAGCAAATGGTATGAAAAAAACAGAACATTCAATGGATTATGTTGTTAAAGAGCATTTATATAATACTGACATATTAAAAGATTGTGATGAAATATTATCTGGAAATAAAACATACCCATATGATATTGATGGACTTATATTTACACCAGCTAAATTAGCATTGTATTCTTATTATACAAATAAGGCAATGCCAATAACAGATAATGTTAAATGGGATAGAGTATTCAAATGGAAGCCTCCTGAACAAAATACTATTGATTTCTTAGCAAAACAAGCTAGAACAACTACAATTGATGGTATAAAATATAAGGAGTTCTTGTTATATGTTGGTTATAATGCATCGCAATGGGAGCAATATACTATTGATGAAGCATTGAAGATAGCTTATAATAAAGAATACAGATTAATGGTACAAGATAAAAAAAAAACTTATATTCCTAAATTGTTTCAACCTAATATATACTATGAAAAAGGTATTGAAAAATTACTAGTTAAAGTAGATACAAATGGAAAAGTAAGATGCGATAATGGCGATATTATAGATGGTGATGTAATAATTGAGTGTATTTATAATATGGATAGTAAAATACCAGCAAATATGAGATGGAGACCTATGCGATTGCGTGAAGATAAAATTAGAATTTATAAGATGGGTGAATTATCAAAAACTGCCAATGATATGAGTGTAGCAATTAATATATGGCGTTCAATCCATAATCCCGTTACAGAGAGCATTATTAGAGGTAATAAACCTATTATAAATATGGATATTAATGATAGTGAAAGTGAAAGATTACTAGAATCGGATGATATATATTATTCTAGAAATATACCAAGAGATGCAATGTTTTCGTATAATATGTTGCAATTTCACAATTTAGGTATAAAACGTATGCTTTATAGCAAACCAACTAATAAAGGAAATCTTGTTGAATTAGCATGTGGTGAAGGTGGTGATATGCCTAGATGGATTGATAATGGTTATAAATTTATTCTTGGTATTGATTTAGTTAAAAATAATATTTATGGACCACGTACAGGAGCTTATAGTAGAATGTTAGAAAATAGAAAGAGATATTTCAGAAATCTCAATGTTAAAGATAAAATAGCTTTTCCTAATATGGTATTTGTTGCTGGAGATTGTGGTAAAAGTATAATGGACGGCGAATGTTCTTTATCAATTGATGATCAAGAAAGCTTCAATGTATTGCAAAATGTTTTAAATAAAAAACGTAATGATATGCAAAAACATTATTCTAATATAATCGGACAAGGTGCCAATGGTTTTAATGTTTGTTCGTGTATGTTTAGTATTCACTACTTCTTTAAAAGCGAGGAAACATTGGATACTTATTTAATGAATGTAAGCTCTCTTTTAAGAACCAATGGAACATTCTTCTGTACTTTTATGGACGGAAAAAGAATTGAAGATGAAATTAATAGTAATGGTGGAGATATGATTGAAGGTGTAAAAATACTGAAATTGATATTAAGAATAGAGTACCAATATGGGCTATTATTCGTAGATTTAATAAAGATACCAAAGATAAGTATAATAAAAAAATAGATGTATTTATTGAATCCACAAGTAAATTTATTCCTGAATATTTAGTATCATATGAAGAATTAGTTGAAAAATGCAAAACTTTTAATTTAGAATTAGTTGAAAGTGAATTATTTTCAGAATATTTCAATAAAATTAAATCTGCAATTCCAGATGATGATGCAGAAAAAGAAAATATACATAAAATTGTTATGGAGTTAGATAAAGACCTTGTGCAGAAAAAGTTTAGTTTCTTTAATAGATGGTGTATATTCAAAAAGGTTTAATAAAGTTTCGTATATAAGAGTTTATTTATTTTTTTAATTATAATTAAGATGATATTATTTTACAGCCCTTCATGCAATCATTGTAGTATGTTACTTGATAATATCAAAAGATATGACAAAGATAAAAAAATAAAATTAGTTTGTATTGAAGAATTAATTTCAGAAAATATTGAAATTGAAAAAAAAATTCATTCAGTTCCAGCATTTATGGTATTGCCCTCAAAAGAATTATTATTTGGTAAAGCTGTATTTGATCATTTATTATTACCAGGAAGGGGTGTATTATGTGGTGGACAAAGCACGAGATTAGAGAGACCTGAAAATAATAATCAGGATATTGATGATAATAATACAATAAAACCATTAGAAATCAAAGATAATCCAGATGAACCATCAGCTTTTGTTTTAAATGGTTTTAATTTTTCAGATAGTTTTTCATCTATTGATGATGAAAATAAAGTAGAATGTAAAGATAAAGGGTATAATTGGGATTATATTACTAATGATGCTAATATAAGTGATGGAATAAATGGTATTTCTGTTACTGAAAGCGAAGGAAAAAAAATGCCTTCACTAGATGAATTAAAAAAATTAAGAGATGATATTAAATTTGACTAATTAAAACATATAAGGAATATCAGCAATATTTTTTATATAATATAAAATAATATAAAATAATGTCAAATCAGTATGTCTTTAACCAATATTACATTGATTTTATTAAACGACTTAAAAAAACTTCCAAAGTAATTAAGGAAGATGGAAATGATAACGAAAAGTATGAATTGGCAAAAGATATAATGAAATCAATTAAGACTAATTATGTAACATTGGATAAGTCTTCGGATGAATATGTTTTATTTGTAAATAAGCTAGACGAAAATGTATGGAAAACTTATTTAGATATAGAAGATGATAAAATGAATGAGTGGTTTGATATGGAAAATATAAAAAATGTTGAACTATATCAAAATATCACAATTTCAAACATTCGCGAAGTAATGAATGATGATTATTTATGTCATCATTTTATTAGTGTTTTTTATTTATTTAAAAATGAATTAAGTGAAGATGTTGTAAAGAAATACGTATCTATACTACAAGAATCCTTTAAAGAAGAATTGTACGAAGATATTGAAAATGAAGAACATAAAAAACTATTATTAAGATTAAATGAAATCAAAAAGAAAACAATTAAAGATAAAAGCGGTGTAAATATGGCTGGAATGGAAGATACAATGTTGGGTAAATTGGCAAAAGAAATATTAGATGATGTAGATGTAGATAAACTGCAAAAATCTATTGGTGACAAAGGTGATTTATTGAAAGCTATTGGTGATCCTGATAGTGGATTTGGAGACCTTATTTCTAATGTAAGTAGAAAAATGGCTACAAAAATATCAAATGGTGAATTAAAACAAGAAAATCTACTACAAGATGCTATGAAATTCGCATCAACAATGCCAGGATTATTTGGTGGAGCTAATCCAGGTGGAGGAGGTAATAAACAACAAAAAGATATGGCTAATATGATGAATATGATGAATAATATGATGAACAATAAAGAAGGTATGGATGCTTTTAAAAATATGATGGGTGGTGCTGATAAGGGTAAAAAAGCTGGTAGCAAAGCGGCATTCAATAAAAATGCTTATAGAAAATCCATGGCTGCAAATAAACTAAAAGCTAAAATAGCTAAACGTAGAGAAGAAAATCAAGAAGTTTCAGATGAATAAAAATAATGTAAATATTTAGAGAAACAAAAAATGTTTTGGTTAGACAACATATTTGAACTAATGAATCCAGTACTTACCCCAGATATTAACATGACTATTGAAGATAAAATTAATGCAATTATAAGGGCAATAATATTTGTAGGATTAATATGTACACTTGTTTTTAATGATACACGATATGTATTATTTGTTATTATATTGATGATAATATCAATACTTATAATAAATTATCAATATGAAAAAAATAAAAAAATAGAGAAATATTTAAATTTAAATGATTTAGATATAGTCAATAATAAAAAATGTATTAAACCAACAGAAAATAATCCTTTTATGAACCCAAATATATTAACTACAAAAAAAGGTAATGAAGACTACGAAGCTTGCTCAATAAATAATAAAAATGTTAATAAAAATATAAATAAGTTTTTTTATCAAAAAATATTTAGAAATGCCGATGATATATATGATAAATCAACATTAGATAGACAATTTTATACTGTACCTTCGACAACTATTCCAAATGACAGGGAAAAATTAGGAGAATGGTTATATGTCAGGGGTCCTTCGTGTAAAGAAGGTAATGGTATAAAATGTTATAATAATTTATATAATAATATTAAGAATGGTGTTCAGATTTAAGAGATTTAAATAAATTGGTAGAATAATCCTTGTAAAATCCTTTTTTTTCTAAGAATTCTATTTTATCAAATTTAATATTATAATTATTTTTTTTAGCAATTTCAATACAACATTTGTTAATCTTTTCTAGTAAATCTTTTTGTTCTTGGCTTAATTCTTGTGGCTTTTGTTTTACTAAATTATGCATTATAATAATATATTATAAATAATTGTTTATATAAATGTCTAAATCCAAACAAAAATGTTTTATTTAAGGTGGAAAT
>JGI20151J14362_10000259_pt1 | contig 39320 bp, 32 predicted proteins | sample COG_01_FD_14362 | JGI IMG/M metagenome (IMG submission 14362)
AAACTATGCTTATTCAATCAGACCATGTCGACATTAATACCCCTACCGGTATCATGCGAACCTATATCCATAGGCCAAAAAGTGATTCCAAATTTCCCGTTGTTTTATTTTACTCCGAAATCTTTCAACAAACGGGTCCCATAGAAAGAGCAGCAAAAATTATGGCAAGCCATGGCTATGCTGTTCTAGTTCCAGAAGTTTTTCATGAGCTTAACCCTATAGGAACAATACTTGCATACGATGATGCAGGAAGAGAAAAAGGTAATGCTGACAAAGAAGAAAAAAATATAGAGGATTACGATACAGACAACGAAGCTATGATCCAATGGGTAAAAAAACAAGATTGGTGTAATGGAAATATAGGAGCTATGGGTTTTTGTATAGGTGGCCATCTAGCATTTAGGGCGGCATTACAAAAAGAAGTTAAGTCAACAGCATGCTTTTATGCAACCGATCTTCATACCAATACTATCCCAAACAAACCTGGGCAGCATAGTATGGAAAAGTTAGGGGATATTCATGGAGAATTATTGATGATATGGGGTAAGCAGGACAATCATGTTCCCATAGATGCAAGAAATGAAATTCATAAAAAATTAGAGGCAACAAACATTCTTTTTAGCTGGCATGAATTTAATGCGCAACATGCTTTTATGAGAGACGAAGGGGATAGATATGATGCAGAGCTTGCTTCTATATGCTACCAAATGAGTCTTAGGATGTTTTCAAGAACTTTATATTAAATTATACGCAATCAGAAAACGCTTCAACGAAACGAGAGCAATCTTTTTTTGTGAGAACAATATCTTTGTCGGCTTCAAGTTTGTCGTTAGTTTTACAAACGGTTGATTCTGTTTCCACGTAATTTAGTTCAGGATGATTTTTTTCTTCTTTCATTTTTAGTTTCCTTTTGGGAATTATAAAAAAGGGATTGTGTCCCTAATGATGAATAGATATAAAATGAATATAAAAATTCAACATTTTTTGATTATATTAATAAATAAGTGATATTTATTGTTTAAATCATGGGTATTATAAAATGAAAATTAGCATTAACGGAAAAATTAAAAATTTCGATACGGATATATTAACGTTCGAGTCTCTTATCAAAGAGCTGAATTTAGCTGGAAAACGTTTTGCGATCGAAAGAAATGGAGAGATTATTCCAAAAAGTTGTTTTGCTGACTATCAATTGAGCAACGGAGATAAACTAGAAATTATAGGAGCTGTAGGTGGTGGATAAAAATGAATATGTTCCAGAGAGCATAGTGATCGCTGGCCGAACTTTTCAATCAAGACTATTGGTTGGTACGGGAAAATATAAAGACTTTGAAGAAACAAAGTTAGCTATTGATGAAAGCGGAGCGCAAATTGTAACGGTAGCAATTCGGCGAGTTAATTTAGGTCAGGATAGTTCTGAGCCTTCCCTCTTGGATTTCTTACCACCAGATCAATACACCTACTTACCCAATACTGCTGGATGCTACACGGCGGATGATGCAATAAGGACCTTGCGCTTAGCAAGGGAGTTACTTGACGGGCATAACTTGGTTAAACTTGAAGTCCTAGGAGACCCAAAGACGCTATATCCTAACGTCATAGAAACAATTGAAGCAGCAAAAGTACTGATAAAAGATGGTTTTGACGTAATGGTCTACACATCAGATGACCCAATCATTGCTAAACAACTAGAAGATATTGGTTGTTGTGCTGTGATGCCTTTGGCATCACTCATTGGTTCTGGGATGGGCATATTAAACCCTTGGAACTTGGAGATTATTATTGATACTTTATCAGTTCCCGTTATTGTAGATGCTGGGGTAGGAACAGCCTCCGATGCTTCTATTGCGATGGAGTTGGGTTGTGATGGAGTGTTAATGAATACTGCGATAGCCACCGCAAAAAATCCTATCTTGATGGCAAGTGCCATGAGAAAATCGATTGAGGCTGGAAGGGAAGCATTCCTTGCGGGCAGAATGAACAAAAAATTATATGCCGCCTCACCAAGCTCACCCACTACCGGAATTATTACATAAATGACTGCCATAACACCTCCCCTCATTAAGGTAGATATAGAAACAACCTTTTCTTCTGATCGATCCTTTGTCGATGAACATAGCTATGTTTTTTCCTATACAGTACATATTAAAAATATGGGTACAGAAACTGTTCAGCTACTAAGCCGGCATTGGTTTTTCGAAAATGCTTATGGTAAAAAATATGAAGTAGAAGGAGTCGGAGTTATTGGGGAGCAGCCACATATTGGTCCAGGAGAAATATTTTCTTATACAAGTGCAACCGAAATCGATACTCCTGACGGCTTTATGTATGGGAGCTATCGAATGATCAAGTCAGATAACAGTTCATTTGATGCAACAGTAGAAAAATCTATGTTAAATATGCCAAGGGCTTTGCATTGATAAAAAATCATAGCTTCCTAATCTTCTATCATTACTGCTAATCAGTTGTGACGCCATAAATGTTAAAGAGACTGATTGTCAATGTGAAGAAATCCAAGTGACTAAGGAAGAGTCTATTAAATGTGAGGCATTCCCAGAAGAAGAAGAAGAAATATCACAATATGGGTTATTAAAAAAAACAGAGTGGCAAGCTGTTGAAAGCATAATTGATCGTGATCATTTATCCCTAGCCTGGCCAGCATGGCTTCAAAGCTGTAATGCTTTGGTTAAAAAGCAGGTATGGACTGAAGTTTGTAAAGCTTCAAGATTGCTAGTGAATCCATCTGATTCAGAAATTAAGCAATTTTTTTACCACCACTTTTTTTTATATCAGGCATTACAAAATTCTGGGAAGGAAGAGGGTTTAATAACAGGCTACTATCAGCCGCTACTTAAGGGTAGCAGAAAAAAAACAGGCAAGCATCAGGTTCCACTTTATGCGCCACCATCCGATCTCGTGATTGTAGATCTGAGTGAAATTTATCCAGATTTAAAATATAAGAGGCTAAGAGGTCGCTTAGAGGGGAATAAGCTTATTCCCTACCTGACACGCGAGGAAATCAGTGAAAATGCCTACCCACTAAAGGGGCAAGAACTATTGTGGGTTAACGATCCAGTAGAGGCATTCTTCTTAGAAATACAAGGATCTGGTGTCATTGCATTTGAAGACGGCAGTCGCACTCAAGTGGGTTATGCCGATCAAAATGGACATCCTTATCGCTCCATGGGTAGAGAGCTTATTCATAAAGGCGAATTGTCACGTCACAAGGTTTCTATGCAAAGCATTAAGGCATGGGCAAAAAAAAATAAGGCTAAATTACAAAAATTTATGAATGCTAATCCAAGCGTTGTTTTTTTTCGAGAGCTACCTCCTGGTCTACCTGGGCCTATTGGAGCTCTGGGTGTGCCTATAACAGCTGAAAGATCAGTGGCTGTGGATCGGAGGTTTATACCGCTTGGAGCGCCTATAGTGTTATCGACTACGCAACCCTACTCAGACAAACCTCTAGAACAGTTAATGGTGGCGCAAGATACGGGCGGGGCTATAGGAGGAGGCGTAAGAGTTGATTACTATTGGGGTCAAGGCGATTACGCAGGTAAAAAAGCAGGCTCTATGAAGCAGCAAGGTAAAGTCTGGGTTTTGCTTCCTAAAACTTTTATTTTCCCTGACAGTAAATAAAAAAAGGGAGCATAGCTCCCTTTTTTATAATGTTTGTATAAACAATAAATTACTTGTTCATTACGTACATTGTTACTTCAAAACCGAAACGCATTTCAGTAGCAGCAGGTGTTGTCCACATAATGTAATCTCCTTATAGTTTTTTAGATTCTGTACAAGTAAACTTTTACAGTGTAGCTATGATATACAAAATTCGTGCTTGATGGCTTTACATGGTCATGAAAACAACCTAAGTAAAATCATGAATACCCCTAACTACCACACATAAAAAAAGGGCACATTTCCATGTGCCCTTTCCATCGTTCATTACAACAGGAGGAAGTAATTACTACGAACGATAAGCTGTTTCGCCATGAGATGTTGAGTCAAGACCCGTTCTCTCGTCTTCTTCAGAAACACGAAGACCCATTGTGGCATCAATAATTTTAAATAATATGTAGCTGATTACGCCACACCACACGATCGTAATACCAATTGATTTAGCTTGAACTATAAACTGACTCATCATAGTTACGCCATCATCAAAACCAGCACCACCAAATTGTGGAGCCATTAAGACTGCAAGGCCAAGTGCGCCTACAATACCAGCAACTCCGTGAATACCAAAGACGTCTAATGCGTCATCGTAACCCAGGGCAATCTTAAGGCTAGTTACTGCCCAGTAAGCAATGATCGAAGCAATAACACCAAGGACAATAGCGCCCATAGGTCCAACTACTGCACAAGCAGGAGTGATGGCAACTAAGCCTGCGATAGCACCAGAAGCGCCACCTAGCATAGAAGGCTTACCTTTAGCGAGCCATTCCATTGCAATCCAGCCAATTACTGCAGCTGCTGTTGCAACTTGTGTGTTGATCATAACTAAACCAGCTGTTCCGTCAGCAGCTAACTCACTACCCACGTTAAAGCCAAACCATCCAGCCCAAAGCAATGATGCACCAATCATAGTGAACGGAAGATTATGAGGAGCCATAGACTCTTTACCATAACCGATACGTTTACCAAGAACGATAGCGCCTACTAATGCAGCAATACCGGCATTGATGTGAACAACCGTTCCACCGGCAAAATCAACCGCACCCATTTGCGAAATAATACCGCCGCCCCAAACCATATGACAGATTGGCGCGTACACTAGCAATGCCCATCCAGTCAAAAATACAAGCAGTGATGAGAACTTAACGCGCTCAGCAAAGGCACCCACAATAAGTGCTGGGGTTAATGCAAAGAAGGTTAGTTGGAAAGTCACGAATACATATTCAGGAATAGAACCAGATACAGAGTCTCCAGTAATACCGTTTAAGAATGCCGCACTAAATCCACCAACGTAGTCATTATAAGGACCTTCAGTAAATGCCAGGCTGTAGCCAAATACGACCCAAATTACTGACATCAGAGAGAAGGTTACAAATACTTGCATCAGCACTGACAGCATATTTTTCGATCGCACTAAGCCACCATAAAATAATGCAAGGCCAGGAATAGCCATTATTAATACAAGAATTGTTGCCATAATCATCCAGGCCGTATCACCTGAGTTAATCGTAGCAACCTCCTCCATCACTGCTGCCATTTCTTCGGACAGGGCAATATTGGAGAATCCAGTCATCAAGAGACCCAAAAGGCCAGTCAAACTAAGCTTTGAAAATAATTTTGTCATGTCTGTCTCCTAAAGAGCGTCCTCACCGGTTTCACCAGTGCGGATACGTTTAACTTCATCAAGACTCATAACGAAAATTTTGCCGTCACCAATTTTTCCGGTGGCAGCCGACTTTTCTATAGCCCCAACAACTTTTTTTAGTATCTTGTCAGATACCGCTACCTCTAACTTCACTTTTGGCAGAAAATCAATAACGTACTCTGCTCCCCTATAAAGTTCGGTATGACCTTTTTGACGTCCAAAGCCTTTCACTTCAGTCACGGTAATGCCTTGCACCCCGATCTCTGAAAGTGCCTCTCTGACTTCATCAAGCTTAAATGGCTTGATTATTGCCGTTACAAATTTCATATTGTTTCTCCTGTAAATTAAAAAGCGGAGGCTTACACCCCCGCTAGGTTGTAGTGCTTAGAATCCTGCAGACAGATAAACGCCACCTACTGCTTCACCTAAGTATTCACTGTTATAAGTCCAGTACGCTTTATCTTGATCCGTGTCGGTATAGAATGCCCCTACGCTATAGGTACCGTTGATAGCGTAATCCAAATTAATCTTCCAATCCGTATAGTCCCATGAATCATTTCCTTCTCCCTCAAACGTCTGATGGCCCACGTGAAAAGAGGCCACCGCTGGGGTGTCACCAAGGGGTACATCCACGTCTAACGATGTATATCCACTACCATCCATATCATCAAAACCAAACGCACCCGTAGAAACTACATGGTTATAAGACACACCAGCGTTCGCAAAACCAAAGTCCTTACTAACTCCAACATAGAGTTCTGTGGCATTAGCTTCAGACCCACCATTAACATTTTCACCCGGATAAATGAATTGTAAAAAACCGGCATCGAGTGAAACAGGCCCCACATCACCGGCCCAACCTCCATAGATATCGATTTCAAGATCATTATCCTCCATGTACCCACCCTCTGTGGTCCATTTTACGTTTGAAGCCCACGTACCCAAATAAAGACCACTGGAATGTTCGATATCAAAACCACCTTGTATGGCAGGCATATGTTTGGTTTGCGTGTATCCACGGAAAATATAATCAGAATACATGCCTACATTACCACTGAAACTAAACTCCGATGCTGCCTCTGCTGGAGCCTCTTCTGCAAATACTGAAGTCATAGGAGTAAGTAGTGCGCCTAAAACAGCTAACTTTAAAGTTGATAATTTCATATATTTCTCTCCTTATTAATCAAATCACAAAATGTGATTCGTTATTTTTAATTTAAAGATTCAAAAGCCTGTTTTTTACTAGTAAGCCATTTAGCATTAAGAGTAAAAATGCCATACTGTCTTTAAACAAATGCACAGTTCATGTAGAATCAGTGCTTTAGTGAGGCCAATTTATGATAGAGAAAGAAAGGATTCAAGAGATTTCCGACAAAATTCGTCAAGTCGTCGAAAACTCACCAATAAGTGACATAAATGACAATATCAATGCACTACTTCAGGGCATGTTTGTCAAATTTGATCTTATTTCACGCGAGGAGTTTGATGTGCAAACCCTAGTATTGAAACGAACGAGGGAAAAATTAGAAGCATTAGAGGCCAAAATCGAAAGTCTAGAAACTAAAACCAAGAAATAAACTCTGATATTACTGATAAATTCAGTTACCATTTTACCTACATGAACAAATCCATCATATTCAATACTGAGAAGCGATTAAAAGATATTCTATCCAACCGGATCATGATGATGGATGGTGCTATGGGCACCATGATTCAGCAGCACCATTTAACAGAAGAGGATTACCGAGGAAAGCAATTCAGCACTTTCGCCTCACCCGACGGTGAGCGCGAATTATTCCTTAAAGGGAACAACGAGCTTCTTAGCATCACGCAACCAACTATCATTCAACAGATTCATGAGTCTTACCTAGATGCAGGGTCTGATATCATTGAGACCAATACCTTTGGCGCCAACAGTGTCGCACAAGATGATTATTATATGGCCCACTTGGTATATGAAATGAATATCGAATCAGCAAAACTAGCAAAGAATGCCGCGAATAAATACAGCACCCCCGATAAGCCGCGATTTGTTGCAGGGGCTATTGGACCAACACCAAAGACTGCTTCTATTTCTCCTGATGTTAACGATCCCGGGGCAAGAAATATTAATTTTGACCAATTAGTCGCAAGCTATAAGGAACAAACCAAAGCACTTATTGAAGGTGGTGTAGATATTATCCTCGTAGAAACTGTGTTTGATACGCTTAATTGTAAGGCTGCACTCTTTGCTGTGAATGCCGTATTTATTGAGCAATCTATTCGCCTTCCTCTAATGATATCTGGTACGGTAACCGATGCTTCCGGAAGAATCTTATCTGGGCAGACCGTGAGTGCGTTCTGGAATTCGATAAGGCATGCGAAACCGTTAACCATAGGGTTAAATTGTGCTTTAGGGGCTGCACTTATGAGGCCCTATGCAGAAGAACTGTCCAAGATAGCCGATACCTATATCTGTATCTACCCTAATGCAGGTCTTCCAAACCCTATGTCAGATACCGGTTTTGATGAGAAGCCCCAAGATACATCATTGTTGTTAAAAGATTTTGCTGATAGCGGCTTTATTAATATAGCAGGAGGCTGTTGTGGGACAACGCCTGACCATATACGGGCCATTGCTGAAGAGGTAAAAAGTATAAAGCCTAGGATCGTACCCATACAAGAAACCTATACTCGTCTAGCAGGCTTAGAACCTTTAGCAATAAAAGAAGACATGCTCTTTATCAACGTAGGTGAGCGAACTAACGTGACGGGCTCTAAAGCTTTCGCCAAGCTCATCATCGAGGAACAATTTGAAGAAGCGGTATCTGTCGCAAGGCAACAGGTGGAAAATGGCGCTCAGGTTATAGATATAAACATGGATGAAGGTATGCTTGACTCACTTCAAGCCATGCAGCATTTCCTTAATTTGATCGCATCAGAACCAGATATTGCTCGCATACCGATAATGATTGACTCATCAAAATGGGAGGTAATTGAAGCGGGGCTAAAGTGTGTTCAAGGTAAAGCTATCGTCAATTCCATCTCATTGAAAGAAGGAGAAGAAAGTTTTATTCATCAGGCACAGCTTTGTCTCAACTATGGTGCCGCCATTATTGTTATGGCATTTGATGAAAAAGGTCAGGCAGATACCTATGAAAGAAAAATAGAAATTTGTAAACGTGCCTATGACACACTAGTCAACGATCTAAACTTTCCACCTGAAGATATTATTTTTGACCCCAATATCTTTGCTGTTGCCACAGGTATAGAAGAGCATAACAATTATGCCGTAGATTTCATCAATGCCACTCAATGGATAAAAGACCACCTCCCACATGCCAAAATATCTGGTGGAGTGTCTAACGTTAGTTTTAGTTTTAGAGGCAATGACTTAGCAAGAGAAGCTATTCATACCGTTTTCTTACATCATGCTATCAAAGCAGGTTTGACTATGGGTATCGTAAATGCTGGAATGATTGGACTGTATGATGACTTGTCAGAAAATCTAAAAGAGGCTGTTGAAGATGTAATTCTTAACAGAAGACCTGATGCTACAGAAAGAATGATCGATATCGCTGGCACACTCAAGGGCAGCAAAAAAGAAGAATTAAAATTAAATTGGCGCGGAGATGAGGATAATCCTGTTTCGGTTGAAAAGAAAATAGAGTATGCCTTGGTTCATGGAGTAACAGACTTCATCGTCGAAGATACAGAAGAAGCGCGCTTGAAAATTATGAGTCAAGAAAGTGGTCGTCCTATAAATGTAATTGAAGGCCCCTTGATGGATGGCATGAACGTGGTTGGAGATCTGTTCGGTCAAGGTAAAATGTTTTTGCCGCAAGTTGTAAAATCGGCAAGAGTAATGAAACAAGCAGTTGCTCACCTTGTTCCCTTCATTGAAAAAGAAAAGGAAAGAGAAGAAAAAAGAACCGGCATCAAAGCTAAGCCTAAGGGAAAAATGTTAATCGCGACAGTCAAGGGAGATGTTCATGATATTGGAAAGAATATTGTCTCGGTCGTGTTGCAATGCAATAACTTTGAGGTAGTTAATATGGGTGTGATGGTGCCCTGTGCGGAAATACTAGCTAAAGCCAAAGAAGAAAATGTCGACATTATTGGTTTGTCAGGACTAATTACTCCCTCTCTTGAAGAAATGACACATGTTGCAAGCGAGATGCAGCGTGACCCTTATTTTAATGAAAATAATATTCCTTTGTTAATCGGTGGCGCAACCACGTCGCGTGCACATACCGCAGTCAAGATTGCTGAGCACTATGACGGTCCCGTTATTCATGTATCGGATGCATCACGTTCGGTATCGATCATGCAATCGCTGATGGACCCTAAACAAAAAATTGATTACATCGTTAACTTATCAAAAGATTATGAAAATGTAAGGCAGTTGCATGCAAAGAAAAAAGGTGCGATCTATATTCCCATCAAGGCAGCTAGACAAAATAAATTAAATTTACAATTTGAACCGAAGAAACCAAAATTTATTGGACGGCGGATATTTAAAAATATTGACCTACAATTAATTAAAGATTATATCGACTGGTCGCCATTCTTTCAGACATGGGATCTCCATGGAAAGTACCCAGACATTNTAGAAGACAAGGTAGTAGGTGAAAGTGCGTCGCAATTATTTGCTGAGGCGCAAAAAATGCTTGCTAAAGTCATTAACGAAAAAAAATTGAAGGCCAATGGTGTGATTGGGTTCTACCCAGCAAATACAGTAAATGATGATGATATTGAGATTTATGCCGATGAGAATTCCACAGAACCTGCTTTCACTTATTACGGGCTAAGGCAACAAACACAAAAACCAAACATCAAGGGCAAGCAAAATCCTAACCTTTGTTTAGCTGACTATATTGCTCCAAAGGATAGCGGAATAAAAGATTATATTGGCCTCTTCGCCGTGACTTCAGGAATTAATGTCGAAGTATACGAAAAAATATACAATAAAGCAGAAGACGATTACAGTGGAATAATGATAAAAGCTATCACAGATAGGCTAGCAGAGGCTTTTGCTGAATATATGCATGACAGAGTAAGGCAAGATTTGTGGGGCTATCAACCTGAAAGTCTCTCAACAGAAGATTTGATCCATGAAAAATACCAAGGTATTAGGCCAGCCCCAGGATATCCAGCTTGCCCTGAGCACACGGTAAAAAAAGAATTATTTGCATTGTTAAAAGCGGATGAGATTGGTATGGAGCTAACAGAGGGTATGTCAATGACACCCGCTTCTTCCGTAAGTGGATTTTACTTTGCTCATTCCGCAGCAAAATACTTTAGTGTTGATAAAATTGATAAAGATCAATTAGAAGATATGGCTTCCAGAAGATCTGTTTCTATCGACCAATTAAAAAGATGGCTTGCTTCCAATCTTAGATAAATATGCATATTCATATATTAGGTATATGTGGAACATTTATGGCGGGCTTAGCCTCTCTAGCTAAATCTCAGGGACTTACAGTTACTGGGTGTGACCAAAATGTTTATCCTCCAATGTCTACTCAATTAGAAGCACAAGGCATTAAAATTATCGAAGGATTTGATCCATCACAAACCGCATTAAATCCAGATGTTTTTATCATTGGTAATATCATTACTCGCGGTAACGACCTGATGGAGTCGATTCTAAACAAAAACTTGCCTTATCAATCTGGTCCGCAATGGCTTTACGAAAATCTACTCCATGATAAATGGGTGTTAGCGGTTGCAGGAACCCATGGTAAAACCACAACAACCGCAATGCTTGCTTGGATTCTAGAATCTAACGGTTTAGCTCCGGGCTATCTCATAGGGGGTGTGCCAGGTAATTTTAGCAGCTCAGCAAGAATTCCAGACAATACGTCAAAAAATGCTCCAAGTTTTTTTGTCATAGAAGCCGATGAATATGACACGGCATTCTTTGATAAACGGTCTAAGTTTGTTCATTATCATCCACGAACTTTAATATTAAATAACTTAGAATTTGATCATGCAGATATTTTTGATGATCTTGAACATATAAAAAAACATGTTCATCATCTCGTAAGAACTATTCCCGAACATGGTCGAATAATTTGCAACGCTGAAAGCAGGGCTTTGGAAGAAACTATTAAGATGGGTCTATGGTCAGAAATTGAATATTTTTCTCACGACAAAGAATGGTCCTATCAATGGCAAGAGGATAAACAAACTATAGATATTTTTTACCAAGCAAAAAAACAAGGCAGCCTCACATGGAATCTCATTGGTCACCATAATGCATCTAATGCTCTTGCTGCTATTGCGGCGGCTAGACATGTAGGGGTCTCGCCAGCACAATCTATCCAAGCACTTTCCTCATTTAAGGGTGTAAAAAAGCGCATGGAAAAAATTGCTCAGCTAAAAAATGGGGTTCAAATTTATGATGATTTTGCCCATCATCCATCAGCCATTCAAACTACGCTGAAGGGCTTAAATCAAACTAAAAAATCCGGAAGAATTGTGGTTGTCATTGAACCAAGATCAAACACAATGAAGCTTGGATCAATGAAAACAGACCTACTTATGAGCCTGGAAGTTGCCGACCAAGTGTATTGCTATACAAATAATTTAACCTGGGATGCACACAAATTATTTAAGGGTTACCCCAAAGCTATGGTCTCTGATAATATAAATGATATTGCACAAGCGATTGTAGAGAATCACCAAAGCAAGGACCATATCATATTTATGAGCAATGGAAATTTTTCTGGCATACAAAGTAAAGTCATCGCACTATTTCAATGACGCCTAATATGATGAAAGATCCACTCAGCCATATTTATTTCATAGTTGCCCTTCTTACCTCCCTTATCATCCATTTATCTTTAGTAATGTATGGGGGCTTTCAATATACAGATATTGCTAATTTTGAAATTCCTTCCGATATTGAGTTAACTATAATACAGCAGCCAAAAATGAATACTTCCTCTAAGAAGTCTCCTCAGGAGCCCATTCAGGCAACTCCTATTAAAGAGCCAATAAAAATAACAAATAAAATCATAACGCCAAAAGTCGCCATAGAAAAAAAAGCTTTGTCTCCNAAAATNGAACNCANTCTTGTTTTAAATGAAGAGCTCAACCCAAAAAATAAAGTTGAATTAATTGATGAAAAAGTACGGCAGAGTAAAGCTATTAATACTGATCAATTAATATCTGATCTCAGCAAACTCGATTTAACTCCAAGGAATAAAAATGGGCCTCGCGTAAAGACAGTTTCTGCACGCACAACTGACTATGAGTACCGGCTTTACTTTGAGGCGTGGAGGCAAAAAGTAGAAAGGCTAGGTTCCTTGAATTATCCAGAGGAGGCTAGAGCAGGTAACTTAGGAACGCTTCGATTGACTGTAAGCCTAGCCTCAGAAGGGCAAATTAAACAAATTATTATTAACAAAAGCTCTGGGTTTGATGCTCTAGATAAGGCGGCCATAAAAATTGTTGAATTAGGCGAACCCTACGCCGCCTTTTCTGACAAAATGCGCAAAGAAGTAGATATCATAAATATCACACGAACATGGAAGTTTACTGAAGAAAATAATTTCTCATCTAATTAGATACCCTTATGTTTTTAATCTTCTCTGACCTTGATGCGACACTCCTGGATCATCACAACTACTCATTTGATGACGCTTTACCTGCGTTACAATTAATTAAAGAAAAAAAAATTCCACTTATTCTTGCTAGCAGCAAAACATATGAAGAGATGATTAATATTCGATCTAAATTAGGAATAACGGACCCTTTTATATATGAAAATGGTTCCGGTATTTTTTTTAAGGGTAAAAAAATAGCTCTAGGTAAAAGCTATTCTCAAATTCTTAATGTTCTTCAAGATTTTAAAAGTGACTTTTCTTTTACATCATTTTCCCAGCTTGGGCCTAAGGGAATTCAGAAAGAAACCGGTCTAAATAAAGAGTTAAGTCAAAGAGCATCGTTAAGGGAGTTTTCAGAGCCACTTATATGGGAAGACTCTGAAAATAAATTAGAGTCTTTTAAAGTCTTACTTAAAAGGCATGGGCTGATAGGTATGCAAGGCGGGCGATTTATTACAGTCTCTTCAGCACAAACGAAAGGAGATGCACTATTATGGGTCAAAAAAAGATATCAAGAGGTCTCAGAAGATAAAATATTTACCATAGGATTGGGAGACAGTGAAAATGATATTAATATGTTAAGTAAGGTAGATAAAGCAATTATTGTTAGGCACCCAAATAAACCACCACCGCAGATCAAAGGTCATTCTGCGGAAATTGTAACGAGGTTGATTGGGCCAAAGGGATGGAATGAAGCAATTATTAATTGTATTGGATAGCATATGAGTGATTTTTATCAGAATGGCATTATTACGAACCTACATAATCTGAGGGTTCAAGATACGGAAAGCCTTGAAAAAGAACTACTCGCTTTTTCAAAAGTACGCCCTATGGGCCTTGTACTACCATCACTTTATTCAGAACTTTTGTCTCCGGCACTATCAAAAATTGTAGACGAATTAACTCAAGTTAAATATTTGAATCAAATCGTTATTGGCCTGGACCGAGCTACTAAATATGAGTACAAAGATGCTATTAATTACTTTGCTAAACTTCCTCAGGATCATGTCATCTTATGGAACGATGGCCCCAGACTAAAGGCGTTAGACAAAAAATTACAAAAAATGAAGATAGCTCCTCAAGAGATGGGTAAAGGAAGAAATGTTTGGTATTGCTTTGGTTATATTCTAGCCTCCTCAAAAGTAGAGTCCGTTGCACTTCACGATTGCGATATTGTGACCTACACACGAGATATGTTAGCACGCCTCATTTATCCTGTTGCCAATCCTGATTTTAACTATCAGTTCTGTAAGGGTTATTACTCACGGGTATCAAAAGACAAAATTAATGGTCGAGTTTGTCGTTTGCTAGTAACGCCGTTAATTCGATCACTAATGAAGATGTTTCCTGCTAATGAATATTTAGAATACTTAAATAGCTACCGATATGCATTGTCGGGTGAATTTTCTCTAAGAACAGATGTATTAAACGATATTAGGATACCTAGTGACTGGGGATTAGAGATTGGTGTGTTATCTGAAATGAATCGTAACTATGCAAATAACCGCATATGCCAGGTCGATATAGCCGATAAATATGATCACAAGCACCAAGATCTTAGTGAGGCGGATGCAAGTAAAGGATTATCTAAAATGTCTATAGATATAAGTAAATCGATCTTCAGAAAATTAGCTACCACAGGCTTAGTTTTTAACAACGAGGCCTTTAGATCAATAAAAGCAACATACTTCCGCACCGCCTTAGACTTTGTAGAAACTTATAATAATGACGCAAAAATGAACGGGCTTAATTTTGATATTCATGCAGAAGAAAAAGCTGTAGAACTATTTGCAGAAAATATCATGAATGCCGGTCTTCATTTCCTAGAACACCCGATGGAAACACCATTTATCCCTAGCTGGACAAGAGTTAATAGCGCCTTACCAGAATTAAGAGAGGAAATATTGGAGGCAGTAAAAAAAGATATGGAAGAGTTCTCCTAGCTGTATGGCAAGTCTGTCCCTTGAGGATGAATTAAGAGAAAAGATTTATCATCACCTCAATCAAATATATGTAAATAACGATAACTACGCGCTCTCAGAAAAAATCATAGCTGTATTTTTCCAAGGCCGGGATCTCATTTCTCCCAATCCTAATCTAAGTAAATGGGACTCATCAGATATAATCCTTATAACTTACGCTCATAGCATTGTTGAAAACGAGAAAGCTCCGCTGCAAACACTGCTAAAATTTCTAGATAAGCATATTCAACCCTACATTAATACTGTGCATATCTTGCCCTACTTCCCCTATAGTTCAGATGATGGCTTTGCTGTTATTGACTTCAAAAAAATTAATGATGCTTTTGGATCTTGGGAAGATATTGAAGCGATTGCTACAACCTATAAACTAATGAGTGACCTGGTAATTAACCATGTCTCATCAAGAAGCCAATGGTTTGATCAGTTTAAAAATGGCAAGAATCCCGGGCAGCATTACTTTCTAGCCGTTGACCCTCTAATCGACACCCAAAAAGTGGTAAGGCCAAGAACTAGTAACGTGCTACAAGAGGTAAATACAATTAATGGGAAGAAATACGTATGGTCAACATTTAGTCACGATCAACCAGATCTAAACTTTTCTAACCCTGCGGTGTTAGTCGAAATAATTGATATAGTTAGGACCTACCTTGAGCGGGGCACAAAGATATTTAGATTAGATGCAGTAGCTTTTATCTGGAAACAGATTAATACGGAATGTATCAACCTCCCCCAGACACATGAAATTATTAGGCTCATTAGAACGCTGACAGACTTTTATTCTCATGAAGTTTTTCTTGTCACAGAAACCAACATTCCTAACCGAGAAAATCTATCTTATTTTGGTAATCGAAATGAAGCACATCTAGTTTATAACTTCGCCTTGCCACCGTTAATCTTATATACCCTGTTGAATGGTATGTCTGGAAAAATTAAGCAATGGCTAATGGGTATGCCGCCGGCAATATTTGGGACAACATATTTTAACTTTATTGCGAGTCATGACGGAATTGGATTGCGTCCCATAGAAGAGATATTAACAGAAGAAGAAATAGACATGCTTGCAAAAAATATAGAAGGGGCCGGAGGTAAAGTCTCTTACCGAACAAAAGAAAATAGCCAGCGGCCCTATGAGCTCAACATTGCTCTCTTTGATGCCCTAAAGCTTCATGTTAAAGATGGAGACGACGGTTATCAAGAAGCAAGGTTTATATCTGCTCATACTATTATGTTGTCTCTTGAGGGAATCCCTGCCTTTTATATTCACAGCTTTCTTGCCACACAAAATGACTACGAAAAGGTAAAGCATAGTGGGAAAAACCGAGGTATCAATCGACATCAATGGCAAATGCAAGAACTAGAACAAATACTTTTAGGCGAAAATCATCATTCACGAATGTTTTATGAGCTATTAAGGCTTATCGGCATAAGAAAGCGTCAGAGAGCATTTCATCCAAATGCCACTCAATTTACTCTTGATCTCGGGAATAGTGTTTTAGCTTTATGGCGACAAAGTCTTGATCGAACTCAAAGCATATTTTCTATTCATAATATTTCAAACCAGAAGATAGCTATACAATTATCAGATCTTAACTTGGTAGAGACAGATAATTGGTTTGATTTAATTTCAGGTACCAAGTTAGAAAGATCACATGGTAAATTGATGTTAACTCCCTATCAGTCGATGTGGATAACGAACAAATCAAGTATCATGTAAGAAAATAACAGCTGAAGAAAATAGATGGCAACCTTGAGTACCATTAATCATGATCGAAAAATTTTCGATAAGAAATACATTTATCCGGTCGTATCAAGACGAGCTGGAGGCTTATCACTTGGCATTAATCTAAACACCAATAATGCATGTAACTGGCAGTGTATTTATTGTGAGATTCCCAACCTTACAAGAGGTAAGCCAGAAGCGATTGATATTCCTCTGCTTAAAAAAGAACTCTATTTTTGGCTAGAAGAAATTACTCAAAATAATTTTTTATCTAAACATACCAATCCTGGAACTGCCTTCAAAGACATCGCCTTTTCTGGAAATGGTGAACCAACAGCAGCCAAAGAATTTTCGGATATTGTAAGTATAGTAGTAGAGGCAGTAAAAGATTATAAGTTAGAAAGCCAGCTAACAATGCGCATTATTACCAATGGTAGCAATATGTGCGATAAATCAGTACAAAGTGGTTGGGATTTTATTCAATCGATGAAAAAAGAAGTATGGTTTAAAATTGATAGCGTAATCCATGATGAGGTTAAATTAATCAATCAAATAAATGGTAGCCTAGGTATGACAGCAAAAAATCTTGAGGCATCTTTATCTGTCTCACCTACCATTATACAAACTTGTCTTATTAAAGTGGGTGGGAAACTACCCTCTAAAAAAAGTATCAATGCCTACATTGATTTTCTGAAAAATTACGAAGATCAATTAAGTGGTATTCATTTATATAGTCTTGCAAGGCCATCGGAGCAAAATATTACCGTAGAAATTGAACGTCTAACTCAAATCGAGCTAAATCAAATTGCTGATAAAATAAGAGTTCTTAACTTGCCAGTGCACGCCTTTATCTAAATGATCNCCTTAAATAAAATTGTCCTCTTTTCCCTTATAGTTTGTCTGGTAGGCTGCNAACAACCTAACTCAGNCTGGTCATCTTATGGACAAGACCATACAAANCAACGCTATTCTCGCCTAGATCAAATTAACAATAAAAATGTTCAAGGCCTAAAATTAGCCTGGCAATATCAAACAGGTATTAAAGCAACCTTTCAGGCTACGCCAATCGTTCAAGATGGAATTATGTACATTTCTCTGCCTTACAACCATGTTCTTGCTATGAATGCCAAGACCGGAAAAGTCATTTGGCGCTACGAGCACGATCGTAACCGAGATTGGAAAATGTGTTGTGGCCCAACTAATCGAGGTGTAGCAGTGCATGGTGAACAATTATTTATGGGCACCGTAGATGCAAGGCTTATATCCCTCGATATTAAAACGGGTCATAAATTATGGGATATTAATGTAGTAGAAAATATTGTAGGCACAGAGTCCATCAGTGCATTAAATCCGAGCGATCCAAATCGAGAAAAGAAAATCAGCGGTGGAACAGGCGTAGGCATCTCAATGGCGCCGGTAGTCTATGAAAATAAAGTGATTGTCGGCATTACTGGAGTCGGTTACGGCTTGCATGTTGAGGGTCGTGAAAAAGATGCCCCCCTAGGGGCTGTAGTAGGAGTAGCAGGAAGGTTTGGTCGACCTGGTTTTTTAGCGGCTTATGATATCTATTCTGGGAAACAAGTCTGGCAATTTGATACAATCCCTGCTGAAGGATGGGAGGGAGATCTTAGTAACTATACTAAAGATGGGGAGGTATTAAACAGAGACTTGCTCACCGAAAAAGAATCATTACTTGAATACCCCGATGCTGCAAAATATGGTGGAGGTTCTGCATGGACTACCCCCGCTATTGATAAGGACACACATACATTATTTTTTGGGACAGGAAACCCATCTCCTCAGATGAGCGATCAAAGCAGGCCTGGGGATAATCTATATACCGTCTCACTTGTTGCCTTGGATGCCAATACTGGAAAACTAAAATGGTATTACCAACAAGTCCCTCATGATATTTGGGGTTACGATGTAGCTAGTCCCCCCGTAATCTTTCATACGATTCATAAAGGTAAAATTATTCCCGCTGTGGGGCAGGCCGGAAAAACTGGCTGGTTTTATATTCACAACAGAAATACAGGGGAATTGCTCTTAAAATCAGAAGCCTTTGTCCCGCAAAATAATATGTTCTCTGAAGCTAGTGAAGAAGGTACAACTATTTATCCTGGAATTTTAGGGGGGTCAAACTGGTCTCCAGTGAGTGTCAACATTGATCAGCATCTTGCTTATGTTTCTGGGATTCATGCTCCAATTAAATATACTCGGCACGAAAAAATAGTGAATGGAAAAGCCGTTAGATATACCAGTTCTGAGCCTACTAACGACGATCAATGGGGGCTTTTATCTGCGATTAACTTAACTGACGGAAAGATTCGATGGCAATATAGAACTGACCAACCTTTACTTGGCGGAACACTTGCAACGAAGGGTAACCTAGTTTTCGTTGGCGAAGGCAATGGAAACTTTAGTGCGGTTGATGGAGGCTCAGGTGAGATGCTTTGGTCAACTAAAATAAACGCTGGGGTCAATGCACCTGCTATATCCTATATGATCAATGGAAAGCAATATATTGCTGTAGTGTCTGGCGGAAATAAAATTATGGGGTATAAGCAAGGAGACTTTATCAGTGTCTATAGCCTCAATTAAAAAAATAAAAAAATTATTTTCTGATCTACAAAAAGCTCGGCGAGAAGTCGTTTTACCCTTAATAACTTTAACCGTCGCTCCTTATTTTGGTTTTATTGGAGTAATTGCATTTAACCCTAACCTCTTTTCCAAACTAGTTGGTTCGGGATCGCTCTCTATTGGAATTATTCTTGGGTTTATTTTAATCCTGCATATCTTCTTAGTCACCCTCACATACTCTTATCTTGCCAACAAAAAACTAGAGCCAATTATCAGAAAATTAATTAAAACACAAAGTATGTAATGGGGTTGAATATTACAGCTATTTTAATGTTTGTCTTATTTGTAAGCATAACTATATATATAACCTACTGGGCGGCAAAAAAAACCCAGACAGCAAAAAGTTTTTATACCGCTGGTGGCGATATTACAGGCTTTCAAAATGGGTTAGCTATCTCAGGTGACTTTATGTCTGCCGCTTCTTTTCTTGGGATATCAGGACTGGTTTATCTAACCGGTTTTGATGGGCTGATTTACTCCATTGGGTTTCTGATCGGCTGGCCTATAATTTTATTATTAATTGCTGAGCCTTTAAGAAATTTAGGGAAATATAGTTTTGCTGACGTAGCTTCCTTTCGTTTACAGCAAAAACCGATTAGATTGCTTGCTGCTTGCGGATCCTTGTGCACCGTAATCTTATACTTAATTGCCCAAATGGTTGGAGCAGGGAAGTTGATTGAGCTATTGTTTGGCTTACCTTACTACAGCGCAGTAATGATTGTTGGTGCGCTAATGATAATGTACGTAACTTTTGGAGGAATGCTAGCTACAACCTGGGTTCAGATAATTAAAGCAATATTATTGCTTTCAGGGGCAACTCTCATAGCCGTATTGGTGTTAATTCAGTTTAGCTTCAACGTGAATGATTTCTTTAAAGCTGCTATTAATATTCACCCAAAAGGTGTCAATATTTTAGCTCCAGGGGGTCTAATATCAGATCCAATTTCTGCTATATCGCTTGGGTTAGCATTAATGTTTGGAACGGCAGGCCTCCCTCATATTTTAATGCGCTTCTTCACAGTCAAAGACGCAGTCGAAGCAAGAAAATCGGTAGTTTATGCCACAGGATTTATTGGTTACTTCTATATATTAACTTTTATCATTGGGTTTGGTGCCATTATTCTTGTATCTAAAAATACGCAATATCTCAATGAGTTAGGTCAGCTTATAGGTAATAACAATATGGCTGCTATACATCTAGCCCATGCCGTTGGAGGTGACTTATTGTTAGGTTTTATTTCAGCGGTAGCTTTTGCAACAATATTAGCCGTTGTGTCCGGCCTTACACTTGCTGGTGCATCTGCTATTTCACATGACCTATATGCCAATGTTTTTAGTGGAGCTACTTTTAGTGAAAAAAAGGAGATGCAAGTATCTAAAATTGCTACCGTATTTTTAGGTCTCCTAGCCATACTTCTTGGGATAACATTTGAAGGTCAGAATGTTGCATTCATGGTCGGCTTAGCATTCGCTATTGCGGCTAGTACTAACTTTCCCATTCTACTTCTATCTATTTATTGGAAAAAACTTACCACTAGAGGTGCAGTTATTGGTGGAAGTGCCGGGCTTATATCTGCGATCGTCTTGGTTGTTTTAGGACCAGTTGTTTGGGTCGACGTGTTTAATTACGAGGAGGCAATTTTTCCTTATAAATATCCTGCTCTATTTTCAATGACGTTAACCTTCATGGGTATATGGTTTTTTTCTGTGACTGATAAAAGTAAATATGCTCATTTAGAACAAGCAAAATTTGACGCCCAATTCTTTCGATCGCAAACGGGTGTCGGTATCGATAAATCTTTAAATCATTGATTTATTGGCTAACATTTCTTTAAAGTCTAAGTCACACCGAGAAAAGAATGATAAGTCTGTTGGAAGAAGTCCGGCTATTAAGCCTTATGGTATTTTTTACTATAACTTCTTACTTCATCCAACATACATTCTACATTTTCAGGTGGGGTAAATTGGGTAATTCCATGCCCAAGATTAAAAATATGACTTTCCCCATGGCCGTAACTATCTAAAACATTTCGCACAGCTGACCTTATTGCTTTTGGCTCCGACAATAAAATTGCCGGGTCAAGATTGCCTTGTAAGGCTATTTTGTCGTTCACTACTTTACGAGCATTACCTAAGTCTGTTTGCCAATCTATGCCGAGTGCATCAGCACCACTTTGGGATTGAAGATCAAGCCATTGGCCTCCGCCTTTAGTAAAGATTATTTTAGGAGTGTCTTCAAAACCCATTAAATTTAAATTCGAGATAATCACCTTCATATAATTTAACGAATGACTTTCATATTCATGGTGAGATAGGGCTCCGCCCCAGGAATCAAAAATCATTACCGCATCAGCTCCAGCTTCTATTTGCTTTGCTAGATATATTGAAACAGATTCTGTAGTCACCTTAAGAATGTGCTGTATTAGATCTGGGCGAGAATATAACATTTTCTTAATATTTAGAAATCCAGTACCTCCCTGTCCTTCAACCATGTAGGTAGCTAATGTCCATGGGCTTCCTGCAAAACCTATTAATGGTACACGCCCATTAAGTGCAGTTTTTATTGATTTCACTGCATTAAAAACATATCCCAAATCCTCTTCTACATTAGGCACATCTAACTTTTGTATAGCCTGTTCATCGATTAGCGGATAGTGAAACTTTGGCCCTTCACCATCAACAAAATGCAGCCCCAAACCCATCGCATCAGGTACAGTCAGTATGTCTGAAAATAATATAGCGGCGTCTAATAAGGGGTACCTATCCAGTGGCTGAAGAGTTACTTCAGTAGCGAAATCTGCATTTTTACATAAATCTAAAAAACTCCCTGCATGCTTTCGTGTTTTTCGATATTCTGGGAGGTATCTTCCAGCCTGACGCATCATCCATACGGGAAAAGTGTAGGGGGTAGATTCTTTTTTTAGGGTCTTTAGAAATACATCATTTGTAATAGGTGTCATTAGATTAGTATGGCTTAGTCATCGCTAAAAATATCTGGAGTTATTAAATCTATAGTATCAACAACTAACTCACCAGTTGACACTGCTGCACCTCCAGCAGTATCTACTACTGCAGCAGTCGTCATACACCCAAACAAGAATAAAAACATAAGAAGAATAAAGTGTTTCACTAATATTTAGATTAGCGGGGAAGGCTGCTTGAACCCATCAAAAATTCATCTACAGAACGGGCACATTGCCGTCCTTCTCTTATAGCCCATACAACTAATGACTGGCCTCTACGCATATCCCCTGCCGCAAAAACCTTACTTCTTGATGTCGTATATGAATTTTCACCCTCGGTTTCCGCCTTGGCATTGCCCCTAGCATCTTTATCAATACCAAACTTATCTAAAATAGTTTGTTGGGGGCTAATAAAGCCCATAGCCAGTAAGACCAGATCTGCTTTCATAGTAAATTCAGAATTAGGGACTTCTTGCATCTTGCCATCTTTCCATTCCACCCTGGCTGCAACCAATTCTTTTACTTTTCCATTTTCACCTATAAATGATTTGGTAGCCACAGACCAATCTCTCTCGCACCCCTCTTCGTGCGAACTAGATGTTCTCATCTTAAGTGGCCAATAAGGCCACACTAATGATTTGATTTCTTTTTCCGGAGGTTGGGGCATAAGTTCAAACTGATAAACCGATGCAGCTCCATGTCGATTAGAAGTGCCTACACAATCAGAGCCAGTGTCTCCGCCTCCAATAACTACAACGTTCTTTCCTGTTGCAGTAATTTGGTCTTTTATCACATCTCCTGCAACAATTTTATTTTGATTGGGGAGAAAATCCATAGCAAAATGTACGCCATCTAGTTCTCTTCCAGGAACAGGAAGGTCTCTTGGCCACTCAGCACCACCCGCTAAAATAACTGAATCATAATCATGAATCAATTGCTCTGGGTCTACGTTTTCACCTACATTTTGATTGGTTTTAAATACAACACCCTCGGCTTCCATTTGGGTAACGCGTCGATCAATATGAGATTTTTCCATTTTGAAGTCAGGAATACCATATCTAAGAAGTCCACCAATACGATCATTTTTTTCTAGCACAACCACGTCGTGACCAACTCTTGCAAGTTGCTGCGCTGCAGCCATCCCTGCTGGGCCTGATCCTACAATAGCTATTTTCTTACCAGTTTTGTTTTTTGGAGGTTGAGGTATGACCCAATTATTTTCCCAGGCTTTATCAATAATGGCATGTTCAATTGATTTAATACCAACTGGGTCATCATTTATGTTCAAAGTGCATGCAGCCTCACAAGGTGCGGGACAAATTCTTCCCGTAAATTCTGGAAAATTGTTTGTAGAGTGAAGCACTTCAATTGCTTGCTTCCAATTTTGTTGAAAAACTAGGTCGTTCCAATCGGGGATAATGTTGTTCACAGGGCATCCGTTGTTACAGAAAGGGATGCCGCAATCCATACATCTTGCCCCTTGAGTTTTTGCTTCCTCGTCAGACAAGTGCAGAACAAACTCTTTATAATTTTTTACTCTCTCTGCAGGAGGAACGTTCTCTGCAGCGACTCTAGGAAAATCCATAAACCCAGTAACCTTACCCATTTATGCTACCTCCTTAATTGTTGCCGCATGAAGCTCATTCAATGCTCGTTTATATTCAATCGGCATAACTTTTACAAAATTCCCAATTGCTGTATCCCAGTTATTCAATATATCAATAGCTATTGAGCTATCCGTATATTTATGATGGTTGACTATTAACTGTTTCAAAATCGTTTCATCAGATAAATTAAGATGTTTTGCCCCTTTAGGCTGAACATTTTCTTTTGCGACTTTCTCTAAAGTCACCATTGATGGATTGCAAGATTGTGAAAACGTTCCTTCGGGGTCATATATGTATGCTACACCTCCGGACATTCCAGCAGCAAAATTTTGACCCGTTTCTCCTAGAACTGCTACTGTCCCTCCGGTCATATATTCGCAACCATGATTTCCTACTCCTTCAACGACAGCAGATGCACCAGAGTTTCTTACACAGAAACGTTCACCGGCAATCCCTCTAAAGTAAGATTCTCCTGATGTTGCCCCATACATCACTGTATTTCCTACAATAATGTTTTTTTCTTCTATGCCTTTAAAATGTTGCGGTGGACGAATAATAATATGTCCTCCGCATAAGCCCTTGCCGACATAATCGTTACCCTCACCATGAAGGTTAAACGTAATACCTTTTGCAAGAAAAGCGCCAAAACTTTGTCCAGCCGTACCCTCTAATTTCACACTAATTGTATTATCTGGAAGGCCATCGTTTCCGTAACGCTTTGCTATTTCATGAGACAGCATTGTACCAACCGTGCGATTAGTGTTTGTTATTGGAATGTCAAACGTCGTGGACTCTTTCTTTTCAATTGACGGCATAGCTTTTTTTATAATTTCGTTATCTAGTGCTTTATCTAACCCATGATATTGCTTTTCAACGTTGTATCGTGAAACATCTGGACCCATATCTGGCTGATAAAAGATTCTACTAAAATCTAATCCTTGAATTTTCCAATGATCTATACCTTGTTGCATGTCTAATAAATCACTTCGCCCTATCAGGTCGTTGAATTTTTTCATACCTAGTGATGCCATAATTTCACGAATTTCTTCGGCAATAAAGAAAAAGAAGTTAACGACATGTTCAGGTTGACCATTAAATCTTTTTCGCAGTTCTGGATCCTGAGTTGCAATGCCCACTGGGCAAGTATTAAGATGACATTTGCGCATCATAATACAACCTTCAACTACAAGAGGCGCTGTGGCAAAACCAAATTCATCTGCACCCAATAATGCGCCAACGACTACATCCCGACCCGTTTTCATTTGTCCGTCGACCTGAAGGATGACACGCCCTCTTAATTGGTTAAGCACTAATGTTTGTTGCGTTTCAGCCAGCCCAATCTCCCAAGGGGTGCCGGCATGTTTAATAGAAGAAAGTGGTGATGCTCCTGTTCCACCATCATGCCCAGCAATTACAATATGGTCAGATTTGGCTTTAGCTACACCGGCAGCTACAGTTCCAACCCCCGTTTCAGAAACTAATTTTACTGAGATGCTTGCGCTTGGGTTTGCATTTTTAAGATCATGTATTAATTGGGCCAAATCTTCAATAGAATAAATATCATGATGGGGTGGGGGAGAAATCAGCCCCACACCTGGTACTGAAAATCTTAATTTAGCTATGTAAGGGCTAACCTTGTGTCCTGGTAACTGCCCCCCTTCACCTGGCTTTGCTCCTTGGGCCATTTTAATTTGAATTTGATCCGCGGCAGATAAATACTCTGCAGTTACTCCAAATCGTCCAGAAGCTACTTGCTTAATTCGTGATCGCATCGAATCACCTGCTAATAAAGCATAATTTGATTCAATAATATCTTCGCCTAGATGCTCTGCTATAGAAGAATCTTTAGTGATAGGTATAAACCGTTTCTTATCTTCACCGCCTTCGCCTGTATTTGACTTTCCACCTATGCGGTTCATAGCCACTGCAAGAGTAGCGTGCGCCTCCGTGGATATTGAACCAAGCGACATAGCGCCTGTAGCAAAGCGCTTTACAATTTCCTTTGCTGACTCAACCTCATCAATAGAAATTGTTTTTGTTTTTTTAAAACCAAAAAGACCGCGTAAGGTTTTGTGTTTTTTTGTTTGGTTATTAATTAGCTCAGCATATTCTTTATAAGTATCGTATTGATTTTTTCTAGTTGCATGCTGTAATTTTGCAATAGATTCAGGATTCCACATATGCTCTTCACCACGGATCCTAAAAGCATATTCACCCCCAGCATCAAGTGCGTTTATTAGAGTAGGGTCAAGACCAAAAGCAGCTTTATGAATTTGATTAACTTCTTCTGCTATTTCCTTAATTCCAATACCTTCAATATTAGTGGATGTGCCTTTAAAATATTTGTCGATAAAAGCTTGGTTCAGGCCTACTGCTTCAAAAACTTGTGCCCCACAATAAGACTGATAAGTAGAAATGCCCATCTTAGACATAACTTTATTAAAGCCTTTACCAATAGCTTTAATGTATTTCTCTTGTGCGCCACTAAAGTCATCGCTAAGCGTTCTTATAGTTTCATAAGTTAACCAGGGGCAAACGGCTTCGGCTCCATATCCTGCCAATAAAGCAAAATGGTGGACTTCACGCGCAGATCCAGTATCAATTACTAAGCCAGTGTTTGTCCTGATTCCGGCCTTTACCAATAAATGGTGTGTAGCAGAACATGCCAGTAACGCAGGTACTGCCTGCCTATTATTATCAGTTAGTCGGTCAGATAAAATAATGATATTGAGTCCATCGATAACAGATTGTTTAGCCTCGTTACAAATATTAGCCAATGCTCTCTCCATAGCTTGGCTGTATGACTCATCGCGTCCAACCTCAAAAGTTATATCAATAACATTTGACTTAAGAGTCCTTTTGTTGTTTGTTCAATGTTTTTTAATGCCTCTAAATCTTCAAGACTTAGGATGGGCTGACTTGCCTCTAAGCGTGGTGGTGGGCTAGTCTCTTCAATACCTAACAAGTTAGGTCGGGGTCCAATAAATGTCACTAACGACATAACCAACTCCTCTCTTATTGGATCAATAGGAGGGTTTGTTACTTGGGCAAACAGCTGTTTAAAATAATTATAGAGAACCTTAGGGCGGTTAGATAATACCGGGAGTGCTGCGTCATTTCCCATAGACCCTGATGGCTCCTGGCCATCACTAACCATAGGCTTAAGAATAAAACTAATATCTTCTTGAGTAAAACCAAATGCCTGTTGAATATCTAATAAGGCGCTTTGTAATTTGATCTTGACTGTTGGTTTTCTTAGGTCACTTAAAAGAAATCGGGATTGATTAATCCAGGATTCATATGGCTTTGCACTAGCTAATAATTTCTTTACCTCAGCATCATCAATAATTCTTCCTGCTTGAAGGTCAATAAGTAACATTTTTCCTGGCTCTAGACGCCATTTTTTAACTATTTTTTCTTCAGGAAACTTAAGGACACCCATCTCAGAAGCCATCATCACAACGCCGTCATCCGTCATCAAATAGCGAGCAGGTCTTAATCCGTTTCGATCTAGGGTTGCACCTATCATTTGTCCGTCTGTAAAAGCTACGGCGGCTGGGCCATCCCATGGCTCCATCATAGCGGCGTGATACTCATAAAAAGATTTTCTTTCTTGGCTCATTAGTCCGTTACCAGACCAAGCTTCTGGTATCAACATCATCATAGCGTGAGGCAAGCTATAACCTCCTGCTACCAACAATTCTAAACAATTATCAAAGCTTGCTGAATCGGATTGTCCTTCTGTAATAAGTGGCCATAATTTTTCCAGATCTTCACCCAGCAACATGGACTTCATTTTCTCTTGTCTTGCATTAATCCAATTCTCATTGCCGCGCACGGTATTAATCTCACCATTATGAGCAATCATTCTATACGGGTGCGCAAGGTCCCAAGACGGAAAGGTATTCGTTGAAAACCTTTGATGCACTAAAGCTAAAGCTGACTTGGATGATTCGTCCAAGAGATCTGGAAAAAATACGCCCACTTCGTTTGCCAAAAGCATCCCTTTGTATACGACGGTTCGTGAGGACATAGAAGAAACATAAAAACTAGCAGGGTCATCTATATCTAAAGCCTGCACAAGGTTTTCAATTCTTTTTCTAATAACGAACAATTTTCTTTCAAAAGCCACTTGTCCGTCAGTGTTATCGCCGCGACCAATAATGACTTGCTTAATGACCGGCTCAACGTTTCTTGCTGCGCCAGCTATATCTTGATTGTTAACTGGAACGTTCCTCCAGCCTAGCTCTATTTGTTCCTCTTCCGCAATAACTTTACTAATTATGCTTTCACACAGTGCTCTCGTTTTTTCTGCTTGAGGTAAAAAGAGCATTCCAATTCCATACTCACCCTCTCCCGGTAATGCAATAGATAATACTTTTGCTTCTTTTTGAAATAGTGCGTCAGGTATTTGAATAAGAATCCCAGCACCATCACCTAATTTAGGGTCATAGCCCGTTGCGCCTCGGTGGGTTAGGTTGGTGAGAATCTCCAGTCCTTGTGAAATAATTTTATGACTTTTAATTCCCCGGCTATTTGCAACAAAACCAACACCGCATGAGTCATGCTCGTTTGACGGATTGTATAACCCTTGTTTTTTTGGTGTGATTGGTCGCATCATTATTTTACTTAAGTGTGTTAAACGGAACGGTAAATTTTAAAGCTTTTTGCCAGCTTATTCAATGATCTTATGGTAAAAAGGTTAATAGTTATTAAAGTTGATCAAAGGCATTATTTGCAGCATTGATGGTTTGTTTTATATCAACAGAAGTGTGTGCTGCCGAAACAAAACCTGCCTCAAAGGCGGAAGGGCCAAAATACACGCCTTGGCTTAGCATTAAATGAAAGAATTTTTTAAACAAATCTCTATTCGACGCCATAATTTCTTCAAAACTATTAGGGGGTGTTTTACTAAAATACAGCCCAAACATACCTCCAACATTGCGAGCACAAAAATCAATATTTCTCTCTTTAGCAGATAACGTTAAGCCATCTGTCAATTGTTTTGTGGTGACACTAAGTTTCTTAAAAAAATCTGGCTCCTGGATTAGTTCTAGAGTTTTAAGACCTGCTGCCACTGCTACCGGATTGCCTGACAATGTTCCTGCTTGATATACCGGGCCTAACGGCGCAAGTTGTTGTTGCATGATTTCTTTTTTTCCTCCAAATGCCCCTACTGGAAGACCTCCTCCAATTACTTTACCTAATGTTGTCATATCTGGAATCACATTAAATAATGCTTGCGCTCCTCCCAACGCAACCCGAAAACCAGTCATCACTTCATCGAAGATTAATACCGTGCCATATTTAGTACAAAGGGACCTAAGGCTTTCAAGAAACTCTTGATGAGGAACTATTAAATTCATATTGCCTACGATCGGCTCAATAATCACGCAGGCAATCTCTCCATCAAGCTTAGAAAAGAGATCCTGTAGGGCCTGTGAGTCATTATAGGGAAGAGTTAAAGTATGTTTAGCAACATCTGTAGGAACGCCAGCTGAGCTTGGTTGGCCAAATGTTAGGGCTCCTGAGCCAGCTTTAACTAATAGCGCATCTGCATGACCGTGATAACATCCTTCGAATTTTACAATTTTATCTCTGCCCGTAAAACCTCTTGCAACCCTAATAGCACTCATGGTAGCTTCTGTACCGCTACTAACTAAGCGAACCTGCTCAATACTAGGGACTAACTTTACAATCTCTTCTGCCATATCTAATTCACGAGAAGTAGGTGCGCCAAAAGATAAACTATTTTTTGATGCATCATGAACAGCCGTTAAAACTTCATGGTTGGCATGTCCTAATATCATTGGTCCCCATGAATTAATATAATCTATATATTCCTTATCGTCCTCATCCCACAGCCGGCTTCCCAGACCCCTTTTAAAAAAGATAGGGGTACCGCCCACCGAACTAAATGCTCTTACTGGGGAGTTAACGCCTCCAGGAATATATAATTTTGATTGCTCGTATAAACTTTGGTTTTTACTCATAGGTTCCAGCTTTTAAGGATTGTACAAAATTGTTTTGCGGTTGATTCAATATTATCAGAGTTAAAAAGAGATGAGACTAGAGCAATACAATTTATTTGCTCATTTTTTAATGTCTCTATATTTTCTAAGGTTATTCCTCCGATAGCTACCATAGGGATATTACCCATACTTCTCGCCTGCCTGAGTATATCAAGAGTCGCTCTTGGCGCGTTAGGTTTAGTCTTTGTAGGGAAAAAGGCTCCTAGAGCTATGTAATCCACCTGCTTTTCATATGCCTCTTTAACTCTACTGAGGGAATTATAACAAGAAACTCCTATGCATTTATTTGGCCCTAACAATTTTCTAGCTTTATCAACATTGTCGTCATATTTACCTAAATGTACTCCAAATGCATCTAAATGTTTTGATAATTCAATATCATCGTTAATAATAAGCTGCACATTCGTTCTATCACAAAGTTCTTTTAGGGCGGTGGCTTGAATTTTTTTTTGCTTAGGCTTTAATGTTTTTGATCGATACTGCACAAGTCTCACCCCACCTTCAATTGCTTGTCGAGTGTGGTTTAATAAAAGATCATTGTCTATTTGGTCGGGGGTGATAGCATATATCCCGCTAATTATGGTTGAAACGTCCATCTCCATCCTCTTGGTCCATCCAAAAAAGTCGGTCTGGAATAGACTGGCCCATTCCTGGTTTAAATGCATTTTTTAAGGCTTGCCATGTGTAGTGTTGTGCGTGCTCAACTGCTAATTCTAAACTAAGTCCTTGCGCAAGATAGCCCGCAATGGCTGATGTTAAAGTACATCCAGACCCATGATAATTGCCGGGGAGTCTATCCCAGTAATAAGGGATGGCTTCCTTAGCCTCTAAATATAGGGTGTTTATAACAGACTTTGTGTTTTCATGAGTGCCAGTTATAAGGACATTCTGACATCCAAGTAACTGAAGCCTCTCTGCACACTGATCTATACTTATATCTTCAAAATTCTCATCACTGTCAATAACGAGCCTTCTAGCCTCGTGACTGTTTGGGGTAATCAGATGGGACTGAGGAAATAACAATTCGAGCATTGCACTCATCATTTCTATGTTCACCAGTTCATCACCTCGGCCCGAAGCTAGAACAGGGTCTATAATCAAGGGTATATCAGGGTAGTCTGCAGCTATTTCAGCTACAACTGTAATATTTTCCGAGCTTCCTAAAAGGCCGCATTTAAAAACTGATATTTCCATATCTTCTAAAATACTTCGCGCCTGATCATTAACTAGCTCTGCGCTTATAGCAGCTAAGCTTTCAACCCCAATAGTATCCTGAACTGATACTGCGGTAGCAATAGAAAAAGGGTGGCATCCTATACTTGCCAAAGTTAAAACGTCAGCTTGTAATCCAGCCCCACCAGTTGGGTCTGTGGCAGAAAAAGTCATCACTTTTGAAAAGTTTTTTGTCATGAAAAAAGTTTTTTTGCAGTATTACATTGGGTCAATATCGACACTCCATTTTACTCTATTAGCTAATGGGTGTTGTCTAATTTGATCTATCCACACTTTTAGCATATTTTGTAAATATTTTCTTTCGTTTGACTGAATGTATATATTAATTCTTTCATGCCCGCTCACTCTCTCCATAACCGGCCTAACAGGGACCAAAAATATTAACCTTTTCTTTTGAATTTATTGCCCAATCTGCGATATCTTCCATAAATCTTTCTGCCAATGACAATGTTCTTGATTCAGCCTGAAGAACTGCTTGAAAGCTGAACGGCGGTAAATCAATGGATGCCCGCTCAACGAGAATGCTGTTAGCAAATAATTCATAATTATGCGTTTTAACAGCTTGAAAAATAGGATGATTAGGAAAGCTTGTTTGAATTAACACTTCGCCAGCTATACTGCTTCGTCCTGATCGCCCTGAAACTTGCATAAGCTGAGAGAATAAACGTTCCGATGCGCGAAAATCGGTGCTATATAAAGCATTATCCGCATCCAACACTACCACTAATGTTAAAGTTTGGAAAGTCATGTCCTTTAGCTAACATTTGGGTTCCAACTAATATATCAATGTCTCCTCTCGAAGTTTTTTCATACAGCTCATTCAGAGCATTTTTTTTTCGCATACTATCCCGATCAACCCTTAGAATGCTGGCGGATGGAATCAAGGCCCTAATACGATCTTCAATTTTTTGTGTCCCAGATCCTAACGGATATAGGTCGGGATTACCACAATCCTGACATTGCATTGCTATTGGGCTTTCATAACTACAGTGGTGACACCGCAATTTTTTGTCTTTGAGGTGAACAACAAGGCGTGCGCTGCATTGGTGGCATGATGCACTCCAACCACAGCTTGAACAAACTAAAACAGGAGAATATCCCCGTCTATTAATAAAAATTAAAGCCTGTTGTTTAAGCTCTACCCGTTGCTTAATAGCTTTTAATATTAGTGGGGAAATGAGTTGGTCTTTGTCACTATTAAGAGGTGTTGTTTTTATTGCTGGTAATGACGCATTTAAAACAGCTCGATCCTTTAATCTTAACAACTGATATTTGGATATTTCCTTGCTTGCATTAAGCCAGCTTTCTAAAGAGGGTGTGGCAGTTCCAAGCACAATAGGAATATTGTTATTTCGAGCTCTCACCATAGCTACGTCTCTTGCATGATACTTGAGCCCCTCTTGTTGCTTAAATGAGGAGTCGTGCTCTTCATCAACAATGATGAGCTTTAAATTTTTAAAGGGTGTAAAAACTGCTAAACGTGTGCCAATAATTATAGAAGCTTTTCCAGACTTAGCTTGCCGCCAATTATCAAGCCTCTCGATACCTGAAAGATTGCTATGAAGAACAACTAAATTTCTATCTGGAAAGCGGGCTCGAAAACGTGACTCTAGCTGAGGAGTTAAATTAATTTCTGGTACTAAAACTAAAATTTGGGCTTTTTCTTCCTGAAGGAAATTTGCGATTAAATGTAAATATACTTCTGTTTTACCGCTGCCCGTCACTCCGTATAAAAGCGATGCTACAAAACCTTTCTCATTCATTACGCTATTGATAGCCAATTGCTGTTCTTCGTTCAATGATGGTCGCATATCTATCTTATGGCTTTCATCATCTACCCACTCTTCTGAGTAACAAACACCCATTATCTCCAGATCAAGAATAGCTTTCTTAGCATTAGAGGCAATATTTTTTAATGAGCTCTGTCTGATAGGTTGGCCTAGCAAATGAACTGCCAATTTTCTTAAATTCTTTTGCCTTTTTGGTAATAACTCAATCCAGTCGGGTGTTAGTTCTCTGGTCGCTTTATACACCTTTTCTTTTATACGCAATTGATATTTATGTTGCTTGATCCGAGAAGGCACAATAGACAATATTGTTTGGCCAATAGGATGATGGTAATAATCTGCAGAAAATTCCAAGAGTCGCAGCAAGTCATTATCAAAAATTACCTCAGGCTCAGCATGAATTATTTTCTTTAACTTGTCTTCGGCCAATAATGAATCATTAGCAAACCCGCAAACTACTCCCATCAAGACTCTGCTCCCAAAAGAAACCTTTACATACTGGCCTACTTTAAATGCCTCTCCATTATTCAAATAATCAAATAATCGGTCTAAGGGGACATCTAATGCTACTTTTAATATTTTTTGACTTTCCTTCATTCCAATTACTTATCATTCCTTAAGAAGTAAACTACAGGATAGGGTAAAATATCCTTTTAAAATATATTTAATTGTAACCTTGTGAAAGCTCACCTTACTGATTTACTTTTTTCAATTGTCAATAAAATGACTTCCGAATTGACTCAGTCGCAAATTGTTATTGAGCGGCCAAAATCCATCGACCATGGTGACCTGTCATCTAATATTGCATTGGTTATTGCTAAGGCGCTTAAAAAATCGCCCCGCACCGTTGCGCAAGAAATAGTTGAGAAAATCCCATCTACAAGATCATTTAGCAAGATAGAAATTGCCGGGGCTGGATTTCTAAATTTTTACTTTAGTTCAAACACACACAATAAAATAATCAATGATGCTCTTGAAAATAATAAAAATTATGGAAGAAGTAATCAAGGTTCACGAAAAAAAATTCAAATAGAGTTTGTTTCAGCAAATCCAACAGGGCCTCTTCATGTCGGACATGGAAGAGGGGCTGCAATTGGAGATTGCTTGGCAAGACTATTTGAGTTTTCTGGATGGGATGTCACTCGAGAATTTTATTATAATGATGCAGGGTCACAAATAGACAACTTAACCAAGTCAATCAAAGCAAGATGTATGAACGTTCTACCAGAAGATCCAAGCTTTCCTGAAGATGGTTATCGTGGTGAATATATATCCGACATCGCAAAGTCCTATCTTGCAAAAAAAACCATCCAAAATGGCTCCGAAACTTTTTCGTCAAACGGCGATACAACTGATGATGATGCTATAAAAAACTATGGCGTTCATTACCTAAGAAAAGAGCAAGACCAAGATTTAGAAGCCTTTAAAATACGCTTTGACGTATTTAGCCTTGAATCTTCTTTTTATTCACAAGGTAAGATTAAGGATGTCGTTACAACACTTAAAAACAATGGCCATACATATGAAAAAGATGGGGCGTTATGGCTTAAAACAACCGCATTTGGAGATGATAAAGATAGAGTGATGCAAAAAAGTGATGGGGCGTTTACTTACTTTGTTCCTGATATTGCTTACCATCTCAATAAATGGGAAAGAGGTTTTAAGAGAGTTATTAATGAGCAAGGAGCCGACCATCACAGCACTGTTAACAGAGTAAGGGCAGGGCTTCAAGGCCTAGATACTGGTATTCCACCTGGTTGGCCAGAATACGTTTTGCACCAAATGATTACAGTCATGAAAAATGGTCAAGAAGTTAAAATTTCAAAGCGGGCGGGAAGTTATGTCACTCTTAGGGATTTAATTGATGAAGTCGGCTGTGATGCTACTCGTTACTTTTTAATAGCAAGGCGAGCAGATTCTCAATTAGTTTTTGATATAGATCTTGCAAAATCGCAAAACAATGAAAATCCTGTTTATTATATTCAGTATGCTCATGCAAGAATTCAAAGAGTGCTTATGCAATGGGGAGGGTGAACTTCATTCACTAAGGAGTACAGCAGAGTACAAATACGAAACATTGCTTGAGAAAAAATTAATTAAAAAAATAGAAGAATTTCCTGAGGTGGTAGAAGCTGCCACAAATGATTTAGCTCCTCATCAAATTGCAAACTATTTAAAAGAATGTGCTGCCGACCTTCATGGCTATTATAATGATACTAAATTTCTTGTTGAAAATAATAACGAAAAAAATGGTAGGTTATCTTTAATTTTTGCAACTCAACATATAATAAAAACTGGTTTAAATCTTCTGGGAATTTCTGCTCCGGATTCAATGTAAAGGGAAAAAATGGCTGACGACTACAGAACAATTAAAGAAAAAAAAGCTGAAGGCACACCTTTTACTAACGGTTTGTTTTTTGGTTTACTGCTAGGTATTTTGATATCAATTGCTGTGACGTTATTTATTACTAACGGCAAAAGTCCATTTGTTTCGAAAGAAACAGAGGGATCATGTATTGAAGTAAACTCTGCGATTGGTGAAGACGATGTTATAAATATAGATGAAGATAGTAATTATGACTTTTATCAAACACTTCCAGAGGAATCATCAGCTTACAACATCGAAGACATCCAAAAGAAAAGGGATAATAATCGACAAATTGATTACTATATACAAGTGGGCGCGTTTTCTGAGCAAGCTCCCGCAGATAACCTGAAGGCCAAGTTAGCTCTTATGGGATTTGAGTCAGTTATTATGTCTGCAAAAATTGGTGATAACACCTTCCATAGAGTTAGTGTGGGGCCCTATGAAGATTATGAAACAAGCAAGAGTATGAGAGAAAAATTATTAAAAGAAGGTTTTAAAGCGAACTTAATTAAGCTAACGAGACCTAAAGTTCAATAAATTCTATTTAAACAAGGACAACCATAATGAAAACATTATTATTTGTAATTTCAATGATGCTTGCTTTCACGGCATTTGGAGTAGAGCCTAAGGCAGGAGTTAACTTTAAACAAACTAAAGAGATTATTCCAACGGACTCACCAGGAAAGATAGAGGTTGTAGAGCTGTTTTGGTATGGATGCATCCACTGCTACAAAATAGACCCTTATATTGATAAATGGGCAGACAATGCTCCTAAAGATGTTGTATTTAAAAAGATTCCCGCTGTACCAAGAAAAGATTGGGTTCCCATGGCTAAAGCCTTTTATGCGCTTGAAACTCTTGGCTTAGACAAAACTTTGCATGAAAAACTGTTTGATGCCATACATAAAACCAAGGCCGTAGATCCTGGAAGCGAGCAAAGTGCAATTCAATGGATTGCCTTAACAGCAAAAAAAGATATTAACGAAGTACAGTCTGCATTTAATACTTTCTCTATGAAAGCAAAACTTTCAAAGTCTCAAAGACTTTTTAGAGCAGCAGGGGCAACTGGTGTTCCATCCATAATAATAGACGGAAGATACATAACGTCGTCAACAATGGCTGGGGGTGAAAAAAATACCATAGAACTAATAAATTATATTGTAGGTAATATTCGCAAAGACAAAGCAAAAAATTAACCTCGGCATGACGATCAAAGTCATTATTACGGGGGCTAATTCTGGGATAGGGAAAGCGCTAGCACTTGAATATGCTAAAAAAGGAGCGGTACTAGGTCTGATTGCTAGGGACTCGGATAAATTAGGCTCCCTCCAAAAAATACTTCCCTGCCCATCACTAATCTTTTCAATTGATGTAACTGATATTGCTCAGTGTCGATGGGCAGCAGAAGAGTTTATGGCTCAGCATGGTGTTCCTGACGTAGTTATAGCCAATGCAGGTATCAGCCAGGGCACCCTAACAGAAAATTTCACTGACTTAAAAATTTTTGAGGAAATTATTAAAACTAACTTATTTGGAGTACAAAATACTTTTTATCCATTCATTCAACCCTTTAAAAAAAGGAAAAGGGGACAATTGGTAGGCATTTCAAGCGTTGCAGGGATTCGTGGAATTCCTGGAAGTGGGGCCTACAGTGCTTCAAAAGCGGCTTTAACTAATTACCTTGAAAGCCTCAGGATCGAAATGCTTGAATTTAATATTTATGTAAGCACTATTGCTCCTGGATATATCCGAACCCCTATGACTAATGTTAACAACTTTACTATGCCCTTCTTAATTAATAGCGACAAAGCTGCTAAAAAAATCATCCGGTCTATTGAAAAGAAAACTCGATTTACCATTATTCCCTTTCCAATGAATATCATCGGTCGAATAATAAGGGTTTTGCCATGTTTTTTGTGGGATTGCTTGGCACGAAATGCGCCTAGAAAGAAAAGGGTAAGCAATAAAAGCTAGGCAGGTTATGCTTATATAAAGATTAGTAATTCATTTAAAATACATACTATAAAGTTACTCATAATAATTAACGAAAGGTAGCAATGAGCAAGCATAGAACCCCAGAGAACATTAGTGACTTTGTCGCTTTATTTATTACGAAATTTTTACGTCTTTTGGCGGATACATTTTTTTCAAAACGATATGGACACCGCGCCGTTGTTTTAGAAACAGTTGCAGCTGTTCCGGGAATGGTTGCAGGGATGTGGATACACCTTAAATGCCTCAGAAAAATGACTAATGACAGAGGTTGGATAAAAACATTATTAGACGAAGCAGAAAATGAAAGGATGCATCTTATGACTTTTATTGAAATTGCTAAACCTAACTGGTTTGAAAGAGGCTTAATTCTTTTTGCTCAGGCTCTTTTTTGGCATTTTTATTTTATTCTTTATATATTTTTTCCTCGGACAGCTCATCGTTTAGTTGGTTATTTTGAAGAGGAAGCTGTCATTAGTTATACAAATTACTTAGAGCAAGTAGAAAACGACCTGTCTCTAAATGTTGCAGCGCCACAAATTGCTATAAATTACTGGAAGCTTAAACCTGATGCCAGGCTTATTGATGTCATAAAAGTAGTTAGAGACGACGAGGCTGGCCATGCAAAAGTTAATCATACGCTTGCGGATACAATTGATGAGGATAAACATAGCGCAAAAAATATCAAGCAAATAGAATACAAAAAAGAAGAGCCTGTTTTTTCTACCGCCAACAAAAAAAATGTCAATGAACACCAAAGTACTACTTTATATAGTTCAACGTCTTTGGGTGAAATCTCCCTATTTAATAGAATAGTCATGGCTCCACTCACCCGGAGCCGCAACAGCATCTGGGGTTCCAACAGCTATAATGGCTGATTACTATTCTCAGCGAGCAAGTGCAGGGCTAATTATTGCCGAAGCAACACAGATAAGTCAGCAAGGCCAAGGCTATTCCTGGACTCCAGGAATATATACTGAAGAACAAACAAATGGATGGAAAAATGTAGTGGATAAAGTCCATGGACGGGGTGGGAAAATCTGTCTTCAGCTTTGGCATGTAGGAAGGATATCGCATATCGATCTACAACCAGGCAATCAAAAACCAGTTGCGCCCTCTGCAATTAAGGCTAAGGCATCTATTTGGTTACAATCAGGCTCAGCAGAAGTTTCTGAACCAAGGGAATTAGAATTGTTTGAGATAGGAAGCATTGTTGAAGATTATCGTCAAGCAGCATTTAACGCTAAAAAAGCTGGTTTTGATATGATAGAGATCCATGCTGCAAACGGTTATCTAATTGATCAATTTCTTAGGGACAGCTCCAATAAACGATCAGACAGATATGGTGGCTCCATAGAAAACAGAGCGCGACTTTTGTTAGAGGTGATTGATGCTGTTTCTTCTATATACCCTACCAATCGGATTGGTTTTAGGGTTGGGCCTACTTCTAACTTTAACGATATCAACGACTCAAACCCAGAAGAATTATTTGCGTACATTGCCACACAGTTAGGTAAAAAGTCCTTAGCTTATATGCACGTAATAGAAGGTCAAACAGGGGGTGACAGACAAAATATACCCTTCAACTATGACAAGCTTTATGCCTTATTTAAACAAAATGGGGGCTTATCTAGTATTGCAAATAACGGATACACGAAAGATTTAGCCGAGGCTACTACTGTCGATTTGGTGGCGTTTGGAGTACCTTTCATAGCTAATCCCGACTTAGTGTATAGGCTTGAACATGGGCTTCCGCTAAATGAGCCAGATCAACCTACCTTCTATGGTGGGGATGAGAAAGGTTATACTGATTATCCATTTTATGAAAAATAATTACACATGTTGGTAACAATAAAGAAAATTGCGGTTATTAGTTTTTTCTTTACTCATAGCTTGTTTGCTCTGCAAATTGGAGATATTGCTCCAAACTTCGATGCCAGCACTAGCCAAGGTAAGTTTAATTTTTATAATTGGTCAGGGGAAAATTGGGTTATTTTATTTTCCCATCCAGCAGACTTTACTCCGGTTTGCACAACAGAGCTGGCTGAAGTTGCAAAATTACAGCCGCAATTTGATAAAAGAGA
>JGI20151J14362_10000260_pt1 | contig 39312 bp, 30 predicted proteins | sample COG_01_FD_14362 | JGI IMG/M metagenome (IMG submission 14362)
TCTTCTGGCAGCGAGACAGATCCGGACCAGAACGTTGTGATATCAGCGAATGGTTGTTTATAGATCGACTGGCAGATTTGACAGTGGCAGAGAAAGCGCGAGATGGCCACTCCACTCACGGTGAATGTCGACTGCCCACAGGGACATGAGCATGATTGATTCACTGACAGATCGGGCATGGTATCTCCCTATGTGTTGTATAACACTCTACTTGCAGTAGCAGCGCCAGTTGCTTTCTTTCTTCCAAGCCACCACCTTCCCGGATTTATTCTTCATCGAATGCTCAGGCATTTCATTACTGATACGAGCAATAACTCATTGAGGCGTCTTGAAAATTTCATCATAAGCTGCCTCGCTAAAAAACTATATTCTCAGATGTTGTAACCTTTTTCTATTGTCTTAGTTTTATATTAGGAGAGTGCAGAATAAATCGCGCTTTAAGCTACTTGGAGAGACACCTATGAATAATTTCATCAAACCATTCGCCCTAGTTATGGCCTTAACTATTCCTGCTATCGCAAGCGCTGATATTACGGCGAAAAATGTAACGGTAGGAGAGGTGCGCATTACCTACACTACTGCGGATGCTGCTTCTAGTTATGGCAGGAAAGAGCTTGAAAGTCAGATTCGGCGTGCAGCCAAAAAGGTATGTGGCGCGCAGAACTTTCAACGCGCTCGCTCGGTTAAACAGCTAATGGAAAATCGCAGCTGCTACGACAAGGCAGTGGCGGAATCGATGAAGTCAATTTCGACAAATGCTTGATAGTGTCGATCTAGAATAAAGGGGTCGGAGGGATTTAAATTAAATCCCTCCGACCCCTTTTTTTATCTATTATGACATTACACAAGTTCCTTCAGAGCGTGAGACAAAAAATAATTGTGCATTAGTTGTAACCTTTTTTCGCTACCCTAGTCTTATAGTATGAGAGTGCGAAATAAATCAACTATCAACATATTTGGAGAAACACTTATGAATAATTTCATCAAACCATTCGCCCTGGTTATGGCTTTAACAATTCAGTGGCAGAGAAAGCGCGAGATGGCCACTCCACTCACGGTGAATGTCGACTGCCCACAGGGACATGAGCATGATTGATTCACTGACAGATCGGGCATGGTGTCTCCCTATGTGTTGTATAACACTCTACTTGCAGTAGCAGCGCCAGTTGCTTTCTTTCTTCCGAGCCACCACCTTCCCGGATTTATTCTTCATCGAATACTCAAGCATTTCATAACTGATAGGAGCAATAACTCATTGAGGCGTCTTGAAAATTTCATCATAAGCTGCCTCGCTAAAAAACTATATTCTCAGATGTTGTAACCTTTTTCTATTGTCTTAGTCTCATATTAGGAGAGTGCAGAATAAATCGCGCTTTAAGCTACTTGGAGAGACACCTATGAATAATTTCATCAAACCATTCGCCCTGGTTATGGCTTTAACAATTCCTGCTATCGCACGCGCTGATATTGCGGTGGAAAATGTAACGGCAGGAAAGGTGCGTATTACCTACACTCTTGCGGATGCCGCTTCGAGTTATGGCAGAAAAGAGCTTGAGAGTCAGATTCGGCGTGCAGCCAAGAAGGTGTGTGGCGCGCAGAATTTTCAACGCACTTGCTCGGTTAAACAGCTAATGGAAAATCGCAGCTGCTATGACAAGGCAGTGGCGGAAGCGATGAAGTCGATCTCGACGACTGCTTGATATTCGCGAGCTAGATTAAATAAAAAACTTAAAGGGGTAGTAGGGGTTTAAATTAAATCCCTACTACCCCTTTAAGATTTCTCCTCTAAAGAGAAAAACGTTCCCGTAGAAAATGAGCAACCCCATCGGCATGATTATGGCCAATTACATCACTTGCTAATTCTTTGATGGCCGTTTTCGCATTCTCTGGAGCATAACTTTCATCGGCAAGGTGGAACATGCTTAAGTCATTATCACTATCGCCAAAACAGATTACATTGCTTGCCCCTAATTGGTTTCTCAGGGTAGAAACGGCAACGCCTTTGTTAGCTAGGCGATGGTGTACATCTATCCAGCTAAATAGCTGGCCTTCTATGGCAGGTCCGGAATAGGCGACTAAGTTTGAATGTGTATTGAATTCGCGCCACATTACAGCAACGGCATCAGCAGAACCTATCATGCTAATATTAGTGACCTGGCTATTGGGAGATAGCTCTTCTATCGGAAAAATTTTGGCTTGTATATCAAGATAGTGCTTGCTGATCAGTTCTTTTTCCACATCATGAAGCGGTGCTGCATGATAAATACAGTGTTGATGATTGTCGATGGCGTGAATGAAAGGCGTAATACCATGAGCACCTGCAACACTCATTACTTTTGAAATTTCAGTTTTACTGAGTAGATTTTCAAGAGTTAGCTTTTGCTCAACAGGATCCCATATCGTCACTCCATTATTGTAAATTTGCGGCAATCCAAAAACATGGCCTTTCAGAATATTCTTTGCCGAAAGCATGGTGCGACCCGTAGCTATGGTATAGGCAATGTTGTTTTTGCCTAGAAGGCTAAGAGTCGCTTTAGTAAAAGGGGATATTTCAGAGGCGCTATTTAGAAGCGTGCCATCTAGGTCAAAGAAGATGAGATCCATAGTAATATTTATACCCTGCGTTCACGACTAGAGACTAGTCTATGCTTCAAAGTTGTTAGTCTACTGTCAACATAGTGACTATTCGTCGATTCTATCCATCACTCGCTTTGGATGGGAAGGTTGCCGGGAAAGAAAGTATAGAGCCCCGCTGCTATGAAGCGTTCTTTTCAAGCCTGTTGCTAGCGCTATATCTGTCGAAGAGCAAAGTTTCTTATTCAAGAGCAGGTGCTCTCTGCGCGCACAGCATATAATTCACGAGAGTGTTACGGCTCAGCGACATGCTTTTGCGGAGGGGGTTCACACTAACGCCGGTTAAGGATTGAGTGTCAAAATGGTCGCGCTGCAGATACGATAGAATTTCTTTTGGCTTACGCAACATGCTGTAGCTGTGGGTGCCCTTTGGCAGCCAACGCAAGAGATATTCCGCGCCCACAATAGCTACTAACCAGGCGATGGGATTTCGATTGATAGTTGCTATAAAGGTGGCCCCATTCGGGCTGACTAACTTATTGCAGGCAGACATGTATCTGTCTAGATTGGCGACATGCTCTACAACCTCCATATTGAATACAACGTCAAACTTCTGTTTTTTTAGAGCAAGAATTTCAGGGCTTGTTACCTGATAATTGATGGTTAGGCCGAATTGGTTTGCGTGAGAGCGAGCCGTATGAATATTCTTATCCACCACGTCGATTCCCGTGACCTCGGCTCCGAGTCTGGCTATGGATTCGCTGAGAATGCCTCCTCCACACCCGACATCTAGTACTTTTAAGCCAGCAAGCGGTTGCTCGCTCTCGCTGGCCATACCGAGTAGAGTGAGATGTCGGACAATCCATTGAATACGCAATTCGTTCAATTGATGGAGCGGTCGAAAGGGCCCGTTCTGGTCCCACCATACCGACGAGAGTCTTCGAAAGAAGGCTACTTCAGCAGGGTCGATACTTGAGTTATTAATTCCATTCATACAATAAGTTACGCTAGAGCTGATTAATTAGACCACTCTTTTAACTGATTCGCGTTCAGAGTCTAGCTAGAAAGAAATTGGCGCGGTGGTTAAGCTCAATACTATGGAGCCTAGCTCATCGGATCTGATTTTGAAAAATGCGCGTAGAGTATTCTATGCGCACAAATAAACCGAAAACTGACGGAACGTACAACTGGCTGCAGCGAGAGCTGCGTACCGATCACGCCGGAGAAACCGGTGCTATAGCGATTTACGATGGTATTTTGGCTATGTCTAGCTGCAAAAAAGTACGCGGCTTTGCGACGAAACATCGGGAAACCGAAAAGCGACATTTACAGCACATAGAATCCATATTACCGGCTTCCCAGCGTAGCTTGCTATTGCCGCTTTGGCGAATTGCGGGATTTTGCACAGGTGCAATCCCAGCGTTGATTAGTTCCAGTGCGGTTTTTGCGACAATTGAGGCTGTCGAAAGTTTCGTCGATTCGCACTACAGCCAGCAAATAGACCGATTAAGTGATAAGCCGCTTTACTCGGATATCTCTGACATTCTGCAAGAATGCCGACAGGACGAGCTAGAGCACCGGGACGAGGCCGTTAAGTTGCAGGTGCTAGCGCCTGATGTGTTTGTGCGGGGCTGGTGTTGGCTCGTTGGCTTTGGTTCTGTAATAAGTGTCGCGCTAGCACGCAGGGTATAGCAAAAAGATGCCTGAAGGCCCGGAAATACGCCGCGCGGCGGACAAGATAGCTTCAGTGTTGGTTGGCAAGACCATTGAGACTGTAGAGTTTGGACTGCCCTGGTTGAAACACCATGAGGAGATGCTAAGCGGCAGTGCTGTTGTCCGGATAGAAACCCGCGGCAAAGCACTGCTTACTCATTTCGATAATGGTCTCTGTATTTATTCTCATAATCAGCTCTATGGCCGCTGGTGGGTAGTTAAGCGAGACAAATACCCCAATACGCGTCGCTCATTGAGATTGGCGTTGCATACGAATGAGCACAGTGCACTCTTATTCAGTGCGTCTACTATCGAAGTTTTGGATGAAGAAGGAATCTATAATCACAGTTTCCTATCAAAGATAGGCCCCGATATTTTAGACACTGAGCTTGTGTGGCGCGACATCGCCGCGCGTTTGCTTACGCAGCAGTTCAAACGACGCAGTATGGCTTCTCTTTATCTTGACCAGTCATTTCTCGCTGGAGTGGGTAACTATCTGCGGTCCGAAATTTTGTTCGAAGCGGGCATCAATCCTCGCGCAAAACCTCAAGAGCTGGATCGGAAAGAAAACAATAAGCTCGCTCGCAGTACCCTGTCGATAAGTCAGCGTGCATATGAAACTGGGGGTATTACCAATCCCCCAAAGAGAGTGTTGGCCCTAAAGAAGGAAGGGTTGAAGCGTCAGCAATTCAGGCATGCTGTGTTCGGCAGGGAAAATAGGGCTTGTTATAACTGTGGTGAGGAAATCATCAAAGAGTTAATCTCGACTCGCCGAATATACTGGTGCCCTCTGTGTCAGTATTAGATACACAGCTTGTTACTACTAAAATTAAAGGGGTCGGAGGGATTTAATTTAAATCCCTCCGACCCCTTTAATTTTTTATGTCGTGTTCGTCTGCAAGGGCTTGTGTGATTGAGGTCTGCCGCTAGCTGCATTGACGATCATGTCGGCGGTAACCGGCACGCGATTGAAAGTATGTCCGCCTAGCGCATCGGAGATGGCGCAGAGTAAAGCAGCAGCGGCGCAGCCCAGAATTGGCTCGCCTATGCCTTTTGCGCCAACCGGATTCTCCGGGTCGGCCTTGTCGATGGCAGCCCAGCTCATATCGGTAGCTGCATCGAGGAAGGTTGGCGGCTTGGCCTGATATAAACCGGTGTTAGCCGGCAGGCCGTTCTGTGGGTCGTAGGCATGGCGCTCGAATCCGGCCATACCAAAACCCATGAAGGCGGCGCTCTTAATTTGGTTGCCCAAACCCAACGGATGCAATACGGTGCCGCAGTCGGCAACGCCCACGTAATCGAGGATGTCATATTTGCCGGTTTCAGTATCCAGTGCAATCTGTACGAAACCCGCAGCCAGTGCCGGCACTGTCCCATCTTTTTCCAGGTTGTCCTTCGCCACGCCTATCAGTCCGGTGCCAGCCAGCGCCGCAACCGAATTGCGCGTCATTGAGTTAATGTCCTCCGGTGCTATTTGGCCGCTATACTTGCCGCCTATCTCAACGGCGCGTGTCGCTGCCGCCGCGTAACTAATGGATACGGTAGGATCACTCTTAAGAAATACCTTCTCTTCACCGATGTCGTAGTCGGCGGGTGAGCCGCCCAGATCCAGCGCGGCGATTTCCAGCAATTTCTCCAGAGCATCCATGGCGGCAACGTAATTGGTACGGGTCATGGTGAATGAGGTATTGCTGCCAAACTGTCCCAGGTTCCAGGGTAGATGACGACGACTATCGCCGCGCTCGACTACACAGTTCTCCCAGTTACACTTCAGAATCTCGGCGGCCACCCTCGAGGTAGCGGTATGGGAATAGGTCCCCAGATTGCCGACTCCGGTATGGATATGCAGCTTGCCTTGCGGCGAGATTCGCACCAGGCCATCGAATCCATTGCTGCCGGCGGAGTGATAGGCCTGCCCGACGCCGACGCCGATGATCTTGTTACCTATGCGTTGCCCGCTTAGCCTGCTCTTCTCCAGCCAGCCAAATTGTTCCGCACCCTTTGCCAGTGCCTCGGGCAGGTGTGCACTGGTGAGAGAGCTCTGGCTGCGGCCGTAGTGGTCGTCACTCTCTGGGGCGTTGATGCTGCGGATCGTCAGTCGATCTATGCCTAACTCCCTGGCGGCCTTGTCGAGTAAGGGCTCTATAGCGGCGTGAACCTGATTCTGTCCCGGGCCGCGCTGTGCGCCCTTGGAGGGAGTATTGGTGAACACGGGTATTCCCCGGAAGCGCATGGCTAGCGGTTGATATACCAGAGAGACTGCGTCTCCGGCAGACAGCCAGTCAGAGAAGCCCGCATTGGCGCCATTGTCCTGGACGATATAAAGATCGGCCGCAGTGATGCGTCCGTCTTCGCGGAAGCCCATTTTTATATGGCCCTGAAAACCGTGTCGCGCCGAACCTATGTAGTACTCTTCCTCGCGGCTAATGCGCAGCATGACCGGCTGCCCGATCAGGCGTGACATATGTGCAGGAATAGACATGCTCGGATAGGCGCCGCCCTTGGAGCCGAAGCCGCCACCACAGAACTCGGCCACGAACACCAGATCTTCCGGAGCGATACCGATGTAGGCGGCGAGGCCGGGCACCGGGAAACTCTGGCTCTGACTCGAGCCGTAGACGAAGCACTTGCCGTTTTCCCAGTAGGAAAGCACTGAGCGAGGCTCCATGGACAAGTGAGAGTGACTGGCGGTTACAAAGCTTTCATCGATGACGAAGGCGGCATCGTCGAAGCCCGATTCAAGATCGCCCACGCTCCATTCGACGGCAGCTTCCCCCTGGGGCAGGGTGTACTCGCCAGCCGCAGCAAATTCGTCGTCGCTCCACTTGATGGAACGTATGCCTTCTCGTATTGATGAATTGCCCACATTTCCCTGCGTGCGGGCATCGGGCCCGTCGGCGCGCAGGCTGGTCAGTGGGTCTACGGTAAAGGGCAGTGGTTCGAACTCGAAGGTGATGGCCGCGATGGCATCTTCGGCAGTTTTCTCATCTACCGCGGCAACCGCCAGGATAGGATCGCCCACATAGGCAGGCTCGTTGGTCAGAATATGATTTGCAACACCCTCGGTGCTGGGCACGTCGTCGGCGGTAAGTACGGCTACAACGCCTTCCATGCGTAGCGCCGCACTGGTATCGATGCGTCGAATTCGGGCATGGGGAACCGGGCTGGTAAGCAGGCGTGCATAGAGCATGCCCTCCGCCTTGAAATCNTCCGCGTACTTGGCTTTGCCTGTTACCTTGCCGTGTACATCCGGTGGCGTAAAATTCTTACCGATGAGTGAATANGCCATGGTCGTTCCGCCGTATTGTCAGTGAGATTGCGACTCATACTAAAGCAAAAAGGTCAGAGTAAAAACACTATCTGGGCTATCTGGATAGATAGTTCTAGAAGAAACGCTAAGAGGGAGGCTGTAAAGCGCCTCTTTTCTGGATTCAAGAAAAGAAGCCAGGGGCTGAGAGGCGCCCATAATTTCGCAATCTAGGTGAAGCGCTTGGCTTAGAGGGCTTGCTTAAGTTGTTAAGCTGTCAGCGTCCCCATTCCCTTCTATCCCCACTCCCTCCTACAGTTTAAAAGCAAGTAACTCACCTGAATAGCCGGAGCCACTTACAGCCAATACCAGGTACTGCTCGCCATCAAGCATATAGGTCATTGGAGAGCCGGTCTGCGGTGCTGGCAGTTTCAAGGCGCCGACCTCTTTGCCATTACTTTTGTTATATGCTCTCAAGAAGGCTCGGCGCTCACCTTCATCGCCCGTTGTCATTTCTGCTTCGCCTGCGATCAGCAATGTCTTGGTGACCAAGGTGCCAACGGAGGCGCTCTGCCCGGTACGGGGAATATCGAGAGAGGCAAGAGCCGGATGGTTCGCGACTCTGTCAGGCGTTTGACCATGGGCAATCTGCCAGGCGAGGGTGCCATCACGCAAATCCAGCGCGCTTATTTTTCCATAGGGAGGCTTCTGCAGGGGCAGGCGATCAACCAGTATGCCCCTTGGTGGCGTGCCCCGAGTGGAGACGGGTGCCTGTCGCTGTTGTGCTTGGAATTCTGTTCTGCCACCACCCGCAGTTGAGCCGGCGCCACCGGAGGTGCGTGGTCCGGTGATGGGGCTGCCCTGTATATAGGCCATATCCGATTGGCCCCGATAGGGCGGTACCAGACTGAGGGCGCCTAATGAGCTATTGCTGGATACGTAGAGTATGCCTGTCTCCGGATCAAGCGAGCCCCCCGGCCAATTAGTCCCACCTGCGGCGGCTGGCGCCATTAGTATGCCCAGTGGGCCATTGATGTCTCCTACCACGGGAGGTGTAAATAGTGGCCCAAGCTTATACCAACTGGCGAGCTCCAATCCTTTAGCGCGTAGCTCCGGCGTAAAATCGATAAGGTCGTCGGTGGTGACACCTTGTCGGTCATAGGCTGGAGGCTGGGTAGGGAAGGGCTGGGTAGGGGAGTACCATTCGCCGGGCACGTCGCCAATCTCTACCGAGCGTTCCTCTATAGGCCAGATAGGCTCTCCGGTAATGCGGTCAAACACATAGAGAAAAGCTTGCTTGGTGGGCTGAGCCACTATTTTTCGCATTTGGCCGGCGATCATCACATCGGCAAGTATAGGAGCACTGGAAATATCCTGATCCCAGATGCCGTGGTGCACTAACTGATAATGCCATTTACGATCCCCGGTGTGTAGATCGACAGCGACCAGGGATTCGGCGAACAGATTATTTCCCGGCCGGTAGGCGCCGTAATAATCGCCGGTAGCGGCTTCCACTGGCAGATAGACGGTCTCTAGCTCAGGATCTACGGAAATCTGCGCCCACACACCCGTGTTGCCGGTATAGCTGGCGGAATCTCCTTCCCAGGATTCGAAACCGTATTCTCCTCGCTGCGGAATGGTGTGAAATACCCAGAGCCTTTCTCCGGTACGCACGTTGAATGCACGCACGAAGCCTTTAACGTTTTCCCGGCTGCGGGGGTTGCCTCCGGTGCGATGTGCCGCCCCGACAATGACCACATCTTTGGCGATGATGGGTGTGGAATGCAGGCCTATATCGGCGGTCTCCAGATCGATGTTCTGATCGAGGTTCTGCTTAAGATCGACGACACCATCGATTCCAAAATCGAGCGCCGGCAGCCCAGTGTCAGCGTTCAGGGCGACCAATCTATAGCCGGGGGTGACATACAATATTCTCGACTCGCTGCCGTCCTGCCAATAGGCCAGGCCGCGGCCGGAAAGCTGACGCGGTGCATTCTCCCCGCGCACTCCTTCTTCATAGCGAAACATCCACAGCAGCTCGCCGGTTGCGGCATCCAGGGCAACCACCGAGCGCCGCGATCCCGCGGTGCTGAATAGCTTGCCGCCCACCATCAGCGGAGTTGATTGGAAGCGGTATTCGGGTGACGGCCCCAGATTATCGGTCTTGAAACGCCATGCCACTTCCAGTTGATCGAAATTGGTAGCGTCGATCTGCTGCAGCGGCGCATAGCGTGTGTGGCCGAGACCGCCGCCGTAACTGGGCCATTCTCCGGCAATAGCGCCCTGCTGTGCGGACAGTATGGGGGATAGACAAATGGCGAAGCCCAGAGTAAAAAAGGGTAATAAAAAAGCAGGTATGCGGCGAAATAGACTCATTATATGCACCCGAATATTTTTCGGAGAGTCTAGCATAGCCCGCGACAAGCAGAATGATTTTCGCTATGCTCCAAGCTTGTTAAGAGTGTTCAATAATAAGAAAGCCAAAGGATACCTCTGCGCATCATGTCTAGACGACTCGTACTTTTCGCTGCATTTTTATCTCTATTCCTGAGCGTGGGTGCGCACGCCCAACAGATAGAGCTATCCAATCAAATCTGGTCTGCCGAAGTGATTCGCACGAAGGGACAACCGGTCATTCCACTTTTCGATGGCTGGTTTCCTAACGAAGATGGCAGCCGCACAATCTGCTTTGGTTTTTTCAATATGAATACCCAGGAAGCTCTTAACATCCCCCTGGGTGAGAGCAATTACCTCGAGACAGATTATCCGGGGCTGGATCTGGCTGGCGTTATGCTGCCCACACATTTCGATCCCTTGCCGCCCCGGTACCGTCATGTCTTCTGTGCCTTCAGCATTAACGTGCCAGCAGGTTTTGACGCTGGAAACAGAATCACCTGGCATCTGAACAGCAATCGGCAAGAACTGAATGTGCCCGGCAAGGTGATCGCGCCCTATGTGCTGGACGAGCCAAACTCCGATGGTCGTGGTGACATTGCACCCTTGGTTAGACTTGGCGATTCCCGGCAAGCCGTTAGAGGGCGAGCCGGCATTCAATATCCCCAGGTTATCCAGTCGAAAGTGGATGAACTCATTACCCTGAGCGCGCACATCGAACACCCTGATGACGAAGTCTGGGTAGGTTGGTCTCACCATAGTGGACCAGGAAACGTAGAATTTACTAACAAAGAATATATGCACGACAGTGGCTCTAGCACTTCAGTAGAGCTACATATCAGCGAACCGGGCGAGTATGTGATACGAATGCAAACTATTGATGATATTGCCGCATTCGAATTCTATTGCTGTCATACCAATGCCTATTTTTCAATACACGTAGATGACTGAAGAGCCAGCAGCTCCAGGGATTCAACATTATGATATTTACTCTTCGATTAAAAACCATCGCGACAATGGCAACTTTGGCGGCGGCCAACACCGTTCTTGCGCAGGAAGCGCCAAACTATTCACGAGATGTGGCGCCGATACTGCAGGCTAAATGCGCTTCCTGCCATAACCCGGAAGGCATTGGCCCAATGCCTCTGCTTACCTATGAGCAGGTGCGCCCCTTCGCCCTGCTTATCAAGGATAGAACCAGTAAGCGCATCATGCCGCCGTGGCACCTGGATCCGACGGTGGGTATTCAAGAATTCAAGAACGATATGTCGCTCACCGAAGAGCAAATAGACACCATTGGCGCCTGGGCAGATGCCGGTGCGCCCGAAGGTGACCGCGCAGATTTACCCGTGCCCATGGAAATTGCTACCGGTGGCGCTTGGCAGTTAGAAGAACAGATGGGTCCGCCGGATTTAATTATTCGTTCCAAGCCCTACGACGTAATTGCCAACGGCCAGGATCAGTGGTGGATGCCAGACGTGCCTTTTGATGGTCTGGATACGGAGCGTTGGTTGCGCGCCGCAGAATTCAAACCCTCCTATCCGCTGGGCAAGAAAGTGGTGCACCATGGCCATGCCGTGCTGGTTCCGGAAAACCCGGAGCAAGGGGATCGTCGTTCCGTAGCCTTGGCACGTTATGGGGTAGGAAAGTCCTGGGAAATCTATCCCGAGGGTACGGGAATGCGTGTGCCGACCAATGGCCATATAGCCTGGAATCTGCATTACTTCCCCGTAGGCGTAGGGGGCTCGGGTGATGTCGTCGAGGTAGGCCTGTGGTTTTACCCTGAGGGTGAGAGACCCGAGTTAGAAACAGCGGGTGAGGCGATGTTTCGTGTCGATGGTCTCAACGGCATGGCCAGAGGTCAGGACATTGTCATTCCACCGCACGGGTATCAGGTTTTGCAGGGCACTCACGTGCTTGACTCCCCAGCTATCATCCACAGCTATCGACCCCATATGCATATGCGTGGCAGAGTCATGACGATGGAAGCGATCTATCCCGATGGCCGTAAGGAGGTGTTGAGTCAGGTAGACAAGTACAACCATAACTGGCAGATATCTTATATCTATGCGGATGATTCCAAGCCTATCCTGCCCAAGGGAACGGTGTTGCAGTTCTCCTCGGTATTCGACAATACGGCTAACAATCCGATCAATCCGGATCCGGAGCAGTGGGTGGTGTTCGGCAGGCGCGGTGTGGATGAGATGAACCATGCCTGGCTTGGCATGACCTATATAAACGAAGAACAATACGGCAGTGCCATCGCCGAGCGGCGCGCTCGCCAGGAAACTTTGCGTGTGAGTCAGTAGCGTATGAAAAGGCAGTAGACCATGAGAGAACAGTGCTCCAAAATAAAGCTGCCACAGTTGCTGGCGCTTGCCTGTCTGCTCGCATCAGGGCCGACTCTCGCGCAGGAATTGCAACAAGCCAACTATGAAACGGCCCAGGCAGATCGGGGCGAATTACTCTACCAACAAAACTGTGCGGCCTGTCACCTTGCAGACCTATCGGGTTCTTTCGAGGCGCCTAACCTCGCCGATAATAGTTTTCGTAATAACTGGTCTAATAGAGGCATGCAAGAATTTCTGGATATGCTACGACGGACCATGCCTCCGCAGGCACCCGGTTCACTCAGCGAGTCGCAGTATCAGGATGTCTCTGCTTTTCTGCTGAGTGCCAACGATATTCCAGCTGGCAGCACAATGACCTTAACGGCAGCCAATGCGGTGGTGTTTCTCAATAGCGATGTGAGCGCAGTAGCAAGTGGCGTGCAACGCACACCAGTGCCCGGGCGTGCTGGCACCGTGCCTTCGCCTCACACCCGCAACGCTGTGCCCGAGATAGCCACCGTCTATTCCAGTGACCGAGCGCTGAGCCGCAGTTACACAGGCATTAACAATAGCGCCATGGATAAATTCCGCAATGTCAGCAGTGAAGAGCTGGCTAATCCGGCAGCGGCAGACTGGACTTACTGGCGACGCAGCCCCCAGAGTCAGGGCTACACCCCGCTGGATCAGATCACCACCGAGAATGTAAGTTCGCTCAGCCTTGCCTGGGTGTGGGGCATGGAAGCAGGGCGCAGCCAACCGGCACCACTGGTGCGTGACGGCATCATCTTCATTCCTAATTTCGGTAATGTCGTTCAGGCGCTGGATGGCCGTGATGGTTCGCTGCTATGGGAATACCGCCGTCAGTTCCCGGAAGGAGGCCGCAGCGGAGGCCTGTTGCGCACCCTGGCGATGTGGGAAGACATGATATTTGTTGCGACTACCGATGCGCATCTGGTGGCTCTCGATGCACGCACTGGCGCGGTACGCTGGGACAGCGAGATTGCCGATGAGGCGCTGGGCTATTCCAATACCAGCGGGCCAATCGTCGCCGATGGTGTAGTGATAAATGGTATCACCGGCTGTGGTCGTTTCTTCGAACAAAGTTGTTTCATCACCGGTCACGATGCCAGCACCGGCGAGGAATTGTGGAAAACCTTTACCATCGCACAACCCGGAGAAGCGGGAGGCGACACCTGGGGTGATCTGCCTCTGGAGTTTCGCGGTGGCGGCGATGTATGGATTACCGGTAGCTGGGACCCTGCGCTGGGCTTGGTGTTCTTCGGCGTAGCGCAGGCCAAACCCTGGATGGCGGCGAGTCGTGGGCTCACCACCGAGGACAGCGCCCTGTATTCGAACTCAACCCTGGCCATAGATCCTAAGGATGGGCGTATCGTATGGCATCGCCAGCACGTGCCCGGCGAATCCTTGGATATGGATGAGGCCTTCGAGCAGGTGCTGATCGATCTGGTGGACGAGCCCTATCTTTTCACCATCGGCAAGAGTGGTATTCTGTGGAAACTCGACCGCCGCACAGGTGAGTTCATGGGCCTGAGGGAAACCGTATTCCAGAATGTGTTCTCAGACATCAATCTGGAAACCGGGGAGGTGCGTTATCGTGAGGACATTCGTAATATGCAAGTGGGAGAATGGCTGAGTGTTTGCCCCTCCACCGCTGGCGGTCATAACTGGCAGTCTACGGGTTATCATCCGCCCACTCGAAATTTAGTCATTCCCCTCAGTCAGTCCTGCATGGAAATGTCACCACGGGAAGTTACTTTCGAAGTTGGCTCCGGCGGTAATCAGGGAGACAGACGCTGGATGGAGATGCCCAACACTGAAGGACAATTCGGAAAACTATCTGCTTTTGACGTCGATTCTATGGAAGAGAGTTGGAGCATAGAACAGCGTGCGCCATTTCTTACGGCCGCGCTAACAACCGCGGGCGGGCTGGTGTTTATCGGTGATTACGACAGGTATGTTCATGCCTATGATGTGGAAACAGGCGAGGAGCTGTGGCGCAGTCGTCTCGCCACCTCGGCACAGGGATTTCCCGTAAGCTTCGCCATCGATGGTGAGCAGTACATCGCTATTCCCGCCGGTCGCGATGGCGGCAGCCCCTGGCGCATAGGCAGCTTTCTGGCACCGGAGTTGGTCAGCCCAACGGGTCACAACGCACTCTACGTATTCAAGCTCAACTAATGCATCTTTGCTGCTTCCCCAAGCTCAACCGAGAATGCCTGGCGGCACTTATTTTCTGCCTGGCTGCCCAGGCTCAAGCTGACACGATCCCTGCTGAAAAGGGCGACATTGTCATNACGNCGTTAGTCCATTCAAGCGTACAGCTGCAATATCAAGGCATGGTTGTTCTGATAGACCCCTGGAGCGCCATAAGCATGAGCAACTATCAGATAGCCGATCTGATATTGGTGACTGACAATCCCGGTCATCACCTCGACACAGCCGCCATCGATGCGCTCAGCGACGAAGATACAATTCTCATAGCGCCTGCAAACAGCGCCGGCCAACTATCCGATGCCGTTATTATGGGCAGCGGCGATAGCCGGCGAGTATCAGGGTTCGAAGCGGAAGTATTGGTGGAGGTAATCGATGCCTATGATCTGACGCCGGGCGCGCCAGCGCACCCCAAGGGGGATGCTAATGGCTATGTGTTAACCGTCGGCGGCAAGCGTCTGCTGTTTGCGGGAGTGACAGAATGCGTAGACGATCTGATGACACTAGGCAACATCGATGTGGCATTTATGCCATTGAACATTCCGCCGGCACGAATGACGCCGGCAGACTCGGCTGCGTGCACAAGACAGATCGACCCAGACATCGTCTACACCTACCACTATGATCAGAGTTATGCGCGCAGGATAAATGACCCGGACTATGAGGGAAGCTCTTTACCCGGTGGCCTAAGTGTGGATGAAACTATGGATGCTTTCGCGAATGCGCTAGAGGGCAGCGGAATCGAATACCGCCAGAGCAACTGGTACCCGCCTCGATTCGAGCTCGACAGCAACTGGCCCAGGCTGCCCCTAGGACAGCGCTGGCTCACCGGCGGCCTGGGCGGCATGTGTATTGGCCGCAATGATGAGGTGTTCCTGCTTAACAGACAGAACGTAGTAGAGGATGACCTGGACGCGGCCTTGAGGGCGCCACCCATCTTGCAGCTTGATACTGAGGGAAATACCGTAAAAGGCTGGGGAGATGCGAGTCTCATAGGCGGCAGGTTGCACGACTGTCATGCCAATGCCGATGGATCACTGTGGTTGGTGCCTGCAGCAACGGGGCACATACAATTGTGGTCAGCTAATGAAGAGCTACTAATGCAGATTGGCGAGGCCAATGTATTTGACTCCAGTGACGAGAGCCGTAGTGGTCAGCCGAGGAATTCTGACAGGGCGCAGTTTTTTCTTCCTGCCGCCGTAGATGTAGACGAGAGCACGGGAGAGATTTTCGTGGCCGATGGCGAACTGCCCGGCGGCAACAGCCGTATCGTCGTTTTTGATTCCTCCGGGGCATTTCTGCGTCAATGGAGGCTACAGCGAGATGGGAATGATCAACGCATCGAACTGCCCCATTGTCTGCGCGTATCCAACGATGGCCTGGTGTACGTCTGCGATCGTCGCGCCGATCGCATTCAGGTGTTCGACAGGGCAGGAAACCTGCAGAGGAATATCCCACTGTCATTCACCGCACTTACTGATGCCAGCGACCGGGTCAGTGGTATTAGAGGTAATGCAGTAGTGCTCGCTTTCTCCCCCGATCCGCAGCAGCAATTTCTGTATGTGCTAAATCAAAATACCGTTGCGGTGGAAGTGTTAGAGAGAACTAGTGGAGACTGGCTCACTCGTTTCGGCGAAGGGCCCGGCAGATATCCAGGCCAATTTGAGCTTCCCCATGGCATTGCAGTGGATAGTAAGGGAAATGTCTATGTAGCGGAGCAGGAAGGTAGGCGTGTGCAACGGTTCTTGCTTCGGTAGAACAGGGGGAGACCACGCGTTTTTAATCCAGTGTATTTACTCGTGCTGTGGCAATCTTTTACTAAGAGTGAGTATGATCGATCCCTAATTGACTAACACAGATACGGTAAACAGATTGGCAGGCTAGACAGTGCGGACTAAGTGTTCGAATATAATCAAGACGGGAATAAAGAGGCAACAATATGCGAGCAAAGTTACATCGCGCTTTCTCACACTCTGTTCTAATACTATTAGTTTTGAACTTGATAACTGCTGCACAGACAACACTGGCGCAGCAGCCAGATCTTAGCAGCGTCAAAATAACAAGGCTCTTAGACCGACCACTCATCGGGCCGGATATTCATCCTAGTGTAGGAGTGAATATTCAGGGGCCTTCGCTAATACGAGTGCCGGATTGGGTTGAGAATCCTCTTGGTCGCTACTACCTCTATTTCGCAGATCACAAGGGTCTGTATATCCGGCTCGCCTATGCAGACAATTTAACCGGACCCTGGCAAATACACCAGCCTGGAAGTCTACCTATAGAGGACTCCTATTTTTCGGTAAGCAGGCCAGAAATTTCACAACGACGCTTGGATGAGTTAGTTGCAGCCAGAGAAGCATCTGGCGTTGCCTACTCCCACAATTTCGAATTAGAGCTAACCGAACCGCATATCGCCTCTCCCGACGTTCACGTCGACGAGGCGAGCAGAACTATCATCATGTATTACCACGGTCTCCAAGACGCCGGTAGGCAACACTCGCGAGTAGCGACCTCCAGCGATGGCATAAACTTTGTCGCAAAAGAAGAGGACTTGGGTCGCACCTATATGCGCGCGTTCAAGCACGAGGACATGACTTATGTGCTCGCTATGCCGGGTCAGTTCTATCGCTCAGTAGATGGATTTAGTAATTTCGAAACTGGACCTCGTCTATTCGCTTCCAATATGCGCCATTCTGCTGTGATCGTTCGCGACAATAACTTGTATGTGTTCTGGACAAGAGTGGGTGATGTCCCTGAAAGCATTCTGCTAAGCAGTATTGATATTCGAGATGACTGGACGCAGTGGCAAGAGTCCGATGAGCGAATAGTGTTGCAACCGGAATACGATTGGGAAGGTGCTAATGCGCCACTGGAGCCTTCTATGCGAAGCACAGCCTATGGACACGTTAACCAACTTCGGGATCCCGCTTTGTTTGTCGAGGACGGTGTAGTCTATTTACTGTATGTCGTTGCCGGAGAGAGTGGCATCGCGCTTGCCCGAATAGATTTTTAGGGAGCAGACCAGGTTATTCGAATTTCCTAGAGCGCTTTCTTGATTGAGGCCTGTTCCTCAGTTTACCTATTTAAAAATTCAGGCGTATACCGATGAGTGATTGTTTCCGTAGACAATTCTTGCAAGCATCCTCAGTACTTCTTCCTGCTGTGCTTTTCCCTACAGCACTTTCCTCTTGCGTGGCTGCGGCTCCAATAACTGACGTTGGCATAGCCTTGGAGCCTTATCCTGATACATGGCTACCCGCAGGCATTCGCTCCCGTTTCGCAAACGATATAAATGGTCTGCGAATTCATGTGTTGGAAGCCGGCTATGAATCCGCTGGTAGACCAGCGCTGTTGCTGCTACACGGCTTTCCCGAGCTTGCCTACAGTTGGCGACGAATCATGGTGCCGCTGGCGCAGGCTGGCTATCACGTTATAGCGCCAGACGTGCGTGGTTATGGTCGCACTACCGGATGGAGCGCGGATTACGATACAGACCTGACACCCTTTCGCCGGCTAAATAAAGTTCGCGATGCCTTGGGTCTGGTTGCCGCGTTTGGCTATGAGTCGGTTGCTGCCGTTATTGGCCACGATGCCGGCGCGCCACTGGCGGGCTGGTGTGCTCTCACTCGTCCGGATATTTTCAAATCCGTGGTAATGATGAGCGCGCCTTTTGGCGGGGTTTCAACATTGCCCTTCGATACCATTGACGATCCGCCTCGCTCAGTCGTCTCGGCTAGCACCGATGTTTACGCTGATCTGGCAAACTTGCCACGGCCCCGCAAACACTATCAGCGTTACTACAGAACCCGCGAAGCGAATGAAAACATGTGGCATGCCGAGCAAGGCATTCATGACTTTATTCGTGGCTATTACCATTTCAAGAGTGCCGACTGGGCAGGTAACCAACCCCATCGCCTCGACGCGCGCACAGCCGAGCAGTGGGCATTGATGCCGGAGTACTACATCATGAACCTTGATGAAGGCATGGCGGAAACAGTGGCGGCGAAAATGCCATCCGCTGCAGAAATTGCCGCTGCTAACTGGTTGCCAGACGAAGCGCTTCAAGTCTATGCCGCGGAGTATGGCCGCACCAGTTTCCAAGGCGGCTTAAATGGCTATCGCATGGGTGGCACCACAATTGGCCGGGCAGAAGTGGAGCTGTATGCCGGCAAAACCATCGATCAGCCTTCCATGTTTATCAGTGGTAGTAGCGACTGGGGTACCTACCAGAGTCCGGGAGCATTCGAGCGCATGCAGGAGCGCGCCTGCACGGATATGCGAGAGGTTCATCTTGTTGAGGGTGCAGGGCATTGGGTGCAGCAGGAACAAGCCGGAGTTGTTTCTAGATTGATTCTGGATTTTCTAGCTTAGTAGAAAATCCGCGATAGCAGGCAACCAAGCCACTCGTGCGAATCCCCAGGTGGCTATTATCAGCAGTAGACCGCAGCCGAGCATAGTCACCGAGGCTGTGGTGCGCAGCCGCTTGCTACTCTCTTGGGAGCGGGCGCGGATCATCAGCTCCACGATGAGCAGATTGGGGATGTAGAAGAGGAAGGCCATGATGTGATCGAACCAGCCATTGAATTCCTCGGTGTGGCCAACCCAGTCAGTAAGAATCAGCCACAGGCCGTAGTCCATGCGATAGAGCCATGAACCGATGGCCAGAGCATAAAGGCGCCACGCCCAGGCCTGATGGTTCAGCAGCTGACGCGCCATGGCATAGCGCACGGTCTGCACAGCAGCTACAAACATCAAAACGCCATACAAGCTGAAGCCAATGTCCATTACCAGCCCGCCGACGGTGCCCTTAATAGCGATGAAGGATAGTCCCCCGATCGCTGCCACCATAGACAGGAAGATATAGAGACGACCGGTCCAGTGATGCACGCGAGGGTAGTTGCTGCGAATTGAGTCGATCAGCTGCATGCCACCGAGAACAAGGATAAAGCCACCGGCTGCGAAGTGTAGGCCAATGCCTATGGAGGCCTTTGGCTGACTCGGGTCATAAATCTCCGGTAGCACATTATTCCAGCGCAGCAGGTCATTCTCGAAATACGCCGCCGCATAGTTGGCAAGAATATAGAGACCGAAGATGAAGGAGCTGGTCCAGACGATGGCAAGCAAAGCCTGGCTGGAGAAACGGTAAAGAGCATCGCCGTTACTGGCCAACTGCCTTGAGTCGCTCGCGCTTTCTGCCATGACTGTCATCTGAACTACCACCTGTTAAGAGCGTGCAACTAATCGAATCTGGAAGATTGTAGACTCTTGCATTCTACTAGTTTGGCGAGGTAAGTAAATCCCGCGAATTCGGAAGGTGAATGCAGTAAGGCCATTGAGTTTATTTTGCAATGCGCCGAACAAGGCTGATATAAAGAGTAGGTCTATTTAGCGCAAACAGAAGAGATTACGAGAAATGGTCTATAGCGACGACAGCACCCTTGCCACATGCCTGAGAAAGGAGTTGCAGGGAGAGGTGCTGTTCGATGATTTTAGCCGCGGACGTTACAGTACCGATGCATCCATCTATCAGATACAGCCTATTGGAGTTACGGTTCCGAAAACCGAGCAGGATGTACAGATAGCCTTGCAGATCGCGGTGGATGAAGGTATTCCAGTGCTTCCCAGAGGCGCTGGCACCTCACAAACCGGTCAGGCAATCGGTGAGGCGCTGGTCATGGATACCACGAAGTATCTCAATGGGCTTCTGGAATTTGATGCCGAGGCCCGCACCGCCTGTGTGCAACCTGGCATGGTGTTGGATCATCTTAACCGTTTCCTTAAACCCCACGGGCTGTTCTATCCGGTCGATGTCTCCACAGCCAATCGTGCAACTCTGGGGGGAATGACCGGCAATAATAGCTGCGGTTCTCGATCTATTCGCTACGGCAATATGGTGCACAATGTACAGGCTATCGATGGCCTGTTGGCGGATGGCAGCCAGGTGCATTTTAAGACGTTGCATGAACGCAAGCTCGCTGATGGCGACGCGGCGCAGATTGAATTATTCACAAAGATGCTGGCTCTTGGCGACAGGGAAGCGCAGGAAATAGCGCAGCGCTTTCCCGATCTACTGCGTCGTGTCGGTGGCTACAATATCGACGTGCTCACACAGCAAGACCCGAATATGTCTCATCTGCTTGTGGGGTCCGAGGGCACGCTGGCATTCTTCCAGCGTATTCACTTGAAGCTACAGCCACTGCCGGTGCACAAGACGCTGGGCGTGTGCCACTTCCCTTCCTTTTATGAAGCCATGGAGGCAACACAGCATATTGTCGAGCTGAATCCCAGCGCGGTTGAACTGGTTGATCGCACCATGATCGATCTGGCCAGAGATATTCCAATATTCGCATCGACGGTCGATCGCTTTGTGCAGGGCGAGCCTCAGGCTCTATTGCTAGTCGAATTTTCTGGCGAGGAGCAGGCGACGCAGCTGCGCAGCCTGTCGCAGTTGGTCGAGTTAGTGGAATCTCTGGGTTCCGAGAACTCAGTTGTCGAAGCGACGGATAATGAATTTCAACAAGCGATTTGGGAAGTACGAAAATCCGGTCTCAATATTATGATGTCGATGAAGGGTGACGGAAAACCGGTTTCCTTCATCGAAGACTGTGCGGTGGATCTGAAGGACCTTGCAGAATATACGCGTAGAGTCAGCGAGATATTTCATAAACATGGAACAACTGGCACCTTCTACGCCCATGCCTCGGTAGGCTGCCTCCACGTTCGTCCCATTCTTAATATGAAAGAAGAGAGTGGCGCTCAGAAAATGCGGGCAATAGTAGAGGAGACTCTGGAGATTGTTCGTGAGTACAAGGGGTCTCACTCCGGCGAGCATGGTGACGGCCTCTCCAGATCTGAATTTCACCTGCCTATGTTTGGGCAGCGCATGGTGGATAATTTCGAGGAGGTGAAAGACAGCTTCGACCCGGCGGGCACATTTAACCCCGGCAAGATTGTGCGCCCGCCAAAAATGGACGACAGGAGCCTGTTCCGATTTTCGCCAAGCTATTCGAATGCCCCCATCGCCACCACCATGGACTGGTCGGACTTCGGAAGCTTCAATCAGGCGTTGGAGATGTGTAATAACAACGGCGCCTGCAGAAAGTCAGATGTCGCCGTCATGTGTCCGTCTTATAGGGTGAGTGGCGATGAGCAGCATCTCACTCGGGGCCGCGCGAATACGCTGCGGCTCGCGGTCAGCGGTCAGCTGGGGCCGGAGGCGCTCTCATCCGACGCCATGTTCGACACCATGAGCCTGTGTGTTTCCTGCAAGGGCTGTAAGCGTGAATGCCCGACAGGCATCGACATGGCGAAGATGAAGATTGAATTCCTGCACCAGTATTACAAAAAGAATAGCGTGCCCTTGAAGGACCGTTTGATCGCCTATCTGCCTCGCTACGCACATCGCATGGGGCGCTTGTCTTTGCTGTTAAATCTGCGTGATCAGATTCCCGGCTTGAAGAGTCTGTCGGAACTTGTGCTGGGCTTTAGTGCCAGGCGCAATCTGCCGAAGTGGCGAGGCGATCAGTTTCGAGCGGAAATCGAAGTGCCTCCCGAGGTGGATATTTCGACCGAAGGCAAAGACGTGGTGCTGCTGGTGGACACCTTCAATACCTGTTTCGAGCCTGAGAATGCAAGAGCGGCATTGGCGGTATTAACCGCGGCAGGCTATTCGGTGCACGCGGCCAAACCCGCCGATAAGGGTCGACCCCTGTGCTGTGGGCGAACCTTCCTCAGCAGCGGCATGGTGGATGAGGCGCGAGAGGAGGCAAATCGTATGATAACTAGCCTCAAACCTTTTGTAGAGAAGGGCATACCCATAGTCGGGCTTGAGCCTTCCTGCTTGCTCACTTTGCGCGATGAGTTTCCCTCACTTATTCCTGGTGATGCAACCGATGCGCTTTCGCAACAGGCTTTTCTCTTCGAAGAATTTCTGNNCGCGGAAGCGGCGAAGGGTGATTTACAGCTCAAACTAAAAGCAGTGCCGGCAAAACGAGCGCTGCTGCATGGGCACTGTCACCAGAAGGCTTTCGCTGTTATGTCGTCGGTTCAACAAGTGCTGGCCATGGTGCCGGAGCTGGCCGTGGAGACAGTAGAGTCTAGTTGCTGCGGCATGGCGGGATCGTTCGGCTACGATGCCAAGCATTACGATACATCTATGGCGATGGGGGAGCTAAGTCTGTTGCCCGCGGTAAGAGAAGCCGATGCCGATTGTCTGATCGTTGCCGATGGCACAAGTTGCAGGCACCAGATTAAGCACGGGGCGAGCCGCGAAGCGATTCATGTGGCGCGGGTTCTGGAGATGGCTCTGGCAGAATAATTCTTGCAGGCTTAAATAAATCCCAGAACCCACATTACGCAGACTGCAGCAAAAGAGGTAATGCCGCCGACCAGGGTCGCCCCCCCATAACTAAACACGGCGTCCGCGACACTAAGTTTGGTCAACGAAGTACACACCCAGAAATAACTGCTGTTCACATACTTAATAATTACCGAGCCACTGGCGCCAGCCAACATGGCAGCCTCCGGAGATAAGCCAAGCGTTCCCAGCATCGGTGCAACCAGCGATGCGGCGGTAATAACTCCCACAGTGGTAGACCCAGTGATCAGATTGCCAATAATGCCTATTACAAAGGGCAGTAATATAGTGGGCAGGCCATAGTCGGTAAACATCATGGCGATAAAATCGACCGCCGGTGTGCCCCGCAGTATCGCACTCAGCGAGCCGCCAAGTCCGGTAACAACCAAGATCATTGCAGAGGTTCTAAGGGCTGCTTCCACCCATTGGTCTTTGGCTTTCTCTCGCGCATCCAAACTCTTAATATTTCGATAGGCTAGCCATACACCCACCGATAGGGCGATTACCGGCCAGCCCAGATAGGAGAAGATAGTTCTGAGTATATGACCTTCCTCGAATACCAGGCTAACGACACTCTGCGTGCCTATCAGTACGATAGGAATAACGATGGGCATGTAGGAGCTTAAGGTGCTGGGTAACTCTTCTTCCGAGTGATCGAAATCGCTGCCATCAAATTCATCTGAGGCTTGGGTCTTAATGCGTGGGCCCGCAACATAGACACCCCATGCCCAACAACTTAGGGACCCAAACAGACAGGCAATACTGCCAAAGATAATCGTCTTGCCAATGTCGGCACCGACCAGGGCCGCCGCCGCCAGTGGCCCCGGCGTGGGTGGAACAATCGCATGGGTTAGCTGCAGAGCACCGACTAGGCCGGTGGACATGACGGCGATACTCACTCCCATACTCTTGGCAGCCGAGTGCACCAAGGGATTAAGGATAACGTAGGCGACGTCTGAAAAAATNGCAACACCGATCACAAAGCCGGTCAAGGTTAATGCCAGAGGCATGCGATTGGAGCCGATCAGATTTACCATAGATCGAGTGATAACCTGAATAGCCCCGGTATGTTTCAGCGCCTCGGCAATGATGGAGCCAAGCACGATTACTACACCTATAGACCCAAGGGTATTTCCAAAACCGGATTCGAAGGCATCGATAAAATTATTCTGTTGCACGCCGGGCAGAACACCGAATAGCAGAATCGGAACCAACAGGGCGAAGAAGACATGCCATTTCCATTTGGCTATGAGAAAAAGCAGAAGAAAAATAACAACGGCGAAGCCCACAAGCGAAACCGCGGGGCTCATACTGACTGCAGTAGATGGATCCATGAAAACTCCGGCACTTATTCTTAGTATTATTATTCTTGGCTAGGCTTCGAGTTTCGAAACTTCGGTATGCCTCTAGACTTCAGTATGTCTCTAAGTTAATGATAAGCAGAAGCTTAAGGCAGGCACTGTGTCCTACGCTGTGTCTGCTAAAAATTCCAGCGCCGCATTCACGCCACCCTTGGTATGAGGAACGCCTGCAAGGCTCAGGCCCATCTCGACCCCGCTGAGGGTTCCGGCCATCATCAGCTCGTTGAAATCCCCGATATGGCCGATGCGAAAAACAGTGCCCTTCACCTTGCCCAGCCCCATCCCCAGCGACATATTGAATTTTTCTAGGATGATGTTCCGCAGCGCATCTGCGTCATGGCCTTGGGGCATTAACACCGCAGTGGTGGAGTTTGAATATTCCTCAGGGTTTACACAAAGATTCTCCAGCCCCCAACCGGCTACAGCCAACTGCGTGGCGTGTGCCAGACGGCTATGCCGTGCGAAGACATTATCCATGCCTTCGTCGTGCAACATATCGAGTGCTTCATCGAGGCCGTAGAGTAGATTAGTACTTGGCGTATAGGGAAAGTAACCCTTTTTATTCAGTTCCAGCATGGAACCCCAGCTCCAATAGGAATGGGGAAATGTCGAAGTCTTGCTGGCTGCCAGGGCTTTTTCACTGACAGCGTTAAAACACAAACCCGGCGGCAGCATTAAACCCTTTTGGGAGGCGCTGATAGTGACATCGATGCCCCATTCATCATGCCTCAACTCGGTACAGGCTAGAGAGGACACTGCATCCACCATGAACAGGGCAGGATGCTCGACCGCATCGATGGCCTTCCTGATCTTGGCGATATCGCTGGTCGCGCCACTGGAGGTTTCTGTATGTACCGCCAGCACAGCCTTAATTATATGTGACTGATCTTCCAGCAGATGCTGCTGAACAACTGCGGCATCGATGCCCTGACGCCAGTCTCCTTCCACCCAGATTACTTCCAGGCCCAGTTTTGTCGCAACGTTCTTCCACAGGGTTGCGAAATGTCCAGTCTCAAATGCCAGAACCTTGTCTCCCGGGCTAAGCGTATTCAGCAGCGATGATTCCCAGCCGCCGGTGCCTGATGCCGGAAAGATAAAGATAGGGGATTTGGTGTTGAACACAGCGCCAAGCTTGTCCAGAACGCCCAGAGTCAGCTGGGCAAACTCTGGGCCCCGATGATCGATAGTGGGTTGGGCAATAGCGCGCAGCACTCGATCGGGCACATTGGATGGGCCCGGTATTTGTAGAAAATGCCGGCCTGCTTGGTGGGGGTTGTTCTCAGACATGAGCGTTAGTCGTTCCTTGATTACCTACTCTGAAAATTATCTGGCACAAGCCAGGGCAGTAGGCGCCCCGACTAGAGCCAATACTATTCGACAATCTGTAAAAAATCATCCCAGCTCTCACCGCCACAGACTAAAGCGCCAGAGCTGGCTTCCTGGCGCGAAGGACCTAGGAGCTAATCGGGAACGCGGTTTCCCGCTATCCAGACACTTGCTATGGTTTTAGAGTTGGCGATGTCCTCGGCCGGGTTGGCGTCCAGTACCAGCAGGTCGCCCCATTTGCCGGGCTCCAGGGTTCCGATATCTCCCATGCCCATGCAGTCGGCAGCGACCCCGGTTGAGGCGCGTATAGCCTCAATTGGGCTCATTCCCGCATCCACCATCATCTGCATTTCCATATGTTCGAAATAACCCTGAAATCTTGCCGGTGGCCCCGTGTCTGTGCCCATGGCTATGCGAACGCCGCCGTCGTGTAGCGCCTTGATATTTGCCATCGCAACTTCAAGGGCGATCTTGTAGCCGGCTGCGGCACGGCTGTTGCGCATTTGAGATTGCCGCTCCGGGCTTCTTAGTTGCTCAAGAGTAGTGGCGTCGGCCTCTTTTAAAAAATAGGGGTCAGAGAAGAACGCAGGCTCACTCTCGTAGATGAAGGTCGAGACCTCTCGGGTTAAGGTGGGGATGTAGCACACGCCCCTGTCATTAATGAGGTCGATGAACTCATCATCCACCGGCAAGTCCCGCACGCTGTGTGCGATCAGATCAGTGCCTGAATTAAGAATGAATTTTGCATCGTCCAGATAGAAAAGATGCGCCGCCACCGGCAGCCGTCGGATATGGGCCTGATCGACCAGGGCTGCGAAGATGTCTCTTGGTATCTTAGGCGTAGTGCCAAGATTATCGTCCATTCGCACCTTGATGAAGTTCGCTCCCATGTCGGCATTGCGATTCACCTCGGCGCGGATTGCCGCCTCAGAATCGCCAATCACCACGCTGCCCGCAACATAGATTCTGGCGCGCTCAAGGGATTGATCGAACTGACTATTGCGCAGGGCAAAACCCTGCTCCTCATCGCCGCCGAGGCTGTTCACCGTGGTGACCCCATAACGTGCGTAGAGGCCTAATTGCCGCACTAGATTCTCGGTGGTGTAGTGGCCTTCTTCCAGGCCGAGGGTGCCACCCACGTGACCGTGGGCATTGATAAGGCCCGGCATAATAGTCTTGCCAGCCACGTCGATAATCTGTGCTCCGGCAGGGACGGTTACCGCACTGCGCGGGCCTACGGTGCGAATGCGCCCATCGGTGATGACCACCACACCGTCTTCGATTGGGTCGGCCATGGTGCCATCGATAATACGTGCACCGACAAAGGCAATGCTTCCCTCATTGGCGCTTGAGGTGCTGCTGTAAACTAGCAGCACACTGAAAATGGCGAGTAAACTTGTTGCTATTTTTCTCATGATTTCTTCTCCTAGTAGGCATTGGAGAGGATTCCTCCAAAAATAGCAATAGGGCCTTGGCGTTCTCAATCAGGCGGTTTTCCCAACACCCATACTATATGCAAAATAATAGCAGTCTATCCACTGTTGTATGTGGTGGGATTAAGTCAGTTACTCACCGGTTATAAAAAAGGGGTTACTGCTTCAGTTTTGCTTGATATTTGAGAGATGGCGAGTTATCAATGCGGTCAAATATTGCAGGAAGACTTACCATGCCAGAATTTGTTTTATCGCCTAACATCCTAGTCGTGCCGATCCTGATCGTGCTTATAGTCCTTGAGTTTGGCTTGAGTCGACTCATGGGTCGTTCGGTTTATAGTTTTCAAGACAGTATCACTTCGATCAATATTGGAATTATGAGTCAATTCGTTAATGCGACAGGCGCGGTGATTAGCGCATTTATGTACGCAGTAATCGAAATGAAATACGGCACGTTTGAATGGAATTTAGCCAGCCCGGTTACATGGATTTTTGCTTTGTTGCTTTACGATTTCATGTACTACTGGGTGCATCGAACCGGGCATGAGGTCAACATGTTCTGGGCCGCGCATATCACCCACCATAGTAGTGATGAATTTAATTTTTCCACCGCGTTGCGACAGGCTTCGACTGGCTTCTATTTTAAGTGGGTTTTTTACATGCCATTGGCCGTGCTTGGTATACCCGTTCAGGTGTTCGTCGTTGTAGGCCTTATAGACTTGCTCTATCAGGTGTGGGTCCATACACGGCTGGTGGGTCGTCTTGGTTGGGTTGAGTATGTGCTGGTCACACCATCGAATCACAGGGTGCATCATGGCAAGAACGACTATTGTATCGATAAAAACTACGGCGGAATTTTCTGCACTTGGGACAGGTTATTTGGTACGTATGCAGACGAGCGAGTTGAAGAGCCTATAGTTTACGGGCTTAAGAAAAAGCTGCATAGCTGGAACCCAGTGTGGAGCAATCTGCACTATTGGTCAGAAATGTTTAAGAAGGCGGGCGAGCAAGATAACTGGCGCAACAAACTGATGTGTTTCTTCGCTGAACCGGCTTGGTCTGCGGATGGCAATTCGGCACCTAAGCCGTTGGCTCAGTTTCCAGCTACGGACGACTTTTTTGCCTCACGAACACCCCTTAGGGTTAAGCTGTCAGGATTGGCAATGACACTCTTCTCAGTCGGCCTACTAGTTTTCTACTTGGGCTCTAAACAATCGATGTCTGCAGGGCTACAAATCTTCTGCGCGACGGCAGCGGTATGTTCATTCGCGTTTGTTGGTTATTTCTGGACACAAGGTAATAAAAAAGAGCTACAACGATGAATAGTCTTGCTGTCACCGACAGCTTATTGCTTTTGGTCACTATAGTAGTCTTTAGCGGTTCTAAAAATTCGCCTTCGCTACGAATCAGTGTGGCCATATTCGGAGCGGCGGCGCTGCTGGGTGTGCTGCGATTTACCGGCCTCCTGCCTTTGCCGCAAATGCATTCTTTTTTCTCCGGTTTAGGCGCCACGGCCGCCTATCCTTTGCTCGCGGCTACGTTTATCTGGTCGGGCTCTGTTGTTGCGCAGCGCTGGCGTTTCGCGAGTATATTTTTCGTGATAGCAGGTGCTTTTGGTCTTATTGCCAGTGCGTTGGAGTTTGCTCTTTGGGGCAATTTAGTGGCCTTGGTGTCGGTTACTGCATTGCTTATCCATGGAATTAGGGTAAGAAATGTTCAAGCTTCTATGGGCGCAGCCGCGTTACTGGTAGCACTCATCTTATTCGCCAGCAAAGCCGCATTGCCTCCCTACCTGCAACCAGGCGATTTTTTGCATGTGTTTATGGCGCTCGGATTGATGCTCCTAAGCAGAAAGGCTAGTTTGGCGGGGGGCTAGATTAAAGTGCAGGGCAGAGCGAAGATAAAAGTACAAAGCTGTATTTTTGCATCGTCTCCTATGCTCTGCCCGTAAGTGTGTTCGAGAATAGGGGAAAGACATGACACTACTATGGCAACTCAGCGCCATCGATCAGGCCGCGGGTGTTCGTGAGGGCCGATTCACAGCAAGAACTCTTGTCGAGTCTGTGCTTGAGCGTGTCGCGTTAAAGAACCCTGAACTCAATGCCATCGTTGATCCTCTGGCAGAGCAGGCTCTACTGGCTGCGGACAAGGCCGATGCCGCGGTGGCAAGTGGCGAGCAACTTGGCTGCCTGCATGGCGTGCCGGTCACCGTGAAGGTAAATGTCGATACCAAGGGAAGGCCGACTACCAACGGCATGGAGGTCTTCAAAGATGTCTTCGCCCCGGACAATTCGCCTATCGTACAAAATCTGCTGAACGCCGGCGCCATCATTATTGGGCGCACCAACACACCAGAGATGTCCATGCGCCTGACAACGGACAATCCGTTATATGGCCTGACGCGAAACCCCTGGAGCTTGGACATGTCCCCAGGCGGCTCATCCGGGGGCGCCGCCGCCTCAGCTGCAGCGGGTTTTGGGGCTATCCACCACGGCAATGATATTGCCGGTTCGCTGCGTTATCCCGCCACGGCTTGTGGCTTGAGCACTATCAAACCGGGGCTGGGCAGGGTGCCAGCCTACCTTCCCTCGGCAAAGGCCGAGCGTGGCATGCTGGCACAATTGATGTCAGTGCAGGGCGTGGTTTGTCGAGAAGTCAAAGATGTCAGGCTGGCGACCCAGGTGTTGATGCGCCATGATCCTCGCGATCCCTGGCATGTGCCCATGCCATTCAGCCAGCAAGACTCAGCATTACCAAAAATTGCTTATTGCAAAGAGGCCCATGGCTATCCAATACACAAAGACATCATGGAAAATCTAGATCGGGCTGCGTCCATTCTCGAGGCGGCGGGCTATCAGGTTGAAGAGATAGAGACTCCCTCCATCGCCGAAGCCGCCAAAGCCTGGCTGCAAGTTACTAACTTCGAAATGAAGAGAACCCTGGAACCCGTGTTTAAAGAACACGGTAGCGCGATCATCAACCAGATATTTGAGGGCTATTATCAGCTGGAAGACATGGTAGATGCCGAGGGTTATCTATTGGGTATTGCCGAACGTACCCGCATGGTGCGCGAGTGGAACCTATTACTGGCAGACTACCCATTGGTATTGACGCCCTACCTGATGCGGCCGGGCTATCCCAGCGACTACGATGAAACCTTCGAGGGCGTCGAGGATCTTTTTCGATCTTCTATTTACAGCTACGGCGTAAATTACATCGGCATGCCCGCGGGCCACGTGCCGGTAGATCTAGTGGATGAGATGCCGTCGGGCGTGCAGCTGATCGGCCAGAAATGGCGGGAGGATCTTATTCTGGACGCCATGGAAGTGATTGAGAATGCAACGGGTGTAATGACGCGAAAGCTTTGGGATAGAGAGTGAGGCGATAAAAAGGGGATGAAAAGCTCAGCCCCTGCCCTCGGTCGCAATAGCCAAACAAGTTGATTCACCAGACAAGGAAATACCAAGCTGTTTCGCCAGTAAAATGGCAGCCACTCCGGCAGCGCCCGAGGGCGTTGTGGCAACGCCTCTTTCGTCTAGATAGGTAACTGCAGCGGCAGCATCAGACTCACCGATACAGACAAACTTGTCGGCGTATTGCTGTAAGGCCGAAAACGCCAGCAGTGAGGGTTCTTTGCAGTCCAGCCTGCCCATGCTAGAGACCGGCCCCTGCACGGTCGTTAATTTCCCCCGCTTGTTGCTCTCAAAAAGACACGGTGCCGCATCGGGCTCTACCACTATGATCTGTGGCTGCGTATCCCAATGCTGTCTAATGTGAAAGGCGATAGCGGCGGCCATGCCTCCCACCCCAGCCTGCAGAAAAACATGGCTAGGCCAGTTATTAACAGCAAGAAAATGTTGCCGCATCTCCTCGGCCATAACGGTATAGCCTTCCATCACCAGCGCGGGTACTTTCAGATAGCCCGGCCAGGAACTATCCGCTAGCAGTATCCTATCTGGTTCTCCATTTTCACATTCATCGCGCGCCGCTCGCATACTGTCTTCATAGATCTCTCCCGAGCGGATGACGTCGGCATTGAGGCTTCTCAGTTTTATAGCGAATGATTCGGGCACGGTGTCGGCAAGATGTACGCGACACTTCGCATTGAACAGCTGTGCGCCCTTTGCAACTGCGATGCCGTGGTTGCCGGCACTGGCGCAGACGAAGGTGAACCGTTGGCACCATGTCTGCAGCTGCTCTTCGAATAGTTTTCTGGCGTCCAGCGCAGAGCCACTCTCTGCCTGCCAGCGATCTAACAGGAAGGCCGCAACGGCGTAGATTCCTCCAAGCGCCTTGAATGCGCCCAAATTGAATCGGGATGTTTCATCCTTGATCAGGAGTTGCGCCCCGATGGGGGTAGGCAGGGTGTGCAGTGGGGTAGGCGCATAGGAAGGGCATTGCCGTATCAAGTTCCAGGGCCGTTGAGTATCAAGTAGCAAGCGATTCAGCATTTTTAAATTGTCTGTTAGTGCCGTTTACCTTGTGTTGTTAGAATGCCAAGGCGAGGATTCAATGTGGGTTTCAATTTACGGTTTTTACATAAAACCTATTTCTCGAATAGCAGCCGAGTCGTCTGCGTCAGCTCTCGCGATCGTATGCAGTTGCTTGCTATCCTAAATACCTTCTTTACTATTTACTACTTGGAAATAAATCATACCAGTTCATGAGAGAATACATCTGCCAATTCATTAGCTACAGGTGTTCGCTGCAACTTGTCGGTGTCTCCTTATAATGGAGAGTGAGGGCGCAGTGAGTAGTCAGATTAATCGAGCTCCTATCTATTGTTCTCGTGACTCTATTCAATGAGAAAACATCCTATGATTGACTTAAGAAGCGACACCGTAAGCAAACCCAGCGAAGCCATGCGCGCACAGATGAGCGCGGCCCCCGTGGGGGATGATGTCTTTGGTGATGACCCAACGGTTAATGCACTTGAAGCGAAGGTGGCAAAACTAGCAGGTAAAGAGTCAGCATTGTTCTTGCCTTCGGGTACCCAGAGTAACTTGGTGGCCTTGCTTTCCCACTGCCAGCGAGGTGAAGAGTACATCGTTGGTCAGGACTATCACACCTACCTTTACGAGGCCGGGGGTGGTGCTGTGTTTGGCAGTGTGCAGCCGCAGCCGATTCCCGTCGAAACAGATGGCAGCCTGAATCTTGAAGTGGTGAAGTCGCGTATCAAGCCCGACGATTCGCATTTCGCGCGCAGCAAGTTGCTGGTGTTAGAGAATACCCACAACGGCAAGGTGCTTGGTCTCGACTACATGGCTCAGGCTTCTCGCTTCGTTAAAGAGAATGGCCTGTCCCTGCATCTCGATGGTGCTCGGGTATTCAATGCCGCGGTGGCCTTGGGGGTCGATGTGTCCGAGATCGCCAGTCATGTAGATAGCGTCTCAATCTGTTGCTCCAAGGGCCTGGGTGCCCCAGTGGGGTCGCTGCTATGTGGCACGGCCGAGTTCATCGATTCATCAAGACGCTGGCGCAAGATGGCCGGTGGTGGCTTGCGGCAGTCCGGCATACTGGCGGCGGCAATCGATTATGCGTTGGATAACAATGTCGATAGACTCCAGGTCGATCATGCCAATGCAAAACGTCTGGCGGATTCTCTGGCGAAGATCGATCAGATCGACGTGCTTAGCAATCAAACCAATATGGTATTTATCGGCTTGCCCAGCCGTGAGATGGGTGAACAGTTTGCCGATAGTGCGGCCGAGCAGGGAGTTAAAGTCATCGGCGGCCAGAGGATGCGTTTGGTGACGCATCTGGATATTGATGAGGAAGACATTGCTAAAGTTATTGCTTCGTTCAGGGCATTTTTTGCGGCCTAGTAAGGCGAGGAGCGTGCGGACAACTTCGAAACCAAGTACTTGCGCTAAGTTGTTAAGTTGTCAGTGTCCCCTCCATACCATGTAAATGGGTGCCAGCCGTCGATAAGTGGCTCACTCGTTCGCAGCATCCTGCTCCAGTCGGCGCGCGCCGGCGAGAATACCCGGTAGGGCATGATTGCCTTCATGGCATGAGTATTCATACATGCCGTCAGAAGGGCGCATGGGCATTTCGCCTGTCCAGGGCTGGGTGTAGAGATCTGGATCATCGATGGTGAAGGAATACAGAACTGTCTCGTCGGCGACGCGGCGGAAGCGCTCGGTGACAACTGTATTGACCGATGGGCTGATGCCAAAACCGTTGGCTATCTCCCAAGGGTTAAAATTCTTTGTGACCACTACCAGTGTGTCATCTTCGTAATAGCCTACCGAATCACCCAGCCACTTGTTATAGGGCAGGTCGCGATGTTCTTGGTCAATTTTGACGATGCGTGCATCATGCACCATCTCTACTACCAGCACGACATGATCGGGGCTCTGCACGATCTGCATATTGTTGTTATACACGCTGCTCAGAAAAGGCGTGCTCGAGGAAAACGCCTTCAGACAGCGATCCGACAAGGCTCTGCCCTCGGGGCCGTCGCTGCGGCCCAACGCTGCCGGGAAGTCATAGACAGTCTTTGCCAGCTGCCGTCTGGTGGCAGAGGCCTGTTCCTTGAACGGTATCTTGCCATTGGCAGGGTCTACAATGATGGAGGTTCGATACTTGCCGTCAATGCGTGCCAATGTATCGCCGATGCTAAAGTAGGCAGGGTCGTATCCGCCTACGTTAGTATCATCGTTCCGTCTATTGGTGCCGAAGTTCTGATAGTCATCGAGAATCTGATCCGTCGGTTCCAGCGTGCTCAGCATGGTGGCTGCGTCAATTTCCAGCCCGGCCGCCTCATACTGATCTGGCCGTTGCAGGCCGGTGCGGGTTTCATAGCTCCAAACACCCTGTAAATCCGGTGCGCCAAAACTCAAGCGCGGCGCGGTATAGTCGGCCCCCTGAGCAGCGGCGAGCGAGCTCAGTGAAATTAGCAGCAAGCCCAGAATGGTTTGGGCCTTGAAGTTGTTTAAGCTACACATGTCATTCTCCTAACGGTGCGAATAGCTATTTTGCGATTCGATGGATTCGATTCTACGGCCATTGTGGCTACTAATCAAAGAGGTCAAACGCAGTAGGCGAGCAAGAGGATTCAGAGGGATTTAAAGGAACTCAGAGGAATTTAAAGACACATTTATAACTTAACAACCTCACGGTAGCAGCCATCGCTTGTTAAGCAATGAGTATCTCTGCTCCCTGTCTAATTTACTGGCTTCTCGATCAAAGGACCTCGAAGATAAACACCCTGGTAGCGGCGCTCGGGATGTCGCTACGGTGTACCGCACCCTGCGAGACAAAATGAACATTAGGCCGAGTGTCGGCATCGAACCAGACCACCACGGCATCGTGGTCATGGTAATGCGCTGAGCTGTCAGCGCTTGAAGCATTAAGGAGGCCCTCGTCGTATTCCCACACTCTAACCCGTTCGTTCGAGCGGCGCTCCAGCGGCGCATCGCTAGGGAATCGAGGCAGTGATGAGGCAAGTTCACTGTCACCTGCAATCGGGCGCTTGATCTGAATAAAAACGGCACGCAGTGGCTCATCACTAATGCCGGATTCGGTGTGAGTCACGCCTGCAAGTTGAAACGAAATACCCCACGCCGGAGTTTGCACCTCGCGGGCCTCGCCCTCGCTCGAGGTGATTATTCGCTCACCCGGGCTGTAGTACACGCCGGTATGGTCATAGCGATGCCGGTGAATGGGATAGTCCTGCTTCAACCAGCTAATATCCCAGACAATGACGTGCTGGTTCTCCAGCAGCTTGGTTGCCCCCTCACGGGGATAGGCCGGCGGTGCATCTACTTGCGCATGAGCCAGAGGGAAGACGCAAATGAGCAGAAACAGCACAGCTATTCTCATGACAGCGCTCTCATGATGGTTCTCTCATAATGGCTCTCTCGTAATAGTTCTCCCATAACAAAACAGGAGAACGGGATGAAAAGTGAGAGTGGAGTAAAGATACAGCACTTTATCTTTACTCCACCCCCTGTATTAATCGACTAGCGCGCCATACACCAGTGCAGCCAGTTGGCCACGGATGGCGCCTGTTCCAGGCACCGCCATGTGTTGTGTCATGCCGACCACAACCAGGTCTTCTTCGGGGTCGATCCAGAAAGTGGTGGCAGCGGCCCCGCCCCAGAAGAAGGTATCTTCACTTAGTGGAAAGCCAAGCTGTCCATTGTCATTGACCACGGCAAAACCCAATCCGAACCCGGTTGCCGCGCTGAAGATCTGCGCTTCAGTGAGGTGATTAGACGCCATGAAATCCACGGTTCGCGGGCCGAGAATTCGCTCGCCGTTGAGTATTCCCCCATTCAACATCGCCTGGGCGAATTTCCAATAATCTTCGGCGGTGGATAGCAAGCCATAGCTGCCGCGATTGAAGCCATGGTCAACGGTATAACTATTCACAGACCAGGGTTGTACCAGCACGCCACCTGCGGGGGCGCCATATTCCTGATCGATAGGCACTAGTTCGCCATTGCGCATCCAGTGCACAGGGCCCAGTCGCGAGGCATTGTCGGAATCCGCCCAATAGCCGGTGTCTGGCATCGCCAGTGGCTCAAACAGTTTCTCCGCCAGGTATTCATCGGCGCGCATGCCAGACAGAACTTCCACCAGGCGCAAGGCCACATCCGGGCCCACGCTGTAGCGGTACTGTGAGCCGGGTTGATTCATCAGCGGTAAGTCAGACAGCAGTGACATCATTTCAGCCAGCGAGGTGTCGGTATCGAATACGCCCGAGCCGACAAAACGCTCATCGTATTCGCTAGTGCCCAGGCCGTGGGAGAGACCGGCGGTATGACGCAGCACGTCCTGTACCGTGGGTTCTCTCTCCATCGCTACGGTCTCGTCCAGGGGCCCGTCTTGTGTGCGTAACACGCGCAAGTTTGCGAATTCTGGAATGTAGCGTGAGATTGGATCCTGTAGCTGAAACCTGCCTTCCTCATACAGCTGCATCAATGCAGTTGAGGCAATGGCTTTGGTCATGGAGTAGATACGAAAGAGAGAGTCGGTATGCAGGGGTATCTCGCGCTGCACATCCAGGTAGCCTACCGCGCTGTGATGGACAATCTTGCCATGACGCGCCACCTAGGGTGACGATGCCGGCGAGTTCCCCGTCATCTACCTTTTGCTGGAAAAATGTGTCGATGCGCTTGAGGCGATCGGCATCGAATCCAACTTCTTCCGGTGCCACCACAGGCAGGTGGCCGTCGGCATAGGCCGGAAAGCAAACTACTGCGAATAACACGATTGAACTGCTTAGAAACCGTTTTAACGACATGGCTATAACCCTCATTTTTCTTATTGGCACTGCTGCCATTAGGTAGATGTATCTTCGCTCTCCACCGGAATTGGCAATCTTGCAGCAGGAGTATCCCGCCATGCAATGTGTCTCCGGTGTAGGAGGGGAAGGGTGGCTACTTCTCGTTCCTTTCTGTCATCTTACTGGATAATAGCGTTCGCCAATAGATAGGGTCAGGCTGATTTTCAGTGATTTTGGCGGTTCTGGAGATGAATGCGTTGTGGGAGTAAGCAGGGCCAGAGAAAAAATAGAGGAGTTCTGGCGGCATGAGGGCAGGATAGTAAACCCCGGTCTGCTCTCTGCTTTCGCTTAACAAGGTTAGTAGGGGAGATGTGAATTTCAGCGCACAAAAAAGGGCAGCAATTTTTGCAGCCCCTCCTTCTGTCCTTTCTCCTGAAACCACTGAGCTTAATTTTCTAGCTTAGATTTCACAAAGTACAGATGTCCTCTGCTAGGCAGCTTGATGAGTCTTCTGTAATTGACCAGTTCAGTGTGCCTCCGCTTGTAGCCATTGCGCCGTACTGAATGCTCGCGCGAGAGCCAGAGGATAGCATCACCGTTTCGCTATATAGTCGAACTTGCGTCCTAATTGGGTCCACGGGGTAAATGCGAACAAGCACATCTGGAAGCCCGCTAATTGCGCTGGCAATCTCGCCATAGGATGTGTCACAGGTTTTCAGATCGCCCTCTAGCTCCCAGCACAGCTCCAAGGCAATTTTCAGAGCATCGAAGTCTTCTATCACCTGAGCGAATTCGGCGCGTTTGACATAGCTTTGGTAATTGGGCAGTGCCACGGCAGCCAAAACGGCTACAATCGCAAGCGCATCAGCACCTCGATAAGGGTAAAACCTCGGGAATTTCGCTTCATAATAAAATCTCAATCCAATATTACGGAAAAGGTACCTTCCAATCCGGCCTTTGTCCAGTTTAGAAGCTAGGGGACACTAACAATTTAACAACTTAACAAATCCCTCTAAGCCGAGTTTTTCCAAAAAGCTACTAAGTTATCAGTGTCCTCTCTATCCTTTGCTCCCTACATTAGATAGTGTCCCCTAAATTAAATAATCACGTACCACAAAAAGTTTTGTAAGGTGCTAGATCAGCCGATGGCGGAAGCGCGTATTCTTCAAGCCCTTCTCGTGCAGTATAAGGATCGGATAACACGTCCATTAGTTTTTCTATGGGCGCGTAGTTAGCCTCTTTCTCGGCTGCCTGCAGTGCCTCTTCAACGATATGATTTCGTGGGATATAGAGTGGGTTTACTCCATTCATCAAAGCGATTCTTTCTTCGTCAGGCAGTGTCTCGCGAGCCAGGCGCTCGGACCAGGTCGCCAGCCAGCGCTCGAACGGTGCGGCTTCCAAAAATAGGTTTAACAGACCGCTCTTATTCTCCTGTAGCACATCTGCCAAGCCGCGAAACAACAAAGTAAAGTCGATACTTTGTGCTTCCATCAAATCAAACAATTCAGAAATAATTACCGGATCATTTTCCTCGCATGTACTCAAGCCTAGCTTGGCGCGCATTAATGCTAACCAGCTTTCCCGATAGTGCTCGGCAAAATCGTCCAGGGTTTTGCTTGCAAGCCGAACGGCTTCTTCGCTATCTACATCAATCAAAGGTAATAAGGCTTCGGCCAGTCTGGCCATATTCCACTGGCCGATATCAGCCTGACTGGCAAAGGCGTAACGTCCCTGGTGATCGATCGAGCTGAATACCGCTGTCGGGTCGTATTTGTCGATAAACGCACAAGGGCCATAGTCGATCGTTTCACCAGAAATTGTTACGTTGTCGGTGTTCATGACTCCGTGCACAAAGCCAATACTCATCCATTTAGCGATAAGCAGGGCTTGTCGTTTAGCCACTGCGCGGAGAAATTCGAGATAGGGATTGTCGGCCGTTTGCACTTCCGGGTAATGGCGGGCAATCGCATAGTCGGCCAATTGTGTAACTTTATCGCCTTCTTTACGATTAGCGAAAAACTGAAAAGTACCAATGCGTATATGGCTGGACGCAACACGGGCAAGTACCGCACCCGGAAGAGGTTCGTCGCGCATAACCTCCTCGCCGGTTGCAACCGCTGCCAGTGCACGCGTTGTTGGGATATTAAGCAGGTGCATCGCCTCACCGATAACATACTCACGCAATACCGGCGCAAGTGCAGCTTTGCCGTCGCCACCGCGGGAAAAAGGCGTCGCGCCAGAACCTTTAAGTTGAATATCTTGGCGGTTTCTATTTTTATCAATTACCTCGCCAAGCAGTAATGCCCGCCCATCGCCCAGTTGCGGGTTGAAGTGACCAAATTGATGGCCCGCATAAGCCTGTGCTATCGATGAACCACCTTTTACGGTAATACCGCCCGATAAAACTGCTGCCAGCTGATCAGCTGGCAATTTATCCAGATCAAACCCCAAGCTGTCAGCCAGTGAACGATTCAGGTAGAGAAGTTTTGGAGCAGGCGCTTCATCGCCTTTTACTTGCACATAGAAACCTTCCAGTTGCTCCGCATAGCTATTATCAAAATTCAAACCAAGATCAATCATGTGCTCTGGCATTTACATTCCCTGCGCTAGATATGTCGGTGGCCCTATTAGGATCAATCCCACCCGGAGAGGGCAGAGTAACTTGATCGGCTTGAGTGTTCAAAGGATCAAGCTACTGCGCCTACTTAATCCAGCAACTTGTGATGTGCAAAGATGAAAAATGCGCAGGCTCTTTGAATAAATAGATGTCACCAAAAGCTGGAGAAAAAGAAAGAGGAAATGGAGAGGGAAAAGGCGCGCTCATAACTTAAAGCGTAGTTGAAGCACGTGAGCTAAACGGGTTTCTAATGTCTCTTCTTCTGCCACTGTTCTATTTCAGTCATAACGCCGGTAATTTTTGGCACTTTTTGGTCAATGGACTTCCCATGGTTTACTAGACACTTTCTAGCTTGGAAAAATAGTCTTCTTCAAACCTAGCTGGAGAAACGCCTCCAGTATGGCTATGTCGCTTTATCGGATTGTAGAACATCTCAATAAAATTAAATATCTCCGTCCTTGCATCATCTCTTGTCGCGTATATCTCTCTCTTTG
>JGI20151J14362_10000263_pt1 | contig 39250 bp, 40 predicted proteins | sample COG_01_FD_14362 | JGI IMG/M metagenome (IMG submission 14362)
TGCAATTTGCAAAATGCTATTTCAATTCCTCCTGCATTTCTTTTTTCAAATATTGTTTCAATTGTTGGCCATTCTTCTGTTAATGATTTTGTATAGTATGGATAATCTTTTTGCACTCTTTCAATTTTAGCATAATTATTTTTTGGATAATTCAATTCTTTTACTTTGTAGCGTGAACCAGCTAGAAAATAGATTGCATCTTTATGTAATTCTTCTAAGGCAATAGGTAGTATTCTGTCACCTACTTTTTTTTCATTTAGAAAAATATCTATTGATTTACCAATACCTCTAATGCTATAGTCATTTAAAATTGAATTAATTTTTTCAAAATTGGGAACTATTCTATTGTTTAATTCTATTAAGTTTCCTTCTGTTAAATGATATTCAACCATTTTTTCATGCTCTTTTAATTCATGTTTTGAAATTGGTTTATCGCAAGCAATGGCTAGAATTTGAAATTCTTCTACAAATGGATTCTTTGGGTCAATGTATGTTTTTTCAATATCTTCAAAATAATCATTAGGATGATTTTTGTAATATTGTGAAATGGGATCATTACCTAATGCTAAAAATGCATATCCTCTTTGTCCTTTTCTTGCAGCTCTTCCTATTCTTTGAGTCAGTCTGTTTACTGGAATTGTAGATGAAATAACACAATCAACATTTCCAACATCTATGCCTAATTCTAGGGTAGGCGTGCATGAAATTGCTTGTAATTTGTCTTCTTTGAATTGTTTTTCAACTGACATTCTATAATTGGCCATTAATCCTGCTCGATGTACTTTGATGTTGATTTTTTGTTTTTTTGTTTGCATTGCTAGAAGTTCAGCATTCAAATGCGAATTGCTAAAAATCATTGTCTTATGATTTTTATCTGTTAATTTTTTTGTCAATTCTACCATGAGATTTCTCTGAGTTCTAAGTGTTGGAAATACCATCACAAAATCGGTTTCCCCCTTTTTGCCTGAACCCTTTACTAATTGCATTTTCTCTCCAAATAATTGCTCACAAAATGTTTTAGCATCCTCAAGTGTTGCTGATGCTGCAACAAATTGTAATTTATTTTTGCAAATTCGTTTTAGTCTTTTTATTATGTAATGAACATTAGATCCAAAAATTCCTGAATAAACATGTGCTTCATCCACTACTAGAATCTCTGTTGAATTTAATAGATTTGAAAATTTAGTTTGATGCCATAAATGATAATGTAGAACATCAAAATTGGTAATTATAATTTCTGGTGGTGTATCAATAATTTCTCTTCTTTCTTCTATTTTTGTATCTCCATCAAAAACTTTAACATTAATTTTAATTTTATCTGCAAATTTTTGAATTTTTGGAAATTGATCTCTAGCTAATGCTTTTGTTGGATATACAAAAATTGCAAAAATCTTACCTTGATTTGATTCTTTTTTTATTCTTTGAATAACTGGAATTAAAAATGCCTCTGTTTTTCCTGATGCGGTTGGTGCTTCAATAACAATATTTTCTCCAAATACTATTTCTTGTATTGCATCTTCTTGAAATTTATAGAATTGTTTAATTTTTGATTCATTTAGAAAATTTGAAATATTTTCATCTAATCCTAATTCTTCAACTTTGCATCCCATTTTAGGCTCAGAATTCTTCAAAATTTTATAATCAGAAATAAAATCTTTTTTTGAATGTAAAATTTCTTCCAGAAATTTTTCTGGATTTGATTCCCCGATCATTTCATTAATTTCTTTTTTTGTTCTGATTATCCCTTCGTCTGCTAATTCATCAGTTAGTTCTTTTTGTTTAACTAATCCTTTGTCAAATCTTGCTAGAAATTCTAGAAACACTTCATCAGGATTTTTCGAAAATTCTAGGATATCTTGAATTCCGCATTTACTACACGACACATGCATTTTTTTATTGAATGTTTTTTGAATTTCAATTTTTGATTTACATTTTGGACATGAAAATTTCAAGATCTATTATATTAGAAATATTTGATGATTTATTGTTTAATTTCCTTATTAACCAATGAGATTATTAACCTAGAAACAATCTTTAATTTAAAAATGAAGAAAGTGGAAATAAACAAAATTTACAATGAAAACTGTATTGATGGAATGAAATTAATCCCTAAAAATAAAATTAATCTTGTAATCACTGATCCTCCATTTGCTATTAATTTTAAAGCAAAAAAAGCTAATTACAATAGAACTGCTTCCAGAGTTCTGTCTGGATACAATGAAATAAAACCTGAAGACTACTATGATTTCACATTTTCTTGGATGAGTGAGGTGTTTAGAATTTTAAAAGATTCTGGAAGTATGTATGTTTTTTCAGGTTGGAATAACCTCAAAGATATTTTACGTGCCTTGGATGATGTTGGATTCATAACCATTAATCATATTATCTGGAAATATCAGTTTGGNGTAGTTACAAAAAAGAAATTTGTCACTTCACATTATCATTGTCTCTATGTTTGTAAAGATGATAAANAAAGAAAATTTTTCCCTTTTTCTAGATTTAAAAAAGATGACAAATCTGAAGATGGACGAAGTCTTCATTATCGTGATAAAGAGGATGTTTGGGATATTAAAAGAGAATATTGGTCTGGTGATGAAAAGACTCCGACTAAACTTCCTTCAGAAATAATTAAAAAATTATTGGAATATTCTAGTGAAAAAAAAGATATTGTTTTTGATCCTTTTTTGGGTTCTGGACAAACTGCAGTTGTAAGTAAATCTCTCAATCGTCGTTATCTGGGATTTGAAATTGTTCCTGATTATTACAAATTTGCTAAAAAAAGATTAGACAAAAATCTTTATCGAATTAAANAATCAAAATAGTTTTTATTTTTTTTCAGATGTATCCGTTGTTTTTTGACCCATTTTTGCAGATATCTCTTTTTGAATTTCATCATCTGTNTTACCTTCAGTTTTGATGCCTGCTGATTTTGCAATCATTTCTAATTTTTCTCTTTCAGTCTCAACTGGCCCTGAAATTTTTGGTACTTCCTCAGTCACTTCTTTCATTTGTTGTTGAATTTCATTTTTGGCGTTGTTGTATTCACTAACAACTTTTCCCATTTTTTTAGCTGCACCTGGAAGCTTTCCTGTTCCTAAAACTAGAACCACTGCAACAAATATGATTATCATCCATTCACTACCACCTATATTTAGTGAATATTCTAACATGTTCAGATATTTTCTAATTTAAAATTAAACGTAATGTTTGAAATTGTGCCTAATCGTTTTTTTTAATTTTGAATTATTGACCTTCCTGAATTTTCAACGGTTCCAATTTTCTTCTTGATATGATAGCTAATACTGTAATTCCTATTCCAATAATTGAAAATATGATATATGGCGTTTCGTCTCCAAATGATTGTGTTATTGGTCCACCTATAGTTGGTCCAACTGCCCATCCTAATCCAAAAATTGTTTCATAAGCTCCGATTATTTTTCCAGATATGCCTTTTTTTGTTTTGCTTAAAATAATTTCTAAAGTAAGTGGGAAAAATATGCTAAATCCAAATCCCATTAACACCAAAGCAATTCCAAATGTAATTATTGAATCTGCAACAACTGAAATTGCTAATCCTATAGAAACTGCTAGTGTGGCTGCAATCAATGTATGACTTGTTTTCTTTGCAAATTTTCCTGCTAATGCTAGTGAAATTACTCGTGAAATTCCAAATGCAAAAAATAAATACAAAACATCAGTTGCATTCATTCCTTTATCGTTGAGATATGCCGGAAAAATTGTTAGAATAATTCCAAATGATGATGTACAGAAAATTAGTAATGTAATTACTTCTGGAAATTTTTTCATNTCTTTAATTGCTGAAAAAGAAAATCTTTCGTGNTGTACTTTGATTCTCTTTTTTGATGCTAATANNGCTGTAATTATTGCTGCTGCTAAAATGAATGCTGCAATTTGGAATAATATTCTATATGTGATGTCNAGATTTTCTAAAAATGCNGTTCCTAATAGTGGTCCTATCATGAAACCCATNACAAAAAACATTGTAAACCAAGAGATGTTTTTAACTCTGTTTTTCTCTGTACTTTCATTTGAAATAATTGATTCGCATGGTGGCCAGAAAAATGCATGAGCCACTCCTGTCATTATTCTAAATCCTAATAATTCTGGAACTGATTGTGCAATGGATAAAAGATAGATTGATGCTGAATTGATTGCTGCTCCTATTGCTAATAGATATGCATTGTTTATTCTATCTAGTAATATTCCTACAAAAAGTGGAATGAACATGTATGGTACAAAATTTGCTAATCCGATAAGGCCTAATTCTGAATATGTTGCACCAATTACATTTTTTGCAAAAATTGGTAATATTGGACCATGAAGCCCATATGAAATACCTATGATTAATCCTGTTAAATTTACTAAGATTAGAACTCTATTCATTTGTATGCCGCAACCATTATTGCGCCACCCATAAGATCTTTTTCAAATTCTACTCGCGAAAATTTCTCTAATAACAATTCTTCCAATTTTTTATTTTGTGGCCATCTTTTGAATGTTCCATAAAGTGTTCCAAATTTTAATCCTAATTTTCCCCCTGCACTAAAAGCAAGAATTGGTAAAATACATCTTAGATAAAATGCAACCCCTGCTCTGATAAAACTTTCATCTGGTTTGCCTAAATCTACAATTACCATTCGTCCCTCTTTTTTCAATACTCGATGAATTTCAGAAATAGCAACTCTCAAATTAATTGCATCTCTGAGTGAATAACCGCATAACACCGCATCAAATTCTTCATCTCTAAATGGAATATGTTCAAAAACTCCATTTGCCATATCTGGAATTTTTTCAAAATGTGAGCCTGTATTTTTCAGCATTGGTACAAGAGGATCATAAAGAGTGATTGAAATTTCTCCGTCTGTTAGTTTTAATGCTGTTTTTGACATGTTTCCAAAGCCAGAACCTGCATCTAGAATTTTATTTCCTTTGAGAACTCTTCCTGAAATTCCTCGATTTCTATGTTCTACATCTTTTCCTAATGATATTATTGAATTTACTTTATCATAAATTGGAATAATTTCGCGGAGTACTTCAATTACTTCACTCCAGTAACTACTTCCTAAACCCATTATCTAAACTCTCCTTATGTCTGATTGAATATTTTTCAAATCTAAAACTTCTATTCGTTTGAAAATTTGGATACATTTTTAGAATAATTTTCTAAATCTGCTTCTGAAACTTTTTCAAAAACTTTTGATTCTGATGAAACTTTGGCCATTTTGACATTCTTAATTTCATCTTTCACTTCATCTTTCAAATTTATACATGCAATAGCTAATGCTGCTGCGTCTTCTAAACTCATATCTGGATTATAATTTTTTTCTAAAAATGAATTGACTTCATCTGCACCTGCACCAATTGCAACTGCTGTGAATTGTACATATGTTCCGCTAGGATCAATTACATAGATTGCTTCTCCTTTCTGATCAATTCCTGCAATAATCATTGAGACTCCATTTGGACGCACTCCTCCATATTGAGTAAATTGATGAGCTGTATCTGCTAAGTATTTTGAAACAGTAGCAATTTCTACTGATTCATCATATGTCATTCTATTTCCTTGTGAGAATGCTCTTGCATTATCCACTTGAACTCGTGCATCTGGAATATATCCTGCTGCTGCAACTCCAATATGATAATCTACTTGGAAAATTTTCTGTGTAATATTTTTAGTTTGTAAAGTTCTTGCTTTTTCTTCTACTGCCATGATTACGCCTTGTTTGGTACTGATGCCAATAGCTAATGTCCCTCTTTTTACCGTCTCAATTGCATATTCGACTTGATAGATTCTACCATCGGGAGAATACATTGTTGGTGTCATGTCGTAACCGCGTGATGCCATCATGATAATACAACTTTATTCCCAGTCAATTTAAGGGTAATTATCTGTCAATTATTTTAGAATTTTTGAAAACCTAAAATCTGAATATTACATTTTAAACCAAACTTATATAATCTGAATTAGATTACTATCGATATCATGGTAAAATCTGATCCATTTGCCAATGCAACTAAGCAAGTTAATGATGCTTGTGACATACTTGGAATTAATGATAAGGGAATTCGTGAATATCTTGCAATGCCAAATAAAATGTTGCGAGTTAAAATTCCTGTGAAAATGGATAATGGAAAAATTAGAGTATTTACTGGTTTTAGAAGTCAACACAATAACGATAGAGGTCCATACAAAGGAGGTATTCGTTATTTCAACCCTGAAGGTGGTGTTGAGTATATGGAAAGAGAAGTAATGGCATTATCTTCATGGATGACTTGGAAATGTGCAATTGTTGATGTTCCCCTAGGTGGAGGAAAAGGCGCTATTTACGTAAACCCAAAAACTGAAAAACTAAGTGATGGAGAAATGGAAAGATTGACTAGAGGTTTTGCTTACAAAATTGCAGAAATTATTGGACCTGAGAAAGATATTCCTGCACCTGATGTTTATACTACTGGTAGAGAAATGACACAAATTATGGATACATTTAGTAAATTAAATGGAAACAAATACTCTCCAGGTGTAATTACTGGAAAACCAATTCCTATGGGTGGTTCTTTAGCAAGAAATGTTGCTACTGGATTGGGTACAGCATATACTGTTAGAGAAGCTGCAAAAACTTTGAAAATAAAATTAAAAGGTGCAAAAGTAATTTTACAAGGATTTGGAAATGCTTCTACTTTTGCTGGTGAATATTTAGAAAAAATGGGTGCAGTTGTAGTTGGAGTCAGTGATTCCAAAGGTTCAATTTTAATTCCTAAAGGTGCCAAAGTAAGTAAAATTTTAGAACACAAAGAAAAAACTGGATCAGTTGTAGGATTTACTGGAAGCAAAAAAGTTTCAACTGAAGAATTACTAACTGCAAAATGTGAAATTTTAATTCCTGGAGCCTTAGAAAATCAAATAACTGCAAAAATTGCAGAAAAATTAAATTGTAAAATTATTGGTGAAGCTGCAAATGGACCAACATTACCTGAAGCAGATCCTGTAATTGAAAAGAAAAAAATTCTTGTAGTTCCTGATATTTTAGCAAATTCTGGTGGTGTTTGTATCTCCTATTTAGAATGGGTTCAAAACAATATGGGGTACTATTGGAGTTTTGATGAAGTTGCATCAAAGATGGAAAAAAATATCACACAAGGATTCAAAGATGCATATGCATTATCCAAAAAACACAAAGTTGACATGCGAAAAGCTACCATGGTTTTAGCTGTTGAACGTGTTCTAGAAGCATTTAATCATAAAGGCATTTGGCCATAGTTTGATAATTTTTAATTTTTATAATGTCTGATGTTTTATTAGTACAAAATACTAGAATTGAGGGCTCAGGACATTTAGGTCAATTATTGTCTGATGATGGATTTGATATTACATCAGTTCATGCAAAACATGAAAAAATACCTAAAAAACATTTTTCATTTGCAGTAATCTTGGGAGCTCCAGAAAGTGCAAATGATGATTTTCCATATTTAATTGAGGAGCAAAAATTAATTCAAAATTATGTTGAAAATTCAATTCCTGTCTTGGGAATTTGTTTGGGTTCTCAATTAATTGCAAAAACTTTTGGATCTTCTGTATATAGGGGTCCAATTACTGAAATTGGATTTTATGATGATTTGACTATTACAAGTAATTCTAAATTATTTGATGGATTCAACAATCCTTTTTCAGTATTTCATTGGCATGGGGATACTTTTGATTTGCCTTCAGGTGCTACTAGATTAGCCTCATCTGAAAATTATCAAAATCAAGCATTTCAATACAAAAGTGCAATTGGTCTCCAATTTCATCTTGAAGTAAATGAACAAATGGTGAATCTTTGGTTAGATAAAACCGAAGAAAAATTGCATAAAATCCCTCACATAGATCCGCAACAAATTCGTTTAGATATTGATCGAAATATTTCCACTGTTAAATCTAACATGGGAACTTTTTACAAAAATTTTAAATCACAATTTTCGCTTTGACCAAAGTTTAATATATTGAGTTTTGATTTCATCGATCGACTAATGACTGCTGTCAAGAAAATTTTTGATGAAACTATTCAAACCGATCATAAAGTTATCACTGAAGAATTATCAAAATCTATTCTCAAAACTTATGGTGTTAAAGTACCACCTTATGCTTTAGTTACATCAGCTGATGAGGCAGCAAAACAAGCAAAGAAAATTGGTTTCCCACTTGTTATGAAAGTAGTTTCTCCACAAATTTTACACAAAACAGATGTTGGTGGAGTTAAAGTTGGACTCGACAATGTTGCTGATGTTAAAAAAACATTCACTGACATGTTTGGTCGTTTATCTAAAAAGAAAGGAGTTGATGTTAAAGGAATTCTTTTGGAAAAAATGGTTCCAAAAGGTATTGAACTAATTGTAGGTATTCAAAATGATTCTCAATTTGGCCCAATCATAATGGTCGGAATGGGAGGTATCATGACAGAAGTAATGAAAGATGTTGCATTTAGAATGCTTCCAATTACAACTTCTGATGCAAAATCCATGTTAAATGAATTAAAGGGCTCCAAACTTCTCAAAGGTTTCCGAGGAAGTGAGCCAATTGATACTAATCTAGTTGCAAAAATGTTAGTTGACATTGGAAAATTAGGTGTTGAGAATGCAGATTATGTTAACAGTATTGACTTTAACCCTGTAATTGTTTATCCAAAATCTCACTTTGTAGTTGATGCAAAAATTATTCTAAATAAAGAGAAAAAGAAAAATTCTATCTCAAAGGAAAAACCAAACATTACCGATATGGAGACATTCTTTACTCCAAAATCTGTAGCACTTGTTGGTGCATCTGCAACCCCTGGCAAAATTGGAAATTCAATTTTAGATAGTTTAGTAAATTATGATTTCAAAGGAAAGGTATATCCAATTAATCCAAAGGCTAACGAAATCTTTGGACAAAAATGTTATCCTTCAGTTGCAGATATTCCAGGAAATGTTGATCTTGTTGTAGTTTCAGTAGATTTGTCAATGACTCCTCCAGTTTTAGAGGATTGTGCAAAGAAAGGTGTTCATAGTGTTGTAATTGTTTCTGGTGGAGGAAAAGAACTTGGTGGAGAAAGAGCAGATTATGAAGCGGAAGTTGCACGTTTATCTAAAAAACATAAAATCAGAATTATTGGTCCTAACTGTATTGGAATGTTCAATGCTGCAAATAGACTTGATTGCGCATTCCAAGGACAAGAAAGAATGTTACGTTCAAAATTAGGTCCTGTTGCATTCTTCTCACAAAGTGGTACCATGGGAATCAGTATGTTAGAATCTGCTGATGTATTTGGATTGTCAAAAATGATCAGTTTTGGTAACCGTTCTGATGTTGATGAAGCAGATATGATTTGGTATGCTGCAAATGATCCTCAAACTAAAGTAATTGGATTATACGTTGAAGGATTTGGTGATGGTAGAAAATTCATTAATGTTGCAAAACGTGTAATGAAAGAGAAAAAGAAACCAATTGTTATTTGGAAGAGTGGTAGAACTGCTGCTGGTGCAAAACAAGCTGCATCTCACACAGGCTCACTTGGTGGTTCAAATGCAATTATTATGGGTGCATTCAAACAAGCAGGAATTATTTCAGTTGAAAGTTATCAAGAATTGGCAGGTGTACTAAAGGCATTAGCATGGCAACCTGCTGCAAAAGGCAATAAAGTTGCAATGACTAGTAATGGTGCTGGTCCAATGATTGGTGGAATTGATCAACTAGAAAAATTCGATCTTACTATTGGAAAATTATCTCCACAAGGAGTCAAGAAATTGAAGGCACACTTCCCACCTGCTGTACCGATTCATAATGGTAATCCTGCAGATGTTGGTGGTGGTGCAACTGCAGAAGATTATAGATTTGTAATTCAACAATTTATGGATGAAAAGAATGTTGATATTGCAATGCCTTGGTTTGTATTCCAAGATGATCCACTTGAAGAAACAATTGTTGAACATTTAGCTGCTTTCCAAAAGAAATCTAAGAAACCATTATTGTGTGGAGGTAATGGTGGTCCATATACTGAAAAGATGATTAAATTAATTGAAAAACATAATGTTCCAGTTTACCAAGACCTCAGAACTTGGGTAGCAGCAGCATCTGCACTCAAACAATGGGGAAAAATTTCTAAAAAATAGATAACATTTAATTCTCGCATGTCTTGACAAATTTTCATGTCACTAGTTACCACATCTACTTCTGATGGCATTTGTACTGTCAAAATCAACAGACCTGACAAACTCAATGCAATGAATACTGATGTTGCAAAAGAACTAATCAAAACTTTTGAAACTCTGAACCATGACGATAATGTCAAAGTTATCGTTTTGACTGGTGAAGGTGAAAAAGCATTTTCTGCAGGAGCTGACATTGAATATATGTCAAAAATTTCTGCAGATGAATCTGTCGAATATGCAAAAACTGGACAACTTGTTACTGCAACTGTAGAGTTGGTTAAACAACCAACAATTGCAGCAATCAATGGATTTGCATTAGGTGGAGGTTGTGAACTTGCAATGTCTTGTGATATTCGAATTGCAGCTGATACTGCCAGATTAGGCCAACCAGAAGTAACAATCGGAATCCCTCCAGGATGGGGCGGAACACAAAGATTAATGAGAATTGTGGGAATAGCAAAGGCAAAAGAACTTGTCTATACTGGAAAAATGATCAAAGCTGATGAGGCAAAGGAAATTGGTTTAGTTAACCAAGTAGTACCTCTTGCATCTTTACAAGAAGAAGCTTTGAAAATGGCACAACAAATTGCTGGATGTTCAACAATGGGTGTTCAGATGTCTAAAGTTGCAATCAATAAAGGAAGAAATGCAGATCTTGATACTGGTCTTTCTATTGAACTCCTTGCTTGGAGAAATTGCTTTACACATCCTGATCGTGAAGAAAGAATGACTGCATTTGTAAATAAATCCAAGAAATAAGCTATTTCAATCTCTTTTTATTTTTATTATATTTTGAGCCTATCTTAATTACTAGTGTGTTGCAGGGGAAAAGCTTATTATAATTTAAAATTGATTTTTGATCATAATGGCAACTGAACAAACACAAAAAATGGTTACAGTTACTGCAAAAGCAGCTGAGAAAATTCATGAATTCATGAAAGAGGAAGCCGAATCACCTGAATACTTACGAGTATATGTTCAAGGTGGTGGTTGTTCTGGATTATCTTATGGAATGGGCTTTGAAAAAGCACCAGAAGAAGATGATTTAGTTCTTGAAGAAAATGGAGTTAAACTCTTAGTTGACAGTTACAGTGTCGATCATTTACAAGGTGCAAACGTTGACTATATTGAAAGCCTAATGGGATCTGGATTTAAAATTAATAATCCAAATGTTACAAAATCCTGTTCATGTGGTCACTCATTTAGTACTGAATAAACTAGTATCATTATTTTCATTTTTTAATATCTTTAGCGTATGCTATATTGAAAATTTTCTCTATTTTGCGATACCCTCATATATCCTAGTTTGGAAATGAGAATATAATGATAAAGGAGATGAAGAATTTATGCCTCAATCAGGAATTGTCAAATATCACGTTAAACTTTCCTATGAAGTTGATGGACTCGTTGAAAGAGCAGATATAATCGGAGCCATCTTTGGCCAAACAGAAGGACTGTTAGGCCCAGAGATGAATTTGAATGAACTGCAACGAGTTTCTAAAGTAGGACGTATTGAAGTTATTGCAAAATCAACAGCTAATACTACAAGTGGTAATGCTGTTATTCCAATGAGTACTGACATTGATACTTGTGCATTAATTGCAGCTGGTATAGAAAGTATTGATAAGGTTGGTCCTTTTGATTGTAAATTTGCATTAGATGCAATTGATGATGTACGTGCAGCAAAGAAAGACGATATTGTAAAACGTGCAAAAGAAATCAAACAAAAATGGGCAACTAAAACAGTTAGTGAAGGTGAAACTATGTTAAATGATGTTCACCAAGGTGATTCTGGAAAATTATCAAGTTATGGACCATCTAAATTAACATGCAGTTCTGGAGTCTTTGATTCTAACTGGATTATTTTAGTTGAAGGTAGAGCTGATGTGATTAATCTTTTGAGAGCTGGATATGATAATGTCCTTGCAATTGAAGGTGCAAAAATTGATGAATCAATTAAAGAATTATGCTCAGAAAAAGATACTGTTGTTGCATTTATTGATGGGGATAGAGCCGGTGGTTTTATTCTCAAAGAATTAAAATCTGTTGTAACTCTAGATTATGAATTACAAGCTGACACTGGTGTTGAAGTTGAAGAATTAACCCCTCAAAGATTAGACGAAATTCTACAACCAATTGTTGATGAAATTAAAAATGGTAAACCTGCTCCTGCATTAAAGAGTGAGGATGATAAATCTATTGCAGATGTTGCTTCAAAAATTTTCCCAAATCTTAATGAAACTTTAGAAGCAGTTGCATTAGATGGTGATCAAAATGAAATCTTTAAAGTTCCAATCAGTGAAGTTGTAAGTAAATTATCTTCTCAATCTGGCATCAAATATCTTCTATTGGATGGAATAATCACCAAGAGATTATTAGAAGGCGCTAAAAATGCTGGAATTGAATGTGTTGTTGGACATAGAGTTGCAAAATTGACTAACTCTGATGGTATGACACTAAAAACATTTGCTGATTTAGGCGTATCTTAGGATTTTAGATGACTGAACTAAAAATTCAGCACCTTTTAACTCTCTCTTATCTATTATCTAAAGGAGCAAAATACAACTATGTTACAATAACAACTTCTGCATTAGGAAAAAATATCCATAAATCACAACAAGCTGCCTCAAAACATTTGTTAGAATTAGAACAAAACAAATTCATCTCTAGAATAATTAGTGGAAGAAATCTATCTGTAAAAATTACTAATAAGGGGTATTCTGAGATTGTGAAATTATCTTCTATGTTGCAAAAAAGTTTGGATTCTTCTCCTTCCGTTGTTAATCTTCAAGGAACTTTAGTTTCAGGAATGGGTGAAGGAGCTTACTATATGGGATTGAAAGGATATACAAAACAGTTTAAATCAAAAATTGGATATGTTCCATTTCCTGGAACTCTAAATGTTCGTTTAGACAAAAAAATTCATCAAGAAGCAATGAAACAATTTGAAACTCTGGATGGAGTTAAAATTAAAAGTTTTTCTGATGGAAAGCGAACATATGGTTGGGTTAAGTGTTTTTCTGCTAAACTAAATAATTCAATTAAATGTCAATTAATTATTCTTGAACGAACTCATCATGATGAATCCGTAATTGAATTAATTTCCAAAACATGTATTCGTAAAAACACTAAATTGAAAGATGGTTCAAAAATTTCAATAAAAATTGAAATAGATTCTTAGATCCCGTGAATTGATTCCCCGTACTCTTTTTCTATTTTAGAGCTAGAGCTTTCTGGAATAGGTGATTGTAATCTGGCGACTTTTGCATCTAATTTGATTTTTTTACATCCTTCTGTAATGAACTGTTCTTGATGAACTTGATCATATCCTAATGCAATAATTTGTGGTTTAACTAAATTTACTGTTTTAAAAATATCATTTTCTTGTCCAATCAAACATAAATCTACTACAGATAATGAATTAACTAATTCTTGTCTTTGTTCTTGACTGTGAATTGGTCTTCTTTTTTTCATTTTTACAGCTGTATTGTCTGTGGCTACAACCACAACTAAGACATCCCCTAATGCCTTAGCTGCATTCAATGTAGAAATATGACCTGGATGTATGATATCAAATACTCCTCCTGCTAATACTACTCGTAATGACCCCCTACCAATTTCAGTTAATGTCATTTCATCTTGATTAACTAAATTATCTTGGGTTAGTTTTTCCATTTTTTCAGAAATTTGTTTTTCTGAAATCATATTATTTTGTAAAATTTTCTCTATGGGGTTTTCTCCAGTAATCTCACTTAGATATAATGTTGATAAGATCTTGTTTTCAATTTGTTTCAATGTCTTTTTACCTTTTGACCTACTCTTTAATTTATTGATAATATTACATTTTAAATTCAAGGCCTTTTGCTAATCTTAGTGCATCTACTAACCCATCAGCATACCCAATGCTTAAAATCGCATTCTCATCTCGACCTTCACCTAGAAATATCTCTGCATCCTTAATGTATCGTTCAGCATTATCCAAAATTACTTCAAACTCTTTTTGATTTTTATAAAGTGGTTCAATTTCTTCTAGTGCTTCTCTAACCATTGGAACATATTTTTTCATCATTTGATTTGAAATTTTTTCTGTTTTTTCAGAATTATCAAATGGTTCATCAATACATTTTCCAAATAATTTTAATGCATCTGATTCTGTAAAATGTAGTCTGCCTGGAATGATGATTGTATGTGGTGGTTTTCCAAAATCTGTTTCTTTCAAATTAGATATTTTCCCACAAATAATTGCTTGATCCTTAAAACCTATTCTTGATGCAATAATTACATAATTTGATTCTGTAATTACATTTCTTGTTTGACCTTGTTCAGTTTCCAATAAACCTTTTAATGCATCTTTAGGATCCAAGAAAAATTTTTTGTCTTGATTATATTCTAACAAAAGCACTGTGTGATTACCTTCAATCAAATTTTTATAAATTACATAATATGGTGTTGTAAGTGATTTCATTTCACTCATTATTGTTGCAATTCTCCCAATTTTGTAAAAATGCAACCCACATTCTCCAATCATAGATGTCAATGATGATGAAGCATGGATAGAATGTGTTTTAATTTTATTTTCAATTGCTCTTGCTCTTAATTCGATATGTGTTGTTGCAATGTATGGATCCCCATATGCTAATAAAACTACATTTTTTTCTTTTGACATTTCTAAAATTTCATTTCCATCTTCCACTAACCATCTTTTAGCCAGCTTGAATTCACCTTTGATTGAATCTTGAATTTTTTTTAAATCTGATTCACTAATGGGACTAGTAAATTGTTCTAAATACACAATGTCTGCAGTTGAAATTGTTTCTAATCCTTCAATGGGGATTGATTCAAAACCTGATATTCCTAAACCTACAAACGATAACATTATTGCAATTTTTTATCATGTAGCCTTTTTAAATGCTGTAGAGTAGCTTTGAAAATTTCTATTCCTTTAAGATATTCCTCAATTGAAACTTTTTCATCAATTGTATGTGCTTCGTGAGGATCCCCTGGACCATATGTTACAACTGGAATTTCCCACTGATTCCCTAAAACATTCATGTCTCCAGTACCTGTTTTTCGAATTAATGTTGGTCTTGATTTCTCCACTTGCATAATTCCTAAAGTAAATGCTCTTACTAATGATGAATTATGAGGTGCTTCAAATGGTTCAGTCTCATCTAAAATTGAATAAAATGCATCCACTTCTCTTTCTTGAGAGATTTCTTTAACTAGTGTTGCAATTTTTTGTTCAATACTTTTACAATTCATATCTACCGGAATTCTGATGTCAAAAAGAGTTTCACATTCTTTAGGGGTGATGTTGTGACTTGTTCCTCCTTTAATTTCTGTCATTGTCGCTGTTAACAACATTCCTTTTGTTTTGTCTTCTTGATTTGCTTCTAGTTTTTCTTTTAATTCTTTAACAAATATTATTGATTCTTCAATTGCATTTTTTGAAAGCCATGGAGCACTAGCATGAGAACTATCTGCAGCACTAATTTTTAGTTTGATTGCTAATCTTCCTTTGTAAGCAATTGTCACTTGTTTGATTCCACTTGGTTCTCCAAATACTGCATAATCTATATCCATTTTCTTTTTTACAATATTTTTAATTCCTACTGCATTTCCTTCTTCATCCACAGCTCCTACAAAAGTAACAGTTCCTTGATTTTTTTCAATTGATGCAGCCGCAAAAAGCATTGCCATTAATGGTGCTTTGGCATCAGAAGCACCACGACCATAAAGTGAATCTCCTTCTTTTCTGACTTTGACTTTTCCTGGAACTACATCCATGTGTCCACATAACATGATTTTTGGTGAACCTGAACCTTTCTTTGCGATAATGTTCCCAACTTCATCAATTTGTATGTCTTCAAATCCTAAATCATCGCATTTATCAGCTAAAAATTCTGCCATTGGTCTTTCGCTAAGTGATGGTGTGTATAGTCGAAGTGCTTTTTCCAGCATTTTTGTTGCAAATTTTGGTGTTACAGTGAAATGGGTGTTCAACTTTATCGTTCTACTTTCATTGCGTAATCCAGCATTAGAGAAGGTATGTCTACATCACATACTCTTACAGTGTTTTTGTATTCTGTTGTATTGTTAACTTCATGAACCACTAACCCTTTTTCTTCACTTTCCATTAAATCTACACCTACAATATCTCCTTGTACAGCTTGTTTTGCTTTGATACACATTTCTTCCATTTCTTGTGTAACTTTGCATGGTTCAGCAATTCCACCTAATGCCATGTTTGTTTTCCAATGTTCTGATTTTCTATATATTGCAGCAACTATTTTGTCTCCTACCATAATTGCTCTGATATCTCTTGGAGGTCTTTTTACAAATTCTTCTAAATAATGAATTTGGTAAATTGGATACATAGTTTCTCTGCTTTCAATAATTCCTTCTGCTGAATCTTTGTCATTTAGTTTTGAAATTAACCTGCCCCAACTGCCAACTGTTGGTTTTATGACTTTTGGATATCCATCTGTTTCTAATGCTTGAATAGCTGCATCTTTTGAAAATGCTACTGTTGCATCTGGTGTTGGAACGCCTGATTTTTTTAGTAACATATGTGTGAATAATTTATTTCCTGCAAAAACTCCTGTGTTTAAACAATTGATTACTTTAACTCCCATTCCTTCAAGAGCTGCTGTTGAATGTAAATTTCTGTAGTAACTAACACATCGTTGAATAACTACTCCGTAATCTTCAGGTTTTTTTTCTAAATCTAAAGCAAGTTTTTTACAATCAACCATCTGTATGTTGATGTCTTTTTTTTTACCTGCTTCTAGTAGAGCTTTTTCTTCCCAACGTATGGAATCGTAAAGAATTGTAACATCAGGATTCACTGGCCCCAATCCTCGCCAACTGTTTGAGCAGGCTTTAGATCAAAACCATCTGAACCTTTTGCTAATTCAAAACTTGCGCCACATTCGGGACATGTTACAATTTCTCCTTCAAGTGCATCACTTGGTATTGAGATATCTGCATCACATTCTTCGCATTTTGACATAATTCTTATTCATTTCTCCTCTTTATTTATCTTCAATAATCTTTTTTTCGAGTCTATCTTCAAGTGGGATTTCTATTAGATCTCCCATTCTAAGATTTTTTAGCCCTGATGCAACTGCTTTTGCACCTACGTCGTCTTTTTCTAATCCTAATAATGACATCAAATAAGCTGCACCTGTTTTTCCTGCTAATTCTCCAAATACAATTCGTCTCCTATTTCCTACAGCTCTTGGTGGGATTGGCTCATATGCTGCTGGATTGCGTAGAATTGCTGCAAGGTGTGTGCCTGCTTTGTGTTTGTATGCAGCTGCACCGACAATTGGTTTTGAATCATACGGTTTGATTTCTGTATAATCTTCAATTAGTTTTGATAAATCCAATAGCATATCTAATCTAAAATCATTTGGTGATTTGTACAAGTAAGTCAATGCGACTGCTACTTCTGCAAGTGGTGGAATTCCTGTTCTTTCACCAATTCCATCAATAGTTGTATGAATTTGATCAACCCCTGCATCACAAGCTGAAAATGCATTTGCAACAGCAAATCCTATATCATTATGTACATGTGCATCTAATGGTACATCTACTACTTCTCTAACTTTTTTTACAAAGTTAAACATTCCAACTGGACGTAAAATTCCCACTGTGTCTGGTAGACTGATTCTATCTACTCCTGCTTTTTCAATTGCTTTACAAACTTTAAGTAAAAATTCTGGTTCTGCTCTGCTACCATCTTCTACTGTAAATCTAATTTTTAATCCATGTGATTTTGCATATTCTACAGTCTCTACAGCTCTTTCTAATGCTTCTTCTCTTGATATTCGAAGTTTATCTTTAAGATGTATGTCTGAAATTCCTAAATATGCTGCACACCATTTTGCATCACAATCTAATGAAATATCGATGTCTTGTTTAAGTGCACGACCATGTGAAACTATGTCTGCTGTTAATCCTTGTTTGATAATTGTTTTAGTTGCTTCTTGATGATCTTTAGAGACTACTGGAGAAATTTCAATTTGATCAACTCCAAAATAATCTAACATCCATGCAATCTGAATTCTTTGTTTATTTGTAAATGAAACACCTGGATGTTGTTCACCTTCTCTTAAAGTACTATCTAATACTCTAATTTTTTTTGGATTTTTTTCATATGCATTGTAGATATTTGCATAGTGATTCGGATCTTTCATTACTAAATTCGTTGAACAAAATTGATGATATAAACATATTCGTACTATTTTCGTTGGAAATATTTTTAATTGATCCTAAATTAGTTTTGAATTAAATTTTTGAAACGAAACTCGTTTTACGCAACTTTTCTTAAAATTATTACAGTATTGGTATCTACTACTCCGGAAATTTTTCTTAAAGCATCAATACTGTTATTAATTTCTGCAATACTTGAACCACTCATTATTGTTGTAATATCGTATTGTCCTGTTATTTCATAAACTGTTTTTACTCCTTCTAGTTTAGCAAGTTTTGCTGAAACTTTTGATGTATCTGTAGCAGAATCAACTGATACTAAAACAATTGCACTTGTAACATTATCTTCTCCAATTTCAATTGTAAATTTACTAATTGTTTTACTGTCTACTAAATTTTTAACTCTTCGTCTAACTGCTGATTCTGAAAGTTTGAGTTTTTTTCCAATATCTACAAATGATTCTCTTGAATCTTCTTTAAGATACCCTATTATTTTTTCGTCTATTTTGTCCTTATACATTTCTCTTTTCTTCCTCTTTAGTTAATACAACATCTAAAGCATGTAAAACTTTTGTTACATCCTCTTCTTTAATTACTAAAGGTGGTAATATTCTGAGAATATTTCGTCCTGAATACAACATTAAAACACCTTCTTCAATTAATCCCATCAAAATATCTTTTACTTCGAATTTCATTTCAACTCCAATCATTAGTCCTTTTCCTCTTACTTCTCTAATCATTGTGTGTTTTTCTTTTAATTTTTCTAATCCTTCTCTAAAAATTTCTCCCATTTTTTTGGAATTCTCAATTAATCCATCTTCTGTTAATGATGTTAGTGCTGCAATTCCTGCTGCACAAGATATTGGATTACCTCCAAATGTTGATGAGTGTTCTCCTTTACTTATGGCAGCTAAAATGCCTGGTTTAACTAATGTGGCCCCCATTGGTACTCCTCCTGCAATTCCTTTTGCCAAACATAAGATATCTGGTACTGTATTCCAATGTTCACCTGCCCATAATCGTCCTGTTCTTCCTAATCCTGCTTGAATTTCGTCAAAAACTAATAAGATTCCTTTTTCATCACATAATTTTCTGACTTCTTGTAAAAATCCGTCTGGGGCAACTACAATACCACTTTCACCTTGAATTGGTTCTAAAATAATTAAAGCTGTATCTTCATCAATTGCAGAACGTAGTGAATCCATATCTCCAAATGATGCAAAAGTAACTTTTTCAACTAATGGTGCAAATGCTTTTCTATATTTTGGATTAAATGTTAATGACAATGCTCCAAATGATTTTCCATGATATGATCCTTTCATTGCAACCATTCCTTTCTTTCCAGTAAACTTTCTTGCAAATTTCATTGCAGCTTCAACGGCTTCTGCACCACTATTGTTTAGATGTACTTGTGTTAATCCTTCGGGAGCTATGTCGATAAGTTTTTTCAAAAATCCTTCCCGTGTTTTATTGTATAATGAACTATGTACTGTAATTATTTTATCAACTTGTTCTTTTATTGCCTTGTTAACTCTTTGATTTTGATGTCCAACTAATGCGACACCATATCCTCCCATACAATCGATATACTCTTTTCCTTCTATGTCCCATACATGTGCATCCACACCTTTTTCAATTGTAACTGGAAACCTCTGATAGAGATTACCCATATGTTGATCTTCACTCATGTTCAATCACCGTACAATTATCGTGTGCAATAGCTGTTGAAATAGGATTCTCTTTTTGACCATTTGCAATAAAAGCTTGTTTTACACCCATATCTAGTGCTTCAGTTGAAGCTAAAATCTTTTTTTCCATGCCTGGACCTATTTTAGGTCTAATTTCTTTTGCTTCAGCTAATGTTAATTTTGGAACAACTTTATCATCCATTAACAGTCCGTCTACGTTTGTTATGAATAATACTTTGTCACTTTTTACACTTCCAGCCACATATGCCGCAGCCCTGTCTCCATCTATGTTAAGAAATTCTGATTCCTCACTAATTGCAATTGGAGAGATAACTGGTGTTAGTCCTTTTTCTAACAATGATTTAATAAATTCTGAATTTACATTCTTAATTTTTCCTGTATATCCTCCATCAATTGCTTGTTTTCTGCCTTTTTCGTTCATGATTAGGAGTTTCTTTTTCCTGTCGGCTTCAATGACTCTCGCATCTACACCTGATAACCCAATTGCATTAATTCCATTTTTTTGAAGCATCTGGACAATTGTTTTGTTAATTCTACCTGACATAACCATGGTAAAAATTTCTGCAGTTTCCTTGTCTGTATATCGACTTTTAATTCCACTTGGTGAAGTTACAAATTTTGGTTCTTTTCCCAATTGTTCACATACTTTTGTAACTTCTTTTCCTCCACCATGAACAATTATGATGCCTTCTGTTTCTGCAATTTTTTTAATGTCTGAAATTGTTGATTGATGTAAATCATCTACAACACTTCCGCCAATTTTAATCGTAATCATTTCTAAACCGGAGTTAATGGAGTATATCTTAATCCACTCATTTCATCAAAACCACACATAACATTCATGTTTTGAATTGCAGAACCTGCTGCACCTTTCATTAAATTATCTGATGCTGACAAAGCAATTAATCTATTATTATCTTCATCCAAATCAAATCCAATATCACAAAAGTTTGAACCTACTAAGAATTTTGGATCTGGGAATTTGTAAAGTCCTTTTTTATCTCTAATTAATCTGATAAATTTTTCATCACCATAAGCTTCACGATATATTTTCCATAATTCTTTTTGTTCCATATCTTTTTTCAAAAATGTGTGGTTTGTACATAAAATTCCTCTAACAACATCCACTGCATGTGGACTCATTGATACTTTGATTTTGCTTCCTGCAATTTCACTTAACTCTTGTTCAATTTCACCTGTGTGTCTGTGTTTTGCTGGTTTGTATGGTCTGATTACTCCTGCACGCATTGCATGTGCTGTTCCTGAACCTGAACCTGCACCAGATGAACCAATTTTTGAATCTACAATTATGTGATCTGTATCAATGAGGTCATTTTTAATTAATGGTGCAAGTGCCAGTGTTGATGTTACTGCCATACATCCTGGACAAGAAACAAGTTGTGCTTTTTTAATTTCTTCTCTATGTAATTCTGGAACACCAAAAACTGACTTTTCTAAATAATCTGGATGTGGGTGTGTCCAACCATACCATTTATCATATGCTTCTTGATTATGTAATCTATAATCTGCACTTAAGTCGATTATCTTGATTCCTCTATCGTATAATGCTTTTACAATTTCTGTTGCAGTTCCATGGGGCACTGCTGTGAATACTAAATCACAATTATCAGTTAATTTGTCGTAATCTAACTCCGAAAAGGTTAGATCTGTGAATCCTTTCAAACTAGGTTGAACTCTGTGTAGATATTCGCCAACATGTTGTCTTGAAGTTACTGTGGTGATCTCAACCTCAGGGTGGTTTACAAGAAGACGAAGTGTTTCTCCCCCTACATATCCTGATGCTCCTACAACTCCTACTTTCATGATAAATCTCATCAAAAGTAGTATAATTTATCTTGTTATATTGAACCTTGATTGTTGAATTTTTTTATTTAAACAGAGGCTATATCTGGAATTTTTTTAATCTTATTTCATAAAATTTCTATTTTTAAAATAAATTTATAGGAAGTCTGACAAATATGCTCTTATGGTAGAGATAGGTCGTCCTGTGAAAGATATTGAAATTGATTCAAATACTTCAATTGAAAAAATCTTTGAAGAATTATCCCAATCTGGTGGTTTTGAATCTGTGAATCTTTCAGATGGATTGGATATTTTAAGTAAAATGATTTCTGATGAAAAATGTTTGAAATTTGTTTCATTTGTAGGTGCAGTTGTTTCAACCGGACTAAGAGGAATAATAAAAGATATGATCAAAAACAAATGGTTTGATGTGGCAATTACAACATGTGGTGCATTAGATCATGATATTGCAAAACATTTCTCAAAATATCATGAAGGTTCATTCACAATGGATGATAATGAATTGGCTGATCAAAATATTCATCGATTAGGTAATGTCTTAGTACCCATGGATAACTATGGTCCACTTATTGAAGAAAAAATGCAATCATTTCTTGAAGAAGAATACAACAATGGTGTAAAAGAAATGTCAACTGCAGAAATTTGTAAAATGATTGGAAAACATATGGGTGAGGATTCTTTTCTTTACTGGGCATACAAAAATGACATTAGTGTAGTAGTACCTGGAATCATGGATGGTGCAGTTGGAAGTCAAATCTGGATGTTTACACAAAATCATAGTGATTTTAAATTAAATTTGGTTGGAGATGCAAATTTACTTTCAGGTTATATTTTCAAAGCAGAAAAATCTGGAGCATTTATGATTGGTGGTGGAATTTCAAAACATCATACTTTGTGGTGGAATCAATATCGAGAGGGATTAGATTATGCGTTCTATATTACAACTGCACAAGAATTTGATGGTAGTTTAAGTGGAGCATTAGTTAGAGAGGCAATTTCATGGGGAAAGGTTACAAAAATTGCACGACAAGCTACATTGCATGCAGAAGTAACAACAATTTTGCCCTTCATTTATTCTGCATTATTATCAAAATTAAAAAAGAATTAATGATTTTTTATATTTTTTATTTTTGAATTTTTTAAGATTAATGATATTTTTTAATGCAACTTTTTATTCTTACATTTGGAAATAATTGTGACTATTATGTTTCCTAAAACTATCTTAACTTCTATTTTTCTATTTGTAATTGCTGGATTGTTGGAAATTGGTGGTGGTTACCTTGTTTGGTTGTGGTTAAGACATGACTTTAGTTGGATGTTGGGTGCATTAGGTGGATTTGTCTTATTTCTTTACGGTGTAGTTCCGACATTTCAAAAAACTCATTTTCATAGGATCTATGCTGCATACGGTGGTGTGTTTATTGTAATGTCTGTTTTTTGGGGATGGTTAATTGATGGAATAATCCCTGACCAATATGAAATAATTGGAACAATAATTGCGGTAATTGGAATTTTAATAATTTTCTATATTCCTAGAAAAGGAGAAAAAATTTGATTGACACAGTAAGTTCTTTGGGACTTTTCTTTTTTGCAGCTTTATTGGAAATAACCGGTGGATATTTGATTTGGAGATGGTTAAAAAATCATCAGGGAAAAATTCTTGGATTAGTTGGGGGATTAATTTTATTTTCATATGGTATAATCATGACTTTTCAGCCTGAAAATTTTGGAAAAGTATATGCTGCATACGGTGGATTTTTTGTGATATCCTCTTTATTTTGGGGTTATTGGATAGATAAGAAAAAACCTGATAAATTTGAAATCATTGGTTCTATTGTAGTTTTGATTGGCATTGCAGTAATGTTTTATTTTCCTAGATGATTTTATTTTTTAAAATATTTTATGTATAACTAAATTATTTTCTGGCATAATCTAAAGCAAATTCAATCATTTCTCTTGGTATATTTCTTTTAGCAACTTTTGCTAATCCTTTGAATTCTACTGTATTGTTAACTTCGTGAACTACTATTCCTTTTTCTTCATCCTCCATCATATCTATTCCTAAAATTCCTCCTCCCATAGCTTTTGATGCTTTAATTGCCATCTCTTCCATTTCTTTTGTAATCTCACAAATTTCAGGGTCTGCACCTAAAGCAATATTTGTTTTAAATCCTCCTGATGATTTTCTATACATTCCTGCAATTGGTTGATCACCTACTGTAATTATTCTGATATCTCTTGGAGGTCTTTTTACAACTTCTTGTAAATAATAAATTCTATCATGTGGACTATCAGTGATTTCTCTTACTTCTACAATTCCGTCCATTGTATCTTTATCTTTAATTGGCATTACCCCTCTTCCCCAACTACCAATTACTGGTTTGATAACTAATGGATATCCTACACTTTCTAAATTCTCAGATGCACTTTCACTTGAAAATGAAAAATATGTTTTAGGTGTTGGGATATTATTTTTTTTCAATAATAGTGTCATGAACATTTTGTTTCCACAAATACTTGCAACATCAAATTTGTTTAATACTGGAATGTCTAAAAATTCTAAAGCTGATGTAAAATGAAGACCTCTGAAATAACTAACACATCTCTCTAAAACTACGTCACCTAAATCTAAATCCTCTTTTTTAGTATCTGTATTGATTTGTGTAATTTTGGCATCCAACATTTCTGCGGAATGTCCTAATTCGGCGGCTTCCTTTTGGAGCATTTTTTCTTCCGTTCTTAAACGGTCAAAAACAATGCTGATTTTTGACATTACTCTCCCCAGTCTTCGCCTACGCTTTCTGCTTCTTTGAGCTCAATGTTTGATCCTTCTTTTTTAGAAATCTCATAATCAGCTCCACAATCAGCACAAGAGACTATTTCTCCTACTGCGGCATCTTCTGGGATATTGAGTTTTGCGTCACATTCTGGACAGTTCATGTTTTTGATTTCCTTTTCTTTTGTAATTTATTAGCTTCCGTTGATTGGATTCCCCATAATTCGACGAATCCTTTGGCTAATCTTTGGTCAAATGTGGATTCTACCCCGTAAGTAGCAATATCGTGACTGTACAATGAATTTTTTGATTTTCTTCCCACTACTCTTAAACTTCCTTTATATAATTTCAATTTGACAGTACCTGAAACTGGTTTTTGTGATTTTTCAATAAAACCATCTAGATCTGTTTTAAGTGGATCTTGCCAAAGTCCTGAATACACTAAATGAGACCATTCATCGTCAATAATTGATTTAAATTTATTTTCATGTTTTGTATGAACCATTTTTTCTAAATCTGCGTGTGCTTCAATTAGACAAGTAGCTGCTGGTGTTTCATAGACTTCACGTGATTTAATTCCTACAACCCTATCTTCAATATGATCTATTATTCCAACACCTGCTGCACCAGCTTTTTTGTTGATGTATTCAATTATTTTTTGAGAACCTTTTACTTTCCCATCAACTTCTATTGGTACTCCTTTATCGAATTTAATTTCTAAGTAAGTTGGTTTATCTGGTAAGTCTTTTGTTTTAACCCAAATGAAAGCATCATCTGGTGGTTCGTTATATGGATCTTCTAAAACTCCTCCTTCAATTGCACGTCCCCATAAATTCTGATCAATACTAAATTTTTTAGCAACTGAATCAATTTCAATTCCATGTTTATTTGCAAATTTTAATTCTGTATCTCTATCTAAATTTTTATCACGAATTGGTGCAATAATTGGAAGATCCGAACCTGAACGTAATGTAATGTCAAAACGTACTTGATCATTTCCTTTACCTGAACAACCGTGTGCTAACGAAGTAACTTTTTCTTTTTTTGCAATCTCTAAAACTTTTTCTGCAATTAATGGTCTTGCAAGAGCTGTTGCTAAACAATATTTTTTTTGATAAAGTGCATTTGCTTTAATTGCTGGGAATATGTAATCATCAACAAATTCTTTTCTTGCGTCAATATTGTAGTGTTTTTTAACTCCTAATTTTTTTGCTTTTGTTGCAATTTTTTTTGCATCATCGCCTTGACCTACATCCACAGTAACTGTGATTACATCCATGTCGTGTTCTTCTTGCAAGTATTTCACAACAACTGATGTATCCAATCCTCCTGAGAATGCTAAAATTCCTTTTTGAGTCATAAAACAATATTTCCGTAGCATTTTCGAATTTATCTTTTGTGTTGTGCTCATTTTTTTGTTTTTTTACAAAAAATTACGACTAGCTTGAGCTAAAATTCGATGATTATTTAACCGCCGAATATAACGCTGTTTTATGTCCGTTAAAATGATACTGTCAGTAGGCATTGCAGTAATTATACTAGGTTCTATTGCAGCAATCGTATTAAATTCAAATGAAAAATTAAATGAAAATAATCTAAGAATTGCATATTTTCCAAATGTTGGACATGTTATTCCTATTGTAGGAATTGAAAAAGGATTTTTCTTAGAAAAAATTGATTCTGATACTGAAATTGAAAGCAGAATTTTTGATAGTGGACCACAAGTAATTGAATCACTTTTTGCAAATTCTGTAGATATCGCATATGTTGGACCTGGACCTGCAATTAATGGATTCTTAAATTCTGAAAATAAAAATATTAAAATTTTATCTGGTGCTGCTAGTGGTGGTGCAAGTTTCATTGTACATCCTAATTCTGAAATAAATTCTGCATCTGACTTTGTTGGCAAAAAAATTGCTGCACCACAAATTGGAAATACTCAGGATGTTTCTTTGCGACATTATTTATCTGAAAATAATTTGAAACCCGCTGAAAAAGGTGGTTCTGTAGTAGTTTATAATATTTCAAATCCTGACATTTACACATTATTTGTTAAAGGTGAAATTGATGGTGCATGGGTTGCAGAACCTTGGGCAACAATTTTAGAAACTGAATTGGGTGGAAATAGATTATTTTTTGAAGAAGATTTATGGCCTAACAAACAATTTGCATCAGTTTTACTAATTGTAAATTCTAATTATGCAGAAAAAAACCCAGAAATAATATCTAATTTTCTATTATCCCATCAACAAACAGTAAATTGGATTAACAATAATCCTATTGAAACTAGAAATATTTTTAACAGTTTTTTAAAATCTCATTTGGGTCAATCTTTATCTGATAATGTTGTTGACATTTCATTGTCTAATCTTGAAATAACATCAGACCCTGTAAGTAATTCTGTTTATTCTTTTGCTGAAAAAGCTGATGCTTTAGGATATTTAGGAAGAAATGGATATGATTTATCTGAAATTTTTTACACTATTGATTCAAATTCTAACTATGGAGAGGATACATAGATGACCAAATTAGAGGCAAAAAATATTGTAAAATATTTCAGCCATGATTCTCATAAACTAACCGCACTAGGAGGTGTAAATTTAAAAATTGAATCTGGTGATTTTGTATGTTTAGTTGGACCTTCGGGATGTGGAAAATCTACTTTTTTACGAATAGTTGCTGGATTGGAAAAACCTGATGATGGTCAAATAATTTTTGATGGTCATCCTGTCAGTGAAACTGGACCTGAAAGAATCATGGTCTTTCAAGAGGGTGCATTGTTTCCTTGGTTGAAGGTTCAAGACAATGTTGAATTTGGATTGAAAATGGCTGGAATTTCAAAAGAAGAACGTGCAAAAATATCTCATAGATATCTTGATATGATGCAATTGACAAAATTCGCAGATTCATATACTTATCAACTTTCAACTGGAATGAAACAACGTGTAGCTATTGCTAGAGCTCTTGTTATGGATCCTGATGTTTTACTTATGGATGAACCTTTTGCAGCCCTTGATGCGCAAACTCGGGATTTGTTATTAGTTGAAATGCAATTAATTTGGGAAAAAACAAAAAAAACTATTTTATTTGTTACACATAATGTTGCAGAAGCTGCAGTTCTTGGAACCAAAGTTGCAGTATTTAGTAATAGACCATCTATAATTAAAAAAGAATTTAAAAATGATTTTCCTAGACCTAGAACAGCTGAAGATGAATCATTGACAAAATTTCAACAAGATATTTTACTAGAATTGCGACCTGAGGTAAAGAAAAACATCGAGTGATAATTATGGCAAAAAATTTTACTCCTCATAGAATTGCATTTTACGTTGGAATTATTGTTTTATGGCAAGTAATTGCTATGGCTGGAATATGGCCTGATAATATTTTTCCTTCACCATATGAAGTAGCTGAAGATTTGTTTTATGGTGGTGCAGATGGAAGTTTGTTTTATGGTATTGCTACTAGTATGTGGAGATTATCCATTGGATTGGCAATTGCAATAGCTGGTGGAATTGTTTTAGGAATTTTTATGGCAAGAATCGAAGTAATTAATCAGACAGTAGGTTCCCTAGTTTTGGGATTGCAATCTATTCCTTCAATCGCTTGGGTACCCTTAGGTATTCTTTGGTTTGGTTTAACTGATGGTGGAATAATTTTTGTTACTGCTATTGGAGCCATTTTTGCTGTTACCATTAACACCTATACCGGAGTCAAGAATATTGATCCTCATTTTATCGAGGCTGCAAGAAATATGGGTGCTAAAGGAACTCAATTAGTTACTTCTGTGCTCATTCCTGCTGCTTTTCCGTACATGATTTCTGGATTTAAACAAGGTTGGGCTTTTGCATGGAGGGGCGTGATAGGAGCTGAAATTTTATTCTCCTTTTTGGGATTGGGATTTTTACTCAATGCTGGACGTTCACTCAATGATGTATCTCAAGTAATTGGAATAATGGTTGTCATTATGTTAATTGGTTTGATCATTGATGGAGTGATCTTCAAACGTTTAGAAAATAAAGTAATGTCTCGATGGGGATTACGATAAATCCTATTTACTAATTTTTAATGAAACCAAAAATGCACCAATTATTATTATGATTGCAAAATACATTACAGCAACATAGTCAAACATGAATGCAATACTTCCTGCAATGATTGGCCCTATTACCGTTGAAATTGATAGTGTTGAACTAAATATGCCAGTTGATGTTGAACGTGGATTGTTTTCCATTAGGTGAAAGTTTCCTCCAATAAACAAAAATGCCCATGTTGCACCAACTAATGACATGAATGGCATTGCCATCCACCATTCTGTAACAAATGATAATCCAATAAAGACAAAAGTTGTAAACCCAATTCCTATTTTGAATTTTGTAATATTTGAAAGATGAATTTTACTTGCCATTACATTCATCAAGATAAATGCTGTCAGTGTATTGGCAACATACACTATAGAAATATGGTACAAATCACCTCCCCACCTTTCAACAATCATTATTGGAAGAATTGTCCATACAGCTGCAGCACCAATATGTCTTAGTAATAATGATAAAAATAGGAATTTATTTTTTAAAATAACTAGTTTTGTTGTTCCCGGTTCAATCTCTTTTTTTTGTTCTGGGTTTGGAAGTTTGATTGTAAAAATCAAACCAATTACAAATGATGCTGCACTGATTAAGAAAATTAATCTAAGATCACTTGCTATTCCAGCTGCAGCTATTCCTGCTAACCACCCTAAAGCATGAAATGAAATGACTGTTGCTGCTCTTTTTTTGTCAATATTTGCTTCATATGTATAAGCAATCATTGCTGGAATCATTATTCCACTTGCTATTCCAGCAGCAATTCTTACTAGGAATAATAAAGTTAGATCATCGGCAAAATAATGCAATCCAAATGCTATGGCGCATCCTATGAATCCAATTCTGATAAATTTGAGTCTGGTTCCTTTCTTATCTGAATATCTCCCAAAATAAATTTCTGACAGAATTTGTGCAAAACTAAATGATGCTATCAATAACCCAATTTCAAAAATGGAATCAGTAACTCCTTTTCCAATAATTGGCATGAATACAAATACAATGGAAATTCCTGCATGTTGAAAAAATGTAGCAATACGAACTAAGTTGTTGATCTGTAACTTTGACATAAATATACAAAAATTCCATTTTCACCTAATTTCAACATACGTGTACATTTGAGTCTGGTTCCTTTCTTTATCTGAAAAGAGTTAAACTGCCCAAATATTTTTTAAAATTATTGACTGAAAAAGAATCTTTCTTAGATGCATTAAAAAATAGAATTTTACTCTTTGATGGAGCTATGGGAACTGAAATTCAAAAATATGATCCTGCTCCTGAAGATTTTCCAAATAATCAAGATGGATTTAACGATGGTTTGATTTTAACTCATCCTGATTGGATAAAACAAATTCATCGAAATTATTTAGATGCTGGTGCTGATTGTATTGAAACAAATTCTTTTGGTTCTAACAAAATAAAATTAGATGAATATGGTTTTGGTGATCAAACTGTTGATTTCAATAAAAAAATTGCTCTANTNGCATCTGAAGTTTGTGCTGAATACTCTGACACTCCCAGATATGTAATTGGCTCCATGGGTCCAACTGGATATTTGCCAAGTTCTGATGATCCTGATTTAGGACAAAAACCTCTTGATGAAATCCGTGAAGCTTTTGAATTGCAAGCTGAAGGATTAATTCTTGGTGGTGTAGATGCATTGTTAATTGAAACAAGTCAGGATATTTTGGAAGTCAAATTAGTAATTGAGGCCTGTCATAATGCAATGTCTAAAACTGGAAAGAAGGTTGCAATTATTTCTAATACTACACTTGATCAATATGGAAAAATGTTACTTGGTACTAACATTCAATCTGCATACACCACCGTATCTGATATGGGGATTGATGTTTTTGGATTAAATTGTTCTACTGGTCCTATTGAAATGAACCCTAGCGTTCAATGGTTAGATGAACAAAATGAACATAATCTTTTGGTAGTTCCAAATGCTGGTATGCCTGAAAATCAAGGAGGTAAAGCTGTTTACAAAATGACTCCTGAAAAAATGGCTGATGCCTTGGGTGATTTTATTGATCAATACAACAAAGTAAGAATAATTGGCGGATGCTGCGGCACAAATCCTGAACATATTCAGTCTTTACGAAAAATTATTGACGAAAAAGCCAGTTCTATCAAGGGTTAAGTATTTAGAAAAACTGATGTGATTTTAGAGTATGACTGTTCCAAGAGTAAGTTCTGCATTAAAAGCAGTTGATCTTAAACAAATCCCTGCACCTTTGATTATTGGAGAACGAATAAACACTCAAGGCTCTAGAAAAGCCAAAAAATTGGTTCTTGCTGATGATTTTGATGGTTTAGTTGACTTGGCACGAATTCAAGCTGAAGATGGTGCACATTGTTTGGATGTTTGTGTTGCAACAACTGAACGCTCGGATGAGCGTGAATTTATGTTAACTTTGGTCAAAAAATTAAGTTTAGAAATAGATGCTCCTTTAGTAATTGATTCAACTGATCCAGAAGTAATTGCATCTTCTGTTAATCAAATTCCTGGCAGACCCATTATCAATTCTATTAATTTAGAGGGTGATGGTAGTAGATTTGAAAAACTAGCTCCAGTAATGGCAAAGTATGGACTACCTGCAATAGCTTTATGCATCGGTCCTAATGGAATGGCAAAAACTCCTCAACAAAAACTAGATACTGCGGAATTACTTTATGAAACCGGTAAAAATTATGGATTAAAAATTGAACAATTTATTTTTGATGTACTTACATTTACTTTAGCAACTGGTGAGGATGAATTTCTTGATGCTGGTAAAAATACTTTGGAAGGAATAGGTCTTGTAAAAGAAAAATTTCCCAATTGTTTTACTACTTTGGGATTAAGTAACATTAGTTTTGGATTAATGCCTTATGCTAGAAAAATTGTTAATTCTGTATTTTTACATCATGCAGTTAAAGTAGGATTGGATTCTGCAATAGTAAATGCTAAAGAAATTATTCCGTATGGTGAAATTGATTCTAAAGAAAAAAAACTAGCTGAGGATTTAATTTTTAATACTCATCCCGATGCTTTATCTGAATTAATTTCTTATTTTGAAAAGGCAGGACCTCAAACCAGTAATACTGTAAAAAAAGTTGATGTTGATCCTTCGTGGTCTCCTGGGAAACGTGCTAATTTTAGAATTGTAAATAGACTCAAAGATGGAATTCAAAATGATGTTGTTTGTGCAATTGCTGATAAACTTGGAAAAACTGACTTAATTTTAGACAAAGATGGAATATTGAGCCTAGATCTTCCTAAAGATGTGACTCATGCTGGAGCTATCAAGACTCTTAATGAAGATTTACTACCTGCAATGAAAGAAGTAGGTGATAAGTTTGGAGCAGGTGAATTAATTTTACCATTTGTTTTAAAATCTGCTGAATGTATGAAAGCCTCTGTTGGGGAACTTGAAAAATATCTAGTAAAGGAAGAAGGAACTAGTAAGGGTAAACTTGTTTTAGGAACAGTTTATGGTGACGTTCATGATATTGGAAAAAATTTGGTTAAAACAATTTTTCAAAATAATGGATATTCTGTATATGATTTAGGAAAACAAGTTCCGCTTCAAAAATTCTTAGAAAAAATTGATGAAGTAAAACCTGATGCTATTGGTTTATCTGCATTATTGGTTTCAACTTCTAAACAAATGCAATTTTTTGTTGAACATGCTAGAAAAAATAACATGACTGTTCCAATTCTTTGTGGCGGAGCTGCAATTAACAGTAATTACATTAATCGAATCGCTAAAGATGGTGGAATTTATGATCCTGGTGTGTTTTATTGTAATACGATGTTTGAAGGCCTAAAAACTATGGATGCCTTAATTTCTGATGACAAACCAAAACTTTTGGAAGAATGGAAGACAAAATTAGAAAATTGGAAGGAGAAATCAAACACTGATGTTGATCCATCCACTCTTCCAAGAAGTAACGTTCAACCTGTAACTCCCCCTACTCCAAAAATAATTGGTCAACCAATTCGTTTGAAATTGGATCAAATCAATATGGCGGAGGTTTGGACAATGATTGATAAAAAATCTCTATTCAAATTATCTTGGGGATTGCGTGGAAAAGCAGGTTCTGAATCCGAAGANGAACATGAACAATTACTTACTGAATGGAAAATGAAATTACTGCGAGATAAATTAATTGAACCTGAAATTGTGTATGGCTATTTCAAATGTCATAATAATGGACAAAAATTATTGGTTGAAAATCCTTCTGGAGATGATGTTGAATTTGATTTTCCGCGCTCTACTCGCCCTGAACATCTGTGTTTGACTGATTATTTTGGAGATGATGATATTGTTGCATTTCAATCTGTAACTGTTGGAACAAAGGTTGCTGATGTCCTTGAAAAATGGAATGATGAGGATAAATACTCTGATGCCTACTATCTTCATGGACTAGCTGTTGAATTAGCAGAAGCTTTAGCACAATGGGTTAATGTAAAAATTAAATCTGAATTAGAGTTAGATAAAGGCGGTTTGAGATATAGTTGGGGATTTCCTAGTTGTCCTGATGTGTCTCAACATCATTTAGTATGGAAATTATTACAACCTGAGAAATCTGGAATGACTATTACTGAATCTGGCCAAATAATTCCTGAGCAATCCACTGCAGCTATTGTTATTCATCATCCAAATGCACAATATTTTGTAATTTAGTTACCAGTTTTTTTCTAAATACTCTCTTAATCCATTAAAATCATTTGGTGATGTAATTAGAATATCTTTTGTAATTTTGTATGTTTCAGTTACTAATTTATGAAATTCATTATTGTATTCCTCTAAATTCAATCCCAAAAAATCTGCTGATTTTTGATTTTTTTCTGATGGAAATAATATAATTGGAATAATAGAAAATTCTTTTAGATTATCTGACAGATTTTGAACTTGTTGAATGTTTTGAATCACTTGAGTCATGAATCCTTTGGGATTTGCTTTAATTTTTTTTCCAATTTTTAGGAAATTTGGTTTATTTGATATTGAAAGATACAAATCAATTTTTGTCCCATATTCTTTTTTCAAATTTGATACTACTGCACTGGGAATTAAGCCTAAATCTTGTGATTTTGACTGTGATGGATCACCCATAAGTATCAAAATTCCTTCAATATTTGTAACGATACAGGTTTCTACAAATTTTTTAATTTCTTCCTCATTTTTGTCTCTGACTCTTAGGCTTACTGTAATTGGATGATTTGGTATTTCTTTTTTCAAAATTTTTCCAACTTCTAATGGCGATACTCTTTCATGTCCTAACACATTTTCAGTTAAGTGAATTGCGTCACATTTTTTAGATATTGTTTTAATTTTTTCTACAAATTTTTCAATAGATTCATCCTTGTTGATATTTGGTAAAATTTTAGGTGGATTTGCTTCATATCTAATCGTCATATTTTCATTTTTTCAATACTTGGTTAAAACCTTTGAATACTAAAACTTCTGTGTAATTGTAGGAAAATATTATGCATTTTGATAAATTAAAATCTATTTTATCTACTCCCATAAATCCAGAAATTCAATCTGACATGGATTACAGATTAGCTTCTGTTTTAGTTATAATTTATGGTAAAACTCCGCTAATCATTATGACTGAAAAACCAAAAAGTATGAAATTTCATGCAGGCGAAATTTCATTTCCTGGTGGAAAACTGGACACAAATGATTCTAATCTTTTGGATACTGCATTACGTGAAACAAGCGAAGAAATTGGATTAAATGTCTCAAAAAATGAGATAATTGGTCAATTAAATCCTGTCAAGACTCTGACTACTGGATTTCTAATTTTGCCATTTGTTTGTATGTTGGAACAAATCCCGCCTCTTGTAACTAATTCTGAAGTTGAGAAAATTCTTCATATTCCATTAAGCCCATTTCTACAAACTGTTGCAAAAGATTGCGATCCTAGTCATAACTTAATGAATGAAATGTATACCTTTGAGTATCAAAAACAGATTGTTTGGGGTGCTTCTGCTAGAATATTAAAACAAATTGAGAATACATCTGAGATTCATTTAAAAAGAGCTCTTCGTGCCTGAAAAACTATGGCTGCACGCAAGTCCTCTCCAAGAAAAATTCGTCTGCTAAAAAAAACAAAGCAGGCTACTGCAGTACCAGCTTGGATTATACTAAAAACTAACAGAACTGTTAGAACTAATCCAAAACGTAGAGCTTGGAGATCAACTGATGTGGAGGTTGGATAATTGTCACAAGAATTAGAACGTGTTTATACAATCCCATTAGGTAAAGTATTACTTTCACAATCACAACATCGAGCAGTTAGAGCTATCAATATGATTAAGGAATTTGCCCAACATCATATGAAAGTGGAAACCATTAAAATTGATGAAGAGTTATCTCATCAAATTTGGGCTAGAGGTGTTCGTAGTCCTCCAAGAAAAATTAAAGTTAGAATGAGTAAAACCGATGAAGGTTATGTTCTTGTAACTCCATTTACTGACGATGTAGAATCAGCTGCTAGTCCAGCAAAGGAAAATAAAAAAGTTGAAGATAAAGTTGAAGATGTTGTAGAAGAAGCACCAGCTAAAGAAGAAGCACCAGCTAAAGAAGAAGCACCAGCTAAAGAAGAAGCACCAGCTAAAGAAGAAGCACCAGCTAAAGAAGAAGCACCAGCTAAAGATTAAAAATTAAAATTTTCATAATTCTAATAAAATTAGTTAAACTAAAATGAATAATGATCATCTATTTGATGACTTTTCATTTTAGATTCTATTTTTTTCTTTGAACTGGATTCTGGTAAATCCATAATGAAACAAAATACCTTTTTTTCGATAGTATTTGTTAATTCATTTTTCATTGATCTCTAATGTTTTTCTTTGATTTATCTTCTTCTGTGTTTCTTTGCCCATAATTAGATCAAACTTAAATATTTTTTTCACTTACCATTTGTAACAAGAAAATACTGTCATTTGCAGATTTGAATGATAGAGGGTAATGGAATTCTTTCTTTTCCATATTTCCTTGTTGTTTTGGCATTAGTCTCAAAATAAGTCAAATTTTAAGTTCAGGTCTTTTCTAGTAAAATAAAACATGCCTGAGATATTTGTTTATTGTAAAACCTGTAGTAAAAAAGTCAAAGCTGTAGTTTTAACCGTTCATGAAAAGGAATATGATGAATCCATTAAGGGATACAAGCGATATGGAATGGTTAGAATTTTAGAACACAATATTGGATTTAGAAAAACTTGCTCTGATACTTCACAAATGAAAGCAATTGTCTCTTCTGACTCAACAGATGACAATGGTGTTTTAAATTAACAAATAATTTTTAGAATTTCTGAAAATAATTTATTCTAATTGATATAGATCTAATTTACAATCTATACTGCAATCTGGAGTATCCCAATCAAGAGTTTGTTCTTTTGGTATTATTGCTAATGGATCATAATTATCAAATTTTGTCATTGTTTGTACTGATGATAGCATTACTACTTTGGATTCATCTGAAGATGACATGTTAATTTGTGAATTTGATTGATTTGTGATTCCATTTGAAATATTTTTAATTGAATTGATTACTCCTACTGGGATGTTTTCCCCTCCTGCAACATACAAAATTGAATTCTTTATCGTATTTGGTGGTGCATTTTCGTATAGCATTTTTAATGAATCTCTTAGAGATTCTTCCATATTTTGTCCATCTTTACTTGTTGTCAGAATATTTGTTTTTGACTCTATTTCAGTTGCTTCAAGTGATTTTACTACATGCATTATTGCTGAGTTGGCAATACTGTAACATGCTTTGGGGGTTAAATCTGGATTACTTTCCAATAATGAATCGTTATCTAATACAATTGTACATTGTGAATCTTCTCTAACTCTCTTTAATGAAATTCCTGAATTGAATATTTTCTCTTTTTCATATTTGAATGGCATTATTGCAAATGTGATTAAGCCTTTGTCTGTATCCTTGCATATTTCTGAGATGACTGGAGCTATCGCTGCACCAGCTTTTCCTGCTAAATTACTCATTAAAACAATTGTAGAATACTGTGAAATCTTAGATTTGATATCTTCAGATTTTTTATATGTTGAACCTCTTATCAATTGAACTGATGGATTAATTATTGAATCTGTAGATATGTGAATTGAGTCACTATTTGATAAACAATCTTTTGAATCGTTACTAATTACTAAGCAATCTGAATTTAGGGCATCTTTTGCTTGGTTTGCCAACTTTGAGCCTGCTCCGCCTAATCCTATAACTAGCACTGGTTCTTTAACTTGAAAACTCATTCTAATCTTATTCTCAGATTTACATAAAAAACCTTCTTACGTTTTTTTTATCAAATTTTAGATCGAAAAAATTTAGCTTGCGATCTTCCCAATTAGCCTTTTTCTGGTGGCATCAGTGATTTCAACTATGTGCGATTCTCCAATTTTGACTTCCTCATCAACTGCAATAGGTTTGTAAGCATAGTTTCTTCCCTTGATCCCTTCTTCTGTGTTTTCATCAAACAATACTTTGCCTTCCCATCCGATCCATTTTTTATTACTTTCTAGGGATATATTGTTGATCTGATCAAAAATGACCTTACTTCTTCTTTTAACTTCTGCTGCATCAATTTGTTTTAATTCTGCAGCATCAGTTCCAGGTCTCGCACTGTACTTTGATAAATTGACCACATCTGGTTTTGTTTCATCTAACAATTGAATAGTTTTTTGAAAATCTTCTTCTGTTTCTGATGGAAATCCCACAATTATGTCTGTGGAAATTGTGAAGTTTGTAAATTTCTCTTTTGTCTTTTTTACAATTTCTCTAAATGTTTGAGAAGTATGTCCTCTTTTCATATCGTTTAGCACCTTATCACTTCCACTTTGAACTGGAATATGTAGAAATTTGAAAACTTTTTTGTTATCATATGATTCAATTAATTTTTCTTTAATTCTTGGCATATACATTGGATTCATCATTCCAACTCTTATCATAAAATCTTCTGGAATTTCTGTAACTGCATTTACCAATGAAGGTAAATCTGTTCCTATGTCTAATCCATAACATCCGTTGTCTGTTGATGTCAGCCAAACTTCTTTACATCCTTCTTTAATTTCTGTTTGAACTTGTCTTACTATGTCTCCTAATCTATAACTTGAAAGATCTCCTTTTGATAATTTGGTTTGACAAAATGTACATTCACTCATACATCCACTTGCAATTTCCACGATTCCAACAGTTGGATTTAGTCTAACTTTTGGTAATCCTACTTTTGATAAATCTGAATCCTCTAGGGCTATTTGCTTTCTACCTCCTAATGTGGAGTTGATTACTTCTAATGTTTTTCCTAATGAACTTGGGCCAAGTAAACTGGCATTTTCTGAAAATTTTTCAACATTTTCTTTTTCAGCTTTTGGCAGACATCCTGCAACAATTAGTGGTTTTGTTTTTAATGATTTTATTCTATACATCATCTTATTTGCAGTTGTATCTTTAACTGAACAGGTAACAATTAGGTTAAGATCTGATTCTGTTGAATTCGTTGCTAACGTGTGACCTCCATTAACAATTAATCCTGAAATCATTTCGGAATCTGCAAAGCTAGCAGAACAGCCATAGGCTTCTACAAAAATTTTTGCCATAATTTATCTAAATAATGAATCTATTTCTTTGTTGGTCATTAGTTTCTTTGAAACTACTAATTCTCTAATTGTTTTTCCAGTTTTTAGTGACTCTTTGAACAATTCTGCTGACTTCAAATATCCTATCTTTGGAGTAAGTAAAGTTACTATCACTGGACTGTTTTCGATATTCTCTTGAAGTTTTTGTTTATTTGCTGTTAATCCGTCAATTAGATTTGCAGAAAATATTGGCAAAAAGTTCTTGAGCATATCTGTTGACTCTAATACTGATTTTAGCATTCCTGGTAGCATTACATTTAGCTCAAATTGTCCACCTTGTGCTGCATATGAGACTGCAGTATCATTTCCTATGATGTTAAAACAAATCATATTCATGCATTCAGCTAATGATGGGTTAACTTTGCCTGGCATAATAGATGAGCCTGCATGAACTGCAGGAATTCCAATTTCTGCTAATCCTGCAATTGGACCTGATGCCATTAGTCTAATATCATTTGCAATTTTTCCAATTTCTAATGCCAAGTTTCTCAATGCCCCTGATGCATTTGCAACTGGGTACTTACTTTGTAAACTAAATTGCATATCTGGTTCTGGTTTTAGTTTAAGTTTAGAAATTTTACTTAGTTCAGCTATTGCAATTTTTCTATACCCTTTAGGTGTATTTGCACCATTGCCTACTGCAGTACCGCCGAGTGCAACATTTTGTAATTCTTTTTGTGCTGCAACAAGATTGTTTTTAGCTTTTGAAATGGATGTAGTGTAAGCTGCAAATTCACTACCTAATGTAATTGGTAATGCATCCATCAAATGGGTTCTTCCAATTTTTTTAAACGATGCAAATTCTTTTGC
>JGI20151J14362_10000266_pt1 | contig 39130 bp, 16 predicted proteins | sample COG_01_FD_14362 | JGI IMG/M metagenome (IMG submission 14362)
ATGATTCCTCCGTTCGAGCCGTGACTCATGACCCCGCCGCGTCTCGGTGTCGGACCCCATCGGTACGATCCCTCGGTACGCCGTTGACGACGTGGAAGGAGGAAGAAACGTCCCGCGCAGCACATCCGCGAGAGTCGGTCCGTCGTCATCGAGGTGCTCAATCGCCTTCGCGAGGACGCCGCGCGCGATCGCCCTCCGACGCGATGCATCGTCCCCACCTCCGTCCACGCCCCCACCTCCTTCTGCGTCATCTCCTCCTTCCACGTCCTTCACGCACGCCGCGAGGAACCGCTCGCATTGTTCCCTCGCGCGTCTCGCCGCGTCCTCGGCGACGGTCGCCAGATTCTTCTCCGCCGCCTCCGCGGCGAGCACCGCCGCGCCGACCCGCTCGCGCTCGAACCTAGCCTCGGCGACGCGCCGCGCGATGACCACCTCGGCCCCATCCGTCTTTTCCGCGCGTCGTCTCGGCAGACGCCGTTCGCGTGTCACCAGCGCGCCGGTGTGCGAGCGCTCCAGGGCATACGCCGGGAAGGTTTCCGCTGCGACGGCGTCTCCTACACGTTCAGCCGCGGCGTCCACGCGGTCAACCTCGCCGCGTTCCATCAGCGCGTGGACGAAGGTGCGTATGGCCCTGACGTGCACCGCGTTGGACTCCGCGAGTTCCCGTTCCTTCAGGTGCAGCTCGTCCATCTCGCGGGCCATGTCGGCGTGTTCGGCGATGAGCGCCTCGTTTTTGTCGAGGATTTGGAGCGTGGTTCGCACTTGGTACGCGATCTCGCCTTCCATGCGTTCGTTCTCCGCGGCGGTCTGCTTGGTGGTCCCCGCGAGCTGCTCGTCGATGAGCGCGCGCATGTGCGCCTTGGCCTCCTTGATCTTGCGCGTGTGCTCGTGTCGCATCGTCGCCGTCTCGAGCTTGAACTCGGTGTTGACGTCGTCGACCCGTCGTAGGTGATCCTCCCTCGACGCCTTCAGCAGGAGCTTCTTCTCGCGGAGCTCCTGGTCGAGGGTATCGCGCGTGGACGCGAAGTCGTCCACCTCCTTCACCGTGGCTTCGCGCGCGGTGAGCTCGTCCTCCAGCGCCGCGCGTCGCGCGCGCGCGTCCTCAGCCTCGCGCCTCTCCAGCTCGGCGCCCTCCAATCGAACCCTCTCGAGCTCCTCCCCCGCGCGCAGAAGCTCCGACTCCTTCTCCAGCGTCGCCGCGTGCGTCGATCTGAGCTGGCGCGACAGCGGGTCGTTCCTCTCGACCATCACGCGCCGCGCCTCCTCGAGCCGCGTCACGAGCGCGAGGTTCTCCTCGGCGAGAGCCTTGCCCCGCGACTGCCATCGCGCGAGCTTCGCGGTGAGCCCCTGTATCTCCAGCTCCGAGGTCACGATCTCCTTCTCCTGCTCGAGCGCGGGGTCCGGGCCGGCATCCGCGTCCTTACCGTCGTCCTTCTTATCGTCCTTTTTCTTTGGGGGCATGTCGACGGTCGCGACCTCGCGACCCTGCCTCTGGTCTCGTCTAAATTGGGCAATCACGCTTTTNGCTTTTGGGNCGCCCGAGAAGAAGTCACAGTCGGCGGCACCATCAGGGCGGATAACGGGGTGCACCGGCGGGGTCACAGGTCTCGCGCCCCACGCGGTGGGTCGGGGTCGGGGTGAACGAGAACATGCCGGGTGTCATGTTGGCACAGGCGTGGCACGCGATGATGGGGACACGTCCCGTCGGCGCCGATCGGAGAACCGCCCTTGCGAAAACGGGGGCGCCGACACGCTCTCCTCGCGTCGCTCGCGCCCCCGTGCGCTGGGTCGCGTCCGCCGGCGGCGACGGCGCGAACGAACCCGCGCCGACGGTACGATCGCACAAGGTTCGTTGGAACGAGAAATACACCGAGCTCGCCGCGTTCGAGCGCGAGCACGGGCACGTGTCGGTGCCCCCACGGGATCCATTCGTCGACCTCAACAAGTGGGTCGTGTACCAGCGCAAACGTCGGCGACTGGGGACCATGTCGCCGGAGCAGGAGGTCAAACTNGACAAGCTCGGGGTGTGCTGGGAGCCGAGGACACCAAGGCCCGACCGACGCGGGATGGAGCTTCGATGGAACGAACGATTCGACGAGCTCACCGCCTTTGTGAGATCCAACAACCACACCCGCGTGCCCAGCGGCGACACCAAGCTGCACAGGTGGCTCCACGAACAGCGTCGCAGCTTCGCCAAGGGTAAGCTAGCGGATGCGCGCAGGGTACGGCTGGAGTCCATCGGCGTGGACCTCAGGTCCGCGTCGAGGATGACATGGGGCGAGCGGGTGGACGAGCTGCGTTTGTTTCGGGAGGCGCACGGGCACTGCAACGTTCCGGCGACTTGGAGGCATAACCCGAGTTTAGGGAGCTGGGTCAAGCACCAGCGGATGCAGTGCCGAGGCGGTAAGTTGAGCGATGAACGATACGCCACCCTGGACGCGTTGGGGTTCAACTGGGATCCGAAGAAGAAGGAGTCGAAGACGGGCGGCGGGGGCGTTCGGTCGTTTCACGTCCGCGAGAACGCGTCGCCTTGGGCGCTCGTACACGCCGCGCGGGCGGCGCGGGAGAGTGATTTCGCGCGGGAGATGGACCACCCGGTCGGTAAGGGTGCGCAGGTCAGCGTGATGTGGATGGGCGACGCGGACGACGACGCGTACGAGGAGACGGGGGAGACGGAGGGGGACGCAAATGCCAACGATACAACAAACGCTAACGACACAAAAGCTAAGGTTCCCGTCGTGGGTGGCTGGGGCAGGAGCTCGTCGACGTACGAGGAGAAGCAGCAGTTTGTTTTCACGCACATCGAGGACTGGTGGAAAAGGTGCGATGACGACAACGAGGGCTGGGCGGAGGCTCGCGGGTTGGTACGGGACATGCGCTACAACTACGCGGTGCAGGCGAAGAAGCGGCGCATCAAGCCGGATATCGTGATCGAGATGGAGCGCGACGGGGACATATGGGGCTTGGTCATCGAGGTTGACGAGTTCGCGCATCGCCGGGGTAAGCACTACAGCTGGCGCGCGGAGGAGAAGCGCATGCAGGAGCTGCAGACGACCCTCGGCGTCAAGCTGAAGATTGTCCGCTTCAACCCGGATCCGACGGGCGCGTTCCCGATGGGCCTCGAGGAGCGCACCCGCATGCTGCTGGAGCACGTGGCGCGGAGCATGCGCTCGGCGCCCGTGAGGGACCTCGAGGTGGAGTACTTCCTATACGACTAAGATGTATGTATTCCGATCTGCGTGTAAGTGTTCTAATAACTATAATAACGCACGTGAAGCGTCATTTCACGCCAAACAGACTCGCCACCGCCGCGGACTCGACCGAGTCGCCGAGGGCGGCGAGAACCCGCACGAGAGCCGCCGGGTCGAGAGCCTTGCCGGCGCCCCCGTCCGCTTCAACCGCCGCCGCGCCGTGCGCCTCCGGCTGCGATCGGACCGCCTGCCCGAGCGTCGACGCCACGTCCCTCACGACCTTCACGCTCGAGTGGGTGAGCCAGTCGGGCGGTATCGCGGCGATCAGTCGCTCGATTCGCGCCAGACACTCACCCGGTTGCGCCAGGAGAAGGCGGAGGCGCGGCGACATAAACCCGGCTACGATCCGATCGCACGCCAGAGACCTCAGCTCGGACGTCGGCAACACGCCGTCCCACGCGATCACCACTCGCAGGCACCGCACCGCGACACCGAAACGCCGGCGGGCGTGGCTCTCCGCCATGGGCGCAGCCGCCGTGACCACCGGCGCCCACGCCGGGATTTCGCATCGCGACTCCACGCACTCGCTCAGTTTGGCCCGTACACACGATAGGATCCGTCGCATGGCCTCGCACTCACCCGGCTCGAGGTACACCAGCATCTCCTTGACGACGTGCGCGAGTCGAACCGACTGATCGAGCGAGAGGGGGTTCCAGCACTGCTTCACCGCGTGCTCGACGACGGGCGCGACGAGTTTCTCAATCAGAGTCGGGACGAGGTTCCCGTCGCCGNCGTCNNCGCCGCCCTCCTCGCCCTCCTCGCCCCCCGCCATGCCGTAATCGAACAGATCCGAGTACCACCGCATGCTGTCTATGGCGCCCGCTGGCGCGGACCTGTTTGACGACGACTCCGCGTAGAGGGGCGACCACGAGAGGAGCTCGAGCCGAACGAAGGGCGCGAAGAGTTGGGGAACCGACTCGGGCATGTACGCATCCTTGTACGCCTTTGGGAACTTTCGTTTCCACTCCTCAGCCTTGGCCTTGATGGGCGGGATGGAGGAAAAGTCGGCACCCGCGTCGCGCATCACGTGCGACGCAGCCTCGCGCGTGTCCTCGAGGCCCTTGTAGAACAGTTCAACCTCACCCGCGTCCTCGTCCTCCTCGTCCTCGCCGAGAGTCTTCGAGGCGCCCCCCGCCTCGACGCGGCTCCGGCGCGCCGCGGCTCTCTTCTCCGCGTGCGACCTCTTGCCGAGGTTGAGGTCGCGGCCGAACTCGTCGAGGTCGGGCTGGAGCGAGTCGAACCTCGCGCCGATCGCGCCCTCGGCCGCCGCGGTCGCCGCGGCGACCGCCTCCGCGCGGGATGCGCCNCGCATTAGCGCCGCCTGCGCAGCCTCCACTCCAGCCTCCGCCTCCGTCGCCTCGTCGAGCAGGTTACCCTCGGATTCGCGCTTGGACGCGGCGCCTCGCTGCTCGTGGATGCGCTGCGCGTGCTCCTCCAGTTCGTCGATGATCGGGCCCTTCTCGCGCAGGCACTCGCAGAGATCGCGAACGTAGTCGCGCATCTCCTGCATGTACTTGTACCTCTCCCCCGCCGACGCGAGTCGCGTCTCGTGGTTCGCGAGGATCGCCTCCGACGATTTAAGCGCCTCGTCCGCGCGCGTCACCTCGTTCTTGGCGTTCTGCCTCGTCACCTCCAGCCTGGCCATGCCGTCACGAAGGGATTCCAGCGCCGCGGCGCCGCCCGCGAGCACGTCCACCGAGGGTTGCTTTTTGGCAACCGGCTTCGGGGGAGCGGGGACGGAGGCGGAGGCGCCGACGCCCGCGCTCATCGCCTTGCGGAGCTGCTCGTCCTCCCACGCGCGCGTGTCCTCCCCCGCGTCCATGTCGACGTCGATATCCGAACCCGGAACGGGTATGTAATCCGCCGCGGACGTGAGCGCGGCGCGCGCCGCTTCGCGTTTGGCCCTCGCCGCCTTGATCGCCGCCTCGTCGGGGATGCCGAAATCGTCGTCGCGACCGGGGCGCGGCGGCGGGGGCATGAACGCGATGGGTTCTCGCGTGGTGCCCGCGCCCGCGCCGCTCCTCCCGGGCGGCGCGTCGTGATCCATGTGCTCGGTGGGTCTCGCGGTGAACGTCTTCTGCGCCGACGCTAGCTCGCGCAGCCGGTCGATCGAGTACTCCCCGCCGCCCTTCTTCTCGGCGTCGGGCTTTAACGCGTCGGGCGCGCGCATCGATTTCTTCTTGACACGGTGCCCGCCGTCCTCGGCCGACGGCTTCTTCTTCACCTGGAAGACATCGGCGCCGGCGTCGTCGTCGTCGAAGCTCAGCAGCGAAGGGGCCGTGCCGCCGTCGCCCTTGCCCTTCTTCTTGGGCTTGGATTTCTTACCGACGACGGGGACGATCGCGGGAGCGTCGTCGGCTCCCGCGCCGGCATCCTCGCCGTCGTCGTCCGACGTCTTCTTGCGAAGATTACCGCGTTTGGGCATCCCGCCCGAGCCCGGCTTGAGACGGTGCGCCTACTCCCGCGCGACCCAGGACTGATCTCTTCGCTCGAATTCGAATGAATAAATTACAATTTGACGTCAAGTCTACTCAACCGGCCCGAGGAAACAGGCGGTGCCCGCCAGGATCCATTTCGAAGCCTCCTCTCCGTCAAACACCGGGAACTGAACCTCCGCGATCGCCCGCTCCCTACCCTCCGTCAAATACAGCGGCACATGCAGCGCAGGCTCGCCGGACCCGCCGGTCGGGCCGTCGCATCCGGGCTCACCGGGCGCCAGCCACGCGAGTGCGCACGTGGGCGTAGTCGCAAACGGCGGCGCGCTCGCCGCCGTGTCCCTCAGTTTCACACCGTCGAACACCGCACCCTGCACCCGCATGCCCTCGATTCGTACCCCGCGTGACCCCAACGACCCATCCCATGCGGTGACGAGCGTGAGGGTATCGATGGCCACGCCCGCGTCGCGCGCCATCTGCTGCCGCAGCGCGTTGAGGAACGTCTCGGGGTGGAAAAACTCCTCCAGCCGGACAGCCCCGGCGAGCAAAGACCCGCGCCGCGTGCGCTCCACCATCGCGTTCACCGCCACCATGCGGTGCACCACGCCCTTGCAGTACGACACCGGTCCCTCCGGTCCCTCCCAGTGCTTCTCCCACTCGGGGGGTACCGTATCCTCCATCAGCTGACGACCGGCGGTGAATATAGCCGGCGTCAGGAGCGACTCGCCGGCTAACACTTGGGCCAGCGCCTGGAGAGTCCCGTCAACCTCAGACACGGCGTGGTGCCCGCGGACCTGCTCCAGCTCCACGAACGCGTCGATGGGTGGCAGCGCCGGTGTAGCCTCCGTCCTCCCCGGCGCCGACCTCAGCGCCGGGTTGGCCGCCATCATCCGATCCCAAGACCGCAAAAGCGGTCCGAGCGACGCGGACCAAGCGCTCCGGTCGAAACCCTTGGATGTCCCGCCGTGAGACGCCATCGTCCTCAGCGATGTGATGACGTGCTTGCTGTTAGTCACCTGCACCGTCCGTTCCACGTTGACCGGGAGGGAGAACAGCGACGGGGAGTTCGCCTCGTCCAAACGTCGGAGCAAAGCGGTGAACGTTCCGTGATCATTCGCGTTTGGCAGCGATATGTCCGTCCCGGGGAGCGTCTTGACTCGAACGCCGCCGCCGCCGGTCATCTCGTTGCTGAAGAACTGGCGGAGGTAGGTTCGCAGCACGATGATGTCGTACGCGCTGTCCACCCGCCCGCCGTAGATGGCGCGCTCCAGCAGCCCGTGGAGCTGCGACCACTGCGGGTCCGCGCTGCCGTCGCACGCCTGGTTGATGATATCCGCGCCGGATCGAAGGTCGGCGAAGGAAAACTCGTAAAATTTGGACCAGCCCTGCGGCACGTACGCGCGCCTCTCCTGCACCACGGCGTGGAACCACGCGAGCAGGAACAGGAGCTTGGCGCGGAGCGGGCTGCCGTCCGAGATGTACTGGGGTGACCAGGCTTCGTACGTGCGGCTGACGTTGCGTTTCAGCCCGGGCGGAGCTTCGTAGGTAATCTTGAGGCTGCCCTCCAGGAGCGAAGATGGAAATTTGGCGTGGGGCTCGGACGTGAGGAAGAGCCGGAAGTCCTCGTGCGCCTTGAGGACGTAGATCTCCTTCTCGAGCGTCGGTAGCCACGCCACCACGAGGTGCAGGTTCTTCAGGCACAGCCAATCGCCGGTGCGGGCGCACTCGGCGAGCAGTCGCATGGCCTCCTCCGCCTGACCCTGGCCCATCGCGAGCTGGTGGTAGCGTCCCCGACCCATCGCCCGTTCCGCGTGTTCCTCCAGCTCCTGGCTCGGATCCGAACCGGGCGTGACGATGAACAGCACGGGCGTCGTCGCATCAGCCTCGTCGCACACGCGCGGGAGGGAGAGCGCCGGCGGTGCGATCGACTCGACGCCGAGTTGCGTGCGCACGAACGAATCCATCGCGGATTGCAGCCGATCCGGTCTGAGCGCCTGGACCAGGAGAAGCCGCGTGAACGCGCCGGCGTCCGCGGCGGGCACGCACGTCTCCGCGACCGGCGAGTCGATCCATGCGCCCCACGTGCCTATGTCGCTGAGGCGGAGATCCGACGCGTGGGAAGGGAAGGTTGAGACGAGGTTGGCGTAAGCGGAAGTCGCGTTCTCGGGGACCCAGCTCGGGGCGGATCCCCGGGTGCCGGGTCCGTCGCCGGCTTCCAGACCGAAATAGTAGTTCCATTGGGTCTCGTCCGCGTCTTCCGCCGCGAGGTGGCGCGTGAAGTGCATGCCGAACGTGAGGCGATCCTGGTTGAAGATGCTGCGGCTGACCTGGCCAAACACGAGCCTGAGCAGCGCGACGGAGAGCATCTCGATTCGCCTTTCCAACGCGGCGGACGGCGTGCTCTCGTTGAGGGCCGTCTTGAAGAGGAGGATGAAGGAGTTGAGGCTGAACTGGTACATGTGGTTGAGCGCGCGTAGGTCGCGGGTGAGGAAGTAGAGCTTGGAACCCTGCGCCGCGATGGGGCGGTACGCGTTGCGCTGCTCGTCCAAGGACAGCTGCAGCGTGGTGGATTCCTCCAAGGATTCCTTCACCGTGGTTCCCTTCGCCTTGGTCTCGTCGAGCGAGGTGATGAGCTGCGTATTCTCCAGGATGTTACCCGTCGAGGTGGCGAGGGTCTCTAGCAAGGTCTTCTCCAGTCCCGCGAGCTGCACCTTGAGGTCCTCCTCAACCTGGAGGAGGTGGCTCTTCTGCTTCTCGAGTTCGGGCTGCTCGTGTTGAATCACGAGACCGAGAAGTTGGCCCTCGAGGCCCGAGCGGGTGACGGTGAAGTTCACCTCCGAGATGATCGATGCCGCGGACGGGGGAATGACCGGGTACGGGTTACGCGTCATCAGGTACATCCTGAACGACTCGTTGTAATCGACCGTCTTGTCACCCACCTGAACCATGAGACGAAGCCCCTGCCGCTCGAAATCTTTGCGGACGACGTTGTAGAGAATCGGTTCGATTTTGTCAACCTCCTCGATGATCAGCGTCTTGCCGAAGCGAACGGCGAGCTCGAGCTTGTTCGCGAAGCGCTTGTCGTGCATCGTCACAACCTCCAGCGACGTGCTCTCGTCCTTGGCGACGTGTGCCTTGAGCCACTGGCTCGCCTGCGTCGAGGGATCGATGATGAGGGGAGCCTGCGCCGAGTTGAGAATGACGATTGCGTTCTCCATCGAGAGCTCATCGCCGGGGAGGCCCTCGGCTTTCCACGTCAGCATCTCGCTCTCGGTCGACATGAACCGGCGCAGGTCGAACCTCTCCACGCCGAGGAAGCTCGTCCACTGCGCCAGCGCGCCTTGCCTCTGGTCCTCGGGCAGTGACGGAAGGTGCGCGATGAAACCCGCCGCGAGCAAGGAGTCCCGCGTGAGACTCGTGAGCTCCGTCTCGAGCGTCGTCACCTGCTCCTCCCACCTGGTCTTCTCGCCTCCGAGCTTGCCGAGCAGCCTCTCCGCAGCCTCGAGCTGATCCTCGGCTTTCTTCAGGCTCAGCTTCAGCGCCTCGGCCTCGCCGGTTCGCCTGCCGAACTCGTTCTTGAGGTCCACAACCTGCCTGTCCAGGTCCACCAAGTCCTGCTTGCACTGCGCCATCCGAGTCCGCGACGTGTCCAGGGACTCGGAGAGCTCCCGTAGATCCTCCTCGAGGGGCGCGATCTTCTCCAGGACGGTGGAGTACTTGAGGTTAGCCTTGGCCCACGCCGCGAGGGGCGCGGCGGCGACGGACGCGCGCAGGATGTTCTTGTGCTCGAACGAGGCAGCCTTTTCCTCCATCAACTTTTGCACAGCCGCGCGGCTGCGGGGCGTGACGTTTCTGGCGTCAAAGTTGATGATCTCATCCTTGACGCCCCTACCTCCGAGGAACCGTTTCATCGCTGTCCAGCTGGTGTCCGTGCTACCCATCAGGGTGAGCACGGCGAATAGGACGTCGTTGACGGTCTCCGGGGGCTGCCTCATCGATTTCACCTCGCTGATGTTCTCGGACTTGATGGAGCCGACGGCGGCGCGGGCCGAGTCAATCATCGGTTGGATCTCCGCCAGCTGCTTCTCGATCGGTCCCCGCCTCGCGCTGAGGTCGGTCTCCTCCTTGCCCAGCTTCACCTGCAAGTCCTCAACCTCCTTCTTGCGCTCGCTCGCGGCCGACATCGCCACGGTGATGCGCTGCAGGGCGTCGTCCGCCTCGATCTGCTTCTCCGCGAGGAGCCTCTGCTGCTCGATGGCTTGCGTGGACAGGTCGGAGACCTGATCGGCAGCCTCCTCCAACTTTTGGAGCCCCGCCACGAGGTGGTCGCGCTGTTCCATGTGCTCCTCTCGCTTCTGCGCGAAGATCCGCCTGTACTGGTCCACGAACGTGACGAACTGTCGGGGCGTGCCGCCGACGGCGTTTTGAATGGCTGACATCTGCTCGACGACGGCGGCGCATTCGTCCGATTCCTCCGCCGACGCGAAAACTTCCCTCAGCAGCATCTCCGGCACGGCCCGCATGCCCTCCGCGTTCCACTCCGACATCCAGTGCATCGAGCACCGGGTGAACAGCGCGGGGTTCGACTCCGTGCGCACGGGCCACTCCGGGTCCGACGGGTCCATGCTGAGCGCGATGTGCAGTCCGGCTTTGACTCGAGCGGTGAAAAAGTCAAACGGGCTCATCACGGTGCCCTCGGCGAGCATCCGGTCCTTCAGCGGGCCGAAGATCTGGTCGAGCTCGAGCTGGGTGAACAGCCCGGGGACCTCGCCGCTGGATAGCAGCGAGTTGACCGTCTCTAAGATCGCCGGAGTGACCAGCTGGTGGTCCTCGATGAAGAGGAGAGTTTCTTTGTTCTCCACGGCAACCTCCGCCAGGATCCGTTTCAGGTCAACCTTGAACGCGCGCTCGTCGTAGGCGAGGGTCATCTTCGGGCTGAAGAACTCCATGTGCTGCATGTGCGCCACGAGCGACGCCGTGGACCTGCGTCCAGCCCCTGACCGCCCGGCGAGCAGTAAGTGCCCGCCGGGCTGGCTCAGCACGCGGTTGAACCTAGCCACGCGGTCCAACACTTCGGGGAAGAGGATGATGTTCAGATCCTTAACCTCGCGCTCGTAAGAGAGCAAGCCGGCTCGCGCGTGTTCCGCGAAGCTATCCGCGGGCATGGACGCCATCGGCGCGGCGACGCCCATGGTGTGTTCGCGTTCATCGAGGGGGATAGCCCAGGTCGTGTACACGTTGCCGGTGGACCCGAGCCCGTCCTTGCGCCAGTGCTTTCGGAAGACGTTGGCGATGAGCGAATCGAATTTATTCACGGCGTCGGCGCCCACGAGCCTGTCCCTGAACGTCCGCCCAGCCTCGTAGTACAGCGCCTCGAGCAGGTCCACCGCGCCGACGTCGTAACGGTTTAACGCCTGGATCCACTCGGTGACCGTGCGGGGCGTGAACTTGTAGTGCCTGTGGTCATCCGCGCTGAACGATCGGGTGACGTCGGCGTAGACGTCGAGCACCGTCTCCGCGAGCAGCCGCCGCTGCGACTGGCTCTCGTAGTTTGTCCCTTGGGTAAATTCGGCGAACATCGTGGAGTACACCTCTGTCATCTCATCGCGGGACATGTACGGCATGTACGCTATGCCCGCGATGGCGGTGAAGCGGGTGGTGATCGCGTGCCGGCCCACGGTCGTCGCGGGATTCATGCTGCAGACGATCTGGATGTTGAGCAGCCCGATGAACTCCTGGCTCTCGTCGTAGAACCCCCGGTAGGTGAGCAGCTGCTGCAAAAACGCGATGAGCTGGATCGTGTCGTACTTGTCGGGCTTCGGGAGGTTGATGTCCTTCAAGTACAGCACCAGGCGCTCGGAATCGCGCGGTCTGAGCACCCGATGAGTGACGCCGCTGGTGGCGACGGGCTGGCCGCAACACTGCGCCAATTTTTGAATAACGTTCGCCGCGGTGGTCTGCGCGGAGCACGCCAGCGTCGCCACGGACGACCCACGAAGCCGAGCGAAGCAGTCCTCGAGAACCATCGCCTTACCGCACCCCTCGGGGCCGACGAGCACGAACGGCTGGCCGGAATCGAGCCATGGGACGACGAGGGATTGCGTCTGCGCAACCGCGTCGACCATGACGACGCCGCGCCATTTTCCATCGACGATTCCCGCCGGCGGCGCGTCGTAGCGATCCACGGATGCGGCGCTGACGTACAGTAAGTCCCTCTCGCCCGTCAGCCGCTCGAGGTCCTTCAACAGCGTGTTCCTCGCGGCGGGGTCCATGTTGGCGGCGAATCCACGCGCGAGACCGCGCGCGAACTGTTGCTTGGAGTCGGCGCCGGCGACGTGGCTTAGCGCGTTTTTAATCGTGCCAACCTTTGTGGTATTAGTCACCGTGCCGAGGCCGAGGGCTCGGTCGAGCGCCTGGAAGAAGTACTCGTCGCACCAGCCTCCGAGCTGCGAGCGAACGTCCTCGGGCTGCTGCGACAGCCAACCCTTGACGATGAGGGACGGTTCCACCGCCTCCTCCGACAGGAACAGCATCGCCGTTCGCGACACCGTCGCCGGGGATGCGAATTTGAGGTCGTCGCACTCAAAGATGAAGTTGACGTTCGAGCCGAATTGAATGCGCTCACCGGAGGGTAGCGTCAGTAGACGGTTGTCGTCGAGGACCGAGTTGAGGGACTCGATCCACTCGGGGTCCACGTCACCGTCGCAGATGATCCAGCTGTGCTGATCGAGCGACTCCTTCACCACCCGCCGGGCTGAATCCGTGAGCACCCCGTCGAACCACTCGCGCGTGTCCATGTCCATGTGCCCGAGGAGCTGCTGGCGGTGGATAGCCTTGGGGTTCATGACGTACCGCTTCACCGGTCTACCCAGCTTCTTATACGCACCCTCGAGTATGTGCCACAGCGACGACTTGCCCGAGCCGGAGGGACCGACGATGATGATGCCGATGCGCTGCGAACACGCGATGTGCAGTTGTAAAACTTTTTCAATCTGCGAGGGGACGTTTTCGTAGTGCTTCTCCTCCAGAACCTCTTGAATCGCCGCCTCGAGCTCGGCGTCGCTGACGTCGCTCACCTCGACGCCGGGGTAGACGTCGTTGAGTAGGTCGGCGAACCGTCGGCCGTCCGCGAAGGTGAGCTTCGGGAGCGTGGTGACCCGCGTGGCTCGGATGACGATTTGCGCCTCNGTCGTCGCGTCGACGAGGGGACCCGCGCCCGCGGCGGCGGCGGTGCGCGCGTCGCGNAGGAGCTTACCGGCGATACCGAGCACGGTCTTGAGGGCACGGAGCCCCCAGTCGTAGTGCTGCTGCGGCGACAGGAGCTGCTTGCTGAGGGAGAAGAGCGAGACGAGCTTGCCGCCCAAGACCCTGGCGTTACGGAATCCCTCGGCGAGAAGAATCACCTCGGCGATGAGCTCAAAGTTTGGCACCGTCATGGCGACGGATCGGAAGAGCTGCTTGAGGTTATCAGGGAGTTTGCTTCGCCCGCCGTACCCTTTACCCGCCGGGTTCAGCGTGACGAAGATGCCCGCGTTCTGGTTAACATCGATGTCTTTCCCGAGGAAAGTCATGGAATCCAGTCGAGACTTGAGCGCGGCTTGGATGGTCTGAATCTGCGACGACACCGCGGAGAGCACCTCCTCTTCCAGGCGGTTAAACTCGTCGAAACAACCCCACGCACCGCACTTGAGCAAGCCGGTGAAGATGCGACCCATGGACTTGAAGTCGAACTCCTCGTCGCAGTTGAACACCAGCACCTGTCGGCCCATAGCCTGACCCAGCGCCTTGACCGATTCCGTCTTGCCCGTGCCCGCGGGTCCGTAAGGGTTACCCCCGTACCCGAGGTGCATGCCCTGCGTCAACGTCAGGTAGCACTTATCAGTCAGCGGGGTGTACACGAGCCTCGGCGCGTTGCCTTGGTACTCGTAGCTGTACGCGAACGCGCCGTTGTCCATCCTGACTTGCACCCCGCCTGACCTGCCCTCGCCGTAATACCGGAGCTGCCGCTGCCACACCCACTCGCCCACGTTTGAGCAGTACTCCTTCTGTAACTGCTCCACGACGTCGATGGAATGGATCAGGTCCATGACCAGGCTCTGAACCTTGAGCTGCATCACGCGCATGCCCTCCACGTCGAAGGACGTGTACTCCTGGAGCTGGCCCTGGAGCTCGTCCAGAAGCGCGGGCAGGGTTCCCCGCGAGATGGCCGCCTCAGCCTTTTTGGAAAAGTGAACCTGGTCCGCGAGGCTGAGAATCTGCGAAGGGAAAGCCTCGTAGTCCTTCTCGGCGAGGCACTTGATCAGCATGCCGCTCAGGCTCGATACCATGTTCGCAGCCAGGTCCGCGAGCCACACCTCCACCGCTTCGTTGACGATGACGGGTTTCTGCAGCGGGACAATCTCCCCGGCGATGGATTTCATCGCCGTGATGCTCCCGGCGCCCTCTGTGAAAATCACGGAATGAATCCCCGCGAAGAGTTTCTTTAGGTGCGCCTGGATCACCTCCGGGTTCTTCGCCTGCCCCAAAATCTCCAAAAGGTCGTCGTCGCCGATGAAATAGAACCGCGGGAGCATCGAACGTTTCTCTTCGAGGTAATCCGCGAGCGCCTTTTGGCACATGTCCAGCTGCGTGGACATCTCGTGCAGGTGTTCCTCGCGCATTCTCATCTCGGCGAAAGATTTCACCAGTGAGTCGGCGTCGATTGAAGCCATGATTCCCTGGAAGTCCTCATGCACGCGCCTGAAGCGGGGCTGCTCCTGCGGCAACGCGCCGCGCGCGAAGATGGGCTGAAGATACAGCCACTTCCGTTGGATCGCGTTCATGTGGTTCAGTCGATCGGCCAGGTTGGACATGAGGGTCTCCCACACGCTGGTCTCCTCCTTGAACGGCGCGAAAAAAGGCGAAGACGACAGAGAGGACACCAGGTTCTGGTTGTCTGCAACCTCCGTGAACAGGTCTTTCCAGTCCTTGATGAGCGACACCGTGCCGCCCCTCGGCCCGGCGACGGCGTGCTTGATGGTGGTGAACCGCCGGTCCAAACCCCAAACCTTGAGTTGGTGGAGCGCCTCGCGAAGCGTAACCTCTCCTTGCGCCTGCGAGTGAAGCTTCTTCAGCTGGTCCAATTTCTCAATGAGCAGGTCCGCCCTGTCCAGAAAGTGCTGAAGGGTCAGGTTCTCGCGCGTCACCGCCTCGGGACCTTTCGTCGGGAACCGCAGCATGGAGAACAGTTGCGCCCAGTGCGACCCCTCCCATCCCTCGCCGCGGCAAAATTTGAGCGCGGGAATAGCCTTTTTATACTCCTCAATCTGCTCCAGCAGCATGACCGCGACGGCGTCCTTATTCTCGCTGGATCGAACCTTCTGGTCCCACTTGGCGAGGAAATCGTCAAACTCGTACAGCTTACCGCGGATGAGGATCCAATCGCGCCCCGCGAGCTCGTTCTTTTCCTTGTTGAAATCTCCGATGCGGCTCCACGCCTCGCGCGTCGCCTCGACGTCGCCTGAGACTTCGTCGAGCACGGGGAACTCTGGGCGTTCCATCGAGAAGTGCTCGCAGTCCTGCCTGAGCCGCTCGCCCTCCTCCTTGAGCTCCTCGAGGGACCGGTAGTCGTCCTCGAGCTTGTTCATGATGAGGGTGGACTCGCCCTGGGGAATTCCCCTGGGCTTGAACTCGAACCATCGCTCGCGGAAAGCCTCGGCTTTCGACCCGAAATCCGAAATCCGGTGCACGATCTGAACCTTGAGGTTGTCCTTCTGAATCTCGAGGTGCGCCTCCAGTTGCTCGAGCTTGGTCGACAGGTTCTCCCATTCGGAGTCGAGGGAGGAGAAGTCAATCTGCGCCGCCGCCTGCGCGCCCGACCCGCCGGACTGTTTCAGCAACTTGGAGAGGTCCGCCACCTGCCACCGAAGCTGCGTCATTTTACCTTGGAACTCCGCCGACAGGTTCTTAGCGTCGTTGCGCATGTTTCCAATCTCCTCGATGGTCTGCGCCTTGGTGTCCAGGAGCTCCTTGCCCGATCGGATGAACTCCTCGATGGTCTGTTTCGAGCGCACAACCTTGCGCTGCAGGCAATTGCTCAGCGTGTCCTGCAATTCCTTGATTTGTTTCTCAACCGCGGATTTAAGCGGCAGGCACGACACCGTGTAGCAGTCAACCTTAATCTCCAGCGGAATCCTGTCCGCCTGTTTGTTCGCCGATTTCACCAGCCTGAACCCCTCTTCGAACTCTTTCGACTCGGAGAACCGCTCATCTACGAAAGTGTCCAGGTCGACCGTGCCCAGCGCGACCCAGTGTTCATATTTTTTCTGTTCATCCGCGAGTTTCACGAAGAGCGCCTCGGTCCTGTCGTACACCTTGGCGCAGCCAGCGGCGCCCACCGCGGAGTCCATCATACCCCGGAAGAACCCAGCCTTCTCGCTCGCGTCGCTGACTCCCTTGAACACGAGCGGGAGGTTCAGAAAGTCCTTGACCTGCTTGTAGTGCGCGGTGCGAATTTCCTCGAGCGGGGGTTCAAACTGGAGCTTGCGCTGCTTAAACACCAGGCTCACGTTCACCTGCGGCAGCATCTCGTTTAGGGTTTCCAGCCCGCGGTGATACTGGTACTCGAGCGCCTTGTACAGCTGGTGATCCCAGTGGACCCTCCACGCGCTCTGCAGGTCCTTACGGAACTCGATCTCGAGGTTGGCAAAGATGGATCGAAGTTCCTTCACCGCCCGTTTCCACGCCTCTTTCTGTCGGACCAGGTCCATGGCGAACAGCGCACACACCTTCTCCCCGAGGGTCCCGTGCCACTTCCTGAGCCGGCGGTTCTTATCGGTGAGGACCCCCGCGACGGTTTGCAGCTTACCGATGTATTTCTCCAGCGCCGTGGGGTTGTTCCAGGTGATGACCTTCCCGAGCCCGTCCCTCGGGTTGGTGAGCACCTCCTCAAACTTAACCGCGTCGTCGAGCATCATCGGCTTCTGGCACGAAATCATCTCCGAGGCGATGTTGTTGTAAAAGTTGGCAACCTGCCGCAGGACCATGCCGTGCCTGTAGAACTTCCTCGCGGTCTCAGCCTCGGCGGCGATGTCCCTGCGAATCGTGAACCCCAACGCCGAGAGCTGCCGCACCTCCCTCAGTAAACTGACGAGCTCGGAGTTGTAATGGAGCTTGACCTGACCGGTCGACGACGAATCCAGGTCCATCAGCTTGGATCCAAGGTCCAGCTTGAACTCCCCGAGTCGGTCCACGATGCCCTCCTGCCAATCCTTGAAGAGCATCTTGCGAAGGTTGTCAATCTCGCGGAGCAGGTGCTTAGCCTCCTTGGCCGAATCCGATCCCCGCCGCCCCGCCGCGTCTTGTTCCGCGTCCTGCACCCTGTTCCCACCCGTATCACGCGTCGTGATCACGAGCGCCGCGCACGTCTCGCGCGCGACGGCGACGCGCTCCCGCGCCTGCGTGGCCCAAACCACAGCCTCCACCTTCTCGGTCGTGTTCCTACCAGCGCCGCCGGGTCCGTCGCCGGATCTCGCTCGGGCGTCGCACTCAGACTTGACATCCCCGAGGAACCGCTCGAGCGCATCCGCCAACGCGTTACGCTCGACACTCAGGGACTGCGCCACCGCGGGTCGTCGCAACAGCTCGGCGTACCTCGCAACCTCCCTCAACACCTGGTGCGGCTGCGCCATGGCGTCGGCGGAGTCGTCGCCCCGGCTTCTCATCGACGCCTGAAGCGACGGAAGCAGCGAACCTCCAAAGTGCTCCCGGAGCTTCTGCGACATCCGTTCCTCGATCGGGGCCATGCGCCGGTCGTAGTCGCCGCGCGCGGCTTCCCACAGCGGGGCGGTGTACTCGCTGACACGCAGCGGGTCGAGGTGAGCGAAGGGCCCGAACACGTCGGAGAGCGCCAGGGATTTTACCTCCTCCGGGGAGAGAAGCTCCGCGAGCTCCGCCTGCGCCTCGCGCATCCTGAACACCTCGTCGAGCCGCTCGCGAGCCTTGCTCAGCTCCGGGTCCCTGAACGCCTGGCCTGTCCAGTGTTGGCACCCGCCGGTACCCTCGCGCCAGTTGAGCTCCGTGAGATCCGCCGCCGTTCTCTCCCATTTCGCCAGGCACCGGTGCCCGAACCTCAGCGTCCCCTCGATGGACTTGAACCCATCGCTCCACAGCGATACCTCGCGCAAGCGCGCCTGCACGTGCCCCACGAGGGATTGGCCCACGATTCGCATCAGGTGCTCCGCGCGTCGCCGGGGGAACTGGCCGCCGGGGGAACCCGAGGCGGAGTTGTTTCCGCTCGGCACGCGCCACGCGGCGTCCAAGGCGTCGCCTACCTCATCCACCAGCTCGAGCACATCCTCGTCCGATAGTTCGTCAAGATTCTCGAACCGTGTCTTGACGGGTTCGAACGCGCGATACACCTCGTTCGCGGCTGTTCGCGTGCGTTCGCTGACGTCCTTGGAGTAGGCGCACTCGCTCCACAGGGAGAACTCGTCGAGCGGCGACGTGATGGCTTCGAGGGGCGAGTCCGCCGGGTCGTGTCCGTGTGTCCGTCCCGCGTGGTGGTCCCCGGGCACGCCCCCCGTGAGCCGCATGACGTTGCGACAACCCGCCTCGAGGTCGGCGACGAGGCCTCGGAGCTTGGCGTCCACCGGGGACGCTCCATGCGCGTCCTCGCCGAGCATCGGTCCGTACACCTGCCGCAGCTGATGGTAGAGGGCGCTGACCGGCGAGTGCGCCATCGACGACACCGACACCGCGTGTGGGATATCGCTCGGGCGCAGCGAACCGGGCCGCAGCTTGGTGAGCACCACCTGCGCGGTGGACGACGTGTCGAACGACACCACGTTGGCGCACGTCACGGCGTCCCCGACGAGCGTCGCCTGGAGCACCGTCGTTGTCTGGTCGTCGAGAAACGCCCCCATCGCGCCGCTCGGATCCGACGACAGCTGCGCCCGGAGGTGGTCCCTGGCGTGCGACGGAGCGACCGCATCGAGCACGGCGCTTACCACGAACTCTCTCCGGACGTCCTCCGCCATCTGGCCTCTCACTCTCCTCCCTCGAGAGCCTCTTCCGATGTGTGCAAGATGCGAACTCTCTGACTTTTTTGAACTCGAGTTTTGCTGTCATCTCAGTTGTGAGGTCGATTGTGCATGTTTGCCCATACGGAAATTCAATATATGAGGCATAAACGAGGCATAACGCGGTAACAAACAAAAATGGGGCGAATTCGCCCCTTCCACTCCTTCGCGCACAGCCATACGCGATGACGTTCGAACTCACCGCGGCCGAGCTCGAGGAGGCTGTCACGGAGCGCGATAAGGATGCGATCGCGAAGGCTGGCGGCCACCTCGGCATCGCCGATAAGCTCAAGACGGACCCGAAACTGGGCCTGTGCGGAACCGAGCTCTCCGAGGAGAATCTTACTAAGCGCAAGGAGGCGTTCGGGGTCAACGAGTTCGAGTATCCTCCGCCCAAGAGCTTCCTGCAGCTGTGCAGGGACGCGCTCGATGATCTCACGGTCCAGATCCTGTGCGTCGCGGCGATAATCTCGCTCGGCATCGGCGCGGGTCTCAAGAAGCACCGCGAGGAATACGGCTACCTCGAGGGCATCGCCATCGTTCTCGTCGTCTTCGTCGTCGTCTTCCTGCAGGCGTACATCGACTACGTCAAGGAGCAAAAGTTCCGTCAGCTCAACAGCATCAAGGACAACTACGCCGTCAAGGTTGTCCGCAACGGCGAGGTCCACGCGGTGACCGCCGGCGAGGTTTTGGTGGGCGACGTCGTAGAGCTCAGCGCGGGAGACAAGATCCCCGCCGACGGCGTCTTCCTCGAGGGCAGCAAGCTGAGGGCCGACGAGGCCGCGATGACCGGCGAGCCCATCGGCATCGCCAAGTCCCACGACAAGGACCCGTTCCTATTGTCCGGGACGACAATCTCCGAGGGATCCGGCCGCATGGCAGTCGTCGCGGTGGGCTCCAACTCGCAGTGGGGCGTCATCTTAAAGACNCTCATCGTTGAGCCCAGCTCCACGCCGCTGCAGGACAGGCTCGACGTGCTGGTGGTGACCGTAGGTAACTTTGGCATCGGCGCCGCGATCGCCACGTTCGTCGCGTCCATGATCCGCTGGATCGTCAACGGATCCGAGGGTGAGGGATGGGACGGCGTCGAGATTTTGGATTACCTCATCAACTCCGTCACAATCGTCGTGGTCGCCATCCCCGAGGGCCTTCCCCTGGCCATCACCCTCGGCCTCGCGTTCGCCATGCGCAAGATGATGGCGGATCAGAACCTTGTGCGGCGCCTGGAGGCGTGCGAGACGATGGGCAGCGCCACGCAGCTCAACGCGGACAAGACGGGGACGCTCACGCAGAACAGGATGACGGTGACTGACGCGTACCTGGGCGGAACGCAGTACGACTCCGTCCCGCCGAAGGACATCGCCGACGAGTTCGCCGCGCTGCTCGCCGAGAGCGTTTGCGTCAACTCCGACGCCAACTTGGCGCACAACGAGAACGGAACCATCGATCACATCGGGTCCAAGACGGAGTGCGCCCTGCTCCAGATGGTCGAGGACCTGAGAACGGCGGGGAAAGGAAACCTTCCCGCGTCCACAAACTTCGCCTACGTCGCGGGCCGCGAGAAGCACGAGGTGGCGCAGAGGTACCACTTCACGTCCGCGCGTAAGCGCATGAGCACCGCCGTGCCCATGAACGGCGGCGTGAGGCTTCACGTTAAGGGCGCGTCGGAGATGGTCGTCAAGCTCTGCACCAAGATGATGCAGACCGACGGATCCGTGACTGACTTTTCCGCCGATGATCTCGCCGCCGCGGAGAAGGCCATCACCGCCATGGCGTCCACCGGCCTTCGCACGCTCTGCATCGCCTACGTCGACCTGGACACGGCGCCCGGTGCGCTCGGCGAGGAGCCCCCGGAGGCGAACCTCACGCTCCTCGGCGTCGCCGGCATCAAGGACCCGATCCGACCAGAGACCGCCGAGGCTGTCCGTCTCCTGCGCCAGGCTGGCGTGGTCGTACGCATGGTCACCGGCGACAACAAGCTCACCGCGGAGGCCATCGCGAGGGAGGCTGGCATCCTCGAGGACGGCGACGACGGCTTGATCCTCGAGGGGCCCGTGTTCCGCAAGATGAGCCAATCGGAGAAGGAGGCGGTGGCGGTCAAGATCAGGGTCCTCGCTCGTTCCTCCCCGGCCGATAAGCTCACCCTGTGCAACCTGCAAAAGTCCTTAGGCGAGGTGGTGTCCGTCACGGGCGACGGGACCAACGACGCGCCCGCGCTCAAGGATGCGGACGTGGGCTTTGCGCTCGGCATCGCCGGCACCGAAATCGCAAAGGAGGCTTGCGACATCGTCATCCTCGACGATAACATTGCGTCCATGGCCAAGGCTGTGCTGTGGGGCCGCAACGTGTTCCAGTCCATCCGCAAGTTCCTCCAGTTCCAGCTGGTCGTTAACGTGGTGGCGGTGAGCCTTAACTTCATCTCCGCCGCGGCCGGCATCACCGAGCTTCCCCTCGCGGCGGTTCCCTTGCTCTGGGTGAACATGATCATGGACTCCATGGGCGCGTTGGCGCTGGCCACCGAGCCCCCGTCCCCGCACCTCATGGAGCGCAAGCCCTTCGGCAGATCCGCACCCCTCGTCAACAGGGAGATGTGGCGCAACATCGTCGTCATGTCGGTGTACCAGCTCATCGTCTGCCTCGTGCTCCTCTTCGCCGGCCAGGACCTACTGGGCATCGACGAGACGGACGGCGACGCCCACTACAGAACCCTCCGCGTCAACTCCGTCATCTTCAACACCTTCGTCTTCATGCAGATCTTCTCCGAGATCAACAGCAGGAAGATCACCGAGTGGAACGTCTTCGAGGGCATCCAGGACTCGCCCATCTTCTGCTTCATCATCTTCCTCACAATCGGCACGCAAGCCGCGTTCATCGAGGGCGTCGGCCGTACCGTCGTGGGTCCCGCCATCGGGTTCATGAACCTGACCGGCGGCGAGTGGGCCGTGTGCATCGTCATCGGCTTCTGCGCCCTGCCCGTCGGCTTCATCGCCAGGCAGCTCCCGCTCGATATATTCCCCGGGATGACGGATGAGGAAGCGGCGGCGGCGGCGATGGAAGAAAAGAAACTAGCCGTCGCCGCGGCAAACGCGGCGGTTTCCAAGGAGAACGCCGCGCTCTCCGCCGGTGACGTCAACGTGAACATCGCGGCCAAGAAGAGGTGGAGCAAGGTGAGGAACGTCATGCACGCGTACTCAGCCTTCATGGCGCCGCTCACGGTTCCCGTCGCGGAGTCGAGGGAGCGCGCCCGGGGTCGTTCGCTGAGTCCGACGGTGGGCGACGAGGGGGATTTCCTGGCGGCGGGGCTGCCGTCGCCCGTGGCCAAGGAGACACGGACGAAGAGCACGGAGTTCCGAATCGTGCCGCCCGGGTCGGAGACGTCCGTCAACATGAAGTGATGCTGCTGTTTAAGACTTTGTGAAATAAAATGTTCTATTTTCCCCTGCACACTTCACACTTCACTTCGTCCCGAGGCACCCCTTCGGACGCATGACCACCTTGACAGTCACGGCGCCGCGAGTGCTCTCGACGTCGTACGTCAACCGTGGCCGTCATCGAGCGAGGGTGAGAACAGCGCAGGGTTCGACGCGAGGGAAGGGATCGGCACGCGAGATTCGATGCGCTGCGGGATTCATCGAGTCGTACGAGACGGCGCTCCAGGCTTCCCCTCTCCTGGTCAAGTCGACGACGTCGCTCGTGGGATTCTTAGTCGCCGATCTCGTGGCGCAGGGGTTGTCCTCGAGCCGCAGCGAGGACGGGGAGCGATTGGGTATCGACCTGGGGCGGTGCGGACGGAACGCCATCTTCGGCGGGTCGATTTACGGACCGATCTCCGGCGCGTGGTACGGGGCGTTGGATCAGTACGTCCTGCCCGAGGACCCGACCAGTGCCCTGGCGGTGGCGGCGAAAGTGGCGGCGGATCAGGTGGCGTGGGCGCCGGTGCTGGTGACCATGCTGTTCGCGTGGGACCTGGCGTGGAACGGGGACGACTTGACGGGCGGCGGTTTGCAGAAGAAGCTGGGCGCAGACTTGCTCGACACGCTGAAGGTCAACTGGTCGTTCTGGCCGGTGTTCCACGTGCTAAATTTCAGGTTCGTGTCGCCGGGTGACAGGATCCTGTACATCAACGCGGTGCAGGTGCTCTACAACGTATTCCTGTGCTACAAGGCGTCGGAGAGAGAGAGCGACGACGACGGAAAGACATAGCCGTAAAGGGTAGCCGGCGGAATACGCGCGAGCTCGTGACTTGATCCCGAGTTAATAGATGTTGAGTATGCTCGCGACCGCGTCGTCTATCCATCCCCCGTCCGTCAGCAGCGCATCATTCTCCAGCATCGCGTTCGTCGCCCGGAACACCTCCCGCGCGCCCGCCCGAACCCGAAGCGCCGCCGACCAATTCGCGTCGTCAACCCCGCCCGGCGCCGGTGACTCACCACCCGATGACTCACCACCCTCCCCGCACGCCATCGGTTCAACCCGATCCAAGATGAACGCCACGTACCGACCCGCGCGCCGCCGACTCTCCTGACACAGCCGAACCTTCAGCCGCCCGCTCATGTCCACGACCGCGACGGCGTCCTCGGTATCCTCCTCCTCCTCGTCCATCACGCAACCGCCGAAGGTCATCATCGCGCGCCGCACCGCCAACGCCTCATCCTCCGTGCAGCACATCAGGCCGGCTATCCCGGCCAGAACCTTGGGACGTTCGCCGAGCTTGACCTCAAACTGCAGCGCGCGCTCCTGTCCGCCCGCCTCGTTCACCCCCGCCGCGTCGAAAGCGCCGGATCGAACCAGGAGGTCCTCGCGCGCCACCGTAGCCTCCTCCGAGTCATCCTTAGCGACGGATGCTAACCCGCCCCTCAGCGACGACTCCGGCAACNNGAACGCCACCGCGCACCCGGCGTGCGACGGTGGTGTCGGGACGAACCCGTACCACAGCCAGAGCGCCTCGTTGGACAGGTTTCCGTAGGTCCACGATATTTCCGACCCGGCGGGTACGTCCCGGGCGGCTCTCCAAACCACGGCGCCGTCGCGGGCCTCGAGCTCGACGGCTGGACCCTCGTGGGCGCGTCCATCGGGTTTATCGCACGGCGATGGGGCGCACTCGTGGTTCATTATGTCCACGACTGGAACCATGCACCGTCGCGCGTCCGTCCCGTCGCCGTCTGTGGAACGCGTCCGGAAGGTTATGGCTCTCGACCGGATCATCATCCACGCCCACGCGAACTCGTCCACGTCCAGCGCCGCCGCGGGTTCACCGTCCACCTCGACGCGCTCCATCACCGCCGACGCTATGTCCCACAGCGTGTACATCTCCTGCCTCGCGGCGTCGATGTCGTCCACCAGGCTCAGCGGCAGGTAGGGTACCAACGCCTCCAGTTCGTCGTCGGGCATGAGGAGCGGCGTGTGGGGCGGGTCATCGGGCAGCGCGGCGGCGTACGCGCCGAACGGGGTGCGTTCGGGGTGGCGACGCGCGAGCGCGATGAGGAGCGCGAGGGACACCTCCGGGGTGACGTCGCCGCCCCTGGTCGGGCTGGACGTGTACGCCTCGACGGCGCCGCTCAGGCCAAAGTTTTCATCCGCGGATGCGTAGTCGGCGTCGAAGGCGGTGCAGGTGGTGGGCAGCGAGATGACCTCCTCGCCTCGCTCGATATCCCGCGCCGCGATCAACCCGCGCGGCCCCCCGGGATTCGCCGCGCCGACCGTCACCTTATCGCTGAGTCTCAGCGAGTCCGACTTCGCCCAGCGTAAGAGGTTCACCACCGAGGCGTCCTGCTGGGCCACGACATGCTCAGCCTCGGAGGCGGCGGTGCGAACCCGGCGCGCGTTCTCCCAACCTCGATTGAGACGGCCCAAATCGACCCGGCGACGAGCGATTGGACGATGATGCTCGACCGACGCGACCGCCGCCGCGACCGAAACCGCGGCCGACATCGTCGTGTCGGCACCGTGCGGCCTCGTGTGTGGGCACCCGCTGGAAAAGGGCATTGTAGGTTATCTGACGTGGACGGTGGCCCGAACTTTTTCACTCCATTGAACACGGGCGCACACCGCACCATGGGTTCAACCGAGGGAGAGGTGCAGAGATTCTTGGTGGTGTGCGGGCTCGCGGTGGTGAACCTGCTCTACGCGAGGGAGGTGGTCATCAGGGCGAAGGTTCCGCCCGGATGGGGAAGGCTCCTGCTCTTCATGCCATGCCTGATTAGCCACGTGTATTTCCCTTCAAAGACGCTCGACCCGTTCGAGGAGGTACTGGCCAGCGCGGTGTCGTTCACCAACTTTGGATGGTGGACCAACTTCAAGCTCATGGGTCTCGCGTTCGGTCGTGGGCAACTCGTCGGTAAGGTCGGATCCCCGCTCATGTTCCTCGCCGCGGGCGCGCTGCCAATCAAAGAGGAGGGCTCGTCAGGAGGAGGGCGCCCGAACCAAAATCCGGATGCCAGGCGAACCAGGTCGTCGAGCGCGGCCGAGGCGAAGGTATCCAAGGAGCTATCGCCCACCGCGACGCTCGCGCGCGCGTGCTGCAGGATCCCCGTGCTGTGCACCGTCATCTACGCCGCGCCCAGGCTTCAGGTTGGATCCTTCGCGCTCAACCTCTGCTACTCGTTCGGCTTGTACGCCGTCCTGGGATTCATATTCGACCTCGCCGGGCTGGTCTCCAGCAGCGTCTTCAGCATCAACCTGTCGCCCCACTTCGACATGCCGTTCCTCTCCACGTCCGCCACAAACTTCTGGGCCAAGCGGTGGAACCTCGTCGCCGGGACGCTCTTAAGGGAGGTGGTGTACGAGCCGATCATCGAGGGATCCATGACGGCGCTGCCAACGCACGAACCGGGGTCAAAGCGGAGACGGGGAAAAGCGAAGAAGCCATCCGCGGCGCGGCGACTCGCGGCGACGACGGCGTGTTTCCTCGCGAGCGGACTGGCGCACGAGATTATCATGTGGTACATGTGCGGCGCTCGCGAGTTTGGCTGGGAGTGGACCGCGTTCTTCACCGCGCAGGCGCCGTTGTGTACCCTGGAGTGGTTCATCAAACGGAGGACCAAGCTGCGGTTCCCGACTCCGCTGGCCATCGTCGTGTTTCTCACCGTGGAGCTCACCATCGCGAAGTTCCTGTTCTTCCCGCCCGTGGTTCGCCAAGGCCTGGACCAGCGCGTGATCAACGACGTTAAACGCATATTAGGCCTCCCGTGACGGGACTGTACATCTAACCTATTTATTACGAATGTACGAAGGTACTCATCACACCGCGGTGTTGAAGCTTGTTCGTTTTCTGCCGAACATTTTTGCGATCCGAGCCGTATGAGCGAGGATAGCCTCGCCGATGGCCACCGGAACGTTCGGATTCGACGGATCCGTCATCGTCGCCTTCGTGATACTCTTAACATCCGTGGAGCTGACCAGCTCCGCGTCGACGCGATAGGTCTTGAACAGCTCCAGCGGCTTCTTCAGTGTCGCCTTCATCTCCGTCGTCGCCACAGCCGGCGTTAAAGCGCACTTGACAACCTCCGCGGTTGTCTCGTCTAAAACCGTCTCGATCGACCCCCCGTGCGCGGTCGTGTACATGTGGTGGGCGATCGCCGCGCGGGATCCGAGCCTGAACGCCGCGACGACGGTTCTGGTGGCAGGGCGATAGAAGCAGCGCAGGTCGACGCCGTTCGCCGCTCCCCCGTCGCCGTGCGCGAACGAGTCGGCGGGGACGTAAGTGGGTTCGCCATCCTCGTCGAATCCGAGGACGTTCTTCTGAAACGCGTGACACCCCGGGTCGCTGGACAGCTGCGTGAGCAAGGGATCGTTCATTGGGAACAGGCCGTTCGGGCGAAACGGGATGCCGTTGGCGAACGCGGCTTCGCGGTAGGCTTCGACGGTCAACAGCCGTTCGGCGAGCTCCTCGGAGACTTTGGGCATGTTTTCGGGAAAGTTGTCCGGCTCGGGCGGGGGCAGGTCCCTGAACCCGCCGGCGACGGACGTGTCCCTTCTTTCGGGTCGAATATCTCCGCCGCTGCTGTAGTACTCCCGCAGTTGCTCCTCGGTCCAGGTCACGGCCTCATCCTCCGGGGCCTCCGGGACGTCCTGCGCGACGGAACAAAGGCGTTACCGGGAGGAAACCTCGGGAAGATCCATACATGAGCGCGTGTACAGGACACGCACCGGGTAGTCATCGGCTAAACAGTCCATCAGGTTGATGATCCTCAGCGTGCGAGCGTCCATGGTGAGGATATCGCGACGAGAGATGAGGGTTTTGGATGACCGCGCGGCGAGGCGCGGGGCGGAGTGCGAAGGCGAAAGGGCGCCTCGGAAGGGACGAATTTCTCGAAACGCTCCTGTCGACGATAAATAATCACATCAGTCTTCAATCGGCGTGATCGTGCNTCTNGGGAGCCTCGCTCGGTGCGTTCTTCCTCGCGTACTCCGGCAGCAGCGCCCTGAGTCTACGCTCGTAGCTCGACGTCATCATGCCGTAATACCTTCGGCTGCCGTTCCAAATAGAGGACGCCAGCAGCAGGAGTATGAACGCCGTGTGAGCCCAAAGGCTGTACCAAAACACCGGGGCCAGCGCGGTGACCGCCAGACACGCCGCCGCGTGAACCATCATGTACCTCACGCACGGCCAAATATCCGCCGGCCTATCGTTGACGTACCCGATCCACCGCCCGAGCCGCGGGATGGAGCGCATCGTCATGTGAAAAACGGTATCGTGGCTGGACCTCGACGGGTTGGAGTGCCCGTGCCATCTCCCGTGCGACACGAGCCAAACTACGTGAACTACCCACCACACCGCGTACACCGTGACGGCGGGGGTGATGAGTTCCACGTACCCAACCCCGGATCCGTTCGTCGTATCGTCCAGACCCGGCATGGGTAAGATCCCCGGGAACGCGGTCTCGTGTTCCTCCGGGTGCCAGCGCAGCGCCCACGTGACCATGGGCGGGGAGATGTGAATGAACAGCGCGGCGGTGTGCTCGACGCTGTGCAGGATGAGCGCGTTGGCCAGTGCCGGGACGGCCCAGCCGAGCGGGCCGTTCGCGAGGCAGAAGCACGCGCGGAATACGTACGGTGACGAGGTCACGGGCGCCAGCCACTCTTTCCAACCCGGGATGGCCCACGCCGCGAGTGAAATGGTGCCCACGATGGAGTACGCGAACGAGAGCCAGTGGCAGAGGTCCATGAGGTACAGTCGTTGGTGGTTCTTCAGTTTGATGCTGTAGGACAGGTAGTTGAGCACCAGGGACTTGAGAACCTGCCAGACCCAGTAGTACTCCACGAAGCGCCCCAGGCAAAAGCCGGTGAAGCCGACGTTGAACAATCCGAGCGCGAAGGAGAACGGGGAGAGGCCTTGCTGACGCTTGTAGAAGTCCCCTTGCTTCTTGACAATCTCCAGCGCCCTTCGCAGGCCGTTCTCCTCCTCCGAGGAGCGGAGCGTGGGCGAGCGTTCGAGGCTCATCGCGGCGGCTCACCGGTCCCCGCGTGCCCGCCCGAGTGATGGATGCTTTGTTAACTCCGGGGCTAAAAAGATTTCGAACCTCGAGGGTTTCTCATAGCAGAGGGTGGGCGCCGAGGAGCTGGGGAGGATAGTGCCTCGGCGGACCCGGCGCGATGTATTTCGCGTACGCGTGGCCCAAGGTGCTGGCCAGCGGGACGCATCACCGCGGGGACGATCCCGTCGTCGCCCTCGAGCTCGACGCGGGCTTGGGATGCCTGGCGGTGGTCTTCGCATCCTCCGTCGAGATCTGGTCGACGGGGCAGCACCGGAGGCTCGTCGGGCGGCACGCGCGCGACGCGGAGGCGGTCGCCGAGGAGGGCGCGTACCTCGCGGCGAGATGGCGCGGGGGTGGCCACGCGCGGCTCGCGGTGGTCGCCGCGGGGGGTCGCGCGCGGCTCTTCGATGTCGTCTGGCCGAACGCATCTCCCTCCGACTCCAACCGCGTCGACCCAAACGCGCTGCCCGAGCGATGCGAGCTCATCCTCCGCGCGACCCTCACCGTGGGCCCCGGGTCCATCGTGCTCCCCGTGATGCCCAACCCCGCGGACGACGATCGACACACAGAGGGAGGCGGCCACCACAGACGCACGGGCTCCCTCGGCCCCATGCTCTCCCCCGTCAACGAACACGCCGCCGCGCCGCTCAACGACGGCGTGTGCCTATCCATCGCCGGCGACCACCGCGTGATGCTCCTGGGCACGTCCACCGGACACATCGTGCAGTGCTCGTGGGACGGCGGCGATGATCGCGGCGACGGCGTGGACGTGCTGAGCCGCGGGGATCCGTGCGCCGTGAACGGCGGTGACCACATGGACGGTGAACACTCTATCGAACACTCTCAACACCGATGGACCGGCGCGGTGACCCGGATGGACTACTCGTACGAGATGCGAGCCGCCGTCGCGGTGATGTCCTCGGGGCGGTGCGCACTTCTGAGGATAAGCGGTGGTGATACCGAGGAGTCTGGAGATACGGACACGAACGTGGCGGAGCGGCTTCGGTTGGATCGGTGGCTCGGCGACGGCGACGCCGCCTGCGCGGCTCTGTCGCCCGCGCCTTCTTCGAGGACGGTGGCCGTGGGCGCGTCGAACGGTGTCGTTCGACTGTACCGCGTGGACTTCGAGGGTGATACGTCCTCCGTGGACGCGCCGCCGACGCTTCTGCGCACGTTGAGTCTGGCGGACTGGGGGTACGGGGTGAGCGACACGGGCGGGTGCGCCGACGTTGGCTGGGCCGCAGACGGGGAGGCGGTTTGCGTGGGGTGGTGGAAAAAGGGAGTCGCGACGTGGTCCGCGAACGGGTGCAGGCTGATGTGCACCCTGCCGCAGGGCGGGGGTACCGCGGGGTGCCACGTCCCCGACACTATCCCCGGGAGTGACGGAAGCGTCGTATCCTCGCCGGCGACTCAAGAAGCGGGGTTGAGCCCGAGGCATTTCGCCGGCGGCAGGCCCGAGACGCTCGCGAGACGCCGCACGCGCGATGCGGGCGACGGCGGGACCGCGCGTTTGGCGTGGACCGCGGACGGCTACGGGCTCTTCGCCGCGTCCGCGTCCGGGGGAGGCGACGTGGACGGTGAAGGTGTGACGCACGGTGAAGGTGCCACGCCAACGGGGCTGGCTGGAACGAAGGGCCGGCTGCGCGAGTTTTCATTCGCGGCGGCTAGCCCCCGGCACCACCTCGGCCGCGGCGGCCGGACGCACCTGCTTCGGGCGCCGGATAGGATAATAGCCCTCGACGCCGGGGACGGGGATGGGGACGGGGACGACACGGGGATGGCGTCAGCCACGGGGATGATGGATGAACCAGGGGTGAACGGTTCGGCGCGGCATATCATGATCCCGCACGCGTACGCGTCTCCGAACTGGCCGCTTCGTCTCTTGGCGGAGAGCGGCGACGGCCGCGACGTGGCCGCCGCGGGTTCCAAAGGTTTGGTCCTTCTTGATACCAAGACGGGCAAGTGGAGGTTCTTCGGGGATGTGAGCCACGAGCGGGAGTTTGTGGCGACGGGGTTGGCGTGGCTGGACGGCGGGGTGGTGGCGGTGTCCGCCCGGCTGACGGGAACCGGCGTCGGCGGCGGTGGGTCGTGGTTCGACTGGAGCGGGTCGCGATCGAAGGACGCCGATGAAGAGCGTCACGTCTTTCGCGTGTACCCCAGGAACCACCTGAGCGCGACGTCCGTGCTGCTCGAGCACGAGCTGACGGGGGAGCCGGTGGCGATGAGCGCGTTGGGACGTTTTTTGCTCGTGGCGACTCGCGCTGAAAGTGAGGACGGCGGGCTCCGGATCGACGTGTTCGAGGTCACGCTGAATCGCGGCACGGCGTCGCTTCGATCCGTGCGACGCGTCACGTTGCGCGACTCGAAGGTACGCGGCCCGATGGAGCTGGCGCTCCTACCGTCGATGCCCCCTCGGCCCGATTCGACGAGCCCGGCGGCGACTCGGGCTCAGGCGTCCGCTCTTCGTTCGCCAAAAGTCGGTCTTCTCGGCCCGCCGCCCGAGCCCCCCCCGCCGCCCATCCCCGCGCACTGCATGATGCTTCGGCGGGACGGCGGGATCCTCTCGCTGATCGACCTTGGGTCGGACGGGGTGCAAGGGGAGACTTGTGAGCGGCGCCTGGCGGATGGCGTGGAGCGCTTCTGGATCGCATCCGGAGACGCGACGCAGGCGCCCAACTGCGACGCCGACGCGAGGTGGTCGTGGTGGACGTACGGCGCCGAGGGTACGCGCGTGTGGTACGTTCCGTCCACAGGCGTGCCCTCATCACCCGCACCCTCGCACGGCGGCGGCGGCGATTCCGTCGCGTTCACGGATCCCGAGCTCGAGTTTGATAAAGAAGCGTATCCGCTCGGTGTGGTGCTGGGCGGATCCGCCCCGCTCATCGTGGGATGTACGCAACGACTCGCGTTCACCGGGTGCACCGCTCAGCCGTGCTTCGAGCCCACGCCCAAGGCGCAGCCCATCTTACCCTGCATGTTGCGTCACCTGCTGCGCGTAGGCGAGCGCGGCGCCGCCATCGGCGTCGCGAGGCGTTGCGCGGGTAAGCCCCGGTTTACGCATTCACTCGAGTGGCTCCTATTCTCCGCGCTGGACCGCCACGTCGGACCGAGTTCCGTGTCGAACAAGAACGATCCGGTGAAGGCGTCCACGGCGGAGAAGGCGCTGGGGGATGCGGTGTCGCTGTGTCGCGAGTTTTCCGAGTACGCCGAGGTTGTCGTATCCGTGGCGAGAAAGACGGATTCCGCGGAGTGGCCCGAGCTCTTCCGTTTCGCGGGGGACCCGTCTTTGCTCCAGGCGAACGCGCTGGCCGACGGGCAGCTCAGAACGGCGGCGTGCTACCTTCTCGTGGTGGATAAGCTGGTGAGCGCGGTGGTCGGGGCGAAGGCGGCGGGTGATGTGCTGCGGGCGGCGCTGGCTGGGGGTCGGTACGGGCTGGTGGGCGAGTTGGTCCGGTTTTTGGCGAGGCCCGCGGTGGAGGAGGCGGCGGGACGCGCGGCTGCGCGCTCGGCGGAGAAGAAACGCCGTGGCGGTTCATCTTCCGACGACGGGGACGTCGGGATCGTCTCCGGGCTCTTCAAGTGGCTCGGCGCCGCGCCGGAACCTGAGAAGGATCCGAAGGAGAAGGAGGTCCCGGCGGCGGCGGCGCCGCGGAGGTCCCTCGACGAGGAGTTCATCGGGACCCCGAAGGGTGTGGAGCACGTGAGCGGCGCGCGGGGTGGCGTGATCGCCGTGCTCCCGCCCAACCTACGCCGCGCGCTACGCGACCACGCGTCGAAGCTCGCCGCCGCCGTCGATCTCGCCGCGCTCTCGGCGTTCACGCGCGAGACGGATTTCGACTTGGGCGCGTTTTTCCAGCGAGAGTTGGCGGATTTCCCCGACGGCGGCGCGGCTCGACTGGTCGACTTCCCCAAGGCGCTCGCCCTCGCCGCGGACTCCCTCCGACGGCACGAGTCGCGCGCGGGGGGAGGCCGGTCCGAGGTGGCGGCGATGAGGGCGGGTATAGACGCGATGCTGGTCAAGATGGTGTCCGCGGGGTGCGTGGAGTGGTCGCTGGTGACGGCGACGCTGACCCGGCGCGTGGAGGTTCTCTCGAATATTTTCGATGGACGGGACGAGGTTATGAGCGCGTGGAGGGTCGCGGTGGAGCGGTGCGCGGCCGCGGCGAGCGCGCGCGGGGATATCGCGCACGCCGCGTTCCTTCAGTCGCTCAGAGACGAGGTGTGCGGGCACTCGAATAGTTAGACGGTGCCATCATCGGAATGTCTTGGATTTTTATTATAGCGACGGCGCCGAGACGTGTCCATCGCGTCGTTATGTGTGTGTGTCACGTGCGGGACGCGAGCCCCACGCATCGGTGTGTGATACCGTGACTAGCCCTCGATGTACTTCTGGGCGAACTCCTTGATGATGGACTTTTTATCGTTGAGCGGGACGCCGAATTTCTCCTCGAGGTCGACGCGGATCTTCTTCATGGAGACAGACTCGAGGTCGACGCCGGAGAGCATGGCCTTGACCGCCGCCTCGAGATCTTCGTCGGACGGGGCCTCGGTCTTGGGCGGGGTCTTGGGCTCGGGCTGTGACGGCTCGGGGGTGGGAGCCGCCGGCATCTCCTCCTCCTTCGCGGCTTCCTCCTCGGCCTCCTCCTCCTCCTCCTCCTCCTCCTCGCTGTCGGACGCCTCCTCCTCCTCCTCTTCCTCGTCGGACTCCGCCGCCTCCTCCTTCTTCTTCGGGGCGGCCTTCTTCTTGGCGCCGCCTTCGACAGCCTTCTCCAGCTTCTTGAGCAGCGCGGCCTGCCTCGCGGCCAGCGCGTTGAGCTCAGCCTTGATACCCTTGACGTCGTCCGGGAGCTTGCCAGACGAAACCTTGGACCTCTTGGAGGCGGCCTTGTCCTTCTTGGCGGCGACCCTGTCGCGCTTCTTGGCAGCCTTCTCGCGCTTGGCGTCCGCAGCCTCTGTGGTTTTCGAATACGAGTTGGGTTGGGAGATTGTCAGAGACGCGTCGAGGTGGGTATCGAGTTGGGTCGGGCGGTTGGTCGGGCGAGACGATCACATCATAACATCGATGGAAAAAGGTGGGCACTCACCCTTGAGGTTCTTGTTGCCGGACGGCGCGGGCTTTATGAGCCAGTCAAAGATGCGTTTCTCCTTGGCCTCCTTCTTGCCATCCTCGCCGGACCCGCGGGGCAGGTCGAAGAGGTCCAGCAGCGCGTTCAGGGTGGTGGCGAACGCTCGTTTAAGGATGTCCTCCGCGCGGGACTTGGCCTTTTCGTCGCCCTCGGGCAGGCCGGAGAAGGCGCGGATGTTCTTCTTGATGATCGTCGCCTTGCCGGGGGTGCCGAACATGATGCGGTGGACCGTCTTGAGGAACTCATCGTCGGACCTGAACTTGCCGAGCGCGAACTCGACTGTGGAATCGTCGAGGAGTGGGAGGGTCAGCGAACGGGATCCAAGTCGGATCGATCAAAAGCAATCGAGATTTTGAAAAGTGAGTTACGCACCGTTGGGGATGTCGCCGACCTTGGTGCCGGCACCCTCGGGGATGACGAACTCCTTCTTGGTGGGCGAGGCGATCGAGTAGACCTCGACGGTCGCCTTACGTTCGCGCTTCTCGCGGGGTTCCTCTGCCATCTTGCGTGCGATTCAATGGAGTCGGGCCTGATGCTGCTTTTCGGTTTGAACCCCGACCAGACAGACCAAAACTCGACGGCACACGCGGGTCTTCCAGTGTCCAGCCAGGGCGGTGAACAGTTTCGTCGTGCACTCGCATCTCGTCAATCAACTCGTGCAACTCTTACAGTAAATGAATGCTAGTCTTTACGGTTACCCCTTCCCAACCCCTCGGTGCGCAGCTCAGCCTGCAAGGGGTCCATCTCGTCCCCGTCCCCGTCGTACGCGTCGTAGTCACCGTACGGATCATCCGGCTTGAGCCACGCCAAGTCCAAATTTTCTCCGCCAGACGCATCAGCGCTCGTCTCCCGCGCCCTGTCCCTACTTCGCTCCCGCCGCGCACGTTCCCACTTGTCCTTGACATCCTGACGCCGTCTCGGTACCGGGGCATCGTCCGCGTCGTCCTCGTCCTCGGAGTCCCCAATCTCCACGACGCCGGCGACGTGATGCGACCGCTGCTTGGTGGGCATCTGCGCGGCGAGCCTCGCCTGTTTCTTAGCCGTCACCTGGTGCCGGAGCTGCGCGCACACGTCAAAGACGCGCCACTCGGGAACCTTGGACCGTCGACAGCACGCCTCCAGGAACGCCAGCGTCACCTTGCTGACCCGCACGTCGTACAGCTTGATGTCGTCGAAGATTTCCAGCGCGGTGTTCACGTCGCCCTCGTGGCAGCACGCCTCGCACAACACCTCAAACGCCTCGCGTCTCGCGCCGCCATCCTCCGCGTTGGCCTCCGCGCCGTGCACCCGCGTGGGCTTCAACGCGGCGCGGCCCCCCGGGGCGCGGTAGAGCTTGAGCGCGAATTTGAGCTCGCCGCTTCGCGCGGCGGCGGCGATGAGCGAACGAACGGCTCCGGGCGATAGCACCTCCTCGGGCGGTACCTTGCCCCTCTTGACCACCGCGGCGGTCTTGGCGGCGACCTCGCCCTTGAGCGGGCACGCGGGTCCGAGCGCGACTGGCTCGTCGTTCGCCAGGCTCCAGTCGCCGACCGCGTCCCAGCTGGACTGATGATCCTCCATGGACGCAATCTCCTGTTCCACCGTCATCCCGGGCGGNCCCAAACCTTTTTGATCATCCTCGTCCTCGTCCCACGCGTTGGTCTCGCCCTCACCCTCCGCGGCGACGCCCGTCATCGCGGCGCGTTCGAACGCCTCGATCGCGCGCCGGAGCATCTCGCGCGCCTCCCCCGAGTCGACCGCCACCGCCGCGCGGCACAGCGCCTGGGTCAGCGCGCTGCACGTGGGTCGGTCCGGGCGATACCCCAAACGGTTCATCCGCTGGTGCAGCGTCCACGCCCACTGCACTTGGCCCTCGGTGGCGCACACCTGCACGAGGGCCCTGTACGTCGGCGCGGACGGTGAGTACCCGCGGACGTCCATCCAGGACAGGATACGGAGCGCGCGCTCGGCGTAGGACGCGCGGCAGAGGGCGCGAACCACCCCTTCGAGCGTCGTGCGCTCAAACTTTCCGCGGCGGCGCGCGATCGCCTTGACCTCGTCGAGCATGTCGTCGATNCGCCCAGCCTCGGAGACGACGCGCACGAGCGCGTTCTGGCACCTGTCGTTGGGCACCACCCCCCTGTCGCTCATCTCNGATAACAGGGCGTACGCGAGCTCGGCGGGATCGATNGACTCGTCGCCAACCTTCTCGGCATCCTCGGCGGCGAAGAGTCGACACGCGTTGAGCAGGCAGCCGAAGGTNACCACCGTCGGTGAAACCCCGGCGGCTTTCATCTTCCCGAACGTCTCGAACGCGGCGTTCGGGTCCCCTCCCTTGCTCTGCGCGTCGATGAGCGCGGTGTAGATGAACTCGTTCGCGGGTCCGACGGTGTCGTCGGCTTCCGCCTCGGCGAAGACCTTCGCCGCCGCCGCCGCGCCCTTACCTTCGGGGGCGGCTCGCGACGCCGACGCCATCAGGGACACGTACGTTCGCTCCGACCTCGGCACGCCCGCCGCGATCATGTCCGTCAGCAGGTGGGACGCGCGCGTGGATTTGTTGGACGCGACGCACGCGGCGATGAGGGTGTTGTAGGTGATCGTGTCCGGAGCGTTGGACTCGAGAAAGTTGGCGTTGGCGGCGGCGGCGCCCTCCGTTCGCATCTCCTCGTAGAGCGCGAACGCCCTGTCCGCCCTGCCCCGCGCGGCGTACAGCGCGATGGCGGCGTTGCGAACCGCGGTGGTGTTGGACGCCTCGGGGGGCGCGCTCTCAAACACCTCGAGCGCCGTCAGTTCCTCGGCGGGGGCGCCCCGGCACGCGGTGAGCGCCGACGCCAGCGTGTACGGCTCCAAGGGGTACCCTTTGTCGCGCATCAGTGCCAGCGCGCCGAGCGCCGCCTCCGCGCGTCCACACCTCGCGCAGACGCTCATGAACGCGCTCCACACCGCCGCGTTGGGAACCTTGGAACCCGGGTGGTTGGATTGGAAGTCCACCAGGTCGTCGACGATGGATTCGGCTCGTTCAACCGCGTCGTCGCCCGACCACGACCCGGATGCCACGCCGCGCGCCAACGTGGTCAGCAAGCTGGACACCGCGTGGTTGTTCGCGCCGACGCCAGCCTCGGACGCGCGTCTGTACACGTCGATCGCCCACCGCACGTTCTCCGCGCTCCGTGCCACGTCATTCGCCGCCGCGGACAACGCCGAGCCGAAGGTTCGATCCGTCGGCTCCAACTCGTCGGCGTCCAGCTCCTCCAGCACAGCCTTCGCGGCCGACAGGTTCCCCGCCCTCGCCGCCGCGGTGATGAGCGAGTTGTACGTGCGCACGTTCGGCGCCACGCCGTGCTTTATGCCGCATGGTATCGACCGTCTCACGGGCGCCCGCGTAGTCGCCCATTCGAGCGCACGCGTCGACGTAGGCATTCATGCAAACCTGGTCACACGCGCCCGTCTCGATGGCGCGTCGGAGCGCGTCCTCGGCACTTGCCATGTCCCCGCACTTACCCGCGGCGGAGATGAGGCCGCTGTAGGCGAAGGCGTCGGGCGCGATGCCGTGGTGTTCGTAAAGGTCAAACGCTGACACCGCGGATGCGTAATCTTTGGCCTGCGCGCACGCTCCGAGGAGGGATGAGAGGAGCCGCGGGTTGGGTGGCAGGGACCTGGCGTAGGCGAGGGCTAGGTCGAGCCTGCGCGCGTCTTTACACGCGGCCAGGAACTGTTTGTGCGCGGGGTTGAGCCTGCGCCCGACCTCCCGCATCAGCCCGCGGTGTCTCTTCCCGGTGCGTCCTCCTCCTCCTCTGGGGGGATCGTCGCCGCCTCGTGTGGCGCCGACCCATCGGTCGTCCGGGGAGTCAGATGGGGCGTTGGATGGGGCGCGCACCGCGGCGACGCATCCTTCGAGGTCCCCGCGGCGCAGCGCGGCGTCGAACGCGTCCATCATGGACGCCGCGACGCGGACATCCTCGGGCGAGAGGCTCCTGAAGTTGCGCAGCGGCGACGACGCGCGCGAGCCGCCCCGCCCCCCTCGACCGCCCCTCGTGCCCCTTCCGTGGGCGCCCCGGCCACCGCGGCCGCGGACGGGAGCGGACGAACGGCCGAGACTCGGCGTTTTGACCGCGTCGTCGTCGTCCACCCCGGCCCCGCGCGGGTCCGCGACCGCCCGAGGGGCGACGTCGCGCTCCCTCGACCCCGGGCCCGGGTGCCCCCCGTTGGAGCCACGCCGCGTTGTTCGCCAATCGCCGCTCCCGGGTGAGGGCGTCACCGCGGCTGTCCACGGCCTCCGGGACGCGCCGCGGGTCACGGACGCGGGCACGCGCGACGGCCGCGCCGTCAACACGCGCACCGCGCCCCCGAACCCTCCGCCCATTCGCCCGGGGTGGCACGCAGCGGCCGCCATGTCGTCGCGAGGATAAAAAGCGCGCTCGTGACTCGTGCACCGCTGGTTTTGTGCAAAAAGTCCTCATCGTATGAGCAAACATCGTACGAGAGCCAGCCAAAAGGCGACTCAGAATCAACGGTCTAAATCTCCCACTCATCAAAAAGGCGGCACACCAACTCTTCACGGCGAGCTCCGAGACTCTCCATTCCTACCGGCGCCGCTCATTGACCTCGAGGATGGAGGAGTACGACGACGAGGGCCTGACGTGCCACACCGCGCCCGGCGTGGTGTTCACCACCATGGACGACCTGAAGGAGCACTACCGCTCCGACTGGCACCGATACAACCTCAAGCGCAAAGTCGCGGGCCTGCCCGTCGTGGGCAACGAGCTCTTCGAGCGCGTCATGCAGCAGGCGGCGGCGGGCAAGAACGGGTCCGGTAAGGTGACGGGCACGTCCCACCTGAAGCGCCCGGAGCAGCTCCCGAGGTCCGTGCAGAAGGCGCAGAGGTTCGAGACGTGGGCGGAGAACCACCAGGATGAGATCGAGGAGGCGCAGGAGTACGCGCGCAGGCTGGCGGCCGGCGAGATCTCCGACGGCGAGGACGCCCAGTTCGAGGACGAGGAGCGCGACGAGGTCGGCGCCCTCGGCGACGACGGCGACGACGACGACTGGGAGTCCATGGCATCAGACGAGGCGGAGGAGGTTCTCGCGCGTATGGAGAAGATGGCGATGGAAGACCAGGACGACATGGTGCGACCCGAAGACGAGGCGGAGGAGGTTCTCGCGCGTATGGAGAAGATGGCGATGGAAGACCAGGACGACATGGTGCGACCCGAACCCCGAACGACCCGAGACGGCCACGAGATGCCGCCACGAGAAGCGCCCGAGTTTTTCGCACTAATTTGCATTCGACTGACTCCCCCCTTCATCCCTCCTCCGCCACCCCAACCCCACAGGACTACGATTCCGAGAGCGACGATGACGAAGGGATGCAGCTGGACCTCTCCAACGCCCCGGTTCGCCTCGCGGACAACGGCTACGAGCTCATCATCACCCGCGACGACGGAACCAAGAAGCGCATCGGGCCCAGAGAGCTCCGCCGGTACTACAGGCAGCGGCACAGGCCCGAGGATAACAGGCAGTCCGTGCTCGCGATCAAGGCGGAGAACGCCGAGCGCGGGCTGGTGTCCATGCGCGTGGGCGGCGGCGGAGATAAGCTCGCGAGGTTTGACCAGAACGGGCGCTTCTACGGGGTGCCGGCGCACATCGCGGCGTTGGTGAAGAAGGCGCAAAAGGCGGCGAGGCGGTACGAGGGCAGTCGCATGATCATGGGCGGCAGCGGGAACAAGAAGTTCGACCTCAACGGGCAGAACGTCAAGACCAAGCTGCCCAAGGCTTGCCCGTATTAGTCCCATTGTAACGCGAGTT
>JGI20151J14362_10000278_pt1 | contig 38453 bp, 30 predicted proteins | sample COG_01_FD_14362 | JGI IMG/M metagenome (IMG submission 14362)
GGAATGTACATTGATGGTATTGCAACTGGAGCACTAGCAGGTCAAGCTGATACTGAATTCACTTGGGATGTTGCTCTTAACCTTGACGAGTGTTACGTATTTACAATGATCGACACATACGGTGACGGACTTTATGCTTCTCAATGGGGTGACTTCGTTGACGGTGTAGCTTCAATCGTTTCTATGGACGGAATGGAAGAAGTAGGAATAGTGCTTGAATACGATGGTGCATCAGGATACGAGTGGGCTGAACTAGTAGCTGGAATGGAAGTGACTCAGGTAACTGGAATCACTGAAAATGATCTTACATCTAGCGTAAACGTCTTCCCCAATCCTTTCACTGATAACACAACACTTTCTTTCTCTGCTGCTGACGCAGGACAGGCTTCTGTCGTTGTTTACAACTTAGTTGGAAAGAAAGTTATTGAAATGAATCTTGGAAATATAGCTGCAGGAACGCAAACTATTGAGTTAGACTTCGCTTCTATGGAGGCTGGGATATACCTCGTAAGCCTAACTGCGGGTAACGAAACATCTACTCTACGAGTAACGAACGCACAATAAGGGCTTTCCTTATAGAACTCGTATAAACGATATTGAATCCGCGTTGTGTACTTTATGTACAGGCGCGGATTCTTTATTTATTTTAAAACATCAAGATTACTTTAGATAGATATGAAGCTTATTCGATTTTTATCCATAGTTGTAATAACTACATGTATTCTATTCCCTTCATGCGACATTATTGAGGAACCTATCATTCCTTTTACTGAAGGGTACAATGTCGAGCTGTATGGTAATCCTCCAGTTTTTCAATTGGCTACAACCACAGGTAAGAATGTATTGGTTGAAGACTTCACTGCCCATCAATGTGGTAACTGTCCTCCTGCTGCCGAAATTGCTGAAGAACTAGCGGTATCAAATCCAGATCGTGTTTTTCCACTTGCAATACACGCTGGAAACTTGGCTATAACAAATGAATCATACCCGCTTGATTGGACTAACGAAGATGGTGATTTATTTTGGTCTCAACTAGATTTCCAAGCAAATCCTCTTGGGAGAATTAACCGTAAAGGTGGAACCGGGAATTTTTACTCTCCTTCTGAGTGGTCTGCTGAAGTCGCTTCTGAACTAAATTCTGACTCTCCNCTACAGCTTCAAATCAAAACTTTCTGGCACCCTTCAGCTGGGCANGGCCATCTTAACATCCATGTCAATGGTCAATTTACAAATGGTGCTCTAGATGGAGAATGTAAACTTGCTATACTTTTTACAGAGTCGCATCTCATCGGAGATCAATTGTATTATGGAAACGATCCCGAACATATAACTGATTACCAATTCGACCATATGCTTAGAGGTAGTGTGACTGGTGCTGAAGGCCTTGTTGTAATAGATGATGCTTCTCAGGGTGATGAATTTCAATCTGACTTTACTTTCAACTGGTATCCTGAATGGGTTTTCGAAAATTCTTCAATTTTAATAATAGCCAGTGATGAAAATGGAGAGGTTGTAAATTGCCTGTCTCACCATTTATCTGAATAATCATATTATGCGTCAGGGCCTTTTATTATTTGCTTTTTTACCTTACTTGCTTTCCGCGCAATCAAAGAGCTTCGAAGGTCAAGCCTTTCAGTTTAATGGAGGTCTTATCGGAGGTGGAACCGCTTCCCAAATTCATGGAGATGGAATAGGTGGGTTCAACAAAATAGGGCTTCACCTGGGCGCAACTATTGAAATTGGATGGTCTGAAAATAATAACATACAGATCGGAATCATATACAATCAGAAAGGGAGTAAAAAACCGCCAAACCCAACAGCTGGTGATTACGAAACCTGGAGATACCGATTTACATACATTGATATTCCTATAACAACTAGCTATTCATATGGAATATTCGACCTAATGATAGGATTACAACCATCCGTATTACTAGCGGCCGAAGAAGATTTCTATGGAGGTTGGCTTCCAACTGGCTTGCCAATAAAAGAATATGACTTGGGAGGTGTTTTGGGAATACGAACTGTATATGGGGATCATTCTCATGTTTTTGCTCGTGTTACCCAAAGCATTCTCGCTATTGCTCCTCGGCCAGAGACTCCAACAGGAACACCAAGATGGAATAATAGAATGTTGAACATGACTGTCGAAGTTGGAGTTACCTATATGATTTCCAAATTAGATCTGTAAGAAAGGTTGTAAATATCTTAGTTTCTAAGACTGATATTTTGTGAGTGTTCCAGTGGCACCTCAATTTTAACACCCCAAGACTTCCCGCTTACTATTCCAGATGCTGAGAAAGGAACTTCCTCTCCTTGTAAGAAATTTATGACATCTTTTTTTAAAATTTCTGCAATAGCTCCTTCTCTGGTAGCGACATGTAACCTTATTGTGGCAGTATCTCTTGCGCCAATATTTACTATTTTAGGTAAACTCACATACCCAGCGTCTACATCCCTAACTCTAAGTTTGATTTGCGTTTCGTTTAATTCTATTGGATATAAATTAGGGTTATAAATCTTCACGTCAAGGTTAGAGCGAAGTCCCTTGAGTCCAATCGCTACTTCTGAAAAATTGTCTACATTAATTACTTCAAGCTGCTTATAACATCCCGTCAAAGTCGAGATCGATACAATCGCTAAAAGCGGAAAGAAATAAAAATTACTTTTCATGTAGCTGAGCGAAATGAGTGTAGAAATGAGGAATGGTTTCTATTCCTTTAAAGTAATTAAAAACGCCATAATGCTCATTGGGAGAATGAATTGCATCAGAATCTAATCCGAAACCAAACAGCACCGTTTTCAGACCTAAGATGCGCTCAAAAGAAGCTACAATAGGAATTGAACCTCCTGAACGAACTGGAATGGGTTCTTTTCCGAATGTATGCTTCATCGCGAGGGCGGCGGCGTGATAAGCTGGGCTATCGGTAGGGGTAATTGCAGGTGCAGCTCCATGCATTTCCGTCACTTTCACTTTTACACTTGAAGGTGCTATTTTCTTGAAGTGCTTTGTGAAAAGCTTCGTGATCGTTTCGTGGTCTTGGTGTGGTACAAGGCGCATTGATATTTTTGCAGTTGCAATAGACGCGATAACAGTCTTCGCACCATCTCCTGTATATCCTCCCCATATACCATTTACGTCTAAAGTAGGTCTAATGCTCATTCTCTCATATGGAGTATAATCGGACTCCCCTTCATGCGCACCTATATCAATACTTGCTTTATGTGTTTCCTCAGAAAAAGGAGCCCTTGCCATAGCCGCTCTCTCATCAGAAGTGAGTTCTAAGACGTCGTCGTAGAATCCATCAACTGTGATTCTTTGGTCTTCGTCTTTTAACGAAGAAATCATCTCAGCAAGAATATTAATCGGGTTGGGAGCAGAACCTCCGTAAAGTCCGCTATGTAAATCGCGGTTAGGTCCAGTAACCTCAACCTCTACATATGATAATCCACGTAGACCTACTGTAATAGACGGTGTGTCGTTAGCGAAAATTCCGGTATCGCTAACAAGGACAACGTCTGCCGACAGCTTTTTTTTATTTGATTCGATAAAGTCGTCAAGATGAGAGCTTCCAACTTCCTCCTCACCTTCAATAATAAATTTAATGTTGCAAGGCACATCGCCTTTAGATACCATAGCCTCAAGGGCTTTGACATGCATAAACATTTGGCCTTTATCGTCACAAGATCCTCTGGCAAAAATCGCCCCTTCAGGATGCTTATCTGTAACTTTAATGATAGGCTCGAAAGCTGGATTGTCCCAAAGGTCGATAGGGTCAGGTGGTTGTACGTCATAGTGACCATAAACAAGCACTGTTGGAGCATCAACACTTGTTTGATATTCTCCAAAAACGATCGGATGTCCCGGTGTTTTAATAACCTCCACATTACTTGCTCCAGCTCTTTTTAGAGACGCTGCAACAGCTTCTGCACATTTCCTTACATCACCCTCAAAAGCAGGGTCTGCAGATATTGATGGGATTCTTAAAATATCGAATAATTCGTCAAGCATACGTTGACGATTTTCTGTTATAAAACCTTTAATGTCCATGCTCAAATGTACAAAGGGAGTACTCAGCTATCTTTGTAACGATTGGAAAAAGATTCTCAAAAAAATGAGCAAAAATTCACTGCCTGATTTTAACAATACCGAGTTGGCATTTCGTCACTTATCAGACAAAGATCTTAGTCGTGGTAAAATGCTTTTTCAATTGTTAAGTCGCCCATGGTTAGTAAAATTGGGAAGTGTCTTAGCTCGTATTGCACTTTTCGTTAAATTCCCAATAGGTTGGGCCGTAAGGCCTACAGTTTATGCTCAGTTTTGTGGAGGTGAAGATATTTCCGATTCTGAAGAAACAATAGAACTTCTTTATAGAAGTGGTGTACGTACTATTTTAGATTATAGCGCAGAAGGTGTCGACACAGAAAAAGAATTAGATAGTACTTGTTCTGAAATTTTAAAAACGGTAACTGCCGCTTCCAACGACCCGCGCCACGCTTTTGCTGTGTTTAAACCAAGTGGGCTTTCTCACAATGACCTTCTCGAGAAAGATCCTTCAAAGTTTACCTCTTTGGAAAAAGAGGCCTGGGAGAGAGTGGTTCGCCGAGTACGTTCAATTTGTGCTACCACATCTGAGGCAGGGGGAAGCGTTTTAATAGATGCTGAGGAAACATGGCTTCAGGATGCAATTGACAAATTGGCTGAAGACATGATGACTGACTTTAATCGCGAAAGAGCGGTCGTCTTCACCACAGCTCAACTCTACCGCCACGACCGACTCGCCTTTATAAAAGATCTCGCATCTCGAGCTGAAGAAGGTGACTATATCGTAGGTGTTAAACTGGTAAGAGGTGCGTATATGGAAAAGGAACGTGAACGGGCTGAAAAAAACTCATACCCCTCTCCTATACAAGTTGACAAAGCCGCAACGGACTCTGATTTTGATTTGGCTGTAGAATTCTGCCTAGATAATCTCGATAGAGTAAACCTATTTTGTGGTTCACATAATGAGAAAAGCAACATAAAGCTATGTGAGATGATGAAAGAACGAGGCCTTTCTTCAGACGACAACCGCATCACATTCTCTCAACTCCTAGGTATGAGTGATCCCATTACTTTTAATCTGGCTGCACACGGTTATAATGTTGCGAAATACGTCCCCTACGGTCCCATCCGCGAGGCAATGCCTTATCTGATTCGTCGTGCAAAAGAGAATACTTCCGTAGCAGGACAAACTTCCCGCGAGCTAACTCTTATCCGCTCCGAAATAGAGAGGCGTAAGCGTTAATAACTACAAATGGCGTCAATAACACTCATACTAGGTTTTGTATTTATCGGAATCACTATGAAAGTAATTGCGACTTCCATTATGGACTTCATTAAGTATAGAGACCCTCGACTTAAAGGAGAGACGTATTTGTGGATGCTTCCCGTATACGCAGTCGTTCCGTATATCTATCTGTTCGTGACAAGTACGTTTAAAGATTCCGGGTGGATTGTTAAGGGATTCATATACATGATTGCTTTCTACCTTTTAGAACTCATGGCAGGGTTAATTATAAAAGCGCTCGTGGGAGTTTCACCTTGGAATTACAAGGATTATAGATTTCACTTTAAAGAGGTAATCTGTTTAGAGTATGCCCCTGTTTGGTTTATCTATGGAGTAGTAGGCGAAAGGTACTATGAATTTTTAACCGCGATTTAATTCTTAAATCAAGGAAGGGTCAGATTATATATTTACTGATACTCCAATCCTTAACGCTCTAGGCATATTAGGTCGCAGTCCATATGGACGTCGAGCTACAGCATATGTTCTATCCAACAGGTTTGTTACACCTAAGTTTACATTGAGGTGGTTAGACACTTCGTACCTAATACCCGTGTCAAATATTAATGATTCGTCCGTTGATTCTGACGAGAGAATTACGCCTTGACCAGCCAGAGTTCTCATTGCTGAAGTATAGCGTCCACTAATGTCAATTGCAAATTTTTCGTGCTCTAAAGAAGTAACCAATGAGAGTTGATGTGGAGCAAGATAAGGGAGAGCATCCCCAACCTCTACATTGCCCCAAGCTCCGAAATCGCTATCGAATGCATTCGTAAATGTTGCGTCGGTGTAGGTATAAGCAATACGGACAGGCATCGAGATATGATCGAAAGGTCCATCGGTGAAAGGATCCACCGCCAATTCGAATTCTAAACCGTTTGCCATGGCAGACCCTCCATTAAATAAATCTCCAGACCCTGTTCCACCTGATGCATTTAAATCTACTCCAAGAAGATTGGAGTAGTTGTTTGAGAAAATGACCATCTGCGCTGATACATTACGGTGAGAAAATCTAACCCCTAACTCTGAATTAATAGAGAGCTCAGGTTCTGTTTCTGGCTTAGATCCCGGAGGAATAAAACCTCTGTGTACACCTGTGAAAACGTCGAGCGCACTTGAGATTTGGTAATTAAGGCCAACTCCTGGAAGGAGTACAGAAACGCTATTTACACGGTAATCTCCATCTCCGAGGCGCTCTAGATCAGACGAACCGTAGTCGTAGCGCTCGAAGGATATGTTTTCGTGACGCAGACCAGGAGTCAAGGTGAAGTCTCCGAAATGTAACGTAGCTCTAAGATAGTTCGCGAGCGCGGTAGCGGATTCAACCCTGTTTCCTGCTGTTCCATGGATACCTGGTGTAACAAGCTCCATGGTTCCGTTGTCCATAGCGTAGCGGTCACGCCATTGGAACCTGTCAACCAAGTCCCGGTGAAGGCGAGAACCGAATATAATTCTGTTTTTAACTTCCGCTTTTCCGAAAGTATAAATCAGACGAGATTGAATGCCCTGTGCGAAGTAATTTCTATTGTTTGCTTTAACATCAAGACCAGCTAAACCTATCGTAGATGAGCCTGTGAGATATGAATAACCTTCGGAGAAATCATCTGGTGAATTTAGAATTTCTCCAAGGTCCATTGTCATTCCAGTAGAATCCACAGCTCGATCAAGCTTGTACCAATTTCTATGAAATGTAGTTCTGTAGAGATCTGTTTTAATCTCGAGTCTTTTAGATGGAGCAGCCGTGTGGGTGAGAACTGCTTGGCTTTGGTTGGTGTTCATCACGTCCTGTACGCTAGCTGCATAACGGCGGTTGGGCGTGATCGTGAAATCTTCTTCTGACAGACCCAAATATGTTTCGTAAGACGTTTCAGTAACGTCCGCTAACTTTAACTGCAGAGATTGTTTTACTGAAGCTGAAACTGGCGATGACCATTTGAACTTTGCCAAGCGGTCTGATTTAATGAATCCAAGAGGGTCCTCGTTGTCAAGAGTTTTAAATCCATCTGACCCAATTTCTAAAAATTCGATGAGGTAGCCGAAAGTTCCTTTGCTAGAAGTAACAGAATTCCCTACATACATATGTACATAACGGTTTTTAAACGATCCATGAGACATTGAAAACGAAGCTGTTTCAACATCTGGGATTTGTGTGGAGATAAGGTTGATTGCGCCGGATGCTGTTTGTGGACCGAAGGCTATTTGGCTTGAACCCTTAAGAATTTCAACTGAAGACATGCGGGCGATCGAAGGAAAATAGTACGCAGAAGAAGCCGTGTATGGAGCAGGTGCGATGAGGACCCCATCTTCCATAATCGTGATTCGAGAAGAGCGCTCAGTTCCAGAACCACGAAGACCGATGTTGGGCCTGAGACCAAACCCATCCTCCTCAGTAATGTTCACTCCAGCTACCGTTCTTAAAGTGCGGAGAGGATCTGTATATGAAAAACGTTTAAGTTCTTTTGTCGTGATTAAATGCAGTGAACCCGGAACTTCGTCCAGACCTGAAGCACCAGAAGCAAGACCTACAGCAGATACTGTAGCCTCGGGAATTCCATGCCACATGGATACCATTTGAAAGGTGGAGTCTTGAGCAAAAAATGAGGGGCAAGCTAAGCAAAATAAAGCCGCAGAAATAAATTTAATTCGACGTGTTTTCATGGTGCAAATATTCCATCTTAACGTTAGTATCACAATACCATAAAGACGGTATTTAGACTTAGTCTAAATAAAAATATCTAGCTACTCGATGTCTACAATCGTCTGACTTGATAGTCCGAAGCACCCAAATCCACTACTTATGTTAGAATACATAAGTGTCGGTTCTGCGAAAAAATCAAACCCTCCTGACAAATAATCTCCAGCACTTTCATAGAATTTTGCTAGCTCTGGACTAAGAGCCTTGACTCGCATTCTGAGAGCCACCGATTCCACCCCCTTTTCATCCTCAGTTGACTTTGAAAAGAATGTTAAGTCTTCCAGTCCATTTGACCAACCACTAGCATTCATGTCAGATACAATCAATCCACCCGTAATAGGCTCTTGTGTAATTCTTTGATCATTTTGATTCCTAAGCCAAACTTGATTCCATCCCAAAGTATCTAATGTAAAGGCATCAATGTAAAGCGCATCAACATAAATTAGATATGAATCGTCTACATCAGAATGGTTTACCAAATCAAGAGTATACACGTCTTGTATAACCTCCCCATACCAAGGAGAATTTGTTGTGTCCCCTCTATACTCATATGTTAATGACACTTCCGGAATGGGTGGCATCATGTTCGAAGCTGTCACTGGATCAAAACCTGGTGCATCAACGTTTAACGTCATCATACCGTCGAAATGTCCAAAAGTATCGTCGAGGGTTAGTTTGTAAGCGAAATCCACAAAGTCATCCTCTCCAAGAGTATACACAATATCCTCTTCACCTAGACTAAGAGAAATGACTGCCCCATCCACAGGCAGAGGTCCTGCCGCATCTAAAACAGAGGCGGTACTTGTTACTTGCGCCACGATTTGGTTGTCCGTATCTCCAGCAATTACTGTAACGGCAAGGCGAGGGGTGTGCTCTGGGAATTCGATTTCGTGAACGACTCCATCTGCGAATCGATCACAGCTGACAAAACCTATGGCAGCGGTTAAAGCTATTGAAAATATGAAATTATTTTTCATTTTACGGAGTGTTTATCTAGCAATTAAAAGGAGAAGCGCCATGCTATAGATGGGATAATCGGGAAAATTCCGTACTCTCTTATCACAGGGTTGCCATTGTCATCTTCGTCAGTTTGGGCAAAGAATGGGTTAAGATTGTTGTACGCGTTATATACACTGAATATTAAATGTCTTGTACCGTTTTCTCGAATTTTAGTTCGGGTTAACGAAAGGTCCAGCCTGTGATATGGACTCATTCTAAAAGCGTTTTTCTCAGAAGGAACCTCAGCCGAAAATGTATAGATCTCCTCTCCTGTACCATCTGGAACATAGGCGGAGAAGGAAGATTCACTTAATGTAAGGGCTCTTCCTGTACCATATAGCCAAACAGCAGATCCAGTCCATTTGTCAGTGAAATCATGGGTGACAACGAAACTCACATCATGACGTCTGTCATACGTAAATGGATACCAGTTTCCACTGTTGATGTCATCGAATTGGCGGTTAGACCAAGAAAGTGTATAGCCGATCCATCCCGTTGTACGGCCATATTTTTTTTGGACTAAAAGCTCTGTACCGTAGGCATTGCCTATACCTTGCGTCACTTGATCTTCCCAGTCCGTGTCCAGACTAAAGAGGAAACTAGCTCCCTCTTTGTAACTCAGCAATCCTTCCATTCCCTTATAATATCCTTCAAGTGACACCTCGATGTCACCGAAGGTTTTTGAAACTCCCATCGCCACCTGCCAGCTTTGTTGAGGGCGGATACGAGCAGTAGAAGGAACCCAAAGGTCTGTGGGGAGACCCAGTCCTTCATTCGTGAGTAGGTTTACATATTGTGCCATTCGTGCGAAAGATGCCTTAAAAGCATAACCTCCAGGAAGGCGATAGTTGAGGGCAGCTCTCGGCTGAATAGAGTTATAAGAAGTGTCTTGCACCATTAGAATAGAAGCGTGAACACCCAAGTTGAGCTTTAAACGCTCGCTTAACTCAAACTCATCCTCAACATATAAAAATGCCTCATCCGACTTGATGTCTGCTGGTCCTAAAAGAGTATCTAAAGCTGGAGTATCTCCAAAATCAAGTTCAAGAGATGTCGCTCCAGGGCTGAAAGTGTGATTTGTCCAGTTGGCTCCAAATTTTATATAATGCCTCGCATTGGGAGCAAAGTCAAAATCTATTCGACCTGAAAAATCTTCAATTCCAGAGTTGTAAAGCGCAGCCATACTAAGAGTATCTTCAAACTGTTCCGTAATTTCAATCCCTGTGTTGAAATTATAAAGTGATCGAGTTAGGGTGGTATTGGAGAAAAGTCTGGGGGACCATTCTCGATTCCATCTTAAAGCTTGAATCTCATTTTTCCAATCTAACCCGAAGTCTAAAGTTGAACTGTTGATCCCGTAATTTTCCGCTGAAGCAATACCGAAATCATCTTCACCTTTGAACGCACTTAAATAGAGGCGGTCTTTTGGACCTATTCGCCAGTTGAGTTTTCCGTTCAGATCATAAAAATAATATCTCGGATCAGTCGTAACATCAGGATTGTTGCGATTTGCTTGAGCAATAATTGGATTAATTAAGAGGTCTAAGTATGTTCTTCTGGCGCTAAGCATAAAAGATGCCTTGTCTTCTACTATGGGTCCTTCAACTGTAAGCTTAGAAGCAATAATTGAAACTGTAGCATCGGCGTGGTATTCCTTCATATGGCCGTCCTTCATGTAGATCTCTAAAATAGAACTGAGACGGCCACCGAATCGTGCGGGGAATCCACCCTTGGTGATACTCATATTCTTTACCGCATCAGCATTGAATACTGAGAAAAACCCGAAAAGATGATTTACACTGTAAAGTGGGACACCATCTAGGAGCATGAGGTTTTGATCTGGTGATCCGCCGCGCACGTATAAACCACTGGTCCCCTCCCCTCCTGATTGTACTCCTGGCAAGAGTTGAAGAACCTTGAGTAGGTCCACTTCTCCGCCTATGGCCGGGAGTCTTTTTACTTGGTCGATGGGAATCTCCATTTTCGACATTTGAACCTGCTCCTCTATTTTATTAAGCGACTCAGCTGACACAACGGCTTCTTTCAGTTTTGTTCCTGCAATTAGGTTGATATCCATCTTGATATTCATGCTCAAGTCTATCTCGAATCGCTGTGGCGTATATCCTATATAAGTTACAATAATATTGTGTTTCCCTTCAGGCAGAGTAAGTGAGTAGAATCCATAAATATTAGCCGCAACCCCCTGCTTTGTGTCTTCACACCAAACAGTCGCCCCTAGAAGCTGCTCTCCGCTGACAGCATCTTGAACGTGACCTGAAAGAGTTTGGGCAAAAGAATTGACCGAAAACAACAATTGGACGGTAAGAAATAAAAAAAACAAGCGCTTATACATACCTTTGAAAAGTGAAAAAATCATTCCTGCAAGTTACTCCATTCGTGCAAATAATCTTGTTTGCAATTCTTAGATTTTCCGTAATTAACAATTCTACATTATCAGCCCAAACTGCGCCAGAAACGATCAATGCCATCCGCATAGCCGAAGTGGAACAACCCATTCAGACTCTATCAGCATCGCATGACGTAAACAACAACGACCTACTAATCGTTGGGCACGATGGTGTAGTGCATTACTGGGAACCTATTTCTGGCGTACGCGAAACGCCATTTTTAGATTTGGGAATGAATGGGATGAATATATTAGACTTCGGTGAGAATCCGGAACAAGGGCTTAATGGCATGACCCTCGACCCAGGTTTTGAAGAAAATGGACTGGTGTATGTGATTTACAACGGTTACCGTCCAGACGGTACAGGTGAGATTATCGACGAGCGAATTCTGTGTTTCGGAACTGTGGAAGATCACAGTATTGTGGACACCTCAGTTTGGTATGAAGTTTTAGAGTTGGTTCAGCCGGATCAAGGTCACAATGGTGGCCAAATACTTTTTGGCCCAGACAACTTCCTCTATATCTCTACTGGAGATGGCGGATCCACAGGTACAGGTGTTTCAGGTGGCGGGTCTAATGGCGATGACCACGGTACCATAGGAAATGCTCAAAGCCTAGAGTCTTTGTTAGGTAAGATTCTACGAATCGAACCCCATGGACTAGAGCCATATACCATACCCAAGAGCAATCCGTTTGTGGGAGTGGCAGATGTGCGTGAGGAGATTTGGGCTTACGGATTGAGAAATCCCTGGAGATTTTGCTTCGATAGTGAAAATGGCGACATGTACATTGGGGACGTAGGTGAGGTGGATTGGGAAGAAATACATTACGAGGCCGCAGAGAGTGAGGGAGGACTTAACTACGGATGGCGCCTGATGGAAGGCCCTGATTGCTATGAGCCCCTGGTAGATTGTGATCCTGATAATGAAACTGAGCAGCCAATCTTTGCTTTTCCACACGAGAATGGTCTCTGCAGTGTCATCGGCGGGGTTGTGTATAGAGGTGAAAACATCCCTTCCTTAGAGGGGTATTATATCTTTTCAGATTATTGTGGATTTGGCGACACACAATTCTTCACTCTAAAAGAAAATGAGAATGGTGAGTGGATAAGCCAAGCGCTTATTATAGATGTTGATGGTGGATTTATACCTTGGACAGAATCTAAGTCCGCCTTCGGAGAAGACAATAAAGGTGAAATTTATCTATGTACTCGATTCTTCGTCTACAAACTCTTGTTCGACCCATTATTTCTACCTGTTCAACCTGGAGGCACAGAAGTGCGCTTCTCACCTAACCCTTCGGGATCTAATTCACTCGTTAAAATTGAACTCGAAGGTGCTGGAGAAATCTCAAGATTGAGAGTTTTCGATTCAGCTGGTAGGCTAATGCGAGATATGTACCCAACTGAGTCTGGAGATAACACCACATTTTACACAAATGATTTTCCTACTGGAGTTTATAGTGTCCACATCGATATTGTGGGACTTGATGACATTCTCTTTGGGAAACTTGTCGTCTTCGGAGAGTGAACAATCGTTAAGGACAGGGGCAGTTTTCTACGTCTCTCAGAACAACACTCGTGACAACACTAGCTGTATCTGTAATAAGGTAAGTAGCGAATTTAACTACTCCGCTTCCTTCTATAAAGTATCGGCGTGGTTTTTCTCTCGGTCCGCTTTTACCAAAGTTTACATCTCCCAATCTCGCTAGATCCGCTAGATCACTCACGGTAAGATTACCACATTTAAGAACACATTGCGCTCCTGTATCTGCCATAATTCCAGCCATCGCTATCTCCTTACTAATTCTGTTTGTGGGTAGCCAATCCATACACGCGCGTTCTGAAAACATTACCCAAGTAAGACCTATACCTACCATTACACCGATAAGGTACTTAGAAAGACGATTTAAAAAATTCATTCGGCAAAACTACATTAAACTCCCTGTCTCTAACCTTAACTTCGTTATATGATTGCAGCGAGTGATTTAAAATTTTCCTATTCCGGAACAACTTCATTAGAGTTTCCAGATTTCAAGTGTCAAAGCGGCAATAAGCTACTACTTATTGGAAATTCTGGTACCGGAAAAACAACTCTTCTTCATTTATTATGCGGACTGCTTAGGCCTGATTCAGGATCTATGCAAGTTGCCGGTTTAGACATCAATACATTAAGTGACAGAGAGCTCGATAAGTTTAGGGGGCGTGAACTCGGAATTGTATTCCAACAATCGTACTTCGTTCAAAGCTTAACCGTTGCAGAAAATCTAGCACTCCCAACGATGCTCACGGGGTCTAACATTACTGCCGAAGAGTTAAAAGTTCGGACCCATGAATTACTCGACAGTCTAGGTGTAGAACATAAATTCGACAGTTACCCTAAATATTTAAGTGTGGGTGAACAACAACGAGCATCAATAGCTAGAGCTCTAGTTCACAAACCATCTGTCGTTTTTGCAGATGAGCCGACATCAGCACTGGACGATAAAAGCACAGAATCTGTCATTCGATTGCTCGAAGAAGAAACTGAAAAAGTCGGTGCAAGCTTAATTATCGTCACCCACGATTCAAGGCTCAAAACCAGATATAAAGACCGAGTTGAACTTCAACCGCTAAAAACCGCCTAATGAGACTATCCTATATAGCAAGGCGAAACCTAGCCGCAAAACCTCTTCAGACTGCATTAAGTGCTATTCTACTTGCTTTTGGAGTGGGGATGGTGAGCCTTATGATGCTCGCTGAAAAGCAGATGACGGAGCAGTTCGAAAGAAATATTAAGGATATAGATCTCGTACTCGGAGCTAAAGGAAGCCCACTTCAGCTCATTCTAGCTAATGTTTATCACATCGATGCGCCCACTGGAAACATCTCGCTTGCAGAAGCGGAGAAGGTGATGCGTAATCCATACATAGAATCAGGGATTCCGCTCGCATATGGTGACAATTACATGAGTTACCGAATCGTTGGAACAAACGAGTCTTACCCCAACCACTATGGAGCGAAGATGGATGAAGGTTTGTTTTGGTCTGACACATTCGAAGTAACGATAGGCGCTACAGTGGCGGCAAAAACCGGTTTGGAAGTTGGGAGCACTTTTTTCAGCGCCCACGGATTAACAGACGGTACAGACGTCCATGATGATAAGGCCTTCACTGTTGTTGGGATACTCGAAAAAAGCAATTCCGTAATTGACCAACTGTTACTTACAAGTATAGAGAGTATCTGGGGTGTTCACTCTGAACAAGACGATGAACTACTGTCCTCTGAAGAGCTTTACGCATCGAGAGAGATCACAGCCGTACTCTTAAAGAAACGTAACCCCATGGCAATCCTCACTCTACCTAATCTACTTAGAGAGACCAGTATGCAGGTTGCCCTGCCAGCAATAGAAATTAATAGATTAAACCAACAGTTTGGAATTGGTGCTGCGACCCTCAGAGCTATCGCACTTCTGATTATGGCGCTCAGCTTTGCGAGTATATTCATCTCTGTTTTTGACAATATGCAAGCTCGCAGGTATGAACTAGCCCTCATGCGAACCATGGGAGGCACACCTGGAACCCTTTACAAACTCCTGCTTTTAGAAGGCGGACTTCTGAGCCTTGGCGGAACTATTCTTGGATTGCTTATCAGTCGAATAGGTCTATTTACACTTGCCTCAGCCGTTGAAAATAAATTTCAATACGATCTGGGAAACCTAGGCCTTCTCACATCTGAAATTTACCTCGCATTAGGAGCTACCTTTGTAGGGCTCATCGCAGCAGCTCTTCCCGCATTCAAAACGCTGCGTTTAGATATTTCTAAAACTCTCTCAAGCGAATGATGAATCTTAAAAAACCCAGTACCACTATCCTTCATTCAAGTTGGATTGTGTCTGCAATGGCCCTTTTCGCTGTTGTTTCTCTCGACTGGAGTAGCATGTGTCATCCGTCCCCTGAAGGTGTAGCTATTAAAAACCAAATCCGTAATGTTCAAACAGCAAAATCCTTATCAACTTCAAATACTATAGCATCAACTTCTATCGGATTGGAGAGCTATACTGAGCTCACTTGGAAAGACTTGACAGATGTTGAATTTCAAGATGTGTATGTAGATGAATTGGATGCCTACTATTGGAAACCCATATTTGGCCCTCTTGTAAAAGATTTAGAAGGAGGTAAATTCTATATCACAGGCTATGTTATTCCAGTTGATATTGACGAAGACTTCTATGTTCTTAGTAGATACCCATTTGCTAATTGCTTTTTCTGTGGTGGAGCCGGCCCAGAAACCGTGATCGATTTACAATTCGAAGGGCACTCTCCCCGAGAATATGCTACCGATGAAAGGTTGTCATTTGCAGGAGAGCTAAAGCTCAATGCGGATGATGTGTACCAGATGAATTACATCTTAGTTGGGGCTCATGAGCACACTCCCTGATACACGTCAGTCCCTTTTGTGATAACTTTTGATTATTTTATATATGCATTGCACACTATTTTTGGAACTTGTTCGTTGGAATAAGGAAACAAATAGACCTATCAAATGCAATGCTAGAATTTTGTAAATCGGTACTCTCTAAAGTCAGTTTTGATCGCGCTTTATTCGCAAAAGAATTGAAGAAAAGTGTTCGTTGGCAAAAAAAATCAGAAATCCAAAACTTAAAAGATTGGTGCCTCAACCGTTATGGCGAGGTGTATGGAGATGTAATTCTCTCCACATTTTCAAACCAAGCCCTCATTGCATGAGGGCTTTTTTCTTGCCTAATAAACTTCAAGTAAATCTATTTCGAAAATGAGAGTCGCAATAATTGGAGGAGGCGCAGCCGGTTTCTTTTCTGCATTGTCTGTTAAAGAACACCACCCAAATTCAAAAGTGACAATTTTTGAGAAATCTAATAAACTGCTCTCAAAAGTAAAAGTTTCTGGTGGAGGTCGGTGCAATGTCACCCACGCGTGTTTCAGTCCCAGCAAACTATCCAAGTCGTATCCTCGTGGAGGGAAACACCTTAAAAAAGCATTTTCCGTATTCCAAACTAAAGACACAATTGAGTGGTTTTCTCGGAGAGGAGTCGAGTTAAAAGCAGAGGAAGATGGCAGGATGTTCCCCACTACGGACAACTCTCAAACAATCATTGATTGTTTCCTAAAAGAAGCATCCCAGAAGAATATAAAAATTCTAGAACAGTCGCCAATTAGAAAAATAGTTCCAGAAAAAGAAGGTTATACATTACACTTAGAGGGCACATCGGAGCATTTTAACAAAGTTATTATCGCAACGGGAGGGAGTCCTAAAATGAACGAATTTTACTGGCTACAACAACTCGGACACTCCATTTCGCCTCCCCTTCCTTCGCTCTTCACTTTTAACATTCCAAGCGATCAAGTAAAGATTCTAATGGGCTTGGTCGTCGAAAATGCAACCGTACGTATTCAGGGAACAAAGCTTTCACATTCCGGGCCAGTATTAATAACTCATTGGGGAATGAGTGGACCCGCTATTTTAAAACTCTCAGCGTGGGGAGCTCGCGAGCTTGCAGAAAACAACTACAACTTTAACATTCAAATAAACTGGTTGTCTATTAAAAGCGACGAAGATGCTAACGAAATTATAGACAATGAGTTGCCTCATATGAGAAAGAAAAAAATAATGAATGCCTGTCCTTTCGAGCTTCCTAATCGGATGTGGAAATTTTTACTAGAAAAAGTTGGGATAAATCCTGATTCTGTTTGGCTTGAACTTTCAAAAAAAAATCGCAACAAATTACTCAACATCTTACTCAACGATATTTACGAGGTCAAAGGGAAAACGACTTTTAAAGAAGAATTCGTCACATGCGGCGGTATAAAACTCTCAGATATCAGTTTCACATCAATGGAAAGTCGCGTCTGTAAAAATCTCTATTTCGCTGGTGAAGTCCTAGATATAGATGGAATAACAGGCGGCTTTAATTTCCAAGGGGCATGGACTACAGGATACATCGCAGGTAAACTTCAATCGTAATTGGTTTTTATTTTCATCAATACATCTTCCTGGGTTCAACTCGACACAGATCTACCTATTCAAACAGACTCCCAGACCTGGCACTTGGTGTCCGCCCTAGATGTTCAAAAGCTGCCTTGGTCGCTTGTCTCCCTCTTGGAGTTCTCATGAGCAAACCTTCCTGGATCAAAAATGGTTCGTACACCTCCTCAAGCGTTCCTGAATTCTCACTAATTGCAGTAGCAAGTGTAGTCATCCCTACAGGGCCTCCAGCAAATTTATCGATAAGAGCTGTCAAAATTCTGTTGTCCATCTCATCAAGACCCCTTTTGTCAACCTGTAAAGCATCAAGAGCATATTCAGTCACAGAAGATGTAATCGAACCATCACCTTTAATCTGTGCAAAATCTCTTACCCGTCTCAAAAGCGCGTTAGCAATCCTAGGCGTTCCCCTACTCCTTGAGGCAATCTCATAAGCTGCTGCAGCTTCATGTTTAATCTGTAGTATCCCCGCCGATCTTTCTACAATATCTGTGAGCGTCTTTGAATCATAATATTGAAGTCTTAGATTTATCCCAAACCTTGCTCTAAGGGGTGATGTTAGAAGACCTGACCTTGTCGTTGCCCCGATAAGCGTAAATGGATTAATATCAATCTGAACAGTTCGAGCGTTGGGCCCTGTATCAATAACAAGATCAATTCTATAGTCTTCCATAGCGCTATATAGATATTCTTCTACAATAGAGCTAAGCCTGTGAATTTCATCAATAAATAAAATGTCGTTTTCTTCAAGGCTTGTGAGTAAACCTGCAAGATCACCTGGCTTATCCAATACAGGGCCCGATGTGGTCCTGATATTCACACCCATCTCGTTTGCAATAATGTATGCTAAGGTCGTCTTCCCAAGGCCAGGAGGTCCGTGAAGTAGTACATGATCTAGTGCTTCATCTCTCTGTTTTGCAGCAGCAACGAATATCTGGAGATTGTCCATAGCAGCCCTCTGACCAGTAAAATCTTCAAAATGTGCCGGTCTTAATACTTGCTCAAATTCACTGTCTGTATTCTGAGAAGAATTGTCTCTCATATCAAAATCTTCATTGGGCTCCATGAGTGCAAGGTAATCTAAAAGCAAAAAACCCTTCGAAAAATTCCGAAGGGTTCTTACTATTTTATCTAATATAACGTCTAATGACCTACTTCACTCTCTTTAAGTGGTGTAGTCTGAAGAACGAAATCTTCTTCATGAGCAGGATTACTATAGTCATAAGCCCAACGGTGAACCTCTGGCAATGCACCAGGCCAGTTACCGTGAATATGCTCAACCGGTGTTGTCCACTCAAGCGTATTCGATTTCCAAGGATTCTGCTCTGCCTTCTGTCCACGGAAGATGCTGTAAAAGAAGTTGAATAAGAAAATTAATTGTGACAATGATCCGATAATCGCAAATACAGAAATAATAGGTTGTAAATCTGCTGTTTCACTCAAGAAGTCGAAATGCGAAGCATCATAGTATCTACGAGGAGCTCCTGCAAGTCCTACAAAATGCATTGGAAAGAATACGCCATAGCCACAAGTAATTGTAAGCCAGAAGTGAGCGAATCCAAGCTTTGTGTTCATCATCGTACCAAACAACTTAGAGAACCAATGATAAACTCCGGCAAACATTCCAAATATTGCAGATAGTCCCATCACAATATGAAAGTGACCAACGACAAAATATGTATCATGAAGTGTTACATCAAGAGCTGAGTCAGCAAGAATAATTCCTGTTAGACCACCTGTCACAAATGTACTTACGAGTCCTATACTGAAAAGCATCGCGGGGGTAAAACGAAGATTTCCTTTCCAAAGAGTTGTAATGTAGTTAAAGGCTTTAACCGCTGAAGGAATAGCGATCAAAAGAGTCGTAAATACGAATACAGATCCTAAGAATGGATTCATTCCTGTGACGAACATATGGTGAGCCCAAACTATAAATGAAAGAAATCCAATTGCCATCAAAGAACCAACCATGGCCTTATATCCGAAAATAGGCTTGCGTGAGTTCGTCGCGATTACCTCAGAGCTTATCCCAAGGGCTGGAATAAGAACGATGTAAACTTCAGGGTGACCTAGGAACCAGAATAAGTGTTGAAATAAAATGGGTGAACCCCCAGTTGCATCAAGTGCCTCACCTCCAATAAATATGTCGCTTAAGTAAAATGCCGTTCCCATCATTCTGTCCATCATAAGAAGTACAACAGCCGATACAAGAACCGGGAATGAAAGTACACCTAGAATGGCAGTGATGAAGAAAGCCCAAATAGTAAGAGGTAAACGAGTCATACTCATCCCCTTTGTTCTAAGGTTGATGATCGTTACGATATAATTCAAAGAACCAAGTAGTGAAGACACAACAAACAACGTCATAGACAATAGCCAAAGAGTCATCCCCATACCTGAACCAGGCATAGCTTGAGGCAAAGCACTTAAAGGTGGATATATCGTCCAACCAGCTGAAGCTGCACCACCCTCAACAAAGAGAGAGAACAGCATCATAACACTAGATGCAGCAAAGAACCAATAACTAAGCATATTTAAGAAACCCGATGCCATATCTCTCGCTCCAATCTGGAGTGGAATGAGAAGATTTGAAAAAGTTCCAGACAACCCGGCTGTCAAAACAAAGAAGACCATAATGGTTCCGTGAATGGTGGTTAATGCGAGATATGCATTTCTATCTAAAACTCCATTCGGAGCCCACTTACCCATAAATGTTTCAAGGATTGCAAAACTTTCTCCAGGCCATCCAAGTTGAAGACGAAAAAGGACAGACATCATTACCCCTGCGATACCCATAAATACAGCAGTGATGAGAAACTGCTTAGAGATCATCTTGTGATCGTGAGTGAAGACGTACTTCGAAACGAAGCTTTCTTTGTGATTGGTATTTCCCATAATCAGTTCTGTTCAGCGGTATAAACTTTTTGCTCAGCAAGCCAAGCATCATATTTCTCCTGTGATTCTACAACAATATCCATCGCCATATTAAAATGCGCAGATCCACAGATTTTATTGCATAGTAGAATGTAGTTAAAATCTGGATTGTCGAGAATCGTTCGCATACTGTCCGTTGTAATTGTTGGTGTGATTTTAAACCGAGTAGGTAGGCCTGGTACTGTGTTCATTTGTGCCCTAAAGTGAGGCATGAAAGCAGAGTGGATAACATCACGTGATCTGAAAATAAATTCTATTTCACGACCAATAGGCAAGTGAAATTCACCTTTTACGATTCTGTCATCTTTACCGACTTCCCAACTACTGCGTCCATCACTAAAGTCATATGGTTGCAGTTCTAAAATACGCTGTAAATGACGTTCTAAACGGTAGATTTTATCTTCCTTAGCTTCATAAGCAGCTTGGGTCATCACAAGCGCTTCTCCAGAAGAAAGAACTGTCTCGATATCATGAAGTCTGCTTTCTAAAAGTGCTGTGTGTTCTGAGGATGGTTCATGCGAATGTGACACGTCATGCCCATGTCCACCTCCACCATGAAGTGTTGCTTCAATTTCCGCTTTTTCAGTTAATAGATGCGCTTTTTCAATATCTAGGGTAGCCTGGAGTTTGTCAATTTTGTCCGTGAGTTTACCATTTGCAAGCATCACACCTTGCTCTGTAATAATTCCGAGAGGATTTGAAGGGGTAATCAAATTAAAATCTGTAGCACCAAATTGACCGTCATCACCAGAATACCGAGCTGTCCAATCGAATTGCTTAGAATAAAGCTCTACTCTAATTGCTTCATCAGATGCAGGTCCAGTCATTTCAGTCCAAGTTTTAAGACCGAAAATGATAATCACAGCCAACACGATTGATGGAACTACTGTCCAAATGAGCTCTAACTTACTATCGTGAAGTAAGAAGAGAGCCTTCCTGTTTTTATTGTAACGGTACTTGTAAGGAAAAATGAATAGAAGAGTATTAACAACGAAAAACACGAAAATGATGATCGCAAGGTTGAAGTTCATCAGAGTATCAACCGATTCCCCATGAGCAGAAGCCGAGGGTGGTAGATAATCCCCGTAGCGGACAAATTGCCATATGGTAGTCGCGTAGAACACAATCATAAATACAATCCAAAGGGCACCATTCATACGGGTATCCGCTTCAGATATTTCCTCTTCACGATGGCCTCGCAAACGTGCAGAAAGTTGATATATTTTAGCCAGTTGTGCTAGCGCTATTACGCCTACAACGATGACTAAAAGAATGAGAAGTTTCATACGTCAGTTTTCTTTATAGGGTTAGTAATGTAAGTCTTTAGACTCCTGAAGCATTGGGTGATTTTTCGCAATCAGAGGGGCTTTAGACAATGTCGTCAGCGTTCTGTTGATGAATAACCCAAGGAAGCCGAGGAACAAGCCTATTTCAAATAGCCCGAATACATTGTGATTAAACATTGTACCAGGGATAACGAGTAAATAGACGTCTGTAAAGTGTCCTATAAAAATGAGAAATGCAACAGGCAATAAGAAAGCCGGATTACGTTTGGTATCTCTAGAAATAAGCACTAGAAAAGGAACTACAAAATTGATGAGGAACATCGTTACAAACGGGACCTTGTAGTTCGTGAAGATTCTACTTACGTAGTAAGTGACCTCCTCAGGTATATTAGAATACCAGATGAGCATGAACTGACTAAAGAACAGGTAGCTCCACAGCATTGAAATTGCAAACATCCACTTTCCCAAGTCATGCATGTGACTCTCTGTAATTTCCTCGAAATACCCCTTTGACTTTAACCAAAGTATCGTTACGTGAGTGAAGATAATCATTCCAACCCACATCCCAGAAAACAAATACCATCCATAAAGTGTACTGAACCAGTGAGGGTCAAGCGACATTAACCAATCCCAAGAAAGTGTAGAAGAGAAATAAGCAAAGAAAACCATAAACAGCGCACTGCGACGTAAGACTTTAAAGTGTATCTCTGTACCTCCGATTTCATCTTCTTGAAGTGACCACTTGCGGAATAACTTCGCAAACACAAGGAAGGTAAATAAGTAGATCAACGTTCTAAGCCAAAAGAACCAAGTGGAAAAATAAGCGCCTTTTGCAGCAATTATAGAATCGTAGTTGGGATTCTTGACAGCCCCCGCAACTTCCTTATCAAAATAAGTCGATACACCACCTTCTACAGTCATAAACTCATGATAAAGTGTAGTATCCATCCAATGATACAAGTGATGTATGTGAAACTGTCCCGCCAGTAGAACAATGAAAATCACCGCTGCGCCGTAGGGTAAAAACCCCAACATGGCCTCGAAGAAGCGCTTAATCACAACGGACCAGGCACTCTCAGTGATGTATTGTAGCGCATAAAAGAATAGCGCTGCCAACGATAGTGAAAAGTAGAAAAATCCATTTACAAGTAGATTCGCCCACCACCTTTGATGGTGATCTGAATGGTCTGTTAGATATCCTCCAACAAGAGCTACAAGACCCAAAGCCATGAAGACTTGAGTAATCAGCTTAGCACGTCCTTCAAATTTGAATTCCATGATCAGTCGTTATTTTCGGTTTCAGTTACTATAGCCACACCTTTTGAATCAAATGTTGGCATTTGTCCTCCTTTCTGAAGAACTTGAACATATTGTACAATCTGCCAAAGCCCCTTTTGGGAAATTTGAGAAGCATGAGAACCCATAAGTCCTTTGCCATACATTAAGGTATGATAGATATTGCCCTCGGGTAAGTCTTTAAGCTTATTAGAAAAATCAGGAATACCCATAATGTGACCATTTCTTGAAATCGCTCCATCTCCTTTCCCTTCTAACCCATGACAATGCGTACACATCAGCTCAAAGTTTGCAGCACCAGCCTCAATATTAGAAGCCGTTGTTGGTAAAGGTGACTTTAACTCTGCACCTGCCAACTCATATCCTTCAAGTGTGTTTGCATAAGCATAAGGAAGGCCAAACTCCTTTCCTTCTCCTTTAAACGCAATAGAACCCGCAACAGGCTTGCGCGCACTCATGGTATGTCTTTGCTCCGAAGCGACTTCTTCCGTTACGTAATATGGATCCTCTCCATAATCAACATAGGCCTCAACTGCTGGTGATCGATACATGTCAGGCATGTATTCAACACCAGGACTATTGGGATCAGTAGTGCAAGATGTAACCATAGCTACTGCTATCATTAATGTTGCTGTGTAAAGTGTAATCTTATGTCTCATGATTACTTACTTTCTTTAATGCTGAGCTCAAAAAGCGCAGTGTTTTTAATCGCAGTCTCTAACTCCTCTGCACTCAGACTATTTGAATCTGTTGTAATCTCCATTACAAACATATTATCTGTCGTTCTTGGATCGGGATTCGTAGCAGGCATTCCTGGAAGTGTCCCGTTGCGAAGAAGGTAAGTGATAACCATACCGTGGGCTGCACATAGAACTGAGAATTCAAACGTAACAGGGATGAAAGCAGGAAGGTTCTCTAGAAGAGAGAAGCTAGGCTTACCTCCAATATTCATAGGCCAATCAGATATCATCGTGTACCACATAAAGGATACAGCAATCGTTAATCCAGTCATAGCATACATAAAGGATGTAATTGCGAGACGTGTTCTCTTAATCCCGATTACTGGGTCAATACCGTGTATCGGGAATGGAGAAAAGACTTCATTCACATGAATGCCCTTTCCTACAAGTTCACGAGCAGCTACTAAAAGCTTTTCGTCGTCGTCGTACATGACGTGGAATACCTTTTTCATGATGGTATTATTTTACTTGTTTGTTTCTATATGACTCACCGCTTGACTTCAAAATTGTTTTCAGCTCGTTCAAAGCAAGTACAGGGAAGAATCTTGTAAATGCTAAGAATAGCGTAAGGAAAATCCCGAGAGTTCCAAGGAAAATCCCGACATCTGTCGCAGTTGGGATAAACTCACCCCAAGAAGAAGGGAGATAATCTCTATGAAGAGATGTTACGATAATAACATAACGCTCGAACCACATACCAATGTTTACAACAATTGAGAGAATAAAAGTTGCAATAAACGATCTGCGAATTTTCTTGATCCAGAAAAGCTGTGGACTAATAACGTTGCATGTCATCATCGTCCAGTAGGCAATGCTGTATGGCCCAGAAAAACGGTTGATGAATGCATAACTTTCATACTCTACGCCTGAGTACCAAGAAATGAAGAGCTCCGTTAGATAAGCTACACCAACAATAGATCCAGTAACAATGATTACAATATTCATGTACTCAACGTGCTTGATATGAATGTAGCTCTCGAGTTTGTATGCTTTACGCATCACAAGCAAGAGAGTCTGTACCATCGCAAATCCTGAGAATACCGCTCCAGACACGAAGTATGGGGGGAATATTGTCGTATGCCATCCTGGTATAACAGATGTAGCAAAGTCCATCGATACAATCGAGTGAACTGAAAATACAAGTGGTGTGGCAATACCCGCTAGGACAAGGCTAAGTTCTTCGAATCGATTCCAGTGCTTGGCTCTTCCACTCCAACCAAAACTTAGTATGCCGTAAATCTTCTTCGGTAACGGCTTGACCATTCTATCGCGAATTGTCGCAAAGTCTGGTATTAGACCTACATACCAAAATACGAGAGATACTGAGAAGTAAGTTGAGATCGCGAAAACATCCCAAAGAAGTGGGCTGTTGAAGTTCACCCATAGTGAACCAAACTGGTTTGGTAGAGGGAAAACGTAGTAAGCTAACCAAATTCTTCCCATGTGAATCCCTGGGAAGACCGCAGCCATAATAACAGCGAAGATTGTCATTGCCTCAGCGGAACGGTTAATCGCCATACGCCACTTCTGACGGAACAATAAGAGAACTGCTGAAATTAGTGTTCCAGCGTGTCCGATACCTACCCACCATACGAAATTGGTGATATCCCAAGCCCAACCAACGGTTTTATTCAGCCCCCACACTCCGACACCAGTTCCTAGGAGGTATAAAATCGACACTATGCCGTAAATGGCAATAATGGACGAAATTGTAATCATTATTTTCCATCCGAGAGGAGCAGGTCCCATGATAGGTCCTACAACATCATCGGTAATATCCTTATACGTTTTGTGACCTAGGATAAGTGGTTCGCGAATTGCTGATTCTCTTTGCATAGTCGTTAGATCAAGAGTTTCTTACCTTAGTCATGTAGTAGACGTTCGGCTTAACACCGATTTCTTCAAGAGCATGATAAGCACGATTGTTTTCCGAAATAGTTCTTACTTCTGAACCATTGTCGTTTAAGTCTCCGAAGTTAATAGCGTTAGATGGGCAAGACTCTGCACATGCTGTTTTAATCTGTCCATCAAGGATAGGAGTTCCTGATTTTTTAGCATCGAGCTTACCAGACTGAATACGCTGCACACACATAGAGCATTTTTCCATTACTCCACGAGCACGAACAGTCACATCAGGATTTAAAATGAGTCGAGCTAATGAGTCATGAGCCGGATTAACGTGTTCGAACTTTTTATATCCTTTATAATTAAACCAATTAAATCGACGAACCTTGTAAGGACAGTTGTTCGCACAGTAACGTGTACCGATACAACGGTTGTAGGTCATTTGGTTTAAACCCTCATTGCTATGAGTCGTAGCAGCAACAGGGCAAACCGTCTCACAAGGAGCGTGGTTACAGTGTTGACACATCATCGGCATATGGACTGTTTGAGGGTTCTCTGAAGGATCCTCCATACGGCCGTAGCTGTCAATTACCCCCACACCTTCCTCCTCTCCTTTTTCAAGAGAGAAATCAGAAGCGTAGTATCGATCGATACGTATCCAATGCATATCACGGTGCCTTAACACTTCGTCCTTTCCAACAACACTTACGTTGTTTTCTATGTTACAAGCTGTGACACACGCACTACAACCCGTACAAGTTGTAAGGTCAATCGTCATCCCCCAACGGTGTCCCACTTCCTCTACAGGGTGGCTGTGCCAAAGGTCGAATGCGCTGGTCGTCTTTTTATCACGAGCATCTATCACACCATCATGGTTCGTATCCTCGTGAACGTTAAGCCTGTGAGCTTTGTTCCAAGAAGCTTCACCCTTTTCTTTTCCAGCTTCAGCTAAATATGAATCGAAAGAAGTTTCTTTTACAACGGACTCACGTCCCATATAGGTATTGTGAATCTGAGTACAAGCAAGTGGATATTCTGCACCAGTAGTTTCTATGCTGACATCGTAGTTGGCATATATCGTATGGCCTTCAGAAGTTGAAGTTAGCGGATACGCATTTGCGCCGATCGGCATGGGTAGTCCAGAAGCTTGCGTAAGGTGTTCACCTTTTTCGCCTGTTTGGAATGCAGCTTGCCCGATGTTTTCTCCGTTAGATCCACGACCGTATCCGAGAGCGATACCTATCGTACCTGGCTTTTGGCCTGGCTGCATAAACGCAGGAAGCTCAACAGACTTACCATTTACTGTAACTTTTACAACAGATCCCAAATCCTCTTGCGCTATGTATGTATTGAGTCCCATACTGTCCATGTCAGACTTAGACATCGTAACGTAGTTATCCCAGGTCACCTTAGTTACCGGATCCGGCGTCTCTTGGAGGATTGGATTGGCAGCGTGGTTACCTGAACCGGCTGTTGCCTTTACGTACGTAACTAGCTCAAATGAACCTCCTTTTACTGATGCAACTTTGCGCTCAGCCTGAGAAGTGTTAATGGCTGCTGTGTATTCTGGAGATTCTGGCAAATCATTGCCCGTCATCGTTCCATCGTGAATAGCGCTGTTCCAATCTGAATCAGAGTACATGGCGTCAGATGTGTACGAAGCGTTGTACTGACGACGTAAGAAAGTGTACCAATCGCTATTTTCAGAAGATGACCAGTTGAGGAATGATTCCTGAGCTGCCCGTGTGTTGAATATAGGCTCAATGGTAGGTTGGACTAAATCGATGCGTCCTGAGCTTAAGCTAAGATCGTTCCAGCTCTCTAAGTAGTGGTGATCAGGAGCTACGAATGTTGAACGTATTGCTGTTTCATCAGCAACTCCATTCATACAAACTGAAGTCTTGACTTTAGCTAGACCAGTGTTAAATGCATCTGCATTAGGTAGGTCATATGAAGGGTTACATCCGTAAGTGATCAGGGTTGAAATCTTTCCGGAATTCATATCCTTCACTAGATTGGAAACTGAAGCATCATCTCCACGGTACGCCATAGATGGACGCTCTAGATCTAATGTAGAACCATAGTTTCCAAGTTGCTGATTGATCGCTGCAACAATGGTTTGAGTTGCAAGGTCATTCGAACCTGCAACTACAAGTGACTTGCCTTTCGATGAATTTAATGACTTCGCTGCTGCATTAATACTTTTAATGACGCCTGCATCTAAATTAGAAACTGTTGCTCCTTTGAGAGCTGCAAGTAATCCAGCGGCAACCTTGCCCTCTTCGGAGGGTTTAATCATCGTACGAATATCAGCGTTTGTTCCTGTCATAGTCATTGCTGACTCAAACTGAAAATGCTTAGACTGTTTTCCACGTTCTGGGCCTCTTAATACAGCGTAATCCGGTGCGTAGAGTGTTGAAGACAACCAGGAATTAAGGAAGTCAGCAGCGATACTTACGATGACTTCTGCTTTCGAAAAGTGATACGAAGGAACAGCATTCACACCAAATGCATTGGCTTGAGCTACGCGAAGTGCTGAGTAAGAAATAGCATCATATTGAACGTGCTCGGCTCCTAACGTTTCTATAGCTTTTAAAGTAGAAGGGCTTACGATAGTATTTGAAAGAACAACTGTTCTACCAGTGCCTGAAACCGCCGCAGTCATCGCGTTATCTATATCGTCCCAAGTTGTTGAAATTCCATTCTGAGTAGGGCCATCTAGTCTAGCTTTATCGTAAAGGCTCATCACAGAACCTATGACACGAGAATTGACCTTTCCAGCTCCAATTCCTTTAGAGGTGTTACCCTTAATGAAAATCGGTCTGCCCTCACGCGTCTTTACNAGAACATTTGAGTAATCCATTCCATCGTAATAAGTCGAAGCGTAGTAATTGGCTACACCTGGAGTTATTTCTGCTGGTTTATTTGTATAAGGAATAGACTTAATTACAGGAGTCTCACAAGCAGCAAGAGTGGCAGCAGTAAGAGAGAAGCCCATAAACTTTAAAAAGTCACGACGACCAGTAGTTGTGCTACTGTGGCGCTCGTCTGCTAAAAATTGGTCAACAGGAATCTGTTCTTGGAATTCCTTGGCCTGGATTTCCTTGAACGCTTCCGTGCCGTCTAATTCGTCCAATCCGGACCAGTATTTTTTATTGTTAGCCATGTGGCGTCAGAATCAGTTGTTAATAGTGACACTTAGAGCATTCCCAGCCTCCAAGTTCTCTTACAGTAATTTTTTCGTCTTCTATGTAGCGGCGTAGCTCCTCATTTCCTCTTTCAGAATTCATAAGTCGATCATGCATCTCTTCATAGTATCCACTTGAAGCCAAATCAATCTCAGCTTTATTGTGACATTCAAGACACCATCCCATGGTTAAGGTAGGTTTAGAAAGTTGGATAATCCCAGGGTAAGCATCAATTAAAGTGTTAATCTCTTCAACTGGAGCAATTCTTCCTACGCTATATGTCGATACGTCTCCGTGACAATTTTGACATTGGAGTCCGCCAACTGTGACATGCTGTTGGTGACTGAAGAAAACGTGGTCAGGAAGATTGTGAACTTTGTTCCATTTAATTGGCTCACCGTTATAGCTGTCTTGAGGAAGAACTTTTCCATTATTACCGTCTCCATCTAAATAAGTACCCGTACTAGAGTCAAACCCTATCGCCGCGTATATTTTTTCAATCTCCTCTGTTCCTGTACGAGATCCTTTCTTAATAGCTTTGTGACAATTCATACAAACATTCGCACTTGGAATACCAGCGTGCTTAGAGTCGTAAGCACTGTTGTGACAATACTTACAATCAATTTCATTCTCACAAACGTGAATGCTGTGGTTAAATGCAATCGGCTGATCGGGACTATAATCCGTGTATAAACCGATATCCATAAGCGCTGAATAACCCACTACAACTCCATACAAAACAAAGAAAACCCCTATTAGAGAGACCATGACGAGGTTGTTCCAAGCCCAACCACCTAATCTGGCAAGATATCCCGTATCCGGCAACAAGTCCTCACCAGCTTTTTCTGCAATCACGTCGGTAAGCGACCGCTTCACTCCAGCAGCGCTCAATGCAATAACTGTAAATAAAACCAGGAGAATTAGGAACCACATTGCGTTACTCGAATCTGATTCTTCAGGAGTAGCGTCATCAATTGTCGGACAGTTGTTACTAGAAGCGGTATCTCCGCCTCCATTAACTGGTGGGGAAGTAACATAGGCGAGGATATCTGAAATCTCTGCTTCAGAAACCGCTTGTCCAGTCATCCATCCATATGTTCCTACGTAACGCTCGACTATACTTTTGATGTATTTATCGCCCGTCTCTGCTGCTTCTTGTGGAGATTGTATCCACTTTACAAGCATCTCATCTCCAGAAGGCCAACGATCTTTGATACCTGCTAGACCTGGCCCCACAAGTATCTCGTCAGTGATTTTATGACATGCTGCACAATTTGCGTTAAAAAGTGATTGACCATTTGCGGGGTCTCCACCCTCCCAAATACTTTGGGCCGCAAGTCCAAAGACTTGAAATACTAAGATGGTACATATAGCGCGTGCTACATGCTGAAGTCGGTTTATACGATTATTCATCGGTTTTTTTATATCAATCGAGTACACTCAATTCACGCGCGAAATTACAATGAATTTTATGCTTATCGTACACTATGTCACAACAATGTCACAACGCGCTCTAATTTAGAACCTTTCCAAACAATAATACTCAATTTAGTTCGCTTTAAATGAGTAGTTATAGGTAGTTTTGTCTTGAAGAAAAAAAACAACCAATATGTTACTTCGTATAAATAAAATTGCAATCATTTGCTTCTGCTTTCTTAACGCAAGCGCAATTTCAGCTCAAAGTGACAACTCGTGGTGGAAGAGCATTTTCCGAACTAACTGTGAAACAACACAAAACGAATCCATTAACATCAACAACGAGGATTCTATTCTCAATAACACTTTAATCATCGAGATTGAACGAGATTCTTCCGCATTCAAAAAAACATTACCCGCACTTCCTATAAAGGATGGCAATGGAAGTGTTATAATTTACATGGATTCTGCACTCACAGAGATTGATTTGAAAGCGTTCTCTAAGACACATTCGTTAAAAGGATATAGAGTCCAAATTCATTTCGGAAATTTAGAATCCGCCAGAGCAGTTCGAGCTAAATGCAGGAAACGATTGGTTGGAAGAAGTGTCTACTTAGAGTCTATTGCACCTAACTACAGCGTTGTAGTGGGTGATTTTAGGAACAGATGGGAGGCAGAGTCGGCACTACTAAGATTGAAAAAAATTTACCCAAGTGCCTTAATCATACCAACAGACATAGAGCTGCCTAAGCTTTAACTCTCTAAGGTCTGCTTGATCTCGACTTCTTCGTACGCTTCAATTACATCTCCAACTTTGATGTCGTTGAATTTATCAATGTTTAAACCACATTCATATCCTTTCACTACTTCTTTCGCGTCGTCTTTGAATCGTTTTAGAGATCCAAGGAGTCCGGTATAAACGACGATTCCTTCACGAAGAACCCTCACCCTGCTAGAGCGAAGTATTTTACCTTCATTGACAATACATCCAGCAATCGTTCCGAGTTTAGAAATCTTGAATGTCTCTCTAATTTCAGCACTACCAACAATATTTTCTTGAATTTTAGCGGATAATAACCCCTCCATTGCATCACGCATTTCTTCAATGGCTTTATATATGACAGAGTAGAGTTTAATCTGAACCTCTTCTTCCTCAGCTAACTTACGCGCTGTTGCCGATGGGCGAACTTGGAATCCGATAATGTAAGCTGAAGAAGCAGATGCTAGAAGGATATCTGATTCTGTTATTTGGCCAACCGCCTTATGGATAATTTTCACCTGAACTTTCTCAGTAGAGAGTTTTTCTAACGAGTCACTCAAGGCTTCGATGGATCCATCCACATCACCCTTTACGATAAGGTTAAGCTCCTTGAATTCACCCACAGCAATACGACGGCCAAGCTCCTCCAGAGTGACTGATTTCTGAGTACGGACCCCTTGCTCGCGCTGGAGCTGTTGGCGCTTTGTTGCGATAGTTCGAGCTTCTAGGCTCTGCTCAAACACGTTGAAGTTGTCTCCAGCACTAGGTGCGCCATCGAAACCCAATACAGAAATAGGGGAAGAAGGACCCGCTTCGTCCACACGATTTCCGCGCTCATCGAACATGGCTCTTATTTTTCCTGAGAATTGTCCCGCTAGAATTGGATCACCAACCCTCAGTGTCCCTGACTCTACGAGAAGGTTCGTCACATAACCACGACCCTTATCAAGTGTTGATTCAACAACCGTTCCAATGGCACGCTTGTTAGGATTGCCTTTAAGATCTAGCATTTCTGCTTCTAGAAGAACTTTTTCTAACAATTCTTCTATGTTGGTTCCTTGTTTCGCTGAAATTTCTTGGCATTGGTATTTCCCACCCCATTCCTCAACAAGAATATTCATCTCGCTCAGTTCTTTTTTAATTCTATCGGGGTTCGCCTCCTCTCTATCCATCTTATTAAGAGCAAAAATCATTGGAATTTCTGCTGCTTGAGCATGGTGGATTGCTTCTTTTGTTTGGGGCATCACCGCATCGTCAGATGCAATTACAATAATTGCAAGGTCTGTAACTTGGGCTCCGCGAGCACGCATAGCGGTAAATGCTTCGTGACCAGGTGTGTCTAAGAAAGTGATTTGTTCGCCACTCTCAACTAAAACGGAATAAGCTCCAATGTGCTGAGTGATACCTCCGGCTTCACCAGCAATAACATTTGCTTTTCGAATATAGTCGAGAAGAGATGTCTTACCGTGATCAACGTGACCCATGACCGTAATAATCGGTGGACGAGAAACCATATCATCTTCATGATCCGCCTCAACTTCTATTGCATCCTCTAAGTCTGAGCTAACAAATTCAACTTCAAACCCGAAATCTTCAGCAATCATCTTGATTGTTTCCGAATCAAGTCTTTGGTTAATCGAAACCATGATACCAAGCATCATGCACGCAGAGATAACATCATTCACAGACTTATCCATCATAGTAGCTAATTCAGCGACAGTAACGAATTCGGTAAGTTTAAGAATCGTCTCCTCTAACTGTTGACGTACGATTTCATCATCTGAGCGGTCTCTAATATCTTTACGCTTGGCTCTACGCATCTTAGAAGACTTCGATTTCTTACCGCCTGATAAACGCGCAAGTGTATCTCTAATCTCTTTCTTAATATCGTCTTGAGTAACCTCCTTTTTAGGTCCTTTTGCTGCAGCTCCTCTTGTACGTTGACCTCTTGCCGGCCCACGTGGACCTGGGGCTCTAGCTGGTCGAGTAGCTCCGCGTGATGGTGCTGGGGCGTTCGCCTGTTTTTTAACGTCTATCTTTTTTACTCTAACACGTTTTCGTTTCCCGTCGTTTTTCGACTTCTTCTTCTCAACAGGGAGATCAATCTTTCCAACCACTTTAGGGCCACTCAGCTTCTCAATCTTAGTTTTTACAACTAAATCATCCGAAGTGTTCTCTGTATTTTCGTCATTTGTAGAAGGATCTTCAATAGTAGGAAGGGCAGATTTTACAACGATTGTTTCTGCTTTTGCTTTTGCTCGCGCAACTGCAGCAAGGGCTTTTTTCTCTTCTGCTTCTTTTGCTTGAGCTGCAAAATCAACCTTGCCCACTACTTTAATTCCTTTTGAAACAGAAGCTTTTGCTTTGATCACATTTTTATCTGCTTCTGCTTTTTTAGATGCAGCTTTAGCAGCTAATGCTATAGCAGCTTCTGCCTCTGCTTCAGCTCTATTCGCTGCAGCTGCAGCTTCAGCATCTGCCGCTGCTTTTGCTTGCGCTACTTGAGCTTCTTTTTCAGCCACAGCTTTGATAGAGGCCTCTTTTTCAACCTCACCATTTGATCTCCTTACTTCTGGCTGAACATCGCTTTTTCTGAAAATACTCAGATCAATAGCCTCGGGCTCAGGTTCAGGAGACTTTAAGACAGGTTTACGAACACTTGAAAGATTGATGCTTTCGCGTTCAATCTTATTGACCGAAGAGCGTTGAGCTGCTTCTTTATCGTCCTTATCTCCTTGAAAATTTCCACGCACTATGGCGTAAACATCCGGGTCGAGCTTCGTGTTGGGTTTTGCATCAACGGAGATCCCTTTAGATTCAAGGAAATCCACAATGGTGCCTATACCCAAATTGAATTCGCGAGCTGCTTTACTTAATCGAACTGGTTTATTTACGTCGGCCATGGGCTTTGTTATCGTTGGGAAAGTTAGGTTAGGATAAATTACAGGAGAGTGTCTCGAGAAATAAACAGCTAACAACTTAGCGGTTCACTTGACGATTATATAATAATTATGAGAGTTCCTTCCTTAATATCCTGATCACTTCTTTTACAGTCTCAGCTTCCAAATCAGTTCTTGAAATCAGACCTTCTTCATCTAAATCAAGCACGGAACGTGCTGTGTCACAACCGATTTTAATAAACTCTTTAAGAATCCACTCATCGATTTCATCGCTGAACTCCATTAACTCTACATCTTCCTCTGACTCATCATCCTCACGGAACACATCAATTTCGTAACCTGTTAATAAACCGGCTAATTTGATGTTGTTTCCACCTTTACCTATGGCAAGTGAAACTTGGTCAGACTTCAGATAAACTTCTGCACGGGCAGATTCTCCTTTAAGGGTAATCGAAGAAACTTTAGCTGGAGAAAGTGAACGAGCCATCAGGAGCTCTTCGTTCTCTGTCCAGTTAATCACATCGATGTTCTCGTTGCGAAGTTCACGAACGATACTGTGAATTCTAGATCCTTTCATCCCTACACAAGCTCCAACTGGATCCACTCTATCGTCATAAGACTCGACAGCTACTTTAGCGCGCTCACCAGGAGATCTAACAATCTTCTTAATCGTAATAAGTCCATCGTAAATTTCAGGGACTTCTTGTTCGAAGAGACGTTCTAAGAATTCAGGTGCAGTACGAGATAGAATAATTCTCGGGGTATTGTTTCTTAACTCAACAGCTGCAACAACAGCACGAACTGAATCACCCTTCTTGAAGAAATCTCCGGGAATTTGATGTTCACGTGGCATAACAACTTCGTTGTCATCGTCGTCTACGAGGAGTATTTCACGCTTCCAGATTTGGTATACCTCTGCATTAATCACCTCTCCTATGCGCACCTTATATTTCTGGTAAATCGCATCCTTTTCAATCTCCATAATTCTACCAACAAGGTTCTGACGCAGAGATAAAACCGAGCGACGTCCGAAAGACTCCAGCTTGATTTCCTCAGAAACATCCTCACCCACTTCAAAGTCATCCTCAATTTTTAAGGCATCGCTTAGAGCTATCTGTTCGTTCTCATCTTCAACAGTTCCATTCTTCACAATTTCACGGTTGCGCCAAATCTCGATGTCTCCCTTTTCTGGATTAATGATCAAGTCGAAGTTCTCATCTGAGCCGTACTTCTTAATAATCATATTTCTGAAAACGTCTTCGAGGATGGCCATCATGGTCTCCTTGTCGAAGTTTTTGAATTCTTTGAATTCGCGAAACGAATCTATCAAGTTCAATTGCATAGCACCTTTATTTAAAAGAAATTATTACTTTAGTCCATTCTATCTCTCCAGCTTGAAACTGGTGCTCCTCATCCACCCACTCTTTAGCCTTACGGCCTTCAATACGTTTTTTTTCTCGGGTCTTTAAAACCAAACTCTTCAATTCTCCTTCTTCCTCTTCCACGCTCACAAGCTCCCCTTGCATCTTCTTCCCTTCGATGGGGTTGACCGCAATTTGCTTCCCTATAATCTTAAGGTATTGGCGCAACACCTTTATAGGTTGGTCCAATCCGGGCGACCCGACATCTAAAGAGAAGTCTTCTTCTTCGCGGTCGAAAGATCCTTCTATATGACGACTTAGCTCCACACAATCGGTGATAGAGGTGCTATCGTCATTTTCTAGGGCAATTTTAATCACATTTCCGCTCGCAACTTTAACATCTACAAGAAAAGCTGAAGTCCCCTCAAGGAACTCCTCAGCTAAAATTTGTATTTTCTTTGCGTTTATCACGGCGATTGTTATTTATTCTGTGGGTAAAAGTTTAGAGCATAAAAATGGGGCTGCTGCCCCTCAACTTTCTCTCCTCTCACTATAAATCCGCCGCAAAAGTACGAAATCTTTCTATAAATACGTTGGATTTATTGCCATATCTTTATTTCATGAATTTTAAGCTTGTTGTATCTTTTATTTTATGCTCAGTGTTTTTAGGGAGATTCGCAGCCCAAGAGAATAGACCGGTAAGCACTTGGAAGGACTACTTCCCTTATTCAGAAGTACTTGAAGTAATTACAGGAAGCGATCTTCAGGGTGATGTTGTCGCCTATGGGCGCACAGAATTTGCTGTTTTTCAGGTGCACTCTAAGACCAATTTCGTGACGCGCTACAGCCAAGTTCAGGGACTTTCCCAATCAAATCCTACCGCCATAGGTTTATACGAACCCAGTGAAACACTCTTAATCGGGTATTCAAACGGAAATTTAGACCTGGTTACTTCTGCCGGCACGTTCAATATGCCCGACATCCTCAACAGCAACTTAATTGGAGACAAAGGCATACGGGGAATCTTTGTCATCGAAGACTTCGCTTATCTGGCATGCGCCTTCGGAGTTGTCGTGATCGATCTCGATAAATTTGAGGTGAAAGACACTTGGTACATTACCGGTTCTAGCGACCTACGAGAAGTTTTAGATGTTGACTTGAACGGTGAAAAATGGATCGTCTGTACTGACGCCGGTGTATTCGAAGCTCCCATTTCTCACCCCTTCCTTTCCAGCTCTGAAGCTTGGACCCGATGGGAAGACTTGCCTGAGTCGGCGGACTCTTTTGTCTCTGAGCTGGTTTTCTTCGGCGACCGCACCCTNGTACACTTGGGTGAGGGTCCGCTTAGCAGGCTTTGGAAGTGGACGGAGCAGTGGGGATGGGAATTGTTTCAAGGTTGGCCACCCGAAGGAGATGCTTTGTGGGGATTAGATGTGCACAACGATACCTTGTTAATAGGTAGTTGTTGTGGCATCGTCCAAATTGATTCTAATGAAAACCTTATTCCCCCCAACAACGCTTTGGGAAGTTGGATGCAAATCCGAGATGTGGCGTATGATAAATCGGGTGAAATTTGGATCGCCAGTAGAATCGGTGGCCTACTCCGTCATGTCTATGACATCACTGAAGGTTCATTAGAAAACGGCATCTTCGCTCCCAAGGGGCCCCCTATAGCTGATGTGCGTAAGATAGATTGTTGGAACGCTAACCTTTGGTTTGCCACAGGAGGAGTCGATGCAGCTTGGGATGGGAATTACAACTCCGCAGGCATACACGGCCTCGTGGATGGGAATTGGGTAAGTGTGGAAGACGGCGAGGGAGAAAACGATATCCCCGGAATTCGAGACTACATCGCTGTGAGCATAGACCCCACAAATCCCAATCACGTGATGTTAGGCTCTTATGAAGAAGGTTTAATAGAAGTGTTAGATGGCGAAATGGTGGGGCTTTACAACTCCTCTAACAGTACTATTTCTGAAGGGAATTTCGGAGGAAGCCTGAGAACGGGCGTTTCTGGAGTCGACTTCGATAAAAATGGCAATCTCTGGTTTTCTAACTCCTTTAGCGATACCCCTCTTCAAGTGCGACTTGCGAACGGTACCTTCATCCCTATGGATCTCGGCGGCGCAATAGGACCGACAGACAATGTCGCTGACGTCATGGTCACCCGAGACGGTTATGTTTGGGTCATCCTCCCCCGGGGTGGTGGCCTTCTTGTTTTCGATCCCAACGGTACTCCTGAAATAACTACCGACGACGATTGGCGCTTCCTCTCCACAGACCTCGAGGAGGGCAATCTACCTTCTAATTGGGTGTACTCTTTAGAAGAAGACCTCGATGGAGAAATTTGGATAGGCACGGGTTCCGGTCCCGCAATTTTTTATCGATCAGCCTCCCTCTTTGAAAACGACAGCGAGACCACGGCTTCTCAAATCCTCATTAAGCAAGACGGAAATTACCAATATCTGCTCGCTACGGAAACAGTTACCGCCACTATAATCGATGGGGGAAATCGCAAATGGCTGGGCACTTCTGGATCTGGCGTGTACGTCCTCAGTAATGACGGCCTCACCATCGAGCATCAATTCTCCACTGAAAACAGCCCCCTCCCCTCCAACAACATCCTCGACATCGCTATCAACCAAGCGAACGGCGAGGTCTTTATCGCCACTTCTCGAGGAACCATCTCCTATCTGGGCGAAGCTACCAACTGGGACTCTGAGATGTCCAACATCTTCGTTTTCCCTAACCCCGTTGAGGCAGGTTATGAAGGAGTGATCACAGTTGATGGATTAGATTTCGAAACTACAGTCCACGTTACGGACGCTTCTGGGCGGCTAGTCGCTAAAGTCGAATCCATGGGAGGACGAGCTGTTTGGGATGGAAGATTTGATTCTGGCTTGCTGGCGCCGTATGGAGTGTACCTAATCTTTGCAGTCGATCGAGATGGGAAGACATCTGGGACGACTAAGCTGGCTATTACGAGATGAGTCGTGGGAATGAAGTTGAGGTGACCCATGTATCGAAAAAAGCTGAGGTGACTTTGAAATCTGAAAAATCACATTTGCACCTTCTTGGGATTCAATCTACTATTGCTTGGGAAAACCCTGAAGCTAATAGGTTGGATTTCGAAAAGCAGATTAGGGAAGGTGTTAAGAAATTTCCCGAAACTGACTTAATAGTACTTCCCGAAGTTTTTACAACTGGTTTCACGATGAACCATTCCAAGATCGATTCATGGGAATCCCGAGATACTCTCAATTGGATGACTCGACTCTCCTCAGAATTAAAAGTCGGA